>FWWL01006480.1_pt1 | contig 16968 bp, 9 predicted proteins | sample 2228331 | NCBI WGS metagenome assembly FWWL01 (sample SAMEA103939775, study PRJEB20133) | metagenome
CGGTCGATGGCGTGACGCTCAACGTCGGTGATCGCATTCTTGTCCGCAGCCAGACCAATCCGGCGGAGAACGGCGTCTACACGCTGGTCTTTATCGATCCGCTCACCGGCGCGCGGGTCTGGGATCGGGCAACCGATCTCGACAGCACAGCAGAACTGGCGCTCGGCTACCGCGTCTTCGTTCAAGAGGGTGATACGCTGGCAGGGCGCACCTACTATCTGGATGAGCCGCTGCCGACTGCGCTGAACAGCGGCTCGCTCTACTGGCGCGAGGTGGCGCCGGCAATGACCGTGGCTGTCGCCACGACCGGCAACCTGGGAGGCGAAACATTTGTCTCCGGCGGCGGAACGCTCGGACGGGGAACGCTGACGACAACCGCGACCGTGATTGATGGCGTGACCGTAAACGCGACCAACTTCCCGGCCGGCACGCGCATTCTGGTGAAGAACCAGGGCGCGGCGAACGGCGTCTACCGGGTGACCGGTCTGTCTGGCGGGACTCTGTCGCTCGAGCGTGTGCCTGAGTTCGACTCCCACCTGGAAGCGGTTATCGGCGCGCAGGTCTACGTCACCGGCGGCGCGATCAACGCCGGGCGCACCTTCGCCGTGCGCAGCGCGCCGAGCGCGACGCCGATCAACTTATCGTTCAACCTCGAGCTGGTTGATCAGGTGGCGGCCTTCGATGTCACTATCTATGACCAGCTCCCTCCGAATCTGGAGTTGCTCGCGGTAGATATTGAGACGCCCACCGGAACAACAGCAACCAACAACTCGACGCTCGGCGTCGGCGGCGTGATCAGTTACACGCTGGATCGCCTCGACTCGGTGCAGGACATTACGACTGGTCGGAATGACGTGGTGGTGACGGCGACGGTGCGGGTGGTTCCAGGAACGGTCGCCGGCGCGCAGATCACGAATACGGCGCGCGTGAAGTACACCAGTCTGCCGGGGGATCGCGGCACTCTCAGCAACCCAACCGGCTCGACGGTGGCCGCAGGCACTGCCGGCACGGCAAATGGTGAGCGCACCGGACAGGATGTGCCAAATCCGCTCAACAATACACCACCGTCGAACAATGCAGTGCGAAACAATTACAGCGTCGGCGCGGTCGCGCTGACCCATCTGACGGCGCCGACATTCGACAAGCAGTTCCAGGGTGGCAGCATCTCCGACGATGACACCAGCGTGGCGGGCACGTCCGGCGCCAGTGTCGCCATCGGCGAGGCGGTGTTGTACGACTTGCTCGTGACCCTGCCCGAAGGAACGACGAACAATCTGCGCGTGGTCGATGTAGCGCCTGCCGGGATGCGGTTCGACACCTCGTTCAACGGTGGTCTCGGCTACCAGATCGTCACGTCGGCAGGCGGATTGCTGACGGAAGCATTCAGCAACCCTGCCGCGGTTGCTGCACCGACGCTGACAGCGGCTGGAAGCGGCACGCTCGGCGCTGATGGCGTGGATGCGCTCTTCGACTTCGGGGATGTGACGATTGACGACGATAACAATCCGAACAACAACGCCTTCATTATTCGCGTCCGTCTGATCGTCACCAATGTGATCGCGAACCAGAGCGGCACTACTCTCGCTAATGGCGGCACACTGCTTTACACTGATGGCTACGATAACCGCGAGTATGAGCTGCGCGCGCCGAATGAGCCGACTGTCACCATCGTCGAGCCGACGCCATCGATTCTGAAGTCGGTCAGTGGCGCTGCCGCCGATGCAGGCGACCCGATTACCTACACGTTGCGGATCGAAAACACCGCGCCACGCAGCGAGATGACCGCCTACGATGTGGTGATCAGCGACACGATTGCGCCGGAACTGCTCAACCCGACGATCGTTGCTGTCGATATTACAGGCGCGCCTGGCATCAGCGCTGCCGATTTCGAGGTCGCAACCGTGGGTCCGGATCGCATCCTGCGCACAACGTCTCCGATCACACTGCCGCTCGGCGCAACGGTGATCATCACCTTCACCGGCGAACTGACCAGCGCGGTGACAACCGATCAGATCATTACCAACCGCGCGTCGATGTTCTGGAGCAGCACCCCCGGTTCCAACCCCGATGAGCGATCGGGTGACGATGTGCCCAATCCGCCGGAGTGCAGCAGCCTACCGGGTGACTGTAACCTGGACGCGACGCAGCTCAACAATTATGGTCTCATCTCATCGGTGACGACCACCGCCATTGCGCCGGTTGTGGTCTCGAAGTCGGTCATCGAAGGGGTTGCGCCTTCTACAACCGGCGCCGATGTGACAATTGGCGAGATTGTCACTTACCGTCTTGCGGTTAGTCTGCCGGAAGGTGTGACGAGCGGGCTGGTGATCACCGATACCGTGCCGGCGGGGATGGCGTATCTGCCGGGGAGCGCAACGCTCGTGACCGGGACGCTTTCCGCCGGCGCCCCGGCATTGAACAGCGGGCACCCGACCGGCGCGGGCAGTCTGCCGTTCAACGGTATCTTCAATAACCCGACCGATCCGGCGGTGACGCCAATCGGCAGCGCTCAGTTCCTCAGCGGAACCGATATCCGCTTCGCGTTCGATCAGATAACGCTGCCGGGCGACAACGATCTGCGCAACAACACATTCTTTATCGTCTACCAGGTCGTTGTGCTCGATGTGACCGGCAACACCGGACTGAGCGGCAGCCAGACAACCCTTACCAACAGCGGGCAGTTCGATGTTCCATCGACGCCGTTGCCGCCGATTGATCTGCTGATCGACCCGAATGGTGCGACGGTGACCGTCATCGAGCCGGAACTGACGATTGCCAAGTCGGTCACTCCAACCGGCGGCGATGCCGGCGATGTGGTTACCTACACAATCACCCTGAGCCACACGGCGCGCAGCCTGGCAGACGCCTTCGATGTGACGATCACCGATGCCGTGCCGGCAACGATTGGTTCGTCGCTGACCGCGCCGATCACGATCGCGAATGTGAATGTCACGCATTCGATCGATGGCGACATCACCGGAAACTTCGGTGTTGCGGGCAACACGCTGACGACGACTACACCGTTCACCCTCACACGTGGCGCCACGGTCACGCTGACGATTACCGGCGTGCTGCGGCAGAGCGTGCAGCCCGGCGAGACCATCACCAACACGGCCGCGCTGACATACACCAGCCTGCCCGGCCCGAACCAGGACCTCAGTCCGGACGCGACCGGCGTCAGTGACGGCACTGACCGCGAGCGCAGTCGTAGCGACAGCAGCAACGCTGCCATCTCCACCGGACAGGGAGCTTTCAGCAAGGCAATGCTTGCCACCAGCGCCGCGCACACGGGCGGCACAGACGTGACGATTGGCGAGGTTATCAGTTACACCCTGATCGTCGATCTGCCGGAAGGCACGATCCGCAATCTGGTGTTGACCGACGATCTGCCTGCGGGTCTCGACTATGAAGGGTTCACCGTCATCACCGACGCTGCGCAGAGCGGCGGGTTGCTGGCACAGGACTTCGCCGGAACCATCCCGTCGATCACTGTGACCGGCGGCGCAGGCAGCGGTGACGATGTCACCTTCACCTTCGCTGATGATGTGGTGGTCACAGGAGATAACAATGCAGCAAACAACCGCTTCCTGATTGTCGCGCGGGCGCGTGCGCTCGATGAAGCGGGGAACGTCGGCCTCGTTCCGCCGGGACAGACGGTTCTGACGAACACCGCAACCATGCGCTACACCGACGGATCGAACATCATCCGCACGTTCAGTGACACTGAAACGGTGCGCGTGGTCGAGCCACAGTTGACCATCGATAAGAACATCGTTCAGACGGTCGCAAATGCTGGCGATCAGATCACGGTTACGCTGACGGTCACGAACACCGGCACTTCCGATGCCTTCGATGTGGTCATCAGCGATACGCTGCCGCCTGCGTTCAACGTTGCCACTACCGACTTCGGCGCAGCGGGAAGCGACTATCCGGCAACATTCACGCCGTCGCTTACCGGCAGCCAGGCGCGTTACCAGGGCGGCCCGATTCCGGCAGGTGCGACCGTGACGTTTACCTTCCGCGTTAACCTGATCAGTACGGTGACGCCGGGAACGATCATCACCAACACCGCGCGTGTCGCGCAGTCGACCAGTCTGCCGGGTGATGATCCGACCGAGCGGGTGCAGACGCCGGTCGAGTCGAGCGATACGCTGACGATCCGCGCCAACAGCCTGAGTGGTTTCGTCTATGTCGATGCCAACAATAACGGCGTGTTCGATACCGGTGAAAGCGGTATCGGCGGTGTAACGATGACGCTGTCGGGAACCGATCATCTGGGTAACCCGGTTCTTCTGACGACAACGACAACGATCACCGGCTTCTACCGCTTCGATAATCTCTATCCTGGCACATATGCGATACTCGAAACCCAGCCATCCGGTTACCTGGATGGGATCGACAGCATTGGCACCCAGGGTGGGAGCGCCGGCAATGATGTGCTGTCCAACATTATTCTGCCAGTCGATGCTTCGACCAACGGCGAGAACAACAATTTCGGCGAACTCTTGCCTGCCCGCATCACCGGGTTCGTCTACGAGGACGATGACAACGATGGCGTCTTCGACACAGGTGAGAACGGCATCCGCGGAGTGACGGTCACGCTGACCGGTACCGATGACCTGGGGAACAGCGTCATGCTGACCGCAACCACCAGCATCACCGGTTTCTACAGTTTCGACAATTTGCGTCCGGGAACCTACACTGTGATCGAGACGCAGCCGTCCGGTTATCTCGACGGGCGCGACACAGCAGGGACGCTCGGCGGCGACACGACAGTCAACGACCGGATTGCGACCATTGGACTGACGCCGGGTGCAGCCAGCCTGAACAACAACTTCGGCGAACTGCGACCGGCCAGCCTGTCGGGTCTGGTCTACCGCGACGACAACAACAACGGCAGTTTTGACGGAAGTGATCCAGGCATCGGCGGTGTCACTATCACGCTGACCGGAACGGATGACCTTGGGAACAGCGTTGTGCTGACCACAACCACCAGCATCACCGGTTTCTACCGCTTCGACAACCTGCGTCCGGGAACCTATACCGTGAGCGAGACGCAGCCCGTCGGGTATTTCGATGGCGCAGAAACCGTCGGCAGCGCTGGCGGCGGCATTATCGCCAATGATGTCATCGGCAACATTACGCTGAACGTGGGTGATGAGGCGACTGGTTACAATTTCGGCGAACTGCTGGCTGCTCGTATTGCCGGGTTCGTCTACGAGGACGACGACAACGATGGCGTCTTCGACACAGGGGAGAACGGCATCGGCGGGGTGACGGTCACGCTGACCGGAACGGATGACCTGGGGAACAGCGTCGCGCTGACCGCAACCACCAGCATCACCGGTTTCTACAGTTTCGACAATCTGCGTCCGGGAACCTACACTGTGAGCGAGACACAGCCGTCCGGCTATCTCGACGGGCGCGACACGGCGGGAACGCTCGGCGGTGATACGACAGTCAATGACCGGATTGCGACCATTGGACTGACGCCGGGTGCAGCCAGCCTGAACAACAACTTCGGCGAACTGCGACCGGCCAGCCTGTCGGGTCAGGTCTACCGCGATGACAACGATAATGGCATCCCTGAAGCCGGTGAACCGGGCATCGGCGGTGTCACTATCACACTGACCGGAACGGATGACCTTGGGAACAGTGTCGTGCTGACCACAACCACCAGCATCACCGGTTTCTACCGCTTCGACAACCTGCGTCCGGGAACCTATACCGTGAGTGAGACACAACCCACGGCGTACAACGACGGACGTGATCGCGTCGGTGCAGCAGGGGGCGATCTGAGCGATGATCAGGTCAGCAACATCGTGCTCAGTGCAGGGGTCGATGCAACGGATTATGACTTTGGTGAACTGGGAACTTTTGTGAGCGGCATTGTCTGGATCGACACCAACCGCGACGGAACGCTTGATGGCAGCGAGAGCGGACGGCTCGGCGGCGTGCTGATCACCCTGCGCGACAGCCTGGGGAACGTCGTTACGACCACGACAACTCTGGCAGACGGCAGTTATCGCTTCGAGAACCTGCCGGCGGGCAGCTACACCATCGAGCAAACGCAACCAATCGGCTACGGCAGCTCGACGCCGAACACACGGACGGTCACCGTGCCGCTTACCGGTCTGACCGACCAGAACTTCGGTGAAACGCTGAGCACATTGAGCGGGTACGTCTATGTGGACAGCAATAACAATGGTCTGTTCGAGGCAGGGGAGAGCGGGATTGGCGGCGTAACCGTCACTCTGCTCGATCATCTGGGGAATATCATTTCCACAACGCTGACCCTGGCAGATGGCAGTTATCGCTTCGAGAACCTGCTGGCCGGCACATACACCATCAGCGAGACCCAACCGCTGATCTACAGCGACGGACAGGACAGCGTCGGCACGATCAACGGCACACCGGTTGGCCTGCTCGTCAGCAACGATGTAATCGGCAATATCGTCCTGCCTGCTGGAACCGATGGCATCAACTACAACTTCGGCGAACTGGCGGATGCCGGGCTGGGTGACCGGGTCTGGCTCGACCTGAACGGGGACGGTGTGCAGGACCCCGGTGAACCGGGCATCAGCGGGGTGACGGTCTACCTTGACCTGAACAATAATGGTTTGCCTGACACCGGCGAACCCACAGCGACGACCGATGCCGGCGGCTTCTACTTCTTCGGCGGTCTGGCGGGTGGAACGTATACGGTGCGTGTGGATGCGACCACGCTGCCGGCAGGCGTCAGCCAGACCTACGATCTGGATGGGCTGGCGACGTCCCACGCTGCAACCGCGTCGCTGGCAGCCGGTGCGACTCGCCTGGATGTCGATTTCGGCTACCGCGGCGCAGCAAGCATTGGTGACCGCGTGTGGCTCGACCGCGATGGCGACGGGGCGCAGGACGCGGATGAACCGGGTCTGCGCGGAGTTGTGGTGTATCTCGACCTGAATAGCAATGGTGTGCGTGATCCCGACGAGCCGTTCGACACCACCGATGCCGGCGGAAACTATCTGATCGATGGTTTGCTGGCCGGGACATACACCGTGCGTGTGGAGGCAGCGACCCTACCCGGCGGTGTCATGGCAACCTACGACCTCGACGGCGCAGGTACGCCTGGTGTCGTGAGCAGCGTGGCGTTGAGCACAGGTCAGGCGCGTACCGATGTCGATTTCGGCTATCGCGGTACGGCCAGCATCGGCGATCGGGTGTGGGACGATGCCAATGCCAACGGCATTCAGGATGGCGGAGAGACGGGGATCAGCGGTATTGTCGTCGAACTCTATGACTCGACCGGCACACTGCTGATGACCACCACAACCGATCTGGATGGCGCCTATCTGTTCGACAGCCTGCCCGAAGGAACTTACACAGTCGGCATTGGCGCAACGCCAGGACGCAGTATCAGTCCGCGCGGTGTCGGCGGCGACTCCGAAGGCGACTCCGACATTGATCGGACGACACGGCGCAGCAGTCCGATCACCCTCGGCTACGAGGAATCGCGCCGCGACATCGACATTGGTCTGTACCGGCTGGCATCGGTCGGCAGCCGGGTGTGGCTTGATCGCAACCTGAACGGCATTCGCGAGGCGGATGAACCGGGGATCGGCGGGATCGAGGTGCGACTGTTGCGCAGCGACGGAACACTCGTCGCCACGCAGATCACCGATGCGAATGGGTACTACATGTTCAGCGATATCGAACCAGGTGAGTATCGAATCGCATTCAGCATTCCGTCCGGCTACTACGTCAGTCCGCCACGTCAGGGGAATGATCGGAGCCTCGACAGCGACGCCGATCCGGTGACCGGTCAGACGCTGATCTTCACGCTGACGCCGGGGCAGATCGATCCGACGTGGTATCTTGGGCTGTCGCCAATCTCGCCGACCGCGATCCAGCTGACCCATTTCAGTGCCGAGCGCGGAGCGAACGGTGTGACCATTCGCTGGCAGACGGCCGCTGAGTTCGGAACGCGCGGCTTCCATCTCGAGCGGAGCGCCAGCGGCAGCCGCAGCGATGCAGTGCGTGTCACTGATCGCCTCATTCCGGCAACGGGAAGCATCAATAGCGGTGCAGCATACGTCTGGAACGATGCCTCTGCTGTGCCAGGCGTGCGCTACACCTACTGGCTGGTCGAGGAGACGATTGACGGCGCAACGCATATCTACGGACCGGCGACCGCAGAGGTACGGACTGGCAGTATGTATTCGGTATTCCTGCCCCTCGTGATACGCTGACGCGCTGTCGCCGGGTTTCCCCGTTGGGTTGTGCTGGGGGAACACGGGACGGGTGGGGCAGGCACGGTAGGGGCGCAGTGCTGCTGCGCCCTTACGCATGCGCCCCACGCGATGGCGCGGTATGGTGGGGCGCCGCGCTGCTGCGCCCTTACGCATGCGCCCCGCGCGATGGCGCGATATGGTCGGGACGCTCCTTGTGGATGTCTCACCCTCTGTATGTATAATGGTTGCATACTGAGACAATAACGCTGACTGTCGTTCGACAGGCGTGCGAATCGCCTGTCGATGCTGGCGCCTGATGCGCCGTCAGCGACTCCGCAAGGAAAGGAATCCCCACATGCGTATTGTGTCACTTCTTCCCTCGGCGACCGAGATCGTTTGTGAATTGGGTCTGGCCGATATGCTGGTCGGGGTGTCGCACGAGTGCGATTACCCGCCCGATGTTGTCGCCGATCTGCCGCGCGTGACGTATTCTGCAATTCCGCATGGTCTGTCGAGCGCCGAGATTGATCGGGTTGTCAGTGCGCGTCTGGCGCGCGGTGAGAGTCTGTATCTGCTGGACGAGTCACTCCTTGCCGAATTGCAGCCCGATCTGGTGATTACACAGGAATTGTGTGATGTCTGTGCCGTCTCGTTTGCAGACGTCTGCTCCCTGGCGGGACGTTTGCCGGGTAACCCGCGCATTGTGTCACTGGCGCCGCCGAACCTGGAGCATATCCTTGGCGATGTGCAGACGATTGCCGATGCAGTGGAAATGCCGGATCGCGGACGGCGCCTGAATGAGCGGTTGCGTCAGCGCCTGGATCACGTGCGCAATGCCGTAGCGGGTCTGCCGCGTCCAGGTGTTGTTGCGCTGGAATGGCTCGACCCACCCTTCATCGCCGGGCATTGGGTGCCGGAGATGATCCATCTGGCGGGAGGGCGCGATCTGCTTGGACGCGCGGGCGAACGGTCGTTTCGGACAGGCTGGGACGAGGTGATCCAGGCGCAACCGGAGGTGATCCTGCTCATTCCGTGCGGCTATTCTGCCGAAGCGACACAGCGCGAGTGGGACGCGCTGCCGCGACCGTCCGGATGGTTCGACATTCCGGCAGCGCGCAGTGGTCGGGTGTATGCGCTCGATGCCAACAGTTACTGCTCACGCCCCGCGCCGCGTGTTGTGGAAGGTATCGAATATCTGGCGCGACTGCTCCATCCGGCGCACGTCGAGCAGGGAAGGGAATGGTGATGAGCGCGGCTGACCGCTATTCCGACTGCTGTGCCGCCGCTTGTTGAAACAGTCTAACCGCCATGGTCGTTTCTGATGCCCTGGGACGATGCCTCGTGTTGACAGGACCGCCGCAGCGGATTGTTTCCCTCGTGCCGAGTCTGACCGAATGGCTCTTCACGATCGGTCTCGGTGCGCGGGTTGTAGCCGTGACCGACTATTGCATTGAGCCGGCGGCAGCGCTTGCCGGCATACCGCGCATTCGTGGCACGAAAAATCCTGACCGGGCGCGGATTATTGCTCTCCACCCCGACCTGGTTGTGGCCGACCAGGAAGAAAACCGCGAGCGCGACGTGCAGGCGTTGACTGCCGCCGGTATTCCGGTGTATGTCACGGCCATCCGTTGCGTCGCCGACGTGCCAGACCAGTACGGGCATCTTGCTGATGTCCTGGGTGCAACAGACGCCGCAGCGCCGGGTCTGGCGGCAGTGCGCGCGGCGCTTGCCGGAGCGCAACAGCACAGACCACACCGGCGCATTCCGACGCTCGTGTTTATCTGGCGTGATCCGTGGATGGTCGTGGGTGGGTCGACCTACGCCGGCGATCTGCTGGAACAGTGTGGCGCCGAGAACCTGGGGCGCCGTCTGGAAGGACGCTATCCCCGCGCTTCGCTCGAAACCCTGATGCGCCTGCAACCGGAGGTCATTCTGCTGCCAGGCGAGCCGTATGCTTTTAGCGAGTGCGACCTGGACGCTTTTGCGCCATACGATGACGTTCCGGCGGTACGGATGAAGCGTATCCTGCTGTGTGACGGCATGGCGCTAACCTGGCCCGGTCTGCGCGCCATCCACGCACTGCAGATGTTCAGGTCCATGATTGCTACAGGAGGTTAGGATGATACCACATGCTCGATGTGCGCTTATCGTCATCTTGTTTGTGAGCCTGACTTCGTGCATTCCCGCACGTGCAACCACGTCGTCCATCTGTCCTGCCGATCGCTCACACCTGATCCCGCGGTTTGGAGGACGCTGGTTTCTGCTCGGAGTAAATGTTCCCTGGCTCAATGGCGGTTTCAGCGCCGACTTCGGCACAGTTGAAGAGTGGGGGCAACACACCTACAATCCGGACGACACCCGTGCCATGTTCCGCACCCTTCGTCAGCACGGCGCCAATACAGTCCGCTGGTGGTTGTTTGCCGATGGGCGCGGCGCGCCGGAATTCGACTCTACGAGCGGCGGTGCAGTGACCGGGCTCGATGCAAACTTCCTTCCCTCACTTGCCAGCGCAATCCAGATTGCAGCGGAAGAGGACATCTATCTGATCCTCAATCTCTGGAGTTTCGATATGCTCTACGCCGACTCAGATCCATCCGGTCGCGGTGAACACGCCGGTGGCCATCGCGATCTGATCATCGACGCCACAAAACGGGCGTCATTTATCAACAACGCCCTTCTGCCGATGTTGCGTTATCCGGTGGGAACGAGCGGCTACACCATTGGGACTCACCCGCATGTGCTGGCGTGGGACATTGTTAACGAGCCAGAGTTTGGCATCAACGAACCACCACACTTTTCGTCATCTGCAGAAGTTGCGCAACCGGTCAGCCTGGCGCAGATGCAGCGGTTCATCGCTGAAATTGCTGGCGTCATCCATCGCAATTCCAACCAGTTGACGACGGTGGGCAGCGCATCGATGAAATGGAACAGCACAACCGCCCTCGGGGCAGGCGGCAATTTCTGGAATGACGCCGCTCTCACACCCTACGATCCACAGGGATATCTCGACTTCTATCAAATCCATTACTACGGGTGGATGAATGGTGACGAGAGGTACTGGAGTTTTTCGCCTGTGTTCAATGACTGGTTCGAGGCTGGCTTCGACAAGCCCACGGTTATAGGCGAGGCGCCAGCGAATGGTGTCGGAACCAACCGCACACCAGTCCAGTTGCTCTCCGATCTGCACGCCAATTGCTATGCCGGGGTCTGGCTGTGGTCCTACTCTGGTGTCGATGACAACGGCCGGTGGGCGGATGCGAGCGATGCTGTCCAGACCCTGGCTCGTACTGTGCCGACCGAAGTGCGCATAACGAAACCCGTATCGACACTGCGCGTCTTTCTGCCGCTGGTGCAGACCGATACCTGATACCACTTTGAGTTGTAAAGTACTACGCCTGGCATCACAAAGCCTGAAACCGCATGCGGCAATGCAGCATTATCAACGGGAGTCGGTATATCTACCCCCAAGGTGACTGTGCGCAACCGGGGGTTCGAGGGATGCGCCTCGCGTAATGATCGCACCACAAAGGCACGACGTACACAAAGGCCACGCTGAGAGATCGCGCGTTTTCGCGCCCGTTGCACTGTCGCAGGCGCCTGGTCACGATTAGGGGCAGCGCCCGCGTCACGCATCAGCGTCGGGATGGCTTTCGCATACGCCACGCGACGTCGCCCGCCGGTCGATCCGCCAGGACAGTATCCGCCAGAAATGGAAGACGTTCGCGCGCGCCACGCGACGGCGCTCCGCCGACGCACAAACACGATGGTCACGATACGTCTGAGCATGGACCTTTGTCGTACCTGAGAAATCTCGTTGTAGTGCTAAATAAATACGTTGCCCCAGCCGACGCACAACGCCATGGTTACGAAACATGTGAACAGGTACACACCAGAAAGCCCCGGCGATAACCGGGGCCTTCTGGCGAAGGAGGGGAAGAAAGGGTTATCTGAAGTATACGATATGTGGTACAGTTACGCTATCTCTCTTTGGTCCTGTTCTGCAATAGCGCTTATGGCGGCGCTGAAGGCGAACCGGGGAAACGGAGCACATCGATGACGTTGCCACGCATTCGTGTCAGTTCCAACCGACGTTTTCTTATGACCGAGAGCGGTGAACCATTCTTCTGGCTCGGCGATACCGCCTGGGAACTCTTTCATCGTCTGAATGTGCAGGAAGCCGAACACTACCTGGACGTGCGGCGTCAGCAGGGGTTCAACCTCATTCAGGCAGTGGCGCTGGCTGAGCTGGACGGATTGCATACGCCCAACGCTCAGGGGCATGTGCCGCTTCTGGGTGATGACCCGACCCGACCAAACGAATTCTATTTCCGCCATGTGGACGCGATCATTCGCATAGCTGCCAGCAAAGGACTCTACATTGGTCTGCTGCCGACATGGGGCGACAAAGTGCACGCACAGCTGTGGGGTGTCGGACCGGTTATTTTCAACGCTGGCAATGCGTATATCTACGGACGCTTCCTGGGCGAGCGCTACCGGAATGATACCAACATCGTCTGGATTTTGGGCGGGGATCGCCCTGCCGCCGGGTATGAGGACGTATGGGCGGCGATGGCGCAAGGCATTACTGAAGGCGCAGGTTTCAAGCCGTTGTTCACCTATCATCCGATGGGAGGGACGAGTTCTTCCGCTGTGTTGCATGACGCCGACTGGCTCGATATGAATATGCTTCAATCCGGTCATACCCTCATGGACGCGCCCAACTGGGACATGATTCGCGCTGACTATGAGCGTACACCGATCAAACCGGTGCTGGACGGTGAACCGAACTATGAGCACCACCCGGTTGATCCCTATTTGCGCTCATGGAAGCCGGAGTATGGTCGCTTTACCGAGTATGATGTGCGCAAACAGGCATATCGCGCCGTGTTCGCGGGCGCCTGTGGACACACGTATGGCAGTCACTCTGTCTGGCAAATGTGGTCGCCTAAACATGCGCCAACGACGTTTCCATCACCTGCCTGGGACGAAGCCATCTACGGACTGGGAGCACAGCAGATGGTGCACCTGAAGAACCTGATGCTCTCACGCCCATACTTCACCCGTATTCCCGCCCCGGACCTGTTGCCGGATGTACCGATGACCTCGCTGCCCGTGGACCCAGAGGATCGGATCAATGCCACGCGCGCTGCACACCCTGTCGCCGCCCGTGATAGCGAAGGAAGGTACGGGCTGGTGTACTTCCCGCTGGCAGGTCAGTCGCTACGGGTCGATCTGCGTCTTTTACGCGACAATGTTCGATCTGCCTGGTTCGACCCGCGTCGTGGAGTGTCTCATCCTTTGGGGACGCACCCGCGAGAGGTTGTGACCTTCGTCTCGCCGATTGCCGGACCGGACTGGGTGCTGACTCTGGACGTGGAGCAACCCTGACCGAAGGGGAGCACAGGTTCACATCGCAGGCGGCATCTGGCGTGATTTTTGATTTTGGAATACTACGCCTGGCATTACAAAGCCTGAAACCCCTCGTGCCGCACTGCCATCGGTGTCTTGAACCTGTGCTATACTTTGCGCACCGCCAAATGCCCCCTCGTGTCCGACTTCCGGTGCAATATGGAGACACGACTTGTCAGGAGGACTTCCATGAAAAAACAGATGCTGATCATCACAGTGCTCATCGCTGCGCTGCTGGCGATAAGCGCCTGTGGCGGCGCACCCGCCGCCCAACCGACCCAACTCCCTGCGCAACCGACTCAACCCGCTGCACAGGCGGACGGGAAACTGGCGCAGATTCGGGCAGCCGGCAAACTCATCGTCGGCACCTCGGCAGATTACCCGCCCTACGAGTCGATCGATGAAAACGGCAACTTCGTTGGCTTCGATATGGACCTGATCCGTGCCATCGGCGAAAAACTCGGCGTTGAAGTCGAAATTCGCGATATGCCGTTCGACTCGCTGATCGCATCGCTGCAGGAAGGCAAAATCGACGCGGTGATCGCCGCCATGCAGGCGACTGCCGAGCGCGAAGAGAAGGTCGATTTCACCATTCCCTACCGCACGACGAAAGATGCATTCATTGCCGCCGGCAATACGACGATCACAATGACGAAGCCGGAAGATGCTGCGGGACTGACCATCGGCGCGCAGACCGGTACGGTTCAGGAAGGCTGGATCCAGAAAAATCTGGTCGCAACCGGGTTGACGACCGCAGATAAGGTCTTCAGTTACGAGCGCGCTGATCAGGCAGCACTCGATCTTGCCAGCGGTCGTGTGCAGCTGGTGTTGATGGACGCAGAACCGGCTCTGGAACTCGCACAAAAGAATGGCTTGAAGGTGTTGCTCATCACTGAGACAACCGCCGAGGGCGGTAAAAGTGTCGCCATTCCTGAAGGCGCCGCCGATCTCAAAGCTGAACTCGATCGGATCATCCAGGGATTGATCGACGACGGTACCGTGAAGGCGCTTGAGGAAAAGCACGGGTTGCCATAAGCGAACGATGGTTCAGGATTTGCTGACGACCTTCACATTCATCGTGCAGGGGTTGTGGGTGACCATCAGTGTCACTGCAGTTGCGTTGACGGTCGGGCTCGCTCTCGGCATCACCATGGCAATTGCGCGCGTCTATGGTCACCCTGCCTTTCAGATGGCAGTCTCCGCGTACAGCGTGGTTATTCGCGCGGTACCGGTGATCGTCATTATCTTTATCCTGTTTTTCGTTATCTCGCGCTACATCAACCTGTCGCCGTTCTGGGCCGGCGCGCTGGCGCTGGGGTTCGCTTCGGGGGCGTACCAGACCGAAATCTTTCGGGGTGCGATTCAGGCGGTGCAGCCAGGGCAGATGATCGCAGCGCGGGCCATCGGCATGAGCCGCCTGCAGGCAATTCAGAGCATTGTCCTGCCGCAGGCGCTGCGGCTGGCGCTGCCTTCCTGGGGCAATGAGGCGACGCTGGTGTTGAAGGACTCGACCCTGGTATTTGCGGTCGGCGTGCCGGAGATCCTGCGGCGCGCGCAACAGGTCAGTGCGCGCACATTCGAGCCTTTCCTTGCCTTTGGTGTTGCTCTCCTGCTCTATCTGGCTTTGACGTTGATGACGACCCAGGCGCTCCGGTGGCTCGAGCGCCGGTATCGATTGCAGATGTAGCCGTCTCACGGGAGCAGGATGTTTTGTGGCTTATGACATCGCCTATTCTCCACATCGAGGATGTGCATAAATCATACGGTTCGCTCCAGGTGCTCAAAGGGGTCTCGCTGACGGTGCAACCACGCGAGGTTGTGGTGCTGATCGGTCCGAGCGGATCGGGAAAGAGCACCCTGCTGCGTTGCATCAACCTGCTCAACCCGCCGACGAAAGGGCGCATCTGGCTCGAAGATCAGGAGATCACCGCCCCCGGCGTTAATCAGGATCGGGTGCGACAGCGCATCGGGATGGTGTTTCAGGAGTTCAATCTGTTCACACACCTGACGGCGCTCGGCAACGTGATGATCGGGCTGGTCAAGGTGCGCAAAATGCGCAAAAACGAAGCGCGCGACCTGGCCATGTTCGAATTAGAACGCGTGGGTCTCGCGGATCGCGCCCACCATTACCCGGCGCAACTGTCGGGTGGACAGAAACAGCGCGTGGCAATTGCCCGCGCGTTGGGGATGGATCCGCACATTATGCTTTTCGATGAACCTACGTCGGCGCTTGATCCGGAATTGACCGGCGAAGTGCTCGCTGTGATGCAGAAACTTGCCAGTGAAGGCATGACGATGATTGTCGTGTCGCACGAGATGGGATTTGCCCGGCAGGTCGCCAATCGGGTGGTGTTTATGGAAAATGGCGTGGTGGTAGAGGAAGGAACGCCGCAGCAGCTGTTCGAGCAACCGGTCCACGAACGTACACGTGCGTTTTTGCGAAATATCACGCAGTAGCGCCGACACGTCGAGCATGCAAGACTTCATCGACCTTTTGAACAGGGTTACGCCAGACCTGCTGCAGGGAACCATGGTTACCCTGCAGATCGCGGCAGTCTCACTGGTTCTCGGGATGATCGTTGGGCTGCCGGTTGGCGTCGGGCAGGTCTATGGACCGGTGTGGGCACAACGCATTCTTGGCGCATATGTGACACTCTTTCAGGGGGCGCCGTTGCTCATTCAGTTGTTCGTGGTCTACTATGGACTTCCGGACGTGGGCATCACCCTGGGGCGTCTGCAGGCGGCGTTTCTTACCCTGGGGCTCAACAGCGCCGCGTATCAGGCGGAATATGTGCGCAGCGCCTTGCAATCGGTGAGCGAAGGGCAGATGACGGCTGCACGCGCCATCGGGATGAATACACGGCAGGCGATCTGGACCGTCATTCTTCCGCAGGCGCTGCGCCTGGCGCTGCCCGCCTGGTCGAATGAAGCGGTTGCCATGCTGAAGTATACGTCGGTCGCGTTTCTGATTGCCGTCCCCGATCTGATGGGGCAGGCGAAGATTCTTGCGAGCCGATACTTTGCGCCCATTCAGATTTATCTGATTGTTGCCGTGTTCTACATCGTGCTGGTCGGCATTGCCTATCTGATCCTCTCCCTGATCGAGCGTCGGCTGCGTATTCCAGGACTGACAGGCGACGCCGGGTGATGTGCTATCGCATATCAGTCATCGGCGGCGGTATGACATTCGCAAGCCTCATGAGATGTCGCCTCGCAGGCGTGCTCCAGAGGAGAACCCCGTCGGGGCGTGGCGCGCCGTGCCCCAACCAGGCACGTCGAGCGAAACGGTTGAGAACTTTCGGCGCTCGCCTATCGGCTATGACCGCAGGCGCGCTCCGAGGGAGAA
>FWWL01002976.1_pt1 | contig 16962 bp, 13 predicted proteins | sample 2228331 | NCBI WGS metagenome assembly FWWL01 (sample SAMEA103939775, study PRJEB20133) | metagenome
ATCTATTTGTCTTTGGTTTTTCCTGTTTTGCAACTTACTTAAATGGAGGGGATCTGCTCTTTGATGGAGGTGCGGTTCTTACATATTAGATCTTCAAATCTCCTATTCGGAGAACTCCTAAATCACTGCACTAATACAAGTAGAGTCCAGAGATAATAGCCCTCTCATCCGGGTTAGACCCTCTCTCTCCTTGCACCTCTATGCGATACATAAAGGGAAAGTGCAGGGGAGAAATTATGCCTGATCCTGCCTCAACCACGCCTGAACCTTCCAGGGCCAGACCGCTGGTGTCAGTGTTGCCCAGGACGGTGTTTACAAGCTTGACATAACAGATAAAGTTTGGAGGGAAACTAACTGTTAGATCATAAGCCTCTTTAACATTTAGTGATTTACACTCGTCTCCACAGCTCCAATCAGGGGTCCCAGATATGAGTTTTTGGGTTATTGTGGCATCATCCGTCCCATAGGAAACATTTCCCCCATAAGTCCCTATGGAGCTAAGGGATTCTCCACCTATTTTTCTGTTTAGGAATTCCTTTGTAAAAAACTTAAATCCTCCCTTGGCAGCCTCCAAGGAATTTTGATATCTTTTGAAAAGCCCTGATATCTCTGTTCCAATGGATAACATATACAGTGCTGCCACAATCATACCTAAAGATATAAGTGTGAATACTAATGCTGTTACAAGTGCTACCCCACTGTTATCTTTAAATTTAGATGGGAACCTCATACTAATACCCTTTTAGATTATATGGTCTGACATTGAGGGATATAACTTTCCACCTAAAGTTACGAAAATTTTGTATGGTTGTAAGGTCATATGTCTTACCCAAACCAAATTCACCCACTGTTATTGTGGTGTTTGGATAATTATATCTGTAATCAATCTTCCCTATATGGGTCAATAGATATATGCGCACTTCCTCAAGCCTGTTCCTCAGCAAGGTACTATCGGTAAGTGTTTCCTGTACTGTGGCAATGGAAGCCGTCTCAGTGGAACTCATTGAGGTGCCATCTGGGGTACAATAAGTCCCTACTGCTCCATCATCGTTTAAATCCAGGCCAAAAATAACTTGAAAGTCTGCCACACAATCCAACAAATGCACCATATTAGATGGAGGGAACTTCTCTGAACCATGGCTCATTATGGCCTTTCTAAGCACCCCTGTTCCAGGGGCACAGCCCTCTGGCACATTGCTGGTGGATATGTAGTAGTCAGCCCTGTTAAAGGGCACATTTAGGTTGGTATCAGGATTTATACCGTAAACTATGAACCTTTCGGAACCTTCTGTGGGGAAAAAACCTTCAGGGAATGGATTATCAAACTGGGTAAAAAAGCCTCCCCCAGATACCACCAAGCTCCTATAGTTGGATCCAGTCCCTTTGGGCCTAATAACTATGACCCTATCGCCATTTTCAAGGTCATCCCTTCCCCATGTATAAGGGTTGCCGCTTGCATCCACATATGTCCACCTCCCTGAGGCCTGATTCCTAGCAATTGCTGAGGATTTTATAACTAGATAATCAGAGGCATTTACACATAAATTATTTCTTCCCGCCAAGCCCCTTGGAGGTGAGATATTAGAGTCATTTAATTGGGCAGGATTGACACCTACCCCTCCGCATACCGATGAGGAAGACGCCTCCTCATATCCCCCAAGGGCCTGGGGATAGCTCCAAGGAAGCCCAAACCCAGCCTTTTCAATGTCCCCTTTCAGAATCTCCAGACCTACCATCTCCTCCATTTGAGTCTCTGTCTTTTTAGTCTCTTTAGACATGCCAATTAGGATATCATTAAAGGTCCCTGATACAGCTGCAACAATAATAAGGGCACCAAGGACAGCTATCATAAGCTCCACTAGACCAACCCCTTTGTTATTTAAAGTAAATGAATCCATCTCTACTCCACTAATGTGGTAACAGTGTGTTGGTATGCCTTTCCTTTATGATTCCATGAAATTGTGATTCTAACCTGCCTCAAGTTGCCAATGGTATTATCAAGCTGAGTAATGGTGTAATCTTTGCTTATACTACCAACCGTTCGCGTCACAGAAGCTGGCAAAGGCTGGCCATCTTTTACCATGGATATACATTGCTCAGATACTTTTACTGCCTCATTTCTCAACATATTTTCAATGTTAGAAACGGTTATATGTGAAACAGAACTCAGAAGCCCTAACATTGCTATGCTGAAAATAAATACTGCAATCATTAACTCAAGAATAGAAAAACCTTTATTTTGCAACACATTGACCATTATTTAGCCTTCCAATATTTGTTCTGGCAAAATGTATTACTATACAATCATATTCAGCTCCAACATTATTTTGAATACTGATCGTCCCTGTATCAGTGGTTATCCCTGAAGAAGAAAATACGATATCGTCATTGTCAGGCACCTGAGAGCGCCACATTATACTATTTTTTAAGGGTTCTTTTAAGATGGCCTCCCCTGTGTCACCAAAATCTCCATCTTCATTCCTATCATCTATTTCCGAATATTGTGTAGCAGTGTGCAGCCTTATTCCCACATTCCTACTCCTGGCAATGGCTAAAGCACGCTGTTTCATGAGATCAGAGTACAAAGTCTTTATTTCTGACTCAATCTTTGCCTTTCTGCTAAGGTTTTCATAATTGATTACAGCCATGGCCACCAATACCCCTACAATGGCGATTACAACTAGTAATTCCAGCATGGTAAATCCAGGCCAGGGCTTTATTATCCCGGACTTGATAGCCCCCACAGGGGATTACCTCCTTTTCAAGTGCATCAACTTTTCAACGGCAGAGGGGGGCACAACTATGGCCAACCCCTGGGCCTTGGGTGGCACTCCAAGCATGGCAGATGTCCTCCTGGATTCCTTCTGGGTTATGCCACCAGGGAGGTCTATCTCTTCAATGGCCCCTGTGGAGACCTGCAGAAGGGCCTTGCCCCTCAGCTGGGTACTGGATGCAGCTGCCCCTGACCTGTAATTGACTGCCCACAGATATGTGTTGCCACCAAAGCTGCATACATCACTGTTGGGAGCAAATGTGGTGAAATAGACTACCCCCCCTGGTGTGGCCAGTGGGTCGGTAAAAAGCCTCTCTGAGCCAGAGGCTGTGGTGGCAGCATCCAGGTTTATGTACCACCCTTTTTTACCCTCTTCAATTATGCTTGAGGGGCTTGTGGTCTGGTCATCTAAGTCTGCACGGCTGAGCACTGAAAAGGTGGTGGTATAATCCAGGGTATTATTTGTGGTATAGGCTGGCTCTTTTATTCCATAAAGAGACCTCTGGTTCGTAAGGTCATCGGACTTGTTAAAGTATCTACCTGTTGCAAAATATATCCATAACTGTTTTGCCTTCCTGTCCTGCAGCCGGGTTACTGCAGCAGTAACAGGGCCTATCTCTTCTATCACTTTGCTCACCACCCAATCCGCTGGGTCAATGCTTTCCTTTGTAAATAGCCTTAAGACCCCTCCATCACTCCAGGTTCCAGCAGTGCATGCCTCTTTTGATGATGAAGTAGCCCTGGTGGAGGTACACTTTTTTGTGTAACCAATGTACAGGGCGTCATCCTTATAATGACCAGGGCTAAACTGGTTTCCTCTGTCCACATCCACAGGGGTATTGTAAAGGGAGCTACCAAAGGCATATTGAATACCTGTATCAATGGTCCTAAGGAGTTCTCCTGTCTTTAGATCCAATACGAACAGCCTTAAGTTTTGATCAGACCTCCCCAAAAACTCATGGGTGGTGGTATTAATTGGCCCTGTGGGCCCTGATGCAAAGACTACAAACCACCTGCCATTCTTATCCTGCTCCCCAATCCTTAGCACAGCAGGCCCAGATAGGGAATACCCCAACTCTGGGCCGCCAAACTCCCACAACAAGGTGGGGCTATATGGCCTTGTTACATCCAGTGCAAAGTAGGAGGAGTATCCCAATGACTTGGTGGAATCAGAGGGATCTTGCACCGGTGTCTTCACGCAATCGCTACAGGTAGCATTGTGTTGCCTGCAGGCACCCCCAAGCCCCATCCCGGCAATTAAAATGGTCCTCCAGCTTGTATTGGAGTAATCCAGGAGATTGGAGCTAAGGAATGTAGTCTTCTTTTCACACTCCCAGTAGTTGGTGGCTGTACAATCAGCAGGGTTTGCAATACTTGCATCAAACAGGTATGCAGGCATGTCCACATAATAGAGGTGGCAGTAATCAGGATCAGCTAAGTATTTCAGATAGGGCAGGGCATTCTTGGGGATAAACGCCCACTCTTCTTTGCCAAGCTCAGAACCACCAGTCTCTGTGCTGCTGCATTGACCATCTTCATTGGAATCTGTACAGAGTTGGGCCTTGGCATTGCTCACAGTTACATCCAGGGTCCCCAGTTTAAAGGCGTGAAGCATGCCATCATTGCTACCCACATACACCATACCCCTGGTAATATAATCAGTGGATCTTATGAAATCATAATAGGTGGTGTCTTTGTACCCCTGAGGAGGGTTCAGATGATAGGTATTTAGCCTGGTTCCTGATTGAACCTTTGGTGTTGCTGAAACTATATCTCCCAATTTCCATGTACCTGTAGTTGTTCCAATGGTGACAGTTCTGTTCCTAAGGCCTGGTATATCAAATCCATGAACATATCTAATAATATCCTGTGCCTGAGTTGTAGTGCCTACATCAAGGTATGGAGATAATAAACTTGCATTACTTGTGGAAAAATCTATTAAAGAATTCCCTGTTAGGGTTGTATAGATGGTCCTTGGATCGGTATTGAGATCCCTTTCGTGTAGTTTGGTGCCTGCCTTCCATAAATTGATTATATCATCAATGTCTGAACTGCCCATATATGTGTCAGGATCTCCGTCCCCATCAGTATCCATGTATCTCTTTACCTTTGTCTTGTTGTCAAGGGGATCGAAATAAAAACTCAGGACATAGTCTTCAGTTAGCTTTAGCATCTTATCAGGGGTCCCATTACTGAAGTCATCCCTTATGGTACTGGCCTGCAAAAATGGATCCACATAGTACCACAGATTTTGCAGTTCCCCTGTCCAATCTATTTCTGTATCTCCAAAGGCCCTTTTTGGATAAAACACGGCCTGGAACAAATTGGCACCACTCCCTTCGCTGGAGGATAGAACAGAGGCAGCAGTGCCTGATACAGTCCTTCTCAGGATCTCTGAGAACACCCTCTCCATCTGCTGTTCAAGCTTTAGTGGGTTCACTACCTTGAAGTAGGTATCGGGTATACCGTCTGAGCTGGCTTCGCCAGTATTGTTGTTGAATCTGTCCCATTCCTTCTGAAGATCAGGTCTATTATTTCCATTTATATCCTCAAACCCACCCCATTTTGCGGCATACCAAAGGGGGTCCTTTAAGAAGCCTGCAGGGTTTTCCGAGACTGTAAAGACCTTTTCCCATGTAAGGGGGAGGTTTGCAACAACAGCTGGGGTGTCTGAATCTGCGGAACCAATGTCTTTATCCTTTACAGGGAGATATAGGCCATCTTGGGTTGTACCTGAGATCACAAAGCCCAGTACCTGGTCAATACAACCTGCTGCGTAGTTAGAGCTTAACTTTACCTTCACTTCATTGCTGGAGATGGAAGGATCACAATAATCTCCTGTGCATATCTCATAATTGACAATGGCATCCATATCATGGTCTGCACCTTGCTCCACATCCTCAAAGTTCACATTAAACTTGGCATAGGTAACGTTCTTTTCTGAGTCATAGGTGATTGTCTCCACATAGTAATCAACTATCTGGTTTGAGGGACAATAGGAGCCCGAGACACAGTTTGTTATCCTTATTCCATAGGTGGGATGGTTAGTAAGGGTACATTTTTGGGCACAGGCATTATAGGTCTGGAGGCAGCCACTCACAGACTTGCCCACCGGCACAAGGCTCACATAGTTGTCTCCAACCTTTATCCTGAGATCAGCCACCTGAGAGGCAAGGGCCACGGAAAAGGTGGTCACATTGGGCTTGCCTGTATTGGTGCTGAATAGTGTCTTTCCATACCAGGAAATGGAGGCTGAATAAAAAGAGCCTTGCTTGGTGGGTTCTTCAGGGCAAATCCCCCTTGTCTCGCCAAGGTTAGAAATAGTTTTTGAACTGCAGATAAAGTCGTAGCTACTGCCGCTCATCCCTATAAAGTAACTATTCCCATTTATACCCTCTGTTTGGCCAATCTCGTTGGCTAATTGTGATACATTGAGGTTTGGCAGGTCTCCGGTAAAGGAATTAAAATAGGAGCCAGGCAGGCTATTTGAGTCGTAGCTCACATTCACATCACTTAGTACAACCAGGAATGGCTTGGAACAGGCAGGGAATATTTCAAAGGTCTGGTAGGTGTTGCTGCCCCTGGGGATTCCCCAGTCCTTTTTACTTAGGCCAAGGCTTGCGTCCGTGGTGCTGCCACCACCGTAGGTAAAGCTGCTTGTGGGCGTACCTTTGCCAGCAAAGTACCTCAATCCTTCATACATCATTTCACCTATGGGGTTTCCCCAGTCCTTACATTGCCCCTCACTTAAAGGGGCAGTGGTTATCCAGCCACATGTGCCTCCCGTTGAGGCCTGGTATGAGTAGTCTGAGTACCTAAAGCCTGCAATCTTTATCTTGTCCAGGGTCAGGATGATGTTGCCCTGGGTGCTTTCAGAGGTCTGAAAGATGCCTGTCTGGGCATTTGTCTCATCCAGTATGGTCCAGATGTTCTTCCTCAAGACACCGCCACTTAGGTTCTTCTCATAGGTCCCAGAGATGAGGCCATAGTACATCCCAGACCTTTCCACACATAACCCTTCTGTGGAGGGTTCGCAGTCACTATCTGTATTGCAGGCCTTGGCCATGGTCTTAGAGCAGACCTTGGAACCATCTCCTTCGCCATACTTTTGAAGCAGGCCAATGGGCTTATAGATCCCACCACTGCTGGGATAATACTTGCAATTCTGTTCCAGGGACACTGAGCCTGATTGCATACATACACTTACCCTTACCTCATATTCTGTGGGAGTCCCCAAAGAGTTGTCGCAGACTGGCCTCTCCTTACTTGCCCACTGCCAGATCCTTTCTGTCTTGTTTTGAAGCATCCTCAGCAAGGGCGGGTAACTGGGACCGTCTCCCTTTGAAAGGTTGCAGAAGAGGTGCCTGGTTATGGGTCCTGTGGTGATAGCGCCAGAGGCAGGGGTGCCTGTTTGGATAAAGCTCTGGGCCATGAGGGCACAGGAATTGGTACTGGGTACATAAGGGGCCCTTATCTCAATGTCCGTGGAGTTTGTGCCAAATACCTTCCAGCTTGTTTCACCAGGTTTCTTATACCATACCTTAAACCCATCCTTCCCGGTTTTCTCCGTATGCCTCACAATGAGTCTGTACCAGTGACCACCACTTAAGGTGATATTCCCGGAGTGGGTCTGGTAGTTGCAGAGACTGTGGCAACCATAGTAGCTGGCTACAATGGTGCCTGGAGTGCCTGGCTCAGACTGGATCTCCAGATGGACTCCCTCGTTCCCGTCTATGGCAAATTGCCAGGTACCTGTTACACTGGTCCTAAAATCTGCAGTGGCAAAAAAATTAGAATAACTCTGGATGTTATCCTGATTGGGGTCAATCTCATCGCTATCCATATCGTTAATGTAAAAATGGCTTAAATATCTCCCTGGTTCATAAGATGCTAAAAGATTTGCATAATTTGTCCCACACTGATAGCTATCACTGAGGCTACTTGAGTGGGCATATTTCACCACCAGTATCTTATCAGGTGAATAAGAGGTGGTCTCCTCTGCCAAACACTCCCCTGGCGGAGCAGGCATACCTATTAACTCCTGGGATTTGTCAACGCAAGATCCCAGGGAGCCACAATCTGATTGGATGGCACACATCTTGGTATATTTGGTGCCATCATAACATAGCCTACCAGTAAATTCCTTGCCCCAACTATGCGCATCTTGGGGTATAAAGGCCCTCTCAAGGACTGTTTCACTGGCACTGTCTGTCACCCTCTTTCCGCCATAAAGGACCTTTCTCAAAACATCTATCCTGGACATGGTAAGCCAGTTGAGGATGTTTCCACTCCATTTACCAGTGGAACAGAATTTGGTACTGCTATTGGATACAGGCACAAACTTGGCCTGCCCAGAAGAGCTATATTCATAGCATTTATACGGATCAAAGTACCCATAATAATCTATTGAGTGATCATAGGTTGTATCCAAAATACCGTCATCATTTAAATCAGAGGCATCATTATAAGCCTCGTAGTAGAGCTTATGATCCCTGCCAAGGACAAATAACACCAAAGGAGGTGCTGGTGTTGAGATGAAATGTGGTACAATACAATAGTCATCCATGCTTGCCTGCTGGGCCATTGTAGGCATGAAAAGGAGAGCTATAAGACAAAAAAATGAAAACACCTTGGAAATTCCCTTGCTCATTTCCATTCCTCTATAATTACCTCTGATATAACCCCACCCAGTACCTTAACATTTACCCATTTCCCAGGGACAATTTCTTTAAAGGACCCAGGCCGTTCATAGATGGCAACCCCTTTCCTGTAGTGTACCCTCACAATACAGTCCTGGGCTACTTCAAAAATCCTCTCCCCGATTATAAGCTTTTGGCCACTTATGCTGGTTACCTTGCCATTTATGTATCGGTGCTCAGTGGTGGCCAGGCCATGACTACACAACAACCCCAAAACAATGATTATGCCTAAATAAAAACCAAGCTTTCTCCTCATTTCTCCACTGCCATGGTGTTGTTTATGCTGGTTTTTAGCAACAATTGGGCCAAATCACTTTACATAATTTTGACTCATTCTTTAAGCTTTAAGTTATTTTTTGTTGGCACCTAACGGAATTGCCTTTCATACCCATGGGAAGCCAGCTACCTAGTGCACATATGGGAATGCCCCCGGCGCGACTCGAACGCACGACACCCAGATTAGGAATCTGGTGCTCTATCCACCTGAGCTACGGGGGCACTGACAGACACAATACATGGCGCTATGAGCAATGTCAAGAAAAGTTAGACTGGCAAACAAGGGCCTTTATAAAATATCCAGGGATTGATAAGGGATAAAATCCTATTGATCTTGGGCCCCATTTTCACTACCAAAAGACAAAGGAAATACCAAGGAGATGGACTTGGAGACCTGCTCAATAATACTTGCTGCTGGCAGAGGCAGCAGGATGAAGGGTTATTTAGGCAACAAGACCTTGTTACCGCTTATCCCTATCTCTCCTTCTGATCCATACAGAGGTAGCAGACCCTTTCTCATAGAGATACTCCAAAACCTACCCCCTGGCCCAAAGGGAGTAGTGGTGCATCACAAGAGAGAAGAGGTGGAAGAGGCCCTAGCTGGTATGGATGTAACCTTTATTTATCAGCCCATCTTGGATGGCACAGGGGGGGCGCTCCTGTGCGCAAGGAAATTCTTGGAAGATGAGCACTGCAATGAGGTATTAATTACAGTGGGAGATGCGCCACTAGTCAGAAAAACCACCTTCCTTTCTTTGAAAGATGGGCTCAAGAGCTATGATATGATGGTCCTTGGCTTTAGACCTGAACATAAAAGAAAATATGGTCTGGTAGTATGTGAAAATGACCAGGTAACAGGGATAGTTGAGTGGAAGTACTGGAGTCAGTGGCAAGAACACGAAGTTCAAAGGCATTCTGTATGCAATTCAGGGATCTATGCATTTAAGAAAGAGAAACTAAGTTTACTTTTGGACTGCCTAAAAGATAGGCCACATACTGTGAAGAAAGTATATGATGGAAAAGAAGTGACGATTACTGAATATTTTTTGACAGATGTTGTGGCAATTGCCAAAGAGAAAGGGATGAGAATAGGCTTAACACTGGCAGGAGTGGAAGAGGCTACAGGTGTCGATGACCATGATTCTTTAGTGGCAGTGCAACAGTACTATAAAAACTATTGTGCTGGCTTGGAGCTCACAACCTGAACTGTAAATTCAGATACATTTTCAGGTATCTCATCTATTATTATTGTAAATGGCCTTGATTCTTTTGGTAAGATCCCAATGTTTGCATTATCCTTTCCATCCGGATTATTCATTATCTTTTCTAGTTCAGCATAGGTCAATGTCTTTATTTCAGGCTCGGTTATAGGGTTCCCTGCATAAGCAGTTTTTGACTTAAGTACATTTCCTTTAGCATCAATAAGGTTGGCCCTTACTAATATGTGGCTGCGCTTATCACTATAACCGTTTTTAACATTACCGTTTATTACAAAAAGATTTTTTCCGTCCTTTCCTGGCATAAACTTTCCAGAAATCCCATATAGAGATAACTTTTTGGTACCGGGATCTTGGGGGTCCTGTTTACCCTTTGTACTAAGCCCAGCCATTTGTTGTATCCTTTTCAACGCGGTAGTAAAATCGCCTCCAAATATGAAATACAGGCTACCTGCAAGGGCCAGTGTAACAAATGATATGGCTATTAACATCAGCCATATCTTACTACCCCTTTTCTTTGCCCTGGGTATGGCCTGGGCCTCTAATAGAGTTTCTTCCACCAGATCCTTGGGTGGCTCCCCTTCTTTGTCTTCCAGTTCCTTGTAATCCCCCAAGATCTCCTCAAAGGCATCGGCCTTGCTTAGTGCTTTATCTTGACCTACTGGCTCTTCAAAAAGGCCTTGATCCAGTTTTTTCTCCAGCTCATCTTCAAAAATGAGCCCTTTGTCCTCTGCCTCTGGTAAAACAGGACTTTCTATTTTCTGGGATAAATCAGTCTCTGGTTCAACCTTTGGTGTCACCACAAATATATTCTTACACAAAGAGCACCTGACTAAGGTGCCTGTAGGTTTTACAAGGGAATCATCCAGATTGTATTTCGTTTCGCAGCTTTCACATTGTACGATCATATCAGACCCCTTTTTTTCCAAAAAACCTATGAATCTTCTTTATCCATAGGCTCAAGAACAAATATGTCAGGAAGACATCTATAGTTATCATCAAAATCCAGCCCATAGCCCACTAAGAACCCAGCAGGCACCTCAAAGCCAACATAGTCAAGTTTAACATCCACTTCTCTTCTTTCCTTTTTGTCAATAAGTACACAGTTAACAATCTTTTTTGGCCCCTTATCTTTAAGAAAAGATATAAGGGCATTAAAGGTATGGCCGGTATCAACTATATCTTCCACAACCAAAACAGTCTTCCCGTATATGTCCAGCTCCAGAAACTTCCTGAACTGTACATTCTTACTAGATTCCATCCCTGACCCGTAACTTTTTGCCTCCACAAAGTCTAGTTTTAGTGGCAAATCAATCTTGCGAACCAAGTCAGTTAAAAAAAATATAGCACCCTTAAGTATGCCAACAACAATAATATCCTCTCCCTCAAGGTCCCTGGATATTTCCTTTGCAAGCTCAGATACCCTGGTTTCTATCTGCTCCTTTGAGATAAGGAGCCTCTTTTGAAGACCCCTTTTAAGTTCCTTGCCCATTATCCCATCCAGGACCATGATCTCGTTGAGTGCATCCTCATCATGCTCGTTGTTTTCTTTGGTGAGGGTCTTTAAGGCAATGTTCAGCCTCTCTGCAATCTCCCAGTTTACGGGTACATCATTGTTTCTGATCTTGTCAATGTATTCCTCCAGATGTTTTAAGATAGGCCCAATCTTGTCCAATATCTTGTAGTCCCTGAGTTTTGCATACCTAATTTGAAGCCACGCCATCATGGATACTGATTCATATAGCTTGTTAAGGACATCCTCTTTATTCAAGTTTAAGCCTCCATGGTTTGTAAAGGGAGGAATACAGTATTCCTGTAATATATCAATTCTGATATTGATTCCAGCACATCCTCTATGGCTGAGTGAGTCTTTTTCTTATTGAATTTGGGTATGTTTGGATACCATCTTGTAACTAACTCTTTAATGGAGCTTACATCTATATTCCTGTAATGAAAAAACTCCTCTAATCTTGGCATGTGCTTAATTAAAAATCTCCTATCCTGCCATATTGAGTTACCACAGAGGGGAGATTTAGATTTTTCGCAATACTTGTTAACAAAATCCAATAAGATTTCTTCTGCATACTTAAGCGTAATTTGGGATGATCTAACTTTATCCAAAAGGCCTGATCTGGTATGATGATCTCTGCTCCACTCATCACACCCACTCAAAATGCCTTCGTCGTAATTAATTATCAGGTGAGGTCCTCTTATTATCTGTTTTAGTGTTGAGTCAGTGATGACACAGGCAACCTCCAGGATTACGTGCTTTTCAGGGTCCAGACCTGTCATTTCCAGGTCCAGCCAGACAAGTGGACTTGTTACAAGATGATTAGATTCTTTCAATGGTCAAACTAATTTATGGTTAGTAGTATATCTTCATTGGATAGTTCATTGGAGTTGGCCCCTTCAATATATATCAGTTTTCCTCTGAACCTGTCCTTAAGCCTGGCCTCTCCTTCTTTGTCCACATAAAGTAGGGCTTCAAAGCAATCAGGGCAGCATGGACCGTGTTCTTCGTCGCCCTCTAGGAAGTAGGGTAGCCATCCATTGTCCAGGGCTGCCTCTGCATCCTCCACACCTAATCCACAGATACAGCAACGCAACATATTGACTCCATGTCTTTGATATTAATCTGTGCTCTTATAGGTAAAAAATTTAGCCCTGACAAGCCCATATTTCACCTTAAGCATTGGGCTTTAGTATTTTAAAGCACCTCCAGGATTCTTTTTGGCAGCCCTTCAAAATCCCCATTGGACATAAAAAGGAGAAGGTCACCTGGCCTGGCCATATTCATGAGAAAAGACAGTATCTCTTCCCCCCCTTTAAAATAATAGGCCTCCTTGCCCATATTCTTAAGATCGGATATCAGCCTTTTTGAAGAAAATCTTTGTTCAAGGGGGATCTTCTCCATGTTTTTTGGCTCAGGGACTATTACAATATCAGCTCCGTTAAAGGCATGTACATAATCCCTTTGGAATACATTTCTCCTGCTTGAGTTTGACCTTGGCTCAAAAATTGCGACAAGTCTTTTGGGCCTGAATCTTTCTTTAATGGCGTAGATGGTGACATTCACTGCTGTGGGATGATGGGCAAAATCATCAATTACAGTTACATCGCCTTTTGTTCCCAACAGTTCCTGCCTTCTTTTTACGCCACGAAATTGCAAAAGTGCTTCCCTGACAATTTCCTTTTCAATTCCTAGTATGTCTGCCACGGCAATGGAAGCTAATATGTTGGACATATTATGGAGTCCGTAAATTGGAGTCTTAATCTCCAGCATATCTTTGTTTGAAATTCTTATGGTAGCTAAAGAGTAATTGTCTGTATAGTTGATATTGGATATACTATAATGTCCATTATCTTGAATAGAATAAAAGTATTTTCTGCAAGCTGTCTGTTCTACAAGCTTAAAGATATCATTGTAATCACTATTTGCAACCAAATGCCCATTAAAAGGAATCAAATTTACAAATGATTGAAAGCTATCCAGGATACTATTATAGTCTTTATAGATATCTGCGTGGTCAAATTCGATACTCGTTATAACCCCAATCTGCGGCATGTAATGGATGAATTTTGGCCTTTTATCAAAAAAGGCCGTGTCGTATTCGTCACCTTCTAATACGAAGTATTGTCCTTTTCCCAGCCTGAAACTGTTGGGCAAGTTTAGGGGGATACCCCCCACAAGATATCCTGGATCAAGGCCTGCCTTCTCTAATATCCATGCAATGAGAGCAGTGGTAGTGGTCTTTCCATGGGTTCCAGTTACCACTATTGGTATCCTTTCCTTTAAGACAAAGGCCCTTAATGCCTCTGGAAAAGACATATAGGGAATATTGCTCTCAAGCAATGCCTGGGCCTCAGGGTTTTCCCTGGTAATCACATTCCCCACGATCACCAAATCAGGCCTTGGGCTTAGATTTTCAGCACTATAACCCTGCCTTACCTGAATACCCAGGTCTTTTACATAATCCCCCATGGGAGGATAAAAGTTCTGGTCTGACCCTCTCACTTCAAGGCCTTTTTCCATAAGGAGGCCTGCAAGGCCTGCCATGCCAGTGCCGCAGACACCAATTATATGGACAAGCATCTAAACCCCTTCTCCTCTTAAGCTTCCATGAGGGCCTTCAGTTCAGCCCCATCCATCTTTTCTTTTTGCAGGAGGATGTTACTTGCCTTTATCAATATATCTTTTTTCCCTCTCAGGATCTCCAATGCCTTTTTGTATTGGGACTCTATAATCTGTTTCACTTCCATGTCCACAAGCTGGGCCGTTGCCTCACTGTATTCGCCTCTTTCTCCAGGGGGTGTCTCCAAAAACATGGGTCTCCGCCTGTTGGCCAAGTATACCTGGCCAATTGTCTTGCTCATCCCATACTCTGTTACCATGCTCCTGGCAATGTCAGTGGCCTTGCTTAGGTCATTGTGGGCACCTGTGGAGATGTCCTGAAAGATCAATTCCTCAGCAGCTCTACCACCCAGTAAGACTGCTATTTTGTTTTCCAGCTCGGTCCTGCTCATTAAAAACCTATCCTCTGTTGGGGCCTGGATCGTATAACCCAATGCAGCGATCCCCCTTGGGATTATGGATATCTTCTGTACTGGGTCTGTATTGGGAAGGCTTAGAGCAACCATGGCATGGCCTAGTTCATGATATGCCACTATCTCCCTTTCCCTTTGATTTATTACCCTATTCTTTTTCTCCAGACCGGCTACCACCCTTTCCACTGCCTCCTCAAGGTCAGACATCTCCACCTCTTTTTTATTTTTTCTCACAGCCAGGAGGGCTGCCTCATTTATCACATTGGCAAGGTCAGCACCAACCATACCAGAGGTTATGGCAGCAAGCCTTTCGATGTCCACATTGGGAGAGTATTTTATCCTCTTTAGGTGGACCTTGAGTATGTCCTCCCTGCCCTTCTTGTCAGGTCTATCCACAAGGATCTGCCTGTCAAATCTTCCAGGCCTTAATAGGGCCGGGTCTAATATCTCTGGTCTATTTGTGGCAGCCATAATTATCACACCCACCTTGGGATCAAAGCCATCCATCTCCACTAGCAGTTGGTTCAAGGTCTGCTCCCTCTCATCGTGCCCCCCAATGGTACCAAAGCCCCTTGCCTTGCCCAAGGCATCCAGCTCATCGATGAATATAATACAAGGTGCCTTTTGCTTTGCCTGTTGAAATAGATCCCTCACCCTGGCAGCCCCTAAGCCCACAAACATCTCCACAAACTCGGAGCCGCTTATGCTAAAGAAAGGCACATGGCTCTCCCCTGCAACGGCCTTTGCAAGGAGTGTCTTACCTGTACCAGGTGGTCCCACCAATAATATCCCCTTTGGCATCCTGCCTCCCAGCTCAGTGAATTTTGCTGGGTTTTTCAAAAATTCAATAACCTCCTTCAGTTCTTCCTTGGCCTCATCCACACCTGCTACGTCCTCAAAGGTAACCCCAAGGTCCTCTTCCACATAGATCTTGGCCTTTTTCCCCAATGCCAAGAAACCTTGGGCCTGCCCTGCCATGCGCCTCATGAAGAAATACCACACACCAAAGAAGAGTAGAACAGGCAAGACCCATGAGAGTATATCCCTCATAAGGGTTGACTCAACCTCTCCCTTAAAGGTGACACCATACTGATCCAAAAGGGTACTCAGTTCCTGATCAACTCTTATTGTCCTGAAGAGCTGTATCTTATCGGGGTTTTGTGGGTCTATGTATGCCTTTCCCTGAATAACATTCTCTGTTATAGCCACCTCTTTTACCTTGTTCTCTTTGAGTAATTGTAGAAACTTACTGTAAGGTATGCTCTGGATGGAAAAAATTGACACAAGGTATTGTTGAAGCCAAAGCACTACCCAAATACCTATTAGTACATACCAGATGGAAAACTTGTGGTGTTTTTCCATAATTGCCTCCTTTTAAGGCCAGAGTCATAGTTACGAATAAAAGGCAACCTCAATTACAATAGATTGCCAGCACTTCATCCAATCTATGGAAGAATAAAATTTATAGGATATTAGCCTTTGTGAGTGTTTTATTCAAGGGATTACATTGAGGAAACAAAAAAGGGCGGGAAAACCCCGCCCTTCATGATTGGAGGGAGCCCTGTATTAATACATGTCCTCAGATGGCATCTGAGGTGCTGCTGGCTTTTTCTTCTCGGGCTTTTCAGCCACCATAGCCTCTGTGGTAAGGAGTAATCCTGCCACTGAGGCTGCGTTCTGCAATGCAAACCTGGCCACCTTTGTGGGATCAATGACCCCTGCCTGGATCAAGTCAACATATTCACCCTTTTCAGCATCGAAACCAAAGGCGCCATCTGCCTCTTTTACCCTTTGGACTACGATGGAGCCCTCAAAACCGGCATTGTTGGCTATCTGCCTTAATGGCTCTTCTAAGGCCCTCTTCACCACATCGGCACCCAGTTTTTCATCACCGTCAAAATTGGCATTCTCAAGGACCTTCATTGCCCTTATATAGGCGACTCCACCCCCTGGGACAATACCTTCCTCCACTGCTGCCCTTGTTGCATTCAAGGCATCTTCCACTCTATCCTTTTTCTCTTTCATTTCTGTCTCTGTGGCAGCTCCCACGCTGATCACAGCCACACCGCCAATCAACTTTGCCAGCCTTTCCTGCAACTTTTCCCTATCGTAATCACTGGTGGTCTCCTCGATCTGGACCCTGATCTGCTTTACCCTTCCTTCAATAGCCTCTCTGCTACCACCACCATCCACTATGGTGGTATTATCCTTGTCTATTGTAACCCTATTGGCGAGCCCAAGGTCCTTTAGGGTCACGTTCTCCAGCTTGATACCCAGGTCCTCACTAATTACCTGACCACCTGTGAGTATTGCTATATCTTGCAACATGGCCTTTCTTCTGTCACCAAAGCCAGGGGCCTTAACAGCAGCACACTGGAGCGTCCCCCTCAATTTGTTTACCACCAGTGTAGCAAGGGCCTCTCCTTCCACGTCCTCGGCAATTATCAGAAGG
>FWWL01006485.1_pt1 | contig 16956 bp, 19 predicted proteins | sample 2228331 | NCBI WGS metagenome assembly FWWL01 (sample SAMEA103939775, study PRJEB20133) | metagenome
TACGACCAGCCCGAGGCGTACCCCACGGAGGCGGACCTGGAGCTGTTGGAGGCCGCCAGGTTGGACTTCCTGGTGACCCTGGGCCACCGCCGCGGCCAGGTCACCGAGGCGTGGGTCGCCAGCGGGGGTGGCAGTTCGTGCCACTTGGAGGGGCCCTTCCAGGTGGAAAGCCTGGGCCACCTGCGGGCGGCGGAGCGCATCCGCGCCGCGGAGGAGGCCTGGCGCGGCGCCCCCGCCGGGTCTGGGAAACCGGAAAGGGCGGTGCTGGTGGGCTTGGTGATCCCGGGCCGGGACGGCTGGTCCAGCCCGGACACCCTGGAGGAACTCCGCCGGCTCGCGGAGACCGCGGGTGCGGAGGTGGTGGACGTCCTCACTCAGGAGCGCCGCAGCCCAGACCCCGCCACCCTCATCGGCCGTGGCAAGGTCCAGGAGCTCCGGGGCCTGGTGGAGCGGGAGGCCGCGGACCTGGTGGTGTTCGACGAGGAGCTCACCCCAGCGCAGCAGCGCAACCTGGAGCAGGAGCTGGGCGTCAAGGTCCTGGACCGTACCGCCCTGGTGCTGGACATCTTCGCCCGCCGCGCCCGGACCCGGGAGGGCCGGCTGCAGGTGGAGCTGGCTCAGATGACGTACCTGCTCCCCCGCCTGGTGGGGCGGGGCATGCAGATGTCGCAGCTGGGCGGCGGGATCGGGACCCGGGGGCCGGGTGAGACGCAGCTGGAGACCGACCGGCGCAGGGTCCGGCGGCGGATCGACGAGCTGCAGGCCCGCATCGAGGAAGTGGCGCGTACCCGGCGGACGCAGCGCCGCGCCCGGCAGCAGGCACAGGTGCCGGTGGTGGCCCTGGTGGGGTACACGAACGCGGGGAAGTCCACCCTGCTGAACGCCCTGTCTGGGGCACAGGTGTTCGTAGAGGACAAGCTGTTCGCCACCCTCGACCCCACCGCCCGCCGTACGCGCCTGCCAGACGGCCGGCCGGTGGTCCTGGTGGACACCGTGGGCTTCCTGCAGAAGCTGCCCACGCAGCTGGTGGCGGCCTTCCGTGCCACCCTGGAGGAGGTCACGGAGGCCGACGCGCTGGTGCACGTGCTGGACGTGTCCCACCCCGCGTGGGAACGGCAACAAGAGGCGGTGGAGGAACTCCTGGAGGAGCTGGGCGCGGACGGGAAGCCCACGGTGCTGGCCCTGAACAAGACGGACCGGGTGCCTGCCCGGCAGGTGGAGGAGCTGGCAGCCCGCACGGGCGGGGTCCCCATCAGCGCCCTTCGGCGCACAGGCTTGGAGGAGTTGCTGCGGCGGGTGGCGCAGGTGTTGCCGGCCTGGCCCAGGACCCGGCTGCGGATCCCGTACACCCAGGTGGGCATCCTGGCCGAGCTGCGGCGCCGCGGCCGCGTGCTGTGGGAGGAGTACCTGCCGGACGCGGTCCACGTGGAGGTGGAGCTGCCGCAGGCGGTCCTGGGCCGCCTGCAGGCCTGGGCCGCGGCAGGCCCCTGACCGGCAGCAGGCGTTGCGGTGGGGGACGGCGTATGGAGAAGGGGAGGTCCGGATGCCGCGGGTCGAGGTAGAGACCTTCGTGCGCGCTCCCGCGGGCCACGTGTACGCGGTGGCCAAGGACGTAGAACAGTTCCCCCAGTTCATGCCGGACGTGGAGAGCCTCCAGGTGGTGGACCGGCAGGGCAACCGCACGGTCACCGCGTGGGTGGGCCGGATCCAGGGACGCCGGGTGGCGTGGACGGAGGAGGACGAGTGGGACGACGCCCGCCGGGTGTGCACCTTCCGCCAGCGGGAAGGAGACTTCGACCGGTTTGAGGGCGCGTGGAGCTTCGAAGACACGCCCGGCGGGTGCTCCGTCCGGCTGGTGGTGGACTACGAGTTGCACATCCCGCTGTTGGGGCCGCTGCTGACCAACCTGGTCCGGCAGCTGGTCCGGAAGAACGCGGAGGGGATGCTGGAGGCCCTGCGGAAGCGGGCGGAGGAGACCGCGGGCGCTTCCGCGGGAAGCTAGGAGGGAAGCGGCCTGCAGGGCCGGGCCGGAGTCCCAAAACGGCTCACACGCAGAGGGAGGTGACGTATGGTGCAACTCCTGCACGCGCAGGTGCGCGCGTGGGTGCGGCGGTGGCTGGGTGACCGTTCGGGTCAGGCGGAACTGTTGGTGGTGCTCCTCCTGGCCTTCCTCATCTGGGTGCTGGCCACCAACCGACGGGTGATCATCCAGTAGGGGAACAAGACGCCGGAAGAAGGGTCGCGGTGGGCGGGCCCAGGACCCCTCGCGTGAGCGCGCCGGACAGCAGCCGCCCTACGTCCGCGGGGGGAGAAGTCGTCCCCATCGCGCGGCCGGTGGTGACCGAAGAGGACTGCCGGCGTGTCCTCGCGGTCCTGTCCTCCGGCCAGCTCAGCTCGGGAGAGTGGGTGGAGCGCTTCGAGGCGGCGTTTGCCGCGTACGTGGGTGTGCCGTACGCGGTGGCCACCTCCTCCGGGACCGCGGCGCTGGAGGTGGTGCTGGAGGGGTTGGGAGTGGGCCCGGGGGACGAGGTGGTGGTCCCCGCCTTCACCTTCGCGGCCACCGCCAACGCGGTGGTCCACCGGGGCGCGCGCCCGGTGTTCGTGGACATCGACCCCGTTACGTTCAACCTGGACCCGCAGGCGGTGGAGGACGCCCTCCGGCGGCACCGGAACGTCCGCGGGATCGTGGCGGTCCACCTGTACGGCCTGCCGGCGGCGGTGGACGTGCTGGGGGAGCTGGCGGCCCGGTACGGGGTGTGGCTGGTGGAGGACGCCGCGCAGGCGCACGGCGCTTGCCTGCACGGCCGCCGGGTGGGCGGGTTCGGCACGGCCGGGGTGTTCAGCTTCTACCCCACCAAGAACATGACCACGGGGGAGGGCGGGATGGTGGTGACCCGGGACGCGCAGCTGGCGCGCCGGGTGCGGCTGCTGGTGCACCAGGGGCAGAGCGGCCCGTACCGGTACGAGCTGGTGGGCCACAACTACCGGATGACCAACCTCGCCGCGGCCCTGGGGCTGGGCCAGCTGGAGCACCTGGAGGCCCGCAACGCCCAGCGCCGCCGGAACGCCCGCGTCCTCACGGAGGGCCTGCGGGGCCTGCCGGGTGTCCTCCCTCCGGCGGAGCCGGAGGGCTGCGTGCACGTGTACCACCAGTACACGGTGCGGGCCCGGTGGCGGGACGCGCTGGCGGAGTCCCTCCGCAGGCGGGGGGTGGAAAGCCGCGTGTACTACCCGGACCCGGTCCCCCACACGGAGCCGTACCGCCGCATGGGGTACCGGCCAGGCGGCTGGCCTCATGCGGAACGGGCCAGCCGCGAGGTGCTGTCCCTGCCCGTGCACCCGAGCCTGCGGGACGGTGACCTGGCCCGGGTGGTGGACGCGGTTCGGGCCTCCGTGCAAGAGGTGGTGGACGTCCCGTGAGGTCGGCCTCCGACCGGGTGCGGGTAGCGGTGGTGGGCCTCGGAAAGTGGGGCCGGCACCACGTGCGCATCTACCACCAGCTGCCCGAGGCGGAGCTGGTGGCCGTGGTGTCGCCGAACCCACAGGAGCTGGAGGAGTTCTCCGCGCGCTACCGGGTGCCCGGCTACCGGGACCACCGGGAACTGGACGGGAAGGTGGACGCGGTGAGCGTGGTGGCGCCCACGGTGCACCACTACGCCATCGCCCGGGACCTCCTGCAGGCGGGCCACCACGTGCTGGTGGAGAAGCCCATCACCGCGCGCGTGGAGGAGGCCTGGGAGCTGGTGGACCTGGCGCGCAGCCGAGGGCGCGTGCTGTTGGTGGGCCACGTGGAACGGTTCAAGCCGTCGGTGCAGGAGCTGCTGCAGCGGGCCCGGCGCCCCGTGTTCGTGCAGGCCCGTCGGGTGCGCCCGTACCAGCCCGGAAGGGCCATGGACGTGGGGGTGGTCATGGACCTCATGATCCACGACATCGACATCGTGCTGTCCCTTTGTGGGTCCCACGTGGCGCGGGTCACGGGGATCGGCGCGTGCCTGCACGGGCGGGACGAGGACCTGGCCGTGGCGCACCTGGCCCTGCAGGACGGCTGCGTGGCCAGCCTGGTGGCCAGCCGGGTGTCCCCGGTGAAGGCCGCGGAGATCGAGGTCACCACCACGGAGGGGTCCGTGTACCTGAACTACCTGCGGGAGCGCATGGTGGTCCGGTCCGCCTCCGGAAGGCGCGAGCTTCCCGTGCGGCACGAGGAGCCCCTGCGGGCGGAGCTGCGCCACTTCCTGGCCTGCGTGCGGGGGGACGAGGTCCCGTTGGTACCGGGGGAGGCGGGGGTGGAGGCGCTGGAGGTGGCGCAGCGCATCCTACGGGAGATGACCCTGGTGACCCCCAGGGAACGGGTACCCGTGGGCGGCAGCTGACGGCTCACACGGCCACGCAGCACGTCACCGCCACCACGCCGCGGATGGCCCGAAGCTGCTGTGCCACCCGCGGGACTTGGCGGCTGGCGTCCGTGCGGACCACCACCACCACGTCGTAGGGGCCGAGGGTAGGGTACACCTCCGACACCCCGGCAATGGCCTGGGCTTCCCGTGCCACCTGCGCGGGCGTGTTGCCGTCCAGCGTCAAGAGCAAAAAGGCCAGGCTCACCGTCCGCTCCAGGACCCCACCACCTTCGCGTGTCCGGCCGCTTCCACCAGCAGCTCGGCCAGCACGCGGGCTCCCCACCATACCTCCTCGGTGCGCAAGCCCCCGTAGGCCACAAGCCACCCGCTGCGGTCCGGCGGGCCCAGGTAGTACGGCCGTAGGGGGCTGACCCGCACCCCTCTGGCACGGGCGGCCTGGGCCAGCGCCAGCTCGTCCAGACCGGGGGCCAGCTGCAAGAAGGCGTGCAGCCCGGCCTCCATCCCCATCAACCGCACCAGGCCGGAGGCGCGGTGCAGCCCCTCCCGGAGCGCGGCGCGGCGTTCCGCGTACTGCCGGCGGACCCTCCGCACGTGCCGGTCGAAGTCGCCGCTCGCCAGGAAGGCGGCCAACGCCCGCTGCACGGGCCACGGGACCCGGTCCCCGGACCGCTCCCGCAGGCGCACCAGCCGCTCCCGCAACCACCGGGGCGCCACCACGTACCCTACCCGCAGGCCGGGGGCCAACACCTTGGAGAACGTCCCCACGTACACCACGCGGCCCGCGCGGTCCAGCCCGGCCAGCGCGGGCAAAGGAGGGCCGTCGAACCGCAGCTCGCTGTCGTAGTCGTCCTCCAGCACCAGGCGGTCGGCGCGTGCCGCCCACTCCAGAAGGGCCACCCGGCGCGCCACGGACATGCGGACTCCGAGAGGGTACTGGTGAGAGGGCGTCACGTACACGGCCAGAGGGGCGCTCCCCAGGTCCGCTACCCGCAGGCCGTCCTCGTCCACCGAGACGGGCAACACGGTGGCACCGCGGTCCTCCAGGGTGCGCCTGGCCGCCGCATACCCGGGCTCTTCCACCGCCACCGGGTCGCCCCGCCGGAAGGCCGCCTGCGCCACCAAGTCCAGGGCCCGTAGCGCCCCAGTGGTGACCAACACGTCCCCCGCGGAACACCGCAGGCCCCTTGTGCGGCCGAGGTACGCCGCGACGGCCTCCCGTAGCTCCGGGTCCCCCTCCGGGGGTCCCGCGTCCCCCGGAGGGTTCTGCTCGGCCACAGCCCTCCACATGCGGGCCCAGCTCCTGCGCGCTACCGGCTCCACCTGCTGGCGAGCCAGGGTGAAGTCCACCCGGCAGCCGTCCGGCTCTTCCGCGCCCGCGTCCGCCGGCAGGGGTGCCACCCATGGGGGAGGGGGGGCTTCCTCCTCCGGCCGGACCACGGGCAGCCCGGGCAGGCCTGCGGCCACGTACGTGCCAGACCCCCTCCTGGCCTCCAAGTAGCCCTCCGCGGCCAGCTCTTCGTAGACCGTGCTCACCAGCGTCCGGGAGCAGCCCAAAGAGTCTGCGAAACTCCTCGAGGAGGGCAACCGCGCGCCCGGCCGCAGCCGGCCCTCCAGGATGGCAGTCCGCAGCTGCTGGGCCAGCTCCTTGGCCCGCAGCCTCCCCCGTACCTGCACGCTGAGCTCCATGGCAAGTGGCATTTGAGTCTTGCACACAAGTGGCTGTTCGTGCAAGCCACTTCTGCCCCTTACGCTACCGCTGTGGGTCACGCCGGAGCCCGGGGGAGGTGGAACCTTGTCGACCCGCCAGCTGACCGCAGGAGCCCTGGCCACAGCCCTGGTGGCCGCCGCGACACTGGCCATCCGGATCCCGGTCCCCGCCACCCAGGGCTACATCAACCTGGGGGAGACGGTCATCTACCTGACCGCCCTGTTGCTGGGCCCGGTCCACGGGTTGGTGGCGGGTGGCCTGGGGTCCGCCCTGGCAGACCTCGTGGGCGGCTACGTCCAGTTCGCGCCCTTCACCCTGGTCATCAAGGGGGTGGAAGGGGCTCTGGCCGGCTACCTGTTCTGGCAGGTGCTGGGGGGCTCTAGCCTCTCCGGCCCCGCATGGGCGGCCCGGGCCCTGGCCAGCTGCGCGGTGGCAGGCGTGTGGATGGTGGCAGGCTACTACGTGGCCGAGGCCTTCCTGCTCGGCCTGGGCCCCCACGCGGCGGCCAGCGAGGTGCCCGGAAACATCTTCCAGGTGGTCTCCGGCCTGGTGGTGGGGCTTGCGGGCGGTTCCCTGTTGCGCGGTGCCTTTGCCGGCCGGTGATGCGGGTCGGGAAGGTCCCCCCAGATCTGCTGGAGCGGTTGGTGTACCCGCACCTGGGGCGCAGGCCGGACGTCCTGGTGCGCGCCCGGGTGGGCGAGGACTGCGCGGTGGTGGACTTCGGGGAGTGGGTGTGCGTGCTGACCACAGACCCCATCACGGGCGCCTCCCGGCACCTGGGGCGGTTGGCGGTGTACGTGGCCACCAATGACCTGGCCGCCACCGGCGCGGAACCGGTGGCGCTCTTGATGGACGTGCTGCTGCGGGAGGGTGCGGAGGAGGAGGAGCTCAGGCGGCTGATGGAGGAAGCCGGGCGGACCGCCGCGGAGCTGGGCGTGGAGATCGCAGGCGGCCACACGGAGGTCACCGCGGGGCTACAGCGCACCCTGGTGGTGACCACGGCGGTGGGCAAAGCCCGGCACGGGGAGTTCGTGACCAGCGGGGGCGCCCGGCCCGGAGACGCCCTGGTGGTCACCAAGGCCGCGGGGCTGGAGGGCACCGCCATCCTGGCGTCTGACTTCGAGCCGTACTTCACCCGCCACCTGGGCCCAGAGCTGGTCCGCCGGGCCCAGGCCTTCCTGGACGAGGTCAGCGTGGTCCGGGAAGGGCGGGTGGCGGTGCGGGCAGGGGCCCGGGCCATGCACGACGCCACCGAAGGCGGGGTGCTGGCCGCGGCGGTGGAGATGGCGTGCGCCTCCGGGGTGGGGGTCGAGGTGTACGCGGACCGCGTGCCCGTGCGCGCGGAAACCGAAGCCATCTGCGGGCACGTGGGCGTGGACCCCCTGGGGCTGGTGAGCAGCGGGACGCTGCTGGTGGCCACGCCCGACCCCGACCGCACCGTGGCCGCGCTGGAGGAGGCGGGAGTGCCCGCGGCGGTGGTGGGACGGTTCGTGGAGGACGGCTGCTGGCGGGTGAGCGGCTGCCGGCGGGAGCCCCTGCGCCCGTACCCCACGGACGAGCTGTGGCGCGCCTTGGAACGGCTGGAGCGCAAGACCGCGGAGGGGAGGTGAGCAGAAGGTGCGGGAGACCGGTACGGACCGGGTCAAGCGGGGCCTGGCGCAGATGCTCAAGGGCGGGGTGATCATGGACGTCACCACGCCGGAGCAAGCCCGCATCGCGGAAGACGCGGGCGCGGTGGCGGTCATGGCCCTGGAGCGGGTGCCCGCGGACATCCGCGCGGAGGGCGGGGTGGCCCGCATGGCGGACCCCGCGCGGGTGAAGGCCATCATGGCCGCGGTCACCATCCCCGTGATGGCGAAGGTCCGCATCGGCCACTTCGTGGAAGCGCAGGTGCTGGAGGCCATCGGGGTGGACTTCATCGACGAAAGCGAGGTCCTCACGCCCGCGGACGAGCAGCACCACATCGACAAGCGGCGGTTCCGCGTGCCGTTCGTGTGCGGCGCCCGGGACCTGGGGGAAGCGCTGCGCCGCATCGGAGAGGGCGCGGCCATGATCCGCACCAAGGGGGAGGCGGGCACGGGCAACGTGGTGGAGGCGGTGCGGCACGTGCGGCAGATCCTGGACGAGGTCCGCCGGCTGCAGGCGCTTCCGGAGGAGGAGCTGATGGCCGCCGCCCGCGACCTAAGGGCTCCGTACGAGCTGGTGGTGGAGGTGCGGCGGCTGGGCCGGCTGCCGGTGGTGAACTTCGCCGCGGGCGGGATTGCCACCCCCGCGGACGCGGCCCTGATGATGCAGCTCGGCTGTGACGGCGTGTTCGTGGGCAGCGGCATCTTCAAGTCCGAGGACCCCGCGCGGCGGGCACGCGCCATCGTGGACGCGGTGGCCCACTACGACGACCCCGACGCCGTGGCGCGGGCGTGCGAGGGATTGGGAGAGCCCATGCGGGGCGTGGACGTCCGCCGTCTGGAGCCCGCGGACCTGCTGCAGACCCGGGGCGCCTGAGGAGGGAGCAGGATGCGGGTGGGCGTGCTGGCCCTGCAGGGAGACGTGTGGGAGCACGCGGAGGCCGTGCGCGCGGCGGGCGCGGAGCCTGTAGAAGTCCGCACCCCGCAGGCCCTGGACCAGGTGGAGGCGCTGGTGATCCCCGGAGGGGAGAGCACCACCATCGGAGCCCTCATGGCCCGGTGCGGCCTGGACCAAGCGGTCCGGCGCAAAGCGCAGGAGGGGATGGCGGTGTTCGGGACCTGCGCGGGCCTGATCCTCCTCGCCAAGCGGGTGTCCGGAGGCGACCCACCGCGGCTGGCCCTGCTGGACGTGGCGGTGGAGCGGAACGCCTACGGCCGCCAGAGGGACAGCTTCGAGGACGACCTCATCTGCCCCGCGGTGGACCCGGACCCCTTCCGGGTGGCCTTCATCCGCGCGCCCGTGGTCACCGCGGTGGGGGAGGGGGTGGAAGTTCTGGCGTGGCACGAGGGGATGCCCGTCCTGGTCCGCCAGGGACGCCTGCTGGGCGCTACCTTCCACCCCGAGATCACCGGCTACGTGGGGCTGCACCGGTACTTCTGCCGCCTGGCGGCGTCCGCCCCGTGACGGGGTGCCGTCCTCCCGGCGGGAAGAGCTTGACCGGTGGCCCGGTGTGCGATAATGGGACTGCGGCGGGCTCGCCGCGGACAACCACATAGCAAGCCCTGGGGGAGCTCGGAAGAGCCGGGCTGAGAGTGCGGCCGGCCTCGCAGGCCAATGCCGCAGACCCCGAAGACCCGATCCAGGTAATGCTGGCGTGGGGAAGTGGCTCGACCACGGAAGCCGCCAGGTCCTGCTCGGGCCTGGCGGTCGTGTTTGTGGGAGGTGCGCATGGGACTCGCGGAGGAGCTGTGGAAGGCAAACCAGGACCTGGCCCGGGCGTGTCTGGAGCACCCCTTCGTGCAGGGCATCGCCTCGGGGGACCTCCCCCTCGACCGGTTCCGGTTTTACGTGGGCCAGGACGCCTACTTCCTCGAGGCCTTCACGCGCGGGTACGCCCTCCTGTTGGCCAAGTCCCCCGACCGCGAAGGCCTGCTGGCGTTCAAGACTTTGCTGGACGGCGCCCTGGAGGAGCTGCGGCTGCACCACGGCTACGCGCAGCGGTGGGGTGTTGACCTCCAGCCGGCCCCCGCGCCGGCCACCTCCGCGTACACCGACTTCCTCCTGCGGACCGCGGCCCTGGAGCCCGTGGGGCTCGGGGTGGCCGCCCAGACGCCGTGCATGCGCCTGTACGCCTACCTGGGCGCGCAGCTACAGGGCCGTACGCGGGACGACAGCCCCTACCGGGAGTGGGTGCACACCTACGCGAGCCCGGACTTCCACCGGCTCGCGCAGACCCTGGAGGCGCTGCTGGACCGCTACGGGGCAGACCGGACCCGGGTGGAAGCGGTGTACCGGCGGGCCATGGAGCTGGAGTACGCCTTCTTCGACGCCGCGTGGAGGGCCCCGTGAGTCCCCAGGACCTGCTCTTGCGGCACCCGAGGGCGTGGGAGGCGGCCACCCGTCACCCGTTCCTGGAAGCGGTCCGACAGGGGAGTCTGCCGCAGGCGGCGTTCGAACGCTGGCTGGTCCAGGACTACCACTTCGTCCGCGGCCTCCTCCGGGCCCAGGCGCGCATCCTGGCGCACGCGCCGCGCACAGACCAGCGGGTGCTGGCCTCAGGGCTGCTGGCCCTGGTGGACGAGCTGGACTGGTTCGAAGCGCACGCGGCGTCCCGGGGGCTGTCCCTGGAGGTGGAGGTGGACCCGACCTGTGCGCGGTACGTGGACTTCCTGGTGGGGTTGGGGGACCGGCCCTACGCGGTGCAGGTGACCGCCCTGTGGGCGTGCGAGCGGGCCTACCTGGACGCGTGGACCCAGGCGGCCCCCGGGGCTCCGCCGTACGAGGAGTTCGTCCGGCGGTGGACGCAGCCCGCCTTCCACGCGTACGTGTCGGGGCTGGAGGCCTGCGCGCGGCGGGCGTTGGAGGACGCCCCCGAGGCGGTGCGACACGCCGCGGAAGAGGCTTTCCGTGCGGTGGCGGACCTGGAGCGGGAGTTCTGGAACATGACGTGGGAAGGAGGCGGACGATGACGCGCAGGTTGGTCCTCACCGCGGTGTTCGCCGCGGTCCCCGTGGTGCTGTCCTTCGTCCCCGGTGCCATTCCCGTGGCCGGGGCGAAGCTGCTGCCCTGGCAGCACATGACCAACGCGGTGGCGGGGGTGCTGCTGGGCCCCTGGTACGCGGCGCTGGCGGCCACCCTGGCCGCGGTGCTGCGGAACCTGTTCGGGGTGGGCACGCTGTTGGCCTTCCCGGGCGGGATCCCCGGCGCCGTGGTGGTGGGCTTGGCCTACCGGCTGTGGCGGCAGCCCTGGGCAGGCCTGCTGGAGCCCCTGGGCACGGGGCCTGTGGGCGCCACCCTGGGTAGCCTCCTGGTGGCACCCGCCTTCATGGGCAAAGCCATCCCCCTGAGCACGCTGATGCCCCTGTTCCTCGCCAGCAGCGTCCCCGGGGCGGTGGTGGGCTGGCTGGTCCTGCAGGCCCTGGTGCGCGCGCGGGCGGTCCGGGAGGTGGCGGCGTGAACCCGTACGCGGTCGTCAGGGAGGAGGGCTGAGGGATGCTGGCTCCGTCCGCGGCGGTGCTGGTGTTGGTGGCAGTGTCCGCAGCCTTCGTGGTGGTGGGGCTCCGGGCCTCCGCCCGGGACGTGGAAGACTACCTCACCGCCCGGGGCCGTCTGGGCGCAGGAACACTGGCCTGGACGGTGTTCGCCTCCGGCATGGGCGGCTGGATCCTGTTCAGCCCCGCGGAGTCTGCGACATGGGGCGGGTTCCCGGCCCTGGTGGGCTACGGCCTGGGGGCGGCGGCGCCCGTGCTGGCCTTCGTCCCCCTCGGGCGGCGGATGCGGGAGCTGCTGCCGGAAGGACACGGTCTCACGGAGTACGTGTACTACCGCTACGGGCGCGGGATGTACGGCCTGGCGTTGCTCGTCATGCTGTTCTACATGGGCATCTACCTGACCGCAGAACTCACCGGCCTGGCCCTGGCCTTGCGGCTGGTGTCCGGGATCCCCCTGTGGGCGTCCGCGGCGGTGGTGCTCGGGGCGACGTTGTTGTACACCGCGTACGGTGGGCTACCTGCCTCCGTGCGCACGGACGTGGTGCAGACCTGGTTGATCCTCCCCCTGTTCGCGCTGCTGGTGGCCGCCGGCGTGGCGCTGCTCGGAGGTGGCCGTTCGCTGGAGGTGCTCCGGGAGAAAGCACCACACCTGTTGTCGCCGCAGTACGCACCCGGCTGGGAGACGGCCTTCGTCCTGGTGGTGGCCATCCTGGCTGCCAACCTGTTCCACCAGGGCTACTGGCAGCGCGTGTACGCGGCCCGCGGGCCAGGGGAGCTCCGCCGGGGGTTGTTGGGAGCCGCGGCCCTGTCCGCGCCCGTGGTGTTCCTGGCGGGCGGCTTCGGCCTGTTCGCGGTGGCCTTGGACCGCGCGCAGCCGGCCTCCACGGCCCTGTTCGGCGCCGTCCTGCCCGCGGCACCGCCCGCCTTGGTGGTGGCCCTGGTGGTCCTCACGGTGGCCCTGGCGGCCAGCACCACGGACACCCTGCTGAACGGCCTCACGAGCGTGCTCACCGTGGACCTGCACCGGCTCTGGCCGCACGTGGAGCCGTCCACGCTACTCCGGCGGGCCCGGTGGGCGACGGCAGTTCTGGCGGTGCCGGTGTTCCTCGTGGCCGCCCAGGGGTACAGCGTCCTGTACCTGTTCCTCATCGCGGACCTGGTGTGCGCCGCGGCCCTGGTTCCCACCTTCGTGGGGCTGTACCACCCCAGGATCACGGGTGGGGTGGCTGCCGCGGCGACGGTGCTCGGGATTGTGGCAGGGTTCGCCTTCTTCCCCGACCCCGCCTTCCAACGGGGCCGCCTGTCCTTGGCCTTTCTCGTGGCCGTGGGCGTCTCCAGCCTGGTCAGCGGAGTTGCCTCCGCCACCCTGGGGCGCCCCTTCGACTTCCACCGGCTGCGCGAAGCGGTCCGGCTCATCCCGGAGCGGTGACGGAGGCCCCGGTGGTGGGTTCCCTGCCAGAAGCTGCCGCGGAGCTGCTGGTGCGGGTGCGCCGGCTGCGGCCCCTGGTGCACCACCTCACGAACTACGTGACCGCCGGCGACGTGGCCAACGTCACCCTCGCCGTAGGCGCCCTCCCGGTGATGGCCCACGCGCAAGAGGAGGTGGAGGAGGTGGCCGCCTCCGCGTCCGCGGTGGCCCTGAATTTGGGCACCCTCACCCCGAGGCGGCTGGAGGCCATGCTGGCCGCGGGCAGGCGTGCGAACGCGCAGGGCATCCCCCTGGTCCTGGACCCTGCGGGGGTTGGCGTCAGCGGGTTCCGCAGACAGGCTGCAGCCTCCGTCCTGCGCGAGCTGCGGGTGCAGGTGGTGCGGGGGAACTGGGCGGAGATGTCACACCTGGCTGGCACGCCCGCGGAGCTGCGGGGCGTGGAGTCCCTGGGCGGGGCACGTCCGCCGGAACAGGTGGCGGAAGCGGTGGCGGCCCGGTACGGGGTGGTGGCCGCGGTGACGGGGCCTCGGGACTGGGTGACGGACAGCAGGCGGCTGGTGGCGGTGGACAACGGCCACCCGCTGCTGACGCAGATTACGGGCGCGGGGTGCATGGCCACCGCGGTGGTGGCCTGCTTCCTCGCGGTGGCAGACGACCCGCTGGTGGCCACCGCATCGGCCCTCGCGTACTTCGGGTACGCGGCGGAGCAGGCGGCCCAGCAGGCCACGGGGCCGGGCAGCTTTCGAGGGCTACTGTTGGACCGGCTCGCGGGGGCAGAACCGGACCACCTGCGGGCGGGCGTGCGGGCAGAAGAACAGGTGCGGATGAGGTAAGGTGCACCTGGACCTGCGGGTGTACGTGATCACCGACCGGTCCTTCCGGGGCCGCAGCCACCAGGAGGTGGCAGAGGCGGCGCTGGCGGGCGGAGCCACCGTGTTGCAGCTGCGGGACAAGGAGGCCACGGGCCGACAGCTCCTGCTGCTGGCGCGGCAGCTGGTGGAACGGGCCCGCAGGGCCGGTGTGCCCGTGCTGGTGAACGACCGGGTGGATGTAGCGTTGGCGGCCGGCGCGGACGGCGCCCACGTGGGGGACGAGGACCTGCCCGTGGCGGAGGCCAGGCGGCTGTTGGGCTCCGGCCGGATCCTGGGGGCGTCCGCGGGGACGGTGGAGGACGCTGTGCGGGCGGAGCGGGAGGGAGCTGACTACCTGGGCGTGGGGCCGGTGTTCCCCACCGGCACCAAGCCCGACGCGGGCGCGGCCATCGGGCTGGAGGGGCTGCGGCGGATCGCGGGCGCGGTCCGGATCCCCGTGGTGGGGATCGGTGGGATCACCGCGGAAAACGCCGCCGCGGTGGTAGGCGCGGGGGCCGCGGGCGTGGCGGTGATCTCCGCGGTGGCCGCCGCGGACGACATGGTGCAGGCCACCCGGCGGCTGCGGGAGGCGGTGGACCAGGCGTTGCGGGAGAGGAGGTGAGCAGGTGACGGTACCGAGGGCGCTGACCATCGCGGGGTCTGACTCCGGGGGCGGGGCGGGGATCCAGGCGGACCTGAAGACCTTCTCCGCCCTGGGGGTGTTCGGGATGAGCGCGCTTACCGCCCTCACGGCCCAGAACACCACCGGGGTGTACGCGGTGCACGAAGTGCCGCCCGAGGTGGTGGCCAAGCAGATCGACGTGGTGGTGGAGGACATCGGGGTGGACGCGGCCAAAACGGGCATGCTGAGCAGCGTGCCCATCATCGAGGCGGTGGCCGACCGTGTGCGCCACCACCGGCTGGCCAACCTGGTGGTGGACCCCGTGATGGTGGCGAAAAGCGGTGCGCCCCTGCTGCGGCCGGAAGCCCAGGACGCCCTGCGCCGCCTGCTGCTGCCCTTGGCCCTGGTGGTGACCCCGAACCTGCCGGAGGCGGAGGTGCTGGTGGGCCGGCCCGTGCGGGACCTGCAGGCCATGCGGGAGGCGGCCCGCGCCCTGCGGGACTGGGGGCCTCGGGTGGTCCTGGTCAAGGGCGGCCACCTCCAGGGCGAACCCGTAGACGTCCTGTACGACGGAGAGGAGTTCGAGGAGCTGCGCGCCGACCGCGTGCCCGCCCGGCACACCCACGGCACCGGCTGCGTGCTGTCCGCGGCCATCGCCGCGTACCTCAGCCGGGGGCTTTCGGTGCGGGAGGCGGTGCGCAAGGGCAAGGAGTTCGTGACGGAGGCCATCCGGTACGGCCTGCCCTTGGGCAAGGGCGTGGGCCCCTGCAACCCGCTGTTCGGCTGGCTGCGGGCGGACGCGGGGACAGGCGGAGGTGCGCCATGAAGGCACAGAGTACCAGACACGTGGCCGAGTCTGGGATCGCCGTGGCCCTCGCGGCAGCCCTGGGGCTGGTCAAGGTCTACCAGCTGCCGCAGGGTGGGTCTGTCACCGCGGGCAGCATGGTGCCGGTGTTCGCCCTGAGCCTGCGGTGGGGAGCCCGGACCGGGGTGGTGGCGGGCGTGCTATTGGGGCTGGTGAACTTCGTCCTGGAGCCGGTGTTCGTGCACCCGGTGCAGTTCCTGCTGGACTACCCCGTGGCCTTCGGCGCCCTCGGCCTGGCAGGCCTGTTCCCCCGTCTGCCGTGGCTGGGCGTGACCGTGGGCGGCGCAGCGCGGTTCCTGGCGCACTTTTTGAGCGGGGTGGTGTTCTTCGCCCAGTACGCGCCCCAGGGTACGAGCCCGGCCCTCTACTCCGCGCTGTACAACGGCTCGTACATGCTGCCGGAGGTCGTGGTCAGCGTGGTCCTCACCCTGCTGGTCCTCCGCGCCCTCCCCGACGCACGCGCGCCCTAGCGGGACTGCAGGGCCACAGCCTTTTCCTTGCCCCCCGCGGCGGGCTACCATGCCCTCCGTGGGACCGCTGGAGCCGTACGCGGCGATCCTGGCCGCCGGGCGCGGCCCCCTCCCGCGCCGGTACAGGGCGGCAAGCCTGGTGGTGTGCGCGGACGGGGGGGTCGCCCGTGCGCACCGGGCCGGCTGGACGCCCCACGTGGTGGTCGGAGACTGGGACTCTTTGGACCCCTCCCTGGTGGAGTGGCTGCACCACGTGGGGGCCGAACGGTTCCGGTACCCGGAGGCGAAGGACAAGACGGACAGCGAGCTGGCGGTGGACGTGGTGGCTGACCGCGGGTTCCGAGTTGCGTACCTCCTGGGCGGCCTCGGCAGGCGCGTGGACCACGAGCTCGCGAACCTGCTGTTGCCCCGGTACGCCGCGGACCGGGGCGTGGACCTTCGGCTGGTGGCCGGGGGGACGGTGGTCCAGCTGGTCCGCGGCCGAGTGGTGCTGGACGCGCGGGCGGGCGACTGGGTGTCCCTGTTCTCCCTGTACCCGCAGAGCCGGGGAATCTACACGGGAGGCCTGCGGTTTGCCCTGGTGGACGGGACCTTGACCCTCGGTAGCACCCTGGGGGTCAGCAACGAGGTCACACAGGAGCCCCCGTGGGTGCAGGTCTCGGAGGGAGAGCTGCTGGCGGTCCGCATACGGCGGAAGCGGGTGCGAGGAGGGTAAGGCGTGGAGCGGTTGGTCCGGGCGATGGGTTCGGAGGGGGTGCTGGCGTTTGCGTGCGTGACCACGCAGCTGGTGGAGGAAGCGCGGCGGCGCCACGGCGCCGCGCCCACCGCCGCGGCGGCCCTGGGCCGCGCGCTCACCGCGTCCAGCCTCCTGAGCGGGACCCTGGAGGGCCAGCAGAAGGTGACCCTGCGGATCCTCGGGGACGGCCCCCTGGGCGGGATCGTCACCGACACCACCGCGTCGGGGGACGTGCGGGGCTACGTCCAGAACCCCTGGGTGCACCTGCCCCTTTCCGGCCGCCGGAAGCTGGACGTGGCGGCCGCGGTGGGCCGCGGCACCCTGCACGTGACGCGGGAGTTGGGGTTGCGCTGGCCCTACCACGGCAGCTCGCCCCTGGTGACGGGGGAGATCGCGGAGGACCTGGCCCACTACCTGGCGCAGTCCGAGCAGGTCCCCTCCGCGGTGTCTTTGGGCGTCCTGGTAGAGCCGGACGGATGCGTGTCCGCGGCCGGCGGGTTCCTGGTGCAGGTGATGCCGGGTGCGGACCCCCAGGCGCGTGAGTACCTGGACGCCCACCTGCGGGCCCTGCCGCCGGTGACCGAGCTGGTCCGGCAGGGGATGTCGTCTGTGGACCTCGTCCGGACGGCCCTGGGGCAGCTGGGCGCGCAGGTCCTGGAGGAGCGGCCGGTGCGGTACCGGTGCACGTGTTCCCGCCAGCGCGTCGAAGGCGTGCTGGCGTTGCTGGGGGCGGACGAGGTGGAGTCCCTGCTGGCGGAAGGCCGGGCGGAGGTCCGCTGCCGGTTCTGCGGGGAGGAGTACGT
>FWWL01003460.1_pt1 | contig 16952 bp, 14 predicted proteins | sample 2228331 | NCBI WGS metagenome assembly FWWL01 (sample SAMEA103939775, study PRJEB20133) | metagenome
GTGCGGCTGGTGGTGTGGGACGGAGCCCGGACCATCGGGGGTACCAAGATGTACCTCCAGGAAGGCCGCGCGGGCTTTCTGCTGGACTTCGGGCTCAACTACCACCGCTGGGGACAGTACTTCGAGGAGTTCCTGCAGCCGCGGGTGGTCCGCGGGCTGTTTGACCTGTGGCAGCTGGGGTTGGTGCCGCCCCTGCCCGAGCTGTACCGGCCCGACCTGGTCCCGCCGGGGTTCCGGCCGCCCCGCGGGGCGGACCCCCTCCCCGTGCACGCGGTGTTCCTCAGCCACGCGCACCTGGACCACTGCGGGCTCGTGGGCGTGCTGCGGTGCGACCTGCCGGTGGTGGCCTCAAGGGCCAGCCTGGCCGTCCTGAAGGCGCTGCAGGACACCGGGCAGGCGTCCTTCTACGACGAGCTGGCCTACTGCCGGCTGCGGACCCCGAACGAAGAGGGGCTGCTGGAAGCCGACCGCAGCGGGGCATGCGTGGGCCGTCCCGCGTACACCGCGGACGGCGCTCCCCCTCCCGCCCTGCGGCGCCTGTGGACCACCGTGCCCCGACAGCGGAAGGCCCTGGACCCGCAGCCCCTGAAGCCCGGGCCGGAGGCGTACGAGGGCGTACGGGTCCGCACGTACCCCGTGGACCACTCCATCCCCGGGGCTGTGGCCTTCGCGTTCGAGTGCGGGCCGGGCCTGGTGGTGTACACGGGGGACTTCCGCCGGCACGGCCGCGCCGGGCACCTGGTGCACCGTCTGGCCGCGGAGCTGGCCCGCGAGCGCGTGGAGGTGCTGGTGGTGGAAGGTACCAGGCTCACCTCCGACCCCAACCGGCGCACCACCGAGGCCCAGGTGTACGAGAACGCGCGCGCCGCGGTGGCCCGGAACGCGGGCAAGCTGGTGGTGGCGGACTTCGCGCCGCGCCAGGTGGAGCGGTTGCAGACCTTCCTGGAAGTGGCGCGGGACGCGGGCCGCCGGCTGGTGGCCCTCCCCAAGGACGGCTACCTGCTGGAGGCCCTGGCGGCCGCAGACCCCACCTTCCGCGGGGTGCTGGACCACCCCAGCCTGGCCTTCTTCGCCCGGCCTCGGCTTTCCCGCGACCTGTGGCTGCGGGAGTTCGCCAACCGCCACCGCCACCGGCTGGTGGACGCCTCCGTGGTCCGGCGCGACCCGGGTGCGTACCTCCTGGCCTTCAGCTTCTTCGACCTGGTGGACCTGCTGGACGTGCAGCCCGAGGAAGGGGTGTACGTGTACTCGTCTTCCGAGGCGTACGGGGAGGACAGCCGGGTGGACTTCTGGCGGCTGTGGAACTGGCTGCGCCGGCTGCGCATGGTCCCGTACGGGTTCGCCTGGGAGGGAGCAGACGCCCGCGGCCGCCCCGTGTTCACGGAGGGCTTCCACGCCAGCGGGCACGTCCACCCCGACGACCTCCTGGACTTCCTCCGCGAGGTCCGGCCGCGCTACGTGGTCCCGGTGCACACCGAAAACCCGGGCTGGTTTGCGGAACACCTGCGCGGGGAGCCCGTCCAGGTGGTGGAGGTAGAGGACGGCCGGGCCCTCGAGGGAGGGGCGGTGGTCCCCTGGTCCTAAGCCCGCGTGCGGCGTTCCCGGACGGCCACCTCCACCCCCGCAGCCCGGGCCAGCTCCCGGTGGATGCGGGCGGTGCGTTCCACCTGTCCCCTGGCGGGGAACCGCTCGTAGAAGCCCTCCGCGCGGAACTGGCGCCTCAGCCCGGCCCACGGCTGGAGCCGGTCCTCCCACCGCTGCACGCGCCCTTCCTCCGGCTCCGCGTCCTCCGCCGCCAGGTCCGCGCACACCCGGATCATGGCCTTCAACGTCACCGGTCGGGTCACCATGTAGTTCGGGTTGCCCCAGGCGTCGCCCCACACCCGCTCCGCGGCGCGGAGGAAGTCCCGGAGGATGGCGTAGTAGTCCTCCGGCTGGGTGCCGGACGCCTGGATGCTGGACCACGCGGCCCGCGCCCACCGGTGCAGCTCGTTGAACAGCTCCGCCTGCAGGATCCACTTCTCCTGCCGGCTGCGGCCGCCGGGGCGGTTGATCTTGTACCGCAGGGGGCTGGTGGGCTCCTCGTACAGCATGCGGGCGATGCGGGCGGCGAACTTCTTGTCGGGCGTGGCCTGCCACCAGCTGACCCGCTCGTACAGCTCCACCAGGTGGCTCTTGTTGATGCGGGTGGGCGTGGCGTTGATGATCACGAACATCTCCGCCGCGAAGTCCTCGCTGCGGCCGTCGAAGACCACGCACGGCACGTGGATGGTGCGGGCGTCTTCCGGCCGCTGCCGCCGGTAGAACTCCAGGGCCGCCAGGCGGTGCTGGCCGTCGATGATGAGGTACTTCCCCTCCGGCTCCTGCAGGTCCCCCACCGTCTCGTAGCGGTCCAAGGGCTCGAAGCGCAGGCGCTCGGGGGTGAACAGCAACACCGTACCCGGGATGGGGGGCTGCTCGCCCGCGGTGTCGTAGAAGTTCAGGATGTCCCGCACCTTCCGGCGCGACAGCTGCCGCTGGAAGGCGCGGTCGCTGCGCTCGATGCGGGCGATGAACTGCGCGATCTCGTCCCCTTCCGCCGCGGGCTCGGGTGCGATGCTCTCGCCTTCCCCGTAGAACCGGCTCATGAACCGCACCTTCCCGAGCAGGTCTTCCGCCCGGTAGGCCACGAAGTAGAACACCCCGTCCTTCTGGCGGATCTGCGTGGCCAGCACCCCCGTCACCTCCCGTCCGTGCTACGGCCATTGTAGCGAACGCGTGTGCGGACGGCCAGCTCCCTCTGGAGCTACCGCACCCCCGCCGGCTCCGGGCTGGGCCGGGCGATCCGCACGGAGACCACGGACGAGACCCCCGGCTCCTGGGTGGTGACCCCGTACAGCACGTCCGCGGCCTCCATGGTGGCCTTGTTGTGCGTGATGATGACCACCTGGCTGCGCCCGGCCAGCTCCCTCAATAGCTCCACCACCCGGCGGGTGTTGGCGTCGTCCAGCGCCGCCTCGATCTCGTCGAACACGCAGAAGGGGCTGGGGTGTGTCCGCAGCAGGGCGAACACCACAGCCAGCGCCACCATCACCCGCTCGCCGCCCGACAGCGCCCCCAGGGACCGGACCTTCTTGCCGGGCGGCTGGGCTACGATCTCCACGCCCTCCTCCCCGTCCTCGCCCGTGACCCGCTCCAGCCACGCCCGTCCGCCCCCGAACAGCCGGCGGAAGCAGTCCTGGAAGTGACCGTTTACCTCCTGGAAGGCCTCCCCGAACCGGCGCCGCAACACGGCCTCCAGCCGGGCGGCCAGCTGCGCCAGCAGGTCCGCGGCCTGTTCCGTGTCCTCCGCCTGAGCGCGCAGCGCCCCGTAGCGGGCCTGGACCTCCCGGTACTCGTCCAGGGCTTGCGCGTTCACCGGGCCCAGGTGGGCCAGCAGGCCCCGCAACGACTCCACCTCGCCCAGCAGGGCGTCGCGGTCCAGGCGGTCCGCCAGCTCCCGGTCCAGCGCCTCCGGGTCGGCGCCGGAGTCCCGGATGCGGCGGTCCACCGCGGCCAGCTCCGCGGCCACCTGCGCGGCCCGCAGCTCCAGGCGGTGCGCTTCTTCCTCCGCGGCGTGCAGGTCCGCCCGCGCAGCAACGAGCCGCGGTTCCAGGTCCGCCACGGCGCGCTCCTCCTCCGCCCGGGCCTGCGAGGCCCTCTGTGCGGACCTCTTCAGCTCGTCCACGCGGAGGGCAGCCTGCAGGGCGGTTTGCGCCGCCTGCCCGGCTTCCGCCTGAAGCCGGAGGACCTCCGCCTGGGCGGCCTCCAGCTCGTGCCGCAGGCTGGCCGCCCTGGCCTCCCCCGCCGCCTGCTCGCCCTCGAGTTCTGCCAGCCGGGCCCGCGCGGCCTCCCACCGGGCCAGCCGTTCCGCGTGCTCCACCCGGGCGGCCTGTAGCGAAGCGGACGCCGCCTGGAGGGCGGAGTCGGCCTGCTGGTGACGCTTGTGGGCAACCTCCAGGGCGCGGCGGGCCTCCCCCAGAGCGCGCGCCAGCTGGCCGGCGTCCGTGCCCCACCTGCGGTCCTCCTCCTCCACCTCCCGTAGCTGCTGGCGCACCAGCTCCAGCTCCCGCCGCGCGTGGTCCTCCAACGCGGGGTGCCGTGCCAGCCTGGTGTCCACGCGCGCCAGCTCCTCCCGGACCCCGTGGACCTGGGCTTGCAGCCGCTCCAGCGATGTGGCACCTTCTTCCAGCCGGCCCCGCAGGGACGCCTCCTCCGCCTGGACCTCCTGCAGTTGCCGCGCCAAGGCCTGCTCGGACCGCTGGAGGTCCGCGAGCTCCTCCCGCAGCGTGGAGATCTCCTGCAGCCGGCCCAGGGGACCCGCAGACCCGTTCCGGCGGACCACCAGCAGCCCGTCGTCGGTGAGCAGCTCGCCCGACAGCGTCACCAGCCGTCCCCGCCAGCCCGCGGACCGCAGCCGGAGGGCCGCCTGCAGGTCGTGCACCACCACCGTCTGCCGCAAGGCGGCCTGCACCAAGGGGTGCACCAGGGGCGGGCAGCGCACCAGATCCGCCGCGGGCCCCACCACACCGTCGCAGCCCCTTGGCAGGGCCGGTCCGTCCCCGCTGGCCTGCAGCCCCCCTTCCGTCACCAGGAAGGAGGTGGACTCCGAGTCCACCGCGGCCAACACCGCGTGCACCGACTGCCAGCTGTCCACCACCAAGGCGTACAGCCGGTCCTGCAGCGCTGCTTCCACCGCCGCCCGGTGCTCCCGGTCCACGTCGAGGAAGTCCACCAGGGCTCCCCGCACGCCTGCGAAGCTGCCCGGCTGCTGCCGCTGGGCCAGCAGGACGCGCCGAGCACCCACCTCGTAGCCCAGCAGCTGTGCTTGGGCTTCCTCCAGGACGGCAAGCCTGGCCCGGCAGCTCTCCCGGCGGAGCTGGAGTTCGCGGCTGGCCTGCTCCAGCTCCGCCCGGCGTTCGGACAGGGCCTGCAGGTGGGCCCGCAAGGCAGCCACCTCCTGGGAGCGGGCGTGTACGTGTTCGTCCAGGTCCTCCAGCCGGGCACGCAGCGCCCCCTGCGCTTCCTCCAGCTCCCGGCGCTCTGCCGCCAGGCGGTCCACGTGCGCGGCGGCAGCCCGCTCCTGCGCGGAAAGGCCCTCCCGCCTGGCCTGCAGCGCCGCGCGGGTGGCTTCCGCTTGGGTGCGGGCGTGCTCCAGCTCCACCACCTCCGCACGGGCAGCCTCCACCGCGTCGCGGGCGTCCCGCAGAGCTTGCTCGGCGGCTTGCACCTCCGCCTCCAGCTGCTCCAGCTGCCGGGCGCTGCCTTCCACCCCGGCCTGCTGGACCTCTACCTCCTCCCGCAGCCGGGCCACGGACCTGCGGAGTTCCTCTTGCTCGCCCTCGACGCGCGCCAGCTCGTCCCGGACCCGGTCCCGCAGGTGCACCGCGGAGGCCGCCCGCTGCTCCGCCAGGCGGGCTTCCTGCTCGGCCCGGCCCGCTTCCTCCACCGCCCGCACCAGCTCCGCCTGCACCGCCTGCAGCGCCTGGAAGGCCTGTTGTGCCCGAGCCCGCACCTGGGCCAGCTCCTCCTCCACCGCCCCTGCCGCGGCCTGCAGCTGCGCCCGCTTCTGCTGGGCGGACTGGAGCTGGCTGCTGACCCGGCGCAGGTGCGCCCGCACGCGCCGGTACTCCTCCAGGACCAGGGCCAGCTCCGCACGCCGCAGGCGCTCCTGGTAGTCCCGGTACATGCGGGCGCGCTCCGCCTGCTGCGCCAGCTCCCGGGCGCGCTGTTCCAGCTCCACCAGCCGGTCCGCCACCCGGGCCAGGAGGCCGCGCGCGTGCTCCAGCCGGCGGGCGGCTTCCGCTTGGCGGCGCTTGTACCGGGACAGGCCCGCGGCCTCCTCCAGCAGCGCCCGGCGCTCCGCGGGCGAGGCGTCCAGGACCGCCTCCACCTCGCCCTGGCCGATCATGGCGTACGCCCGCCCTCCCAGGCCGGTGCCCAAAAACAGAGCCTGGATGTCCCGCAGCCGGCAGGGGACCCGGTTGATGAGGAACTCGCTGTCCCCGGCCCGGGTGGCCCGCCGGGTGACCGTCACCTCCGTGAACTCCACCGGCAAAGCGCCGTCCTCGTTGTCCACCGTCAGGTGGACCTCCGCCATGCCGTGCGGGCGGCGCGTGCTGGTGCCCGCGAAGATCACGTCCTCCGTGCGCTGGGTGCGCAGGGCCCGCCAGGAGGTCTCCCCGAGGACCCACCGCACCGCGTCCGCCAGGTTGCTCTTCCCGGACCCGTTGGGCCCCACAATAGCGGTGATCCCGGGGCCGAACACCAACTCCGTGCGGTCCGCGAAGGTCTTGAACCCTACCAGCTCCAGCCGTCTCAGGTACATGGTCGCCTCCGTGCGCGCTGCGTGTGGGTAGGTTCTACCAGCGACCGGTACAGCTCCACCAGCCGGCCCGCCACCTGGTACGCGGAGAACCGTTCCGCCTGCCGCCTGGCCGCTTCTGCCATGGACGCGCGCAGCTGTGGGTCGTCCAGCAGCTGCGCCACCGCCTGTCCCAAGGCCACGGGGTCGGGGTCGGTGAGCAGGCCCGTGTGGCCGTGTTCCACCACCTCCGCCACACCGCCCTCCCGCACCGCCACCACCGGCACCCCACAGGCCAGCGCCTCCGCCACCACCAGCCCCTGGGTTTCGGTGCGGGACGCGAACGCGAACACCCAACCGGCCTTCATCCAGGCCACCACCCCTTCCCACGGCTGCGGGCCCACGAACCGGACCCGCGGCCCCAGGCGCAGGCGGTGGGCCAGCCCCCGCAGGGCGTCCAGGCTGGGCCCCCCGCCCACCATGACCAGGTAGGCGCCCCGCAGGGCCGGGGTGCGCGCGAAGGCCTCCAGCACCAGGTCCATGCTCTTCTCGGGCGCCATGCGGCCCGCACACACCACCAGGGGCGCCTGGTGGGGAAGCCCTACCGCCGCCGGGTCCGCGGGCGGCACCCGGGCCAGCGCCTCCAGGTCCAGCGCCGCGGTCCCCACCACCTCCACCCGCACCCCCACCCCCTGCCCCCGCAGCAGCCTGCAGACCGCGTGGGTGGGGGCCACCACCAAGTCGCAGCGGTTGCAGAAATGCGCCACGTGCCGCCTCACCCACCACCTCGCCCACCCCCGGGGTACCGCGGGCGCGTAGTGCACGTACTCCTCGTACAGGGTGTGGTGCGTGAACACCAGCGGCCGGCCGGCCCGGCTGCGCTCCGCCAGGCGGCCCGCGGCAAAGGGCGAGTGGGTGTGCACCACGTCCAGCCCCAGCTCCCGCACCTGCCGGTCCAGTCCGCCCGCTACGGGCACCAGGAGGGGGAAGTCCGGGTGACGCGGGTTCGGCAGGGAGGGGAGGCGGACCACGTCCGGTTCCTCGTCCCGGTAGCCCGGCACCCGGGGCGCGAACACCACCACCCGGTGGCCCTGCTGCCGGAGGGCGTGCGCCACCGCGGCCACGGAGTGCACCACCCCGCTGAGCCTGGGGCGGTAGGAGTCCGTGAACATGCCGACGGCTAAGCCCACGTCTCCGCCCGCGAGCCGGGCTGGTTCACGGCTCGCTCCCCTCCACCAGCTCGAGCAGGTCGGACAGCCGGAACCGGCGGTGTCCTCCCGCGGTGCGGGTGCACCGCAGCCTGCCCTGGTCGGTGTACCGGCGCAGCGTGGCCTTGCTCAGGTTCAGGATCAGGGAGGCCTCGTGCAGGGTGAGCTCAGGGTCCAGCAGCCGGCGGATCAGCTCTTCCCGGGTCTCGGTGAAGGGGCGGCGACCCCCCCGGGGAGGACGGGGAGGCGGCACCTCCATGGGCAAGGCCTCCTGCCGCACCAGCCTGGCCAGCCTGGCCCGGGCGTCTGTGCGGCCCTGCCGTCCCCGTGCGGGCCTGGTCGGTCCGTCCCCGTCCACACCGCCCTCCACAACTGTTTTCAGCTTTTCCGCCGAAAGCCTGGGTAAACTTCGCGCCAGATTGCGGGGACTCCTGCGGAGTAGCCCGACCGGCCTGGTGGCGGGTGGTTTCCGGGCGCGGTACCATCGTCCTGCCATGCGCCGCGTGTACCTGGACCACAGCGCCACAAGCCCCCCGCTGCCCGAGGTGGTGGAGGCGGTGCGGGAGGTCCTGGAGCGGGTGCCCGGCAACCCCGCCTCCCTGCACGGCGTGGGCCTGGAGGCGGAGCGGGTGCTGGAGGACAGCCGGGCGACGGTGGCCTCCAGCCTCGGCGCGGACCCCGTGGAAGTGGTGTTCACCTCGGGCGGGACGGAGGCCAACAACCTGGCGGTGTTCGGAGCCGCGTGGGCCCGCCGCACGCCGCACGTGGTGGTCTCCGCCTTCGAGCACGCCTCGGTCCTCGAGCCCGCCCGCCGTCTGCGGGGACTGGGGGTGGAGGTGGACCTGCTGCCCGTGGACGCCGACGGGTTCGTCCGGGTGGACGCCCTCCCAGACCTGCTGCGGCCCAACACCGCGCTGGTGAGCGTGGTGTTGGTGAACAACGAGGTGGGCACCCTGCAGCCGGTGGCGGAGGTGGCACGCCACCTGGACGAGGCGCAGCGGCGGTGGGGACGCCGGCCGCTGCTGCACACGGACGCGGTCCAGGCCCTGGGGCACGTGGCGTTCCACGTCCGGGACCTGCGGGCGGACCTGGTGACCGTGTCCGCGCACAAGCTGGGCGGCCCCAAGGGGGTCGGGGCCCTGTACGTGCGCAGGGGCGTGCGGCTGCAGCCGCTGGTGCTGGGCGGAGACCAGGAGCGGGGGTTGCGCGGGGGTACGCCCAACCTGCCCGGCATCGCGGGGTTCGCGGCCGCGGTGCGCTTCTGGCAACGGGAGGGAGACCGGCTGCGGTCCCGGATGCGGGAGCTGCAGGACCGGCTGCGCAGGGGGCTGGAGCCGGTCGGGGGCCTGCGGTGGAACACGCCTGCAGACCCGCGGCGTACGGCACCCCACATCCTGAACGTGTCCGCCCCAGGGCTGCGGGGCGAGGTCCTCGTCCACCGCCTGGAGCAGGAAGGGGTGTACGTGTCCACGGGCTCCGCCTGCCACTCCCGCCGGGCCGAGCCCAGCCACGTCCTCACCAGCATGGGACGGTCCCAGGACGAGGCGGCTTCCGCGGTGCGGCTGAGCCTGGGCCCGTGCACCACCGAGGAGGAGGTGGACTGGGCCGCGGAGGCCTTCCGGAAGGCGCTGGAGGACCTGCGGGCGGTGGTGCGCGCGTAGGCCATGGAACGGGTGGTGGTCGTCCGCTACGGGGAGATCGGGCTGAAGCGGGCCAACCGTGCCGCCTTCGTCGCCCAGCTGGTCTCCAACCTCCGCCGCCGCCTGCCGGGGGTCCACGTGGAGAACCGGTTCGACCACGTGGTGCTGCGGGGCGCAGAACCGTCCCGCGTGCGCGAGGAGCTGGCGCGGACCTTCGGGGTGGTCTCCAGCAGCCCCGCGGTGGAGGTGGGGCCGGACCTGGACGAGGTGGAACAGGCCGCCCGCCAGCTGGTGGCGGAATGCGCCCCCCAGCCCGGCACCACCTTCAAGGTGGAGACCCGCCGCCGCGACAAGTCCTTCCCCCTCACCTCGCCCGAGGTCGACCGGGAACTCGGCAGGCGGCTGCAGGCGCACTTCCCCGGGCTGGTGGCGCGGATGAAGGACCCCCAGCTGCACGTGCGGGTGGACATCCGTGACCGCGCGTACGTGTACACGGAGGTGTACCCAGGCCCAGGAGGACTGCCGGTGGGTACGGGCGGACGGGCGGTGGCGCTGCTGTCCGGCGGGATCGACAGCCCCGTGGCCGTGTGGATGATGGCCAAGCGCGGCGTGGAGGTGACGCCGGTGCACTTCCACGCCCCGCCCTTCACCAGCGAGCGGTCGAGGGAAAAGGTGGTGCGCCTGGCGGAGGTCCTGTCCGGGTGGTGCGGTCCGCTGGACCTGTGGGTGGTCCCCTTCGCGCACGCGCAGCGGGCCATCCGGGCCCGCGTGCCGGAGCCGTTTTGGACCGTGGCCATGCGCCGGCTGATGATGCGGGTGGCCGAGCGCGTGGCGGAGCGGGTGGGGGCTGCGGCCCTGGTGACCGGGGAGAGCTTGGGACAGGTGGCAAGCCAGACCCTGGAGGCCCTCGCGGCCATCGGGGCGGCCACGCGGCTAACGGTGCTGCGTCCGCTGGTGGGGATGGACAAGCTGGAGATCACCGCCCTCGCCAAGCGGGTGGGCACCTACGAGATCTCCACCCTCCCGTACGAGGACTGCTGCACCCTGTTCGTCCCCCGCCACCCGCGCACCCGCCCCACGGTGGAGGAAGCGGAGCAGGCGGAGGCGGACCTGGACGTGGCCGCCCTGGTGGAGGAGGCGCTGGCGGGCGCGGAGGTGGTGGCCTGCGGCGCCCCCTCCATGCCCGCCCGCACGTAGGAACCTCCGTCCCCTCCCGAACGTTCCACGCGTCTAGCCTTCTGCGTCTTCCGGGCTGGCGCCATGGAGGCGCGGTTGCCTTGACCGGGCGCGGGAACTGTGTCAGCCTGACGGCACGCTCCAACAGCCCGCACCACAGGAGGACAGGCGTGCCCCGAACCCCGGAGTCGGACGGTACCGACGGCCTTTCCCCACGGGAGTGCGAAGTGGCCTCCCTGGTGGCCCTGGGGTGCACCAACCTGGAAATCGCCGTGCAGCTGGCCATCTCCGCGCGCACGGTGGAGACGCACGTGCGGAGCATCTTCAACCGGCTCGGGTTCCACCGGCGCACGGAGGTAGCGGTCTGGGCCGTGCGGGCCGGCCTCGTGGGCTTGCGCTAGGGGAGTCCCGGCTGCCGCGCCGGGACGAGGCAGGTGCGGGCCGATCCTGCAGGCCAGCGCAAGAGCTTCCGCCCCGCTCCCGCGAAGTGGTGGAGATGTCTGACTCACCGCCTCCGTGTTCTCCCGGATGCGCCCCGGGCGTCCCGCAGCCTACCCTGGAGGTGGCGCAAAAGCGCCAAATCCGCTCGTGGGAGGTCTTCCGTGAGGTGGACTGCCGCGGTCCCAGTGGCCGCGTTCGTACTCGCCCTGTCCTTCGGCTCCGCGGGGCTCTCGCAACCAGAGCCGCCGGACCGCATCTTCGAGACGGCACCAGACGCCGGTCTTGCTGACCGCGTGCTGGCGGAAAAGCGCGTGGACACCCTGCCCGCGGGGCTGCTGTCGTGGCGCCTGGACCGGCACGCCACGCTGCCGGAAGCTCAGGCCAGCACGGGCTCCTTCGGGCTCGCCGCCGCGGACTCCACGGGCGGGGCGTGGGTCGCCACTTTGGGAGCGGCGAGCTTTGCAGACGCGGCGCTGCCTCCTGTGGTCGCGTCCGCGTACCTGCTACGCGTCACCGAGGTGACCGGCCCGTCCGGGGCCAGAAGCCCGGTGTTCACGCAGGCGGGCTCCAGCACCGTGTACGTCCTCCGGGGGGAGCTGTGCGTGCGCACCGCCGGCGGCAGCACCCGGACGCGTTCCGGGCAGGCCCGGGTCGCCCCTCCGGGCGACACGCCCATGCAGGCGTCCAGCTGCGGGACGTCCGAGTTGCGGGCGCTGGTCCTGTCCGTGACGGACGCCAGCCGGCCGGCCACCTCGCCTGCGCGGTTCCCCGCGCCGCAGGTGCCTGCAGCGCCCCCGCGCGACACGCCGGAGCCCTACAGCGTGCACTAAGACACAGGTCCTGCGGGCCGCCTGTCAGGCGGCCCGCAGGGCTCCACTTCCGGATTCCCAGGACGGCCCGCGCGGAGGGCGGTTCTTCCGCACGAGGAACTCCCTGGCGCCCCCGCGGGGAGCACCCCGTCAGGCCCTTTTGCCCGAAGCGCTTCCTGGAGCAGGTGGCGCGTACCCTGGAGCGCCGGTTCCCCCGGTGACAGGCTTCCTGCGGGACGCCGCGGAGGAGGTGTTGGCCTACATGGCCTTCCCCCGGAGCTTGAGCGGCAGATCCATTCCCCCACCGTGCTGGAGCGGCTGAACCGGGAATTGAGCCGGCGGTGCCACGTGGTCGGCATCTTCCCAGATGTGCCGGCTGTGCTGCGCCTGCTGGAGGAGCAGCAGGATGAGTGGGGACATGCGAACCTCATCCCCCGAACACGTCCTCCACCCTGACCGCAAAGCCGGCCAGCAGGCCTGAGGAAGCCGTCTCGCCCGGCCCCCACTTCCCCCGCGGGACGTACGCCCCCCCTTCCAGGTCGTAGACCTCCACCGTCCGGGCGTCGGGGTCCACGATCCAGTACTCCCGGACACCGGCCCGGGCGTACTCCTGGAGCCTGTCCATCCGGTCCACGCGGGCGGTGGCAGGAGACGTCGCCTCGACCACCAGGTCCGGGACGCCGCAGACCCGATCTCCGATGCGGTCAGCGTGCTCTCTGGCGATGAAGAAGATGTCGGGCCCGCGGATCTTGCCGGGCCACAGCCGTACGGGGAGCGGAGCGATCCGGACGAACCCCACCTTCTGCTCCCTGACGAACTGCCTCAGGCGGACGGCAAGCTCCAACACGGCAACTTGGTGCAGGTTCGTCGGGTGTGGCGGCATGATGAGCTCCCCGTCGGAGAGTTCCACGTGGCGGTTCCGGTCGGGCAGGGCGAAGTAGTCCTCCTCCGTCCACTGGCCCTGCGGCGGGTAAAGCTCTGCCACCGGCGCGGACCTCACGCGTCTGCCGGCCCGTCCCACGTCCTCACCTCTCCGGGCGACAGGATCTCCACCAGGTCCGGCGTCCTGGCGCCTGCTCGCTTCCCGCCCCGCATCCTGTACTGCCGGCCGGCCCGCCGGCCCCGCCTCCTTTCCGGACTCAGGGGATGGCCCGGCGGTAAGCCCCCAGGGCCAGCCACTCGCCCACCCGCCCGTCCTGTTCCCACACCAGCCCTGCGGGCAGCGCACCGGGCGCGGGGGCTCCGTGGTCGGTCTTCCACCACCAGACGCGTCCGGTGGCCACCGACCTGGCGTAGTTGGCCAGCGCCAGCGGCGCGGAGACCATGGGGTGGGTGGTGAACACCCCGTACGCCAGGAGGCCTGTCAGCACCTGCACCGGCCGGCCCCGCAGCTCCACCACCGCGGCCAGCACCAACGCCAGCACCAGGGCCGCAAACGAGCCGCCGGTGAGCGGTTCGGGCAGCGACCGCGGCAGGGGGAGCAGGTAGTACGGGAGCAGCACCCCGCGCAGGAACGCGGACAGGCCGTAGGCGTAGGTGGCGAACACCGCACCGGGAATCACCACCGACCCCGTGAGGAACAGCAGCAGGTCCAGCTTCTGCAGGACCGACAGGCGTCCCCGCAGGATCCGCGGGGTGTGCTGCACCAGCGCCCTCAGCACCCCCTCGCACCACCGGGCCCGCTGGCGGACCAACCCCACCCACGTGGCCACAGACTCCTCCCACACCACCGCCTCCTCGCAGTACCGCACCCGCCAGCCCAGCGCGTGGAACCGCACCGCCAGGTCGATGTCCTCCGTCAGCGCCTGCGGGTTCCATCCCCCCGCCGCTTCCAACGCGCACCGGTTGACCACCAGGCCGTTGCCGCCCAGCAGCCCGTGTGCCCCCAGCCGCTCCCGGGCCCGCTGCATGAGGGTCTGGTACACGTCGTACTCGTGCTCCTGCCCCCGGGCGAGGACACCCCGCGTCCGGTGGTACAGCCGCCGCCGCCCCTGGACCGCGGCGGTGCCCGGCTCCAGCAGGGCGGGTACCGCCCGGGCCAGGAACTCAGGCTCCGGCCGCGCGTCCGCGTCGAACACCGCCAGCAGCTGGCCCCGGGCGGCCTGCGTGCCCACGTGGAGGGCTACCGCCTTCCCCCGAGGGGCGTCGTCCGGGACCCGCACCACCCGCACGGGCACCCCTACAGGCACGCTCCGGGCCCGCTGCCCGGTGCCGTCCTGCGAGCGGTCGTCCACCACCACCACCTCGAACCGCGGGCGGCCCAGGCGGTCGTGGTAGCGGAGGGCGCCCAGGTGTCGGAGGGTGTCCTGGATGACCGCGGCTTCGTCCCGCGCGGGCACCAGGACCGACACGAAGGGCAGGGGGTCCGGCAGGGGCCGTGCGGGGTGGCGGCGGCGGGAGCCCAGGCCCAGCAGCTGCATGGCTGCACCGTACGCGGAGTAGACCACGAACGCCACCTGGACCGCCACCAGGTCACGGCTGCGGACGGTGTACGCCACCGCCGCCAGCCAGGCGGCCACCGCCACCACGAGCGCCGCCACGCCCCACGCGCTCCGGGGCCTCACACCCGGGATCCCTCCTTCAGGGCCCTCAGGGCGGGGCCGAAGGGCGGCCGGACCACCCCCGCCTCCGTCACCACCGCGTCCACCAGCTCCGCGGGGGTGACGTCGAAGGCGAAGTTCAGGGCGGGCGTGCCCTGCGGGGCCACCTGGACACCTCCCGCGTGCGTCACCTCGTCTGCGCTGCGCTCCTCCACCTGCACCGCGTCCCCACAGGGCGTGGCCAGGTCCACGGTGGAAAGGGGTGCCGCCACCCAGAAGGGAACGCGGTGTCGGCGGGCCAGCACCGCCAGGGTGTACGTCCCCACCTTGTTCGCCACGTCCCCGTTGGCGGCCACCCGGTCCGCGCCCACCAGCACCCGGTCCACCATCCCCCGCGCCATCAACCAGCCCGCGGCGGAGTCCACCACCAGGTGGAACGGCACGCCCAGCTGCAGCAGCTCCCAGGCCGTCAGCCGGGCGCCCTGTAGCAGCGGGCGCGTCTCGCACGCGTACACGTGCAGCCGCTTGCCGGACTCCCAGGCCACCCGCAGGATCCCCAGGGCGGTCCCCACCCCGAGGGTGGCCAGGGCGCCCGTGTTGCACAGGGTCAGCACCCGCTCCCCGTCCACGAGCTCCCGGGCTCCGGCTTCCGCCAGGGCCCTACACGCCCGCTCGTCCTCCTCCACGATGCGGTGGGCCTCCTCCAGGACCCGCCAGGCCGCCTCCTGCGGGTCCTGCGCCCCTTCTGCCGCCCGTAGGGCGCGGTCCACCGCCCAGCTGAGGTTCACCGCGGTGGGGCGGGCGCTGCGGATCGTCTGTGCGGCTTCCCGCAGCCGCGGCCAGAAGTCCCGGGGCTGTCCGGCAAACCGGCGCGCCGCCAGCGCCAGGGCGTACGCACCCGCGGCCCCCAGGGCGGGCGCGCCCCGGACCCGCAGGGCGCGGACGGCCTCCACCACCTCCGTCCACTCCTCCAGGCGGAGCACCACGGCGCGGTGGGGCAGCTGGGTCTGGTCGAGCAGGTGCAGGGAGCCCTGTTCCCACCACAGGCTACGCCAGCTCATGCGCCCCTCCGGGCCCGCAGGCCCGCGGCGGTCAGGAGACCGGGAACACGGGCGAGTCCGCTGGGGAAGAACGGGACTTCTCCGCGCTGATCACCACGTGGCTGGGCGTGAACAGGAAGATGTCCTCGGAAACCCGCTGCAGGTGCCCGTCCAGCGCGTAGTCCACCCCGCACAGGAAGTCCACGATGCGCTGGGCCACCTCCCGGTCCGCCTCCCGCAGGTTCACCACGATGGGCCGCCGCCCTTTCAGGTACTCTGCCGCGGCGCGCGCGTCGTCGAAGGTCCGCGGCTGCAGGACCACGATCTCCAGCTGCCGCGTGGTGTGCAACCGCAGGATGGGCGTTCGGCGGCGCTCCTCTCCTTCTTCCCAGCCGGCCTCTTCCTCGGCCTCGTCGTCGAACCCGAGGAACCCCATCAACCGCTGAATGGCTCCCACGGCGTTCACCCCCGCTGCTGTGTCGTGCCCCGCGGCTGCGGGGCCCGGGAACGGTCCCGGACGCTACGTGCGCACACCTTCTGCCGCCGGCCGGTCCCCGAACAGGGCGCGCCCCAACCGCACCAGGGTCGCGCCTTCCTCCACCGCCACCTCGAAGTCGTCCGTCATGCCCATGGACAGCTCGGGCAGCGCAAGGCCCAGCTCCCCGCGTATTCTATCACGCAGCTCCCGCAAGGCGCGGAACACCCACCGGACCTCCTCCGGGTCCTGGCACTGGGGCGCCACGGTCATCAGCCCCTGCAGGCGCAGCCCCTCGAGTCCGGCCACCTGTTCGACCAGGTCCCGGGCCCGGTGGGGTGGGACCCCGTGCTTGGTGGCCTCCCCGGCCACGTTCACCTCCACCAGCACGTCCACCCTCTGCCCCGCGGCCGCGGCCCTCCGGCTGAGCTCCACCGCCAGCTCCCCAGAGTCCACGGAGTGCACCCAGCGGAACAGCTGGACCGCCCAGCGGGCTTTGTTCCGCTGCAGGTGGCCCACCAGGTGCCAGGTGACCTCCGGCCCCACCTGTTGTGCCACCGCGGGGACCTTCTGCCGCGCCTCCTGGACCCGGTTCTCCCCCAGGTGGCGGAGGCCCGCGCGCACCGCGGCCGCGGCCACCTCCGGGCCGAACCCCTTGGTCACCGCCACCACGCGGACCGTGGTGGGGTCCCGGCCTGACCGCTCGCAGGCCCGCCGCACCCGCGCCGCCACCGCCTCCACCCGCGCCCGCACCGCCGCCTCCAGCTCCCGCGCGCTGGGCTGCCCTGCGGTCAACCTCTCGCGCATACCACACCCCACAGGCGGCCTGCCGTTCCCTCCCGCCGGTACGAGTAGAACCAGTCCGGGCGACAGGCGGTGCACAGGCCGCACACGTCCACGTGGCCGGGCAGGACCCCCTCTGCCACCAGCTGCTCGCGCGCCACCTCCCGGAGGTCCAGCTGCCAGTGCCCGGGCCGGCCCGGCCGGAAGGCCTCCGGATACGTCTGGAGGGCCGCCCGCACGGGGGCGTCCACCTCGTAGCAGCACGGCCCCACGGACGGACCCGCCGCACAGAGCAGGTCGGAAGGTCGGCAGCCCGCTTCCCGCAGGGCCCGCACCGCCCGGGCGAGGACGCCGCCCGCAAGCCCCCGCCAGCCCGCGTGCACCGCCGCCACGCACCCCGTGGCGGGGTCCGCGAGCAGCACGGGCAGGCAGTCCGCACACCGCACCCGCAGCACCACCCCCGGCTGTGCGGTCCACAGCCCGTCCGCGCCGGCCACGCGTCCCGGGCGTTTCCCGTC
>FWWL01006487.1_pt1 | contig 16952 bp, 12 predicted proteins | sample 2228331 | NCBI WGS metagenome assembly FWWL01 (sample SAMEA103939775, study PRJEB20133) | metagenome
CCAGCACTTCATGCTGATCCCGGTTTTTACTGTCACGGAAAACGTCATGCTGGGCGCCGAGACGGTGCGCATGGGCGATTTTCTGGACCGGGAAAAGACGGCTCAGCGCATCCGCGAGATTTCCGAGCGCTACCACCTTGAAGTGGACCCCTACGCCTACGTGCGGGATCTGCCGGTCGGGGTGCAGCAGCGCGTGGAGATCATCAAACTCCTGTTCCGTGAAGCCGATATTCTCATCTTCGACGAGCCGACCGCCGTACTCACCCCGCAGGAAGCCAATGAACTGTTCGTGATCATGCGCGAACTGGTCCGTCAGGGCAAATCCATCATCTTCATCACTCACAAACTGCGCGAGGTGCTGGAAATTTCCGACCGCATCATGGTCATCCGGCGCGGTAAAGTGGTGGGCGAAACCACCCCTGCCGAAGCCGACAAAGCCAAACTGGCAGAGATGATGGTGGGACGCGCCGTGCGTCTGGAAGTGGAAAAGGAAATTGCCAAAGCCGGTGAGGTGGTGCTGGAAGTCAAAGATCTGGTGGTTGCCGATGCACAGAAGCAGATCACCGTGGACGGCGTCAGTTTCGATGTGCGGGCGGGCGAAATTCTGGGCGTGGCTGGCGTGCAGGGCAACGGACAAACCGAACTGGTGGAAGCCGTGACCGGCTTGCGCCACCCCATTTCAGGCACCATCCGCCTGCTGGGTGAGGATGTCACCTTTGCCACCCCGCGCAGGATTACCGAACTGGGATGCGCGCACGTTCCCGAAGACCGCCAGCGCGATGGACTGGTGTTGACCTTCCCGGTTGCCGATAATGTTGCCCTGTGCACCTATTACAAGCCGCCCTTTGCACGCGGCATCCGCATCCAGGAACAGGAAATTCTCCGAACGGCTGAAAAATTAATTCAGGACTTTGACATCCGCACCCCCGGACCGCTGGTGAACGTGGGCAACCTTTCGGGCGGGAATCAGCAAAAGGTGATTGTGGCGCGGGAGTTCTCCCGACCCATCCGTTTGCTGGTGGCATCCCAACCCACGCGCGGTCTGGACGTAGGCTCCATTGAGTACATTCACAAACGCATTGTCGAAAAACGCGATGAGGGCTGTGCGGTGTTGCTGGTTTCGTCCGAACTGGATGAAATCATGGAACTCTCCGACCGCATTGCGGTGATGTACCGCGGCAAAATCGTGGCAGTTGTACCTGCCGAACAAGCCACCAAGAACTACATTGGCTTGCTGATGGCGGGTGTCAGTCCGGAACAGGCAGGCGCCCCACAGGCTGGGGAGCGCGTCGTCGAATCAACCTTGTGATACGGGGTGGATCGTGAGCGAAAACAAGCCGAAACAAGATGCAGGAAAAGTCTTTTTGGAGGAAGTCACCGGGCAGACCGAAGAAGCCCAGCGGTTAAAAGGGTGGCGCAAAACCGGTCGCACGCTGGTGGTTCCTCTGCTGGCGATCTTCACCGGTCTGGTCTTTGGCGCAATCTTTATTGTGGTGACCAGTGAAGACGTGTATGCCGCCTTCCGGGTGTCGTTTGGCTCGGGAATGGCGATGGTCTGGCAAACCATCATTCAATCCTATCAGGCGCTGTTTACCGGCGCCCTCGGCGATCCGGCGCGCATCCTCTCGGCACTGCAGTCGGGCAATGCGCTGGAGATTCGCCGTGCGGTGAACCCCATTCTGGAAAGTCTGGTCAACGCCACGCCGTACATTTTTGCCGGTCTGGCGGTGGCGCTGGGCTTCCGCTCGGGATTGTTCAACATCGGCGTGGAGGGGCAGTTGTTCATCGGCGCCGCGGCGGCAACCGCAGTGGGTATCTTCGTGAAAGGACTGCCGCAGATCATCCACATGCCGCTGGCTTTCCTGGCAGGCGCGCTGGGAGGGGCGCTGTGGGGCTTTATCCCCGGCTGGCTGAAAGCCAAAACCGGCGCGCATGAGGTGATCAACACCATCATGATGAACTGGATTGCCTTCCGTCTGACCGAATGGCTGTTGTCGGGTCCACTGACCCGCCCGGGTTCGGGTGGCTTGCCCATCAGCCCCATCATCGAAAAGTCGGCGGAAATTCCGCAGTTCTTCCCGCCGCCCATTCGTTTCCACCTGGGATTTTTCATCGCTCTGGCGTTTGCCTACGGCGTTCACTGGCTGCTCTTCAAGACCACCTGGGGATTTGACCTGCGCACCGTGGGCGCCAACCCGAATGCGGCGAAATACGCCGGGATGAACATCACCAAGAACATCGTGCTGGCGATGACCCTCTCCGGCGCACTGGCAGGGATGGCGGGCGCCAACCAGATTCTGGCGGTCAACCGCAGCATGGCGCTGGGACTTTCGCCGGGTTACGGTTTCGACAGCATCGCGCTGGCACTGCTGGGCAACAGCACGCCGATGGGGGTCGTGTTGGCTTCCCTGTTGTTTGGCGCTCTGCGCAACGGCGCTACCCGCATGGAATTGCTCTACATCCCCAACGATATCATTTCCATCATTCAGGCGCTCATTCTGGCGTTTGTGGCGGCTCCTGCGATTATCCGCACCATTTACCGCATCCGCGTTCCCAAAGAAGCAGAAGAAGCCGTCTTTACCGGCAGTTGGGGAGGAGGAAACAAGTAAATGGCTACATCATCTGTTGTCATTCACCGCAAAAAAGTGGAGGTCATTTCCCCTACCCGGCAGCGTGCTACCGGCATCATCGAGATTTTGCTGGGGGTGTTGATCTTCCTGTTCTTCCGCCGCACCGAACCGGGTATGGTGGCGCGCTTTGTGATGACCCCCGGCGGGTTGGATCGCGGGGCGGCACCAGACTGGCTGGTTCCAGCCTACGGCACCCTGCTGGTGCTGGCAATCCTCACCATTGTGATCGGGCTGATTCAGGTCTGGCGCGGATTTGGGCGCTGGATGAATCTGGTGTTGAGCGTGGTGGTGGCGCTGGCGGTTTTCGCCTTCCTCACCTGGGCAACCGCGGGCAAATCGCTCAACCTGGTGGGCATGCTCAGCGCGGCGGTCTTGCTGGGTGTACCGATTATCCTCGGAGCGTTCTCGGGCGTGCTCTCCGAGCGCGCGGGGGTGGTCAACATTGCCATTGAAGGGATGATGCTCATGGCGGCAATGGTCGGTGCGCTGGTGGGTAGTGTGACCAAAAACATGTGGATCGGCTTGCTGGCGGCGATGCTCTCCAGCGTGCTTCTGGCGCTCATTCATGGAGTGCTGTCCATTCACTACAAAATCAATCAGATCATCTCGGGCACGGTCATCAATATCTTCTCCACGGGGCTGAGTTCCTACCTGTCGGCAAAGTTCCTGCAGACCTACCAGCAGTTGAACAATCCGCCCATCTTTCCGCGCATTCCCATTCCTCTGCTGGCAGACATCCCCGTGATCGGACCGCTGTTCTTCAACACCAACCTGTTTGTGTACCTCATGCTCGTCTCGCTGATCGTCATTCAGGTGGCGCTCTTCTCCACCCGCTGGGGGCTGCGCCTGCGCGCGGTAGGCGAGCATCCCAAAGCCGCCGATACCCTCGGCATCAACGTATTTGCCACACGCTACATGGCAGTTCTGCTCAGCGGGTTGATGGCGGGTATTGGGGGGGCTTTCTTCACCCTCGGATCGGTTGGGCGCTTTGATGAGATGATGACCGCAGGCAAGGGTTTCATCGGTCTGGCGGCAATGATCTTCGGCAACTGGACGCCGCTGGGCGCGTTTGGGGCAGGCTTGCTCTTTGGGTTCGCCGACTCGGTGGCAACCAAACTGACCATCCTCGGCACAGGGATTCCCACCCAGTTCATGGCAATGGCTCCCTACATCGTCACCATGATCGTGCTGGCGGGCGTGGTAGGGCGCGGTCAAATGCCTGCCGCCGACGGCACGCCGTACGAGAAAGAGTAATTCTCCCACAAAGAGCCAAAAAGGGCTGGCTTGCGCCAGCCCTTTTTTGTATCGGCATGCACTCCCCACCTCACCGCAACCTGACAGGCGCTAAAAAATGACCCTCTTTTTCACCCTTGAGAGGTGCGTAGAATCAGGTATACTCGGCGCATGATGAATCTGGATCGTGAAGTTTTCGATTTTCCAACAGTCATCCCGCTCAAGGTGATCGGGCGCAACGAACAGGACTTTGAAGCCTTCGTGATTGCCCTGTTCCAGAAGCATCTCGATGAGGGAGATATCCAGAAAGTGGAAACGCGCCTCAGCCGTGAAGATCGTTATCTCTCGGTTACCGTGTCGTTCACGGCTTCCTCGCGGGTGCAGTTAAACGCCATATATGCCGAACTGCAAAGCCAGCAGCGGGTTTTGATGGTGATTTGACATGTGGCGGTCGAACGCGCTCTTGCTGGTGGTCACCGCCATCTGGGGCATGGGATTCGTCGCCCAGCGCGTGGGCATGGAGCATGTGGGGGTGTTCACCTACAACACCCTGCGCTTCAGCATGGGCGTGCTGGCGCTTGTTCTTTCTCTCCCGCTGGTGCGCCGCTTTGAGCCGCTCCGCGCACAGGCAAAGCCCGGCACGGTTGTAAAAACCTCTCTGCTTGCAGGGACGCTGTTGTTCATCGCTTCCACCCTGCAAACCCAAGGACTGGTTTACACCACCGCAGGCAAAGCCGGGTTTATCACCGGTCTGTACGTGGTGCTGGTACCTCTGCTGGGGTTGTTGTGGCGTCAGCGCACCCACCCGGCAACCTGGATGGGCGCCGTGCTGGCAGTGATTGGGCTGTACCTGCTCAGCGTCAACGAAGCCCTGCAGGTTTCTCGCGGAGACTGGCTGGTGCTGGCAAGCGCGTTCTTTTGGGCGGCGCACATTCAGGCACTGGGTTTTCTGACCCGTAAAGTCGATCCGGTGTACATCGCCATCGGGCAGTTTGTGGTGGTCAGCCTGCTCAGTTTTCCGGGCATGCTGGGGTTGGAGCGTCCAACCCTGGCGGACATTTCCGCCGCCGGCGGCGCCATCCTCTACGGTGGGTTGATGGTGGTAGGGGTATCCTTTACTTTGCAGGTCATTGCCCAGCGCGAGGCACATCCCGCTCACGCCGCGGTGATCATGGTCTCCGAAGCGGTGTTTGCCGTGCTGGCGGGCTGGCTGTTGCTGGGGGAGACCCTGTCCATGCGCGGCATTGCTGGCTGCGTCCTCATGACCGCCGGGATGGTGCTTTCAGCCCTGGCACCGTATCTGCACGCCAAAACCGAAACGCCCACCCTGCAAGATCAGCCCATTCTGGACGCGGGCAAAGAGCGGTAAGTTCGGGAAAATCTCCAGAATCTCGCCGAAAAAGATCAGATCCCCTTCGACAGGCTCACAAGCACGAGCCCTCCATCAGGTCAACTCAACAGGGCAGCCATGCCGTCATTTGAGGTTTCCTGAATGAAGCGCTCAATGCGCCCGGTTGCGGCATCCACTTCCTGATCGATCAAAATGACATGGCTGGAATGCTCAAACCATGCCAGCGATTTATAAGTCGAAGCAACGCGCTCCAGAATCATCTTCCCTGCCTCGGGGTGGACGGTGGTGTCGTGACGTCCCATCAACACCAGCACAGGTTGAACAATCTCGGGCAGGCGCCGCTCCACCTCTTTCTGGAACAGGAACAACTGCCTTACTCCCTTGAGGGGGTTGACCGGATACCCCTGCCAGTGAGAATCGGCATCCAGCCCGCCTTTGGGGACAGCGGGGACGAAGAGGCTCATCACCGGCAGGAGGGCTTTCTGCACCAGCGAAATTTGCAGGCGGATGGCAGGGGCTGAAGCGATGACTCCCTCGGCTTCGCGGTGCTCCGCCGCCAGATACAGCGCCACCAGCGCGCCCATCGACTCGCCTAGCAAATAGACCTTCTGGCAGGTTTGCCGCAATCGTTGATACGATTCCTCGGCTGCGGCAACCCAGTCCTGCCAGCGGGTGCGGTTGAGGTCGTCGGGATGGGTGCCGTGACCGGGTAAAAGCGGCGCGGCAACCGTGTATCCGCGCGGATGCAGGCGCTCGGCGACCATGCGCACCTCTACCGGCGTGGCGGTGAAGCCATGCACCATCAGAATGCCAATTGGACCGGCTTGCCAGAAGAACGGTTCGCCGTTCAGGTGCGGGTTGTGCAGATTGGGGTTGGGTTGGGTCATGCGCGGTCCTCCATGGAGATTTAGAATTGAGGCATAATCATCACTTTACGAACGCCTTCGGCACCCTGTTCCATTAACTCACAGCCGTGCAGAAAATCCGCCAGCGGCAGGCGATGCGAGATGAGATCATCCACGCGCAGGGCGCCGCTTTGCAACAGCGCCACCGCCTGATAGGAATTGCGCTTTGAGGTGAAAGACCCCATGACCGTCAAGCCTTTGCGGAAAATTTTGAAAGGTTCCAGCGTCATGGTAGCATCGGAGCGCGGCACACCAAACCACAACACCTTCCCCCCGGGACGGACGAAATCCAGCGTGCGGGTCAGCACCGCCGGGACACCCGTCGCGTCAATGACGGCATCAAAGGAATCCACCGGCAGATCGTCCAGACTGCTCAGGGCTTGATCGGCTCCGGCTTGAGCGGCAAACATCAAACGGGCAGGGTTACGCTCCACCACGGTGATATGCGCCGCACCTTGCAAACGCGCCACGCGCATCAACTGCACCCCAATGGGACCGGCTCCAACAATGAGCAGGCGGTCGCCCATGCGCAGGGAGAGATTTTCCATGCCGTGCAGGACGCAGGAGAGCGGCTCCATGAAGGCGGCTTGCTCAGCGGGCAAATCGCCCACGGAGAAGGCGGCTTTTTCGGACACTACCACGTACTCCGCCATGCCCCCCGGCAGCGTTACGCCAACCGCCTGCCAGTTGCGGCAGAAATTCTGGCGGTTGTTCAGGCACTCCTCACAGGCATCGCAGGAGAGGTTCGGCTCCACGGCAACCCGCTCGCCTGCGCGAAAACGGGTGACTCCTTTGCCGATCTCAACCACCGTGCCCGCAAACTCGTGTCCGGGAATCACCGGGTACGTCCCCATGTACTCCCCGCGCAGGATGTGCAGATCCGTGCCACAAATGCCCGAGGCTTCCACCCGAATGAGAATTTCTTTTTCGCGGGGAACGGGAATGGGAATCTCGGCAATCTCCACCTGATTGGGCTGAACGATGCGAACGGCTTTCATAAACAACCCTCCATGGAATGGTCCTGTGAAAAATTGTATCCCAATTTTGCATATAGGAGAGGTGAGAAGCGACATGATGATCTGGTTATCTTCTGGTAAATCCTGTTATACTTATAATCAGTTCCTCATGGCTCTTTTCATTCCACATCCAGGGATGGATTCGCTCGCTTTGCAGAGGGAATAGGATTTCCCCTCACAGAAGAACACAGTCTCTTTTCCCCTCAAACGCGTTTTTTTCCCTGTCCACATGTGCCTCCTCTTCCAGATTGTTCTGGAAGTGTATGGCAGTCTATTTACAGAGAGGTGTGCTCATGAAATGGTTTCACAAGGTCTGGTGGTTGATGCTGGCCATCCTGTTGGGAACAGTCTCGTGTGCGCCACGCAGTGGGGTAGAAACACAACCCCTGCCCTCTGCATCACCCGAAGAGGCAAAAGGGCTTCCCGTCTGGCAGGTACGCCTCACACAATCGGGGGGATTTGCCGGGGTATCGCGGCGGGTCGAACTGGACAGCACCGGCGCGTTGACCGTCAGCGACGAAAAAGCCGCCCGGGTGATTGCCTCAACCATTCCGGAGAAGGACTTAAAGGAAATTGCCACGCTGGTGCTTGAGGCGCGCGTGGAGGAGATCAAGCCCGCTCCACCCGGCTCAGCCTGTCGCGATTGTTTCGAGTACACGCTCACCATCGAGCGCAACGGAGAACGGATTCAGGTGCGGACAACCGATTTAACGCTGGATCAACTTCCTCTGGAGCCGTTAATTTCCCGATTGCTGGAACTCCAGAAGGTAGTCCTTTCTGGAAATTAATCCTCACTTTATTTAAGGTAGTTTATGAATTTACCATTCCCTTCCAGGGTTGTGCGCTCTTTATGGCGCGTCATCGTCATCAGCCTGCTGACAGTCACCACGCTGGGAGCAGATTGGATTCCCACCCAGGCATCGGGTTTGGCGGCGGCGATTTCTCCGCAATGCCTGCCTCAGGGACAAAGCCGATTGTCTCTGGATCGCGAGAGCGGGCTGGTGCGCTTCATCGGAACAGATGAATCCAACCCCATTCCGCAACCACCGGGCTTGTCGGCACATGCCACCCCGGCGATGACCGCTCAAGCCTACCTGCAGGCATGCGGTACGCTGTTTGGGCTGAAAGACCCGGCATCCGAACTTACCCTGATGAGCAGTGAACCTGCCGAGAACGGCGGCGGGGTAGTGCGCTTTCAGCAAAGGGTGCAGGGCGTTCCGGTGATGGGCGGGGAACTTTTTGTGCACACCACTGCCCGCAACGAGATTCTGGTCGTGGGCGGAGAGGTGCTTCCCACCCCCGAAGTAAAGGTCACCCCGAACTTTCCGGCTGAGGAAGCCCGCCAGAAAGCCATGGAAAGCGTGGCGCGCAAACACGGACTGGACATTGCCACACTCACCAGTTCGGAGCCGGAGTTGTGGGTTTATCATCCTGCCATTCTGGGCGGGCGCGGCATCCCCGTTCCCCGTCTGGTGTGGCGCATGGATGTATTCCCCATGGAAGAACTCCTGCCCATCCGCGAACTGGTGCTGGTGGACGCTCACTCGGGCATCGTGGCGCTCTCGTTCAATCAGATCGACACGGCGCTGAACCGACGCATTTACGATAACAACAACGTGCGCAGCAGCAATTTGCAAAACGCCGCCAACCTCAAACGCACCGAAGGACAGGGGGCAACCGGCATTCAGGACGTGGACAAAGCCTACGATTACGCCGGAGATGTGTACTCCTTCTACATGACCTACCACAACCGCGACAGCCTTGACGGCGCAGGCATGGCGCTCATCTCCACCACCCGTTACTGCCCTACTTCCACCAGCATTCCATGTCCCTATGTCAATGCCTTCTGGAACGGCGCGCAAATGGTGTATGGAGACGGGATGGTGGCAGACGATGTGGTGGCGCACGAAATGACCCATGGCGTGACCGATTTCACCTCTCGACTGTTCTACTATTATCAGTCGGGGGCGATTAACGAAGCCTTTTCGGATATCTGGGGGGAATGGATCGACCAGATCAACGGCAAGGGCAACGACTCTGCGGGGGTAAAATGGCTGATGGGCGAAGACCTGTACATCGGCGTCATCCGCAGCATGAGCAACCCGCCTGCTTATGATGACCCCGACCGCATGACCAGCCCAAACTACAACTGCGACCCTGACGAGAGAGATAACGGCGGCGTACATACCAACAGCGGGGTGGCGAACAAAGCCGCCTACCTGATCACCGACGGGGGGACGTTCAACGGCAAGACGGTCACCGCTCTGGGCATTGCCAAGGCGGCGCCCATCTTCTACAAAGCCCAGACCAGCCTGCTGACTTCTGCCAGCGATTACCTTGACCTGTATAACGCACTCCAGCAAGCCTGTGTCATGCTGGTTGGGACAAACGGCATCACCACTGCCGACTGTGCGCAGGTCAAGAACGCGCTGGACGCCGTGGAGATGAATCAATCGCCCACCGGGTGTGCTGCCCCTGAAGCGCCGGTCTGCACCAGCGGCTTTACAAGCCATCTGTTCTTTGATGATCTCGAAAACCCATCCAGTGGGAAATGGACGACCTACAGCCTCACCGGCGGTAATTACTGGTACTACCCGCAGAATCCCAACGCCTTGTATTTCAATGCCACCTACGCCACCAGCGGAGTGACCAACTTCTGGGGCTACAGCTACAGCAATACCGCCAGTTACGCGATTGCCATGACCTCCAGCATCTCCCTGCCAGCAGGGAGCACCCCATACCTCCATTTCAAACACGCCTATGGATTTGATGACGACTCCAGCGCAGCGTATGACGGCGGAGTTCTCGAGTACAGCACCAACGGCGGCACCTCCTGGACGGATGCTGCCCCGCTCTTCACCGATAACGGCTACAACGGGACCATTTCAGCCTCCTTCGGCAATCCGCTGGGGGGCAGACAAGCCTTCGTGCGCGAGAGCAACGGCTACATCTCCAGCCGACTCAATTTGAGTTCGCTGGCGGGGCAAAACGTACGCTTTCGCTTCCGCATCGGCACGGATAGTTCGGTTGATGACTATGGCTGGTTCATTGACGACATTCGCATTTACACCTGTGTGCCCTCACTGCCCAATAAAATTTATCTGCCCATGCTCCAGCGCTGAAGCCTGATGAAATGAAGGCAGGCTCCCCTGAGAAAACGAGAGCCTGCTTCATTTAAGTTGATTTAGAAAAATATCTTCGCCAGTTTGAGGGCTTTTTGCTTCCACGGCACACGATGGGTGACGCCCTCACCGCTGTGGGCGAGCGAGTCTTTGTTTGCCAGATACCAGCGATAATTCCGCAGAAGCGCATCGCGGTTGGAGTATTTGGGCTGGAAGTTCAACACCCGTTGGGCTTTTTCGATGGAGACAAACGAATCCTTGGAAGCAGTCTCGTAAATCCACGGGTAGAGCGGAGAAAGGTTCAGGGCTTCCAGAATTTTGAGCGCCAGCACCACCGGTCCTGCCGGGAAGGGGATGATGCGCTTGCCGAAACCGGCTTCATCCAGCACCGCCTGATAATCCTGCCGCATGGTGGTAAACTCTGCCGCACCGATGTTAAACGTGTCGTTGACCTGCTGCTCATCCAGCGTCATGCAGGCGTGGATGGCATCGCACAGGTCTTCCACATCCAGCAGTTGATAGCGGTTGTTGCCCGAGCCGATCATGGGGAAGTTTCTCCCCTCGCTTGCCCATTCGTAAAAGATGGCAAACACCCCCAAACGTTCCGGTCCGATGAAGGACTTGGGGCGTAAAATCGGCACGCACATGCCCTTTTGACGGAACTCCAGACAAACCTGCTCGGCTTCGATTTTGGCTTTTCCATACGGTCCTACCCCGATCAGCGGGTCATCCTCGTACAGCGGATGGTGATCGGGCACCCCATAGACCGCCGTGCTGGAGATATGGATAAACCGCCTGACCCCCATGGCATGTGCCTCTTCCAGCAGGATGCGCGTCCCAACCACATCGGTGGTGTAAATCTCTTCCGGGGGGTAGAGCGGGAGCGCCGCGGCGGTGTGGATGACCATCTCCGCGCCCGCCATGCTTCGGCGCACCGCCTCACGGTCGCGGATATCACCCTGATAAAAGGTAATGCGATTTCGCTCCGGGTAGGTGAAATCTACCAGATCGATGCCGGAGATGTGGGAATAGCCTTTCTCCAGCAGGTAACGCACAAGGTTGATGCTTAAAAACCCACTAATGCCGGTAATGTAAATGTTCATGTCCTGTCTTCCTCCGTCTTCTGGATAGACTGATTGTACCCAAAAATCCGGAATATCCATCCTTCTTGAAAACGTTTTCCGGGGGAAATGTGAAAACATTCCCATCGCAAATTTCTCCCCAATCCGGGCTAGTCATGCTATATTATAGGAATATGGCAAATGGGCGTGACCGCATCTTACTTGTGGAAAGCGATCCTGTTGTGGCAGACCTGATCGGCAGGCAGGCGCTCCAATCGGTAGGGTATCAGGTGGTCGTGGTGGGCGATGGCAATTCTGCCATTGCCCGCGCCGTGCAATGGAACCCCGATCTGGTGTTGACCAACCTCAACCTGCCGGGGTTGAGCGGCAAAGACCTGATGGTTGCCCTGCAGGCTCAGGGCTTGCAGATGCCCGTGATCCTGCTGGCGAACCGCGGGCAGGAAGCCGATATCGTGCAGACGTTCCGCCTTGGAGCGACCGATTATCTGCTGCTCCCGGTGCGGGAAGCCGAAGTAGTCTCGGCGGTGGAACGCGCCCTCAAACAGGTGCACGAACGCCGCGAACGCGAACGCCTGCAACAGCAACTCCAGCAAACCAATCAGGAACTGCAACAGCGGGTGCGTGAATTGACCACCATTTACTCCGTGGGAAAAGCGGTCACCTCCATCACGGACCTTTCTCTGCTGATGGATCGCATCCTCGAAGGGGCAGTGACGGTGACGCAGGCGGATGTGGGCTGGTTTTTACTGCGCGATGAAGACAAAAAGCCGTTTGTGCTGGTTGCCAGCACCAATTTGCCCAACTCGCTGGGGGCGGTGCGCGGGAAACCCTGGGACGATTCGATTAGCGGGCTGGTTGCCATGTCGGGTGAGCCGTTAAGCATTCACGGCGAGCCGCTCAAACGGTTCAAAATCTCGAGTCTGGGGCAGGCGGCGTTGATTGTGCCGATTAAAGCCGTGTCCAGAGCGCGCCGTCATGTGGTGGGACTGCTGGTGATGATGCGTCGAGCCGCCACCGCCTTCTCCACCAGCGAACAGCACCTGCTGGAAGCGCTGGCAGACTACGCCTCCATTGCCCTGACCAACGCGCACCTCTTCCGCGCCGCCGAAGAACGCGCTCGCTCGCTGGAATTGCTGGCGCAAAATGCCCGCATCGGCGAACGCATCAACTACGACATTCTCAACACGGTGCGCGAGTCGATGGCATCGCCGATTGCGACTGCAGCGGAAGCCCTGAACAAACTGGGCAAAGACCCCACCGCGCGCTGGCGTCCCGACCAGAGGCAGTTGCTCTCCACCATTCAGGAAAAACTGGACGTTCTACATCAGATTGTGGAAGCCATTCCCTCCCCGCCTACGGGAGAAGCGCGTACAGTTCCGGTCAAACTGAACGACCTGATACGCCAGTCGGTCAGCCGGGCGCAGAAACTGGCGCAACCCAACCGCCTGACCCTGAGCACGGAACTTCCTCCGGAAACCGTGCTGGTCAATCTGGAAGCAGGACTGCTGGAGCCGGTGCTGGACAGCGTGCTGGCAACCGCCATGCGCCTGAACGATTCGGGCAGTCCGCTGGTCATCCGTCTGGAGCGAGAAAAAGACGGAAGCGCCCATTTACAGGTACGCATTTCGGGAGTTGTCCTGCCTCCGGCAGATCTTGACCGTGTGATGAACGATTCTCACCCGATGACTGCCCCCTCTGCGCCCCGCTTCAGCGGATTGGGCATCCGGATGAAATTGATTCAGGAAATCCTCAACCGACAGAACGCAAAGATCTGGCTGGAAAGCCAGAGCGGGAAAGGCACTACCTTCCACCTGTCTTTGCCCTCGGTACCTCAATTTTCGGGTAAGCCGTAAAGCATGATGCCGCAAACCAGTGACACGATTTTGATTGCTACCCCCAATCCACAGGTGAACTTCCTGCTGGAACGTATGATCCGTTCCATGGGGTACGGTGTTTTCATCTGCGCCGACCGCGCCAGCCTGAAGAGCATTCCTTTCGGGCTGACCCCCACCATGATCTTCGTCGCCGAGAAGATGGACGGCGAGGGCGCCGAACTGGAAACGGCGCAGGAACTTGCCTACCGCTTCCCCGCCGCGCCCGCAGTGCTTTTCGTGGAGCGAGATCAGCCGGAAAAACTCAAAGCCGCCATGCGGTTGGGATTCATCGATTATCTGACTCTGCCCTTGCGCACCGATGACATCCTGCGGGTACTGCGCCATGCGCTGGAAATTGGCAAACTGCGCCGGGAAGCCATTATGATCGAAACCCGCCGCGCCACTTCCAGTTTACAACAGCGTCTGGATGAACTCGAAACCCTTACCCGCCTCGGGCGCACGGTGGTCAGTTCGCTGGATCTGGATCATGTTCTCGGCGCAGTGGTGGACGCCGCCGTGGAAATGACCGGCGCAGAAGAAGGCAGTCTTCTCATGCTCGACCCCGCCACAGGGGAACTGTACATGCGGGCGGCACGCAACTTTAATGAAGATTTCGTGCGCACCTTTCGCCTGCCGGTCAAGGATACGCTGGCAGGCACGGTCATCCGCACCGGGCAACCCGTCCTGCTGGATGACAGCACCCCGCAAAAAATCAAGACTACCTATCTGGTGCAGAGTTTGCTGTATGTGCCGCTGGCAGTGCACGGGCACACCTTTGGCGTGCTGGGGGTGGATAACCGTCAGCGCGGCGCTTCCTTCAATGAGCACCACCTGAAACTACTGGGAGCGCTGGCGGAGTTCGCCACCATTGCCATCGAGAATGCCCGTCTCTACACCGAAACCATTGCCGAACGGCGCAAACTGGAAACCGTTCTCACCAACGTGCAGGATGGGGTGGTGCTGATGGACCACGAAAAACGCCTGCTGTTGGTCAATCAAACCGTACGTCAGGCATTCTCCCTGCCCGAAAACCATCTGATGGGGCGCTCGTTCCGGGATGTGTTCACCCATCCCACCTTGCTGGAGTTGCTCGAAGGGCTGGACAACGGCACCGACCGCACCGAACTTCAGGTGGAAGACGGCAGGTTTTTCACCGTGCGGGCTTCTCCCATCCCCGAAGTGGGGATTGCCCTGACCTTCTCAGACATCACCAACCTGAAGAAACTGGATCAGATCAAGAGCGATTTCGTCCACACGGTTTCGCACGATCTGCGTTCACCCCTGACCGCCATCCTGGGATACGTGGAACTCATCGAACGGGTGGGCACGGTCAACGACCTCCAGCGCGATTTCATCCGCCGCATTCAGGTCAGCGTGCACAACATCACCAGCCTGGTGGATGATCTGCTCGATCTGGGGCGCATCGAAGCCGGATTCGACACCCGCAAAGAGCCAGTATCGCTGGATACCATCATCCGCTACAGCGTCGAGGGCTTCAAGAAAGCCCTGGGGGAAAAGGGGCACACCTTACAACTGGATTTGCCTGTCCAATCCCCGAACCTGCTTGCCAACCCGGTGCAGATGCGCCAGATGGTGGACAATTTGCTGGATAACGCCATCAAGTACACACCGCCAGGCGGTAAAATTCAGGTTTCTCTGCGGGTGGAGGGCACTCAATTGCTCTTCCAGGTGTCCGATAACGGAATCGGCATTCCTCCGATAGACCTGCCGTACGTGTTCGACAAATTCTACCGCGCCAGCAATGCCGCCGCCGATGTCTCCGGCACAGGGTTGGGACTGGCAATTGTGAAATCCATCGTCGAAGCGCATGAAGGACGCATCTGGGTGGATTCGGCGGTCGGCGCCGGTTCGACCTTTACCGTGGTACTCCCCTTGAGCGGAGGATAAAAACACTTATGAGTATCTTTGACGGACAGCGGTTGGACAACCGTACGTTCAAACTGGACATTGAACGCATGCGCCGCGGCTGGTACAGCGACAAGTACTTCGTCAACATCGCAGTGATGCTGAACGAACTCTCCCGCCGCAAGGTTCTGTATCGCGGAGACAAGCCGAACCTGCCCCCTCACATGGCTCCCAATGACTTACCGGTGGGCGACATCGAGGTGGAAATGCAGTGGTTTACCCGCCGACCGGGTACAACCATCGTGGTAGGGGTAGATAAAGCCCTGACCATGCTCCGACACTGCACCGGTTACTGGGAGGGCGATCAGTTTGTGGATACCCACGAGAGCCTGGAAGTCTGGGCAGTGCATGACGGTTCGCTGGTTCATTACAACGGCGACCCGCTTAACATCACCCCGGTGATGCGGGTGCGCGGGCGCTACCGCGATTTTGCCATGCTGGAAACCCCCACGCTGGGCATTCTCACCCGCGCCAGCCGGGTAGCCACCAATGTGTACGAAACCCTCATCGCCGCGCGGGGTAAGCCGGTATTGTTTTTCCCCGCACGCTTTGATGTGCATGAGGTGCAGGCGGCTGATGGGTATGCCTACAACATTGCCGTCCAGCGCTTCAACATGGATTACGCCAGCACGCTGGGACCGTTTGTTTCCACCGATGCGCAGGGCGACTGGTGGGGCGGGTACGGCGGTGGGACCATTGCCCATGCCGCCATTGCCTGCTTCCTGGGCGATACCGCCGAAGCCATGCTGGCGTTTTCCGAGGTGCTTCCCAAGAGCATTCCACGCATCGCCCTGGTGGATTTCAACAACGATTGCGTGGGCGATTCTCTGCGGGTGTGCCGCAAGATGTTCGACCGCTACCGCGCGCTGATTGAAGCAGGGAAACCCGATGAGGCAGAGCGGTACCGCCTGTACGGGGTGCGTCTGGATACCAGCGGCAGTCTGCGCGATATCTCCGTGCCCCCGCTGGGCGATCCAGATCTGGATCTGGGAGTCAATCCCCGCCTGGTGTTCCTGGTGCGGCAGGCGCTGGATAGCGCCGCCGAGACCTGGGATGTCCCGCCCGAGTGGGTGGAACGCGCCCGCGAGTACTGCCGTGGGGTGAAGATCGTCGTCTCCGGCGGTTTCAACCCCGACAAAATCCGCCGCTTCGAGAAACTGGGCGTTCCGGTGGACATCTACGCAGTAGGATCATCGCTGTTCAACAACCACGGTCCAACCGTCACCGACTTTACCGCCGACGTGGTGCGCGTAAAAGTGCACGGCGAATGGGTGGACATGGCAAAAGTCGGGCGCCGTCCACGCGACAACCCCGAAATGGAGCGTGTCTGGTAAGCGGTGGACATGTTATAATCCTGAAGTATGGACAGGAACTTTCGACCGATTGCCCTTGGGGTTGTTTTCATCCTGCTGTTCGGGCTGGCGCTGGCAAGCCTGACCTTTCCGGTAGCGGCACAACCGCCACAACAGGTCGCCTATCAAACCCCCACCCCTCAACCAGATGGACGCATCCTCTATATCGTCCAGCCGGGCGATAACTGCCTGCGCATCGAACTGCTGACCGGCGTAAAGGTGCAAACCCTGCGCGAACTGAACAATCTCGACTCTGCCTGTACGCTGGTCCAGGGACAGGAACTGCTGTTAGGAGTGGAGACGGTTGAACCTACACCTACACTGGCTCCGGATATCACCCCGACCCCCTTACTCCCCACCCCCACCCCCATGCGGGGCACCGGGCAGGTATGCGTCATTCTGTTTGCCGACCTGAACGGGGACGCTGTACGTGAAGATGACGAACCGCCCATTCTGGGGGG
>FWWL01006490.1_pt1 | contig 16951 bp, 18 predicted proteins | sample 2228331 | NCBI WGS metagenome assembly FWWL01 (sample SAMEA103939775, study PRJEB20133) | metagenome
CGCCGGATCGATCCGGCGGCGCCTCTTGATGTCTGAAATCGATATCGCAGCGATCAGGCCGGAAGAGCCTTCTTCGCCTGTTCGATAATCGACTTGAAGGCTGCGCCTTCATTCATGGCGAGATCGGCCATGACCTTGCGGTCGAGCTCGATCCCGGCAAGCTTGGTGCCGTGCATGAACTGCGAATAGGTCAGGCCTTCGGCGCGAACGGCGGCGTTGATGCGCTGGATCCACAGGGCGCGGAAGCTGCGCTTCTTAACCTTGCGGTCGCGATAGGCATATTGGCCGGCCTTTTCGACGGCTTGGCGGGCGATGCGGATGGTGTTCTTGCGGCGGCCGCGATAGCCCTTCGCCTGATCCAGAATCCGCTTGTGCTTGGCGCGCGTGGTGACGCCGCGTTTGATACGAGTCATGTCAAGTTCTCCTTAAGCCAGCGCGCTCAATCGAGCCCGTAGGGGGCCCATTTCTTCACCGTCTTGGTGTCGGCGTCCGACAGGACGGTGGTGCCGCGGTTGGTACGGATGTACTTGGCATTGTGGCTGATCAGGCGGTGGCGCTTGCCGGCGACACCATGCTTGACCTTGCCGGTGGCAGTGAGCTTGAAGCGCTTCTTGACGCCGCTCTTGGTCTTCAGCTTGGGCATTTTCATCTCCTTGGCAGAGACACGTCCGGTCAGCCCTGGCAGCCCTTTCAGCCAGGCAGGCGGTGGAATCACGTGTCAGTGAAGGGCGCGCACATAGCGGGACGGGGACGGAATGCAAGCGATTCCCTGCATCGAGGCCAGGACAAGGCAGGCTCTGCGGGACTGCCGAGGCTACCCGGCGTAGATCATCTTGACCGTCATCCCGCCATCCACGTTCAGCGCCTGCCCCGTCACGAAACCCGCGCCGTGGAGATATTCCACCGCCCGGGCGATGTCGCGCGGCTCCCCGACGCGCCCGGCCGGATGCTGGTCACGGTCGACGGGGCGATGGTCGGGATGGCTTCGTGCCCCGCGCTTCTGCCAGGGACCGGTTTCGATCCAGCCGGGCCTGACGGCGTTGACGCGGATGGCCGGGCCGAGCGACACCGCAAGCGAATGGGTCAGTGCGTCGAGCCCGCCCTTGGCCGCGGCATAGGCAAAGGTTTCGGGCTCGCTCATCACCGCGCGGGTCGAGGAGATGTTGGCGATGCTCGCCCCCTCGCCGCGCCGCAGCTGCGGGAGCGCCGCACGCGTCACGAGGAAGGCGGCGGTGAGGCTGGCGTCGATCCATTGCTGCCACATAGCCAATTCGAGCTGGTCGAGCGGACCGGCATAGGGATCGGCGATGCCCGCGTTGTTGACGAGGCAATCGAGCCCGTCGTCGCCGAGCCATTGCTTGACCCGGACGAAACTGCGCGCCACTTCGCCTTCCTTGCCGACATTGCAGGTGAGCAGCAGCGCCTGTTCGCGAGGCAGCGTGTCGCGCAGTTCGGCCAGCGCTTCGGCATCGGTATCGAGCCCGATGACGCGCCAGCCGAGGCCGTGAAAGTGCAAGGCGATGGCGCGGCCGATGCCGTTGCCCGCGCCGGTAACGAGAATGGTCTGCATGGCTCGGCAACGCTTCCCCGCCGGATTGGTGCCGGCGGGCAGGCTTACCCAAGCGCCTCCAGCACATCCTCCAGCCGGGCCGGATCGCCCAGCGCGATCACTGTCCCGTCGCTGTCGGCGTCGAGCGGATTGCCCTGCCAGTCGGACATGGTGCCGCCCGCCCCCTCGACGATCGGCACCAGCGCGGCATAATCATGCAGCTTCAGCCCCGCCTCGCAGACGATGTCGAGATGGCCGCTCGCAAGCAGGCCGTAGTTATAGCAGTCGCCGCCGTAGACGATCATCCCCTGCCGTTTGTTGCGGCCCACGGCCTGGGCCAGCGACATGTAGGGTTCGGCCTGCTGCGCGTCGAAATAATGCGGGCTGCTGGTCGCGAGCACCGCATCGGACAGCTCGCGGCACGGGCGGGTGCGGATCGCCGCGCCGTTGAAGGTCGTCGGCTGGCCGATCATCCCGGCCCAGCGTTCGCCGGCCACCGGCTGGTCGATGATGCCGAGCACCGGCCAGCCGTCCTGCACCAGCGCGATCAGCGTACCGAAGATGGGCCTTCCGGCCATGAAGCTGATGGTCCCGTCGATCGGATCGAGCACCCATTGCCGCCCGGCCCCTTCGCGGGTCTTGCCGTATTCCTCGCCGATGATGCCGTCGGCCGGAGATTCGGCCTCGAGAATGGCGCGCATGGCCGCCTCGGCGGCACGATCGGCTTCGGTGACGGGCGAGGCGTCGGACTTGTGCTCGCTCGCAAGCCCGGCGCGGAACCGCGGGCGGATCTCGCCGCGGGCGGCATCGGCAAGGCGGTGGGCGAGCGCCATATCGGTGGAGGTGACCATGGCTGCGCCTCTATCGGGCTGGCGATGGCGGTCAAGCGCCATGGTTTGGAAGCGCGGGCACCGTGTGATAAGGGCCTCTGGAACGGAGGGTGGCATGGGTTTCGAACGACCGGGTAACCGGGCCGACCAGACCAAATCGCAGCACGATACCACGCGCGACGGCCAGGCGATTTCGTTCAACCGGGCTCCGCGCGAGAGCCTCCGCCCGTGGGTCTCGCATATCTACGGCATCCGCATGGCGGCGCCCGAAATGTCGATCATATCCTGCGGCATCTTCACCGACGGACCCATTCTGCGCGTGCTGATCGACGGCGACTGGCACGCCGACTCGGCCGAAGGATCCCACCTGTTTCGCAACCAGGCGCTGTTCTTCGGCCCGCAGAGCCGGCGGATGCCGATCAGCGTGCGCGGCGGCTTCGCCACTGTCGGCCTCTCGCTCAAGCCGGGGGCCTGCCACGCGCTCGGCGGGCCCGACACCGACGGCTTACTGGACCGCATCCTGCCCTACGCCGCGCTCGGCTGGGACGAGGCCGCGCTGATGGCCAAGTTCGAACCCGATGCCGATGTGGCCCGCTGGATGGACGTGCTCGAGGATTGCATGGAACTGCTGGTCGCCCAGAGCGGCGGAGCCAGGCCCGGCCCGGTGACCGAAGGCTTCAACCGGCTCGCGTTCGAGGATCCCGGCCTGACGGTCATGGCCTGCGCGGAAAAACTCTGCGTGGACAAGCGCAAGCTCGAACGCGTGGTCCGGCGCGACTTCGGCCTCAGCCCCAAACAGGTGCTGCGCCGGGCGCGCGCACTCGACATGGCGGCGCATCTGCGCGGCGTGGCCGATCTCGACGAGGCGCAGGCGCTGGCCCTGCGCTATTTCGACCAGTCGCACCTGATCCGCGACTTCTCGGCCATGTTCGGCATGACCCCGATGCAGTTCGTGCGCACGCCCCAGCCGCTGATGACGATCACGCTCGAGGCGCGTCAGGCGCGTCGTCTCGAGGCGCTGCACCGGATCGAGGAGGGCGAAAAGCGCCCTTGGCAGTGAGCTAGTCGAAGAGCGAGCTGACCGAGCTTTCGTCGGCAATGCGGCGTACCGCCTCGCCGATCAGCGGCGCGATAGTGAGCGTGCGAATCTTCTTCGCATCGGTAACCGCATCGGTCGCACCGATTGTGTCGGTAATGACCAGCTCGGTCAGGGCCGAGCTTTCCACCCGCGCCACCGCACCGCCCGACAGCACGCCGTGGGTGATATAGGCGGCCACCGACGCGGCCCCGGCATCGAGCAGTGCCTGCGCCGCATTGCACAGCGTGCCGCCCGAATCGATGATGTCGTCGATGAGAATGCAGTGGCATCCCTCGACCTCGCCGATGATGTTCATGACCTCGCTCTCGCCCGGCCGGTCGCGGCGCTTGTCGACGATGGCGAGCGAGGCGTCGTTGAGCCGCTTGGCCAAGGCGCGGGCACGCACGACGCCGCCGACGTCGGGCGAGACGACCTTCAGCGCGCGGTCGCCGTAGCGTGCCTGGATGTCCGCGGCCATGACCGGCGCGGCATAGAGGTTGTCGGTCGGGATATCGAAGAAGCCCTGAATCTGCCCGGCGTGGAGGTCCACCGCCAGCACCCGGTCGGCTCCGGCCTCGGTGATGAGGTTGGCGACCAGCTTGGCCGAAATCGGGGTCCGCGGGCCGGGCTTGCGGTCCTGCCGGGCGTAGCCGAAATAGGGCACCACCGCGGTAATCCGCTTGGCCGAGGCGCGGCGCAGGGCGTCGATCCCGATCAGCAGTTCCATCAGGTTGTCGTTCGCCGGGAAGCTGGTCGACTGGACCAGGAAGACGTCTTCGCCGCGCACGTTCTCGTGGATCTCGATGAAGATCTCCTCGTCCGCGAAACGGCGGACGCTCGCATCGGTGAGCGGGATTTCGAGATAGGCGGCAATCGCCCGGGCCAGCGGCAGGTTGGAGTTGCCGGACATGATCTTCATGGAATGCGAATCCCCGTGGCTGCGGATGCACACCCGCCTAGCGGCGCATCACCGGAATGCAACAGAGCGAAAAGGGTGATCCCCGAAACTACCGGACCCTGCGCGAAGGTCAGCTCCGGTGTTCGGCTTTGATCCAGCGGACAGTGCCGGAGCTGGCGCGCATGACGACGCTCTCGGTCGTCATGATGCCGCCGCGCTTGCGCTTGACCCCTTCGAGCAGCGAGCCGGACGTCACCCCGGTGGCCGCGAAGATGCAGTCGCCGCGGGCAAGGTCTTCGAGCTGGTAGATGCGGTCGAATTCGGCATCGGGAATGCCCCATTTGCGGGCGCGGGCCTTTTCGTCCTCGTTGCGGAACACCAGCCGACCGTTGAACTGGCCGCCGACGCAGCGCAGCGCCGCTGCGGCAAGCACGCCTTCGGGAGCGCCGCCCTGGCCCATGTACATGTCGATGGTGGTGTCCTCGTCGGCCACCGCGATCACCCCGGCGACGTCGCCGTCGCCGATCAGCACGACGCCGCAGCCCAGGGCGCGCAATTCGGCGATGAGATCGGCGTGGCGCGGCCGGTCGAGCACGCAGACGATGATGTCGGAAGGGGCAACGCCCTTCGCTTCCGCCACCGCCTTCACATTATCGGTCGGGCTTTTCGCCAGGTCGATGATGCCTTTGGGATAGCCCGGGCCCACGGCGAGCTTGTCCATGTAGGTATCGGGCGCGTTGAGCAGGCAGCCTTCCTCGGCAGCCGCCAGCACGGCGAGCGCATTGGGCCCGGCCTTGGCGGTGATCGTGGTCCCCTCGAGCGGGTCCAGCGCAATGTCGATCTTCGGTCCCTTGCCGGGCGCACCGCCGACCTTTTCGCCGATGTAGAGCATCGGCGCCTCGTCGCGCTCGCCCTCGCCGATCACCACCGTCCCGTCCATGTAGAGCTTGTCGAAGGCCTTGCGCATCGCCTCCACCGCAGCGGCATCGGCGGCCTTCTCGTCGCCGCGACCGATGAGCGAGGAAGCGGCGATGGCCGCAGCTTCGGTGACGCGCACCATTTCCATCACCAGCACGCGGTCGAGCTCGCTGGCGCTGGCGGGGCGGGCGGTGACGTCGGTGGCATCGTTCATGGCGGATTCAGTCCCTCTCGTGCGATTTGCCGCGCGGTTAGACGGGGAGCGGGGCAATGTCGATACGGCGCGCGGCGATTGTTGCGGCTTTCGCCCCCGCGCTTTTGGCGCAAACTGCCCCGGCCCAACGTCCGCAAACAACCGCCGAGCAAGCACTGGCCGCTGCCCAGCGCGCCTATGGCCCGGCCCAGCCCGAACCCGAAGTATCGGTCGATTGCGCCCAGCCCAGCGGCGACGAGATCGTCGTCTGCGCCCAGCTGGAGGAACAGTCGCAATTCCGCGTACCTTCGACCTCGGACGATGGCGACAACAGCAAGCTGAGCTGGGAAGGCGATCCCCCCGACGTGGCAGGCCCGGGCATCTTCAAGGGCCCTGCCACGGTGTCGGGCTGCATCAAGGGCATCACCTGCCCGCCGCCGCCTGCCTACATCTTCGATATCACCGCCCTGCCAGAGGCACCCGAAGGATCGGACGCGGACAAGATCGCAAAGGGAGAACTCAAACCCCGCTGAGGAGGCGGGCTGGCACACGGCGAACGCTCAAGCGCGCAGGATCGGCATCACCAGCGGTTCCTCGACGAGGCTGTCCGAGCCTTCGAGCATCGCCACGGCCTCACGGACGCAGCGCACCGGGCCGGCATGGGTGACCATGGCCACAAGCACGCCCTGCTCGCCCCCCGCCTCGCCTTCCTGGATGAGGCTCTGGATGGAGACCCCGGCATCGCGCATCGCGGCGGCGATCTCCGCCAGCACGCCGGGCCGGTCGGCGACCATGAAGCGGATATAGCTGCGGCTTTCGCGCGCGCCGGAATCCGCCTTGGGCAAGGCCGCGAGCGAGGCGCTTGGGACCGAGAACGGCGGGCTGCGGTCGCCGCGGGCGATGTCGATCAGGTCGGCGACCACCGCACTCGCCGTCGGCCCTTCGCCGGCACCGGCGCCCTGGAACAGCAGCCGCCCGGCGAAATTCCCTTCGGCGACGACGGCGTTGGTCGCGCCGGCGATGGGGCTGAGCGGATGATCCTTCGCCACCAGGCAGGGGCGAACCCTTTGCAGCAGGCGCCGGCCCTGCCCGTCCTGCTCCACGTCGGCCACGCCGATCAGGCGGATCACATAGCCCAGCGCATCCGCGCGGGCGATATCCACCGCCCGCACCCGGCGGATGCCTTCGATCTCGACGGTGTCGAAATCGACCTGCGTACCGAAGGCGAGGGAGGCGAGGATCGCCAGCTTGTGCGCCGCATCGATGCCGTCGATGTCGAAGGCCGGATCGGCTTCTGCGAAACCGAGCCGCTGCGCCTCGGCGAGCGTTTCGCCGAAATCCGCCCGCCGCGCCTCCATGGTCGAGAGGATGTAGTTGCAGGTACCGTTGAGGATTCCGTAGACGCGGTCGATGGCGTTGGCCGCCGCGCCTTCGCGCAGGCCCTTGATGACGGGGATACCGCCGGCCACCGCCGCTTCGAACCGCAGCGGCGCGCCGGCCCGTTCGGCCAGGCCGGCCAGTTCCATGCCGTGATGGGCGATCATCGCCTTGTTGGCCGTAACCAACGCCTTGCCCGCGCCCAGGGTGGTGCGCGCGAGGGCCAGCGCCGGGCCGTCGGCGCCGCCGACGAGCTCGACCACGACGTCGACATCGACCCGCCCCGCCAGTTCGCCCATGTCGTCGCTCCACCCGAAGCGCGCGAGATCGACGCCCCGGTCGCGATGGCGGTCGCGGGCGCTGACGGCCACGACTTCGATGCCGCGGCCCGCGCGCGCCTCGATCAGCCGGCGGTTCTCGTCGAGCAGCCGGACGACGCCCTTGCCGACCGTGCCGAGCCCGGCGATGGCGATGCGCAGCGGCGCTGGTTTGGAAGCTTCATCCATGCGCCGCGTCTAGCCGCGCCGGGCCGGGTGATGGAACCACTTAATCTTGGCGCGGCGACAGCGCGGCTTAGCGAGCCGGGAGGTCAGAGCGCCGGCGGCGTACGCAGCCGCGGGCACGGGCCGAGCTGCTGCATGACGAAGCGGTAGTCGCCGTCGGCCCGGGCGCGGTCCGCCGGTTCGCGGGAAAGATTCGCGCTGCCGGGCAGCTGCGCCGGCAGGAAGCACGCCAGCCGGTACCAGCCGAGCGTCTGCGGCTGCGGGGCTCGCACGGCCTGGTCGATGATCTCGGAATAGGACACGCCCCACACTGCGGGCTGGCGCGGGCGGCGCACGACGCTGATGGCAACGGGCGCGCCGCTGGCGGTGGCGAGGAACATCTGGGTTTCCGATTCGCCGGTCAGATTGCCCTCGACCGACAGCGCATCGCGCAGGCCCGTCACCCGCGGCGGCGCCGACGGCGCGGCCAGCGCGGACAGGATGGGGCGGAGCTGCTGTTCGAGCGCCGGGTCGTAGGTAAGCTGGGCGTCGCGCGCGACCAGCTGGATCTCTCCCGGCCGCTGCGGCACGGCGCGGGCGAAGAGCACGACCTCGCGGTTCTTGAGCTTGGGCACCTTGCCGCGCGCGTCGAGCGGCACGTCGACGAGATAGCGCAGCGATTCGCCGAGCGGAACATTGCCCGAAATCAGCGCCAGCGTGGCGGCCTCGACATAGAGCCGGACGTGGCCCGGCGCGACATCGGGCGCACGCTCTGGCGGCAGCGGGGCCTGCTTCTTGACCTTGGCCCGCACCACCAGCTGGGCGGCGTCGGACAGGTCGGCAAGGTCGGCCCATGTCGCCTGCGGCGGCGTCGGCACAACCTGCGCGTAAGTCGCTGTAGCGGCTAGCGTCATCGCCGCCGGGATGGCGGCCAGGCTGAGGTGGCGAATCGCGGTGCGGATCATGGTCGTCGTGGTTCCTTGGGGTCGGCCCGGAGCGGGCATCGCGGCAATCTGGGACACGGCCACCATTGCATGAACCAACGCCGTGAATCGACCCTTAACCGATAAAGCGTTTGCGCCTGTGTGGCTGTATAGCTAAGGATCGGGCCTTCCGGGGCTGGAGACTTTTGCTTCCCGGAAGGAATCCATCTTGAGGGCAGGGCCCGGTCGGTGCAACGCCGATCAGGCTTTTCTTGGCCTTTTGAGGTGATTTTTGGATCGCCGTCCGGTGCAGCCGCCGGACATGAGAAGCCGGAAATACCGGCGCAGACGGAGTGATGCGACTGCATGGCCTACGCTGACCAACAGATGAGCGGCAACCGGATGGTTGCTATTGTCATCGTTGCTCTCCTTCACGTTGCAATCGGCTATACCCTCGTCACCGGTCTTGCCTACGAGGCGGCGAAAGCCGTCGTCGAGCGGGTTACGACCGTGGACGTGGAAGAGCCCGAGCCCGAAGAAGAGCCCCCGCCCCCACCGCCCGAGGAAATCCCCGAGACGGCTCCGCCGCCGGTGGTCATTCCGCCGCCGCCGTTCAGCCGGCCGACGGACAATGTGCTGCGGGATACGACGTCGGACGTGCGCGAACGCGATACGACCCCTGATACCCGGCCCACGACGCAGACCTGCGCCGACGGCCGCGTGATCTCGGTCAGTGCGTCTTGCGGACCGCAGACGAAGACCTGTCCGGGTGGCGAAGTCATCCCCGTCAACGCGACCTGTCCGGCCGCCGGTGTGGAGCCCAAGAAGGCCACGCCGCGCGGGAATCCGGGTCGCTGGGTTACGACCAACGACTATCCGTCGCGTGCCCTTCGCGAAGAGCAGGAAGGCGTCACCACCGTGCGCCTGACGATCGACGCCAGCGGCAGCGTTACGGGCTGCACGGTCACGGGTTCGAGCGGGTCCGACCTGCTCGACGATGCAACCTGCAAGAACATGCAGCGTCGCGCCCGTTTCAACCCGGCCACCGATCGCCAGGGCAAGCCGACGTCCGACACCTACACCCAGTCGGTGCGCTGGCAGATCCCGCAATAAGTTTTCACTGATACAGCTTCTTTCGAGAGGAACTCGCAAATGATTACCGAACTCCTTACCGCCGCCGCGGCCGATGCCGCCCCCAAGACCCAGTTCGGCTTCATGGAAGCCATGGAACAGGGCGGTGTGATCGCCTGGTCGATCCTCACCGTGCTGGTCATCATGTCGGTCGGTTCGTTCTACATCCTGATCACCAAGCTGCTCGAGCAGAACAAGATCATGAAGCAGTACCGTGGCCAGGTCGCCACCACCTTCTGGCGCGCCCCGACCCTCAAGGACGGTGCTTCGAAGCTCGACAAGAACAGCGCCTGGCGCCAGATCGTCGACGACGCGATCGCCGCCGACGCCGCTCACGGCCAGATGACCGACAAGCTCGAAGCCCACGACTGGCTCCACGGATCGCTGCAGCGTTCGGAAGACACCATCAACGCGAAGCTCGCCGGTGGCCTGTCGTTCCTCGCCTCGGTCGGCTCGACGGCTCCGTTCGTCGGTTTGCTTGGGACGGTTATCGGTATCTACCGCGCGCTGATCAACATCGGTCTCGCCGGTTCGGCCTCGATCGACAAGGTCGCCGGCCCGGTCGGTGAAGCGCTGATCATGACCGCCATCGGTCTGCTCGTCGCCGTTCCGGCGGTGCTCGGCTACAACTGGCTCCAGGCTCGCAATCGTCGCATTGCCGAACACCTGACCGGTTTCTCGACCGCCCTGCTCGCCAACATCAACTCGAACGGCAGCATCAAGCCGGTCGTCGTCGCTGCCCCTGCCGCGGCGGCCAAGCCGGCTGCGCCTGCCACCACCACCGGCGGCGTGCCTGTTAAGAAGTAAGCCTGCGATGCCGGGCGGCGCCCCCAGGGTCCGCCGCCCGGCCGCAGTTCTTTGACGACCACTGACGGATAGGATGCAGTCATGGCGATTTCCATAGGAGGCGGCACCGATACGCCGATGTCCGACATCAACACCACCCCGCTGGTGGACGTGATGCTGGTGCTCCTGATCATTTTCCTTATCGCGGTGCCGGTCGCGATCCAGACCATCGAAAAGCTCAAGATTCCGATCATGGAAACGGTCGAATCGAAGGACAAGGTCGAAAACCTGCTGCTGACGGTATCGACCACCGATGCCAGCGGCCGCAGCGCCGGCGAACCCGGGTACGAAGGCGCAGCGCGCGAAGGCGAATGCCGCGTCTACATCAACAACATCACCCCGGTCGATTCGGAGGAACTGTACCAGCAGGCCTTCGACCGTCTCGATGCCATCGTGCAGCGGGCCGGCGGCGCCGAGGCGATCATGGAAGATCCGGACCTGATCCCGCAGGTGCACATTCGCGGCGACGTCAACGCGCCGTGGCGCTGCGTGGCCGGGACCATCTACAACATCCAGCGGGCCGGCTATCCGACCGTCGGCTTCATCTCGAACCCCGTCGATCCGAACGCGTGATCGGCGGCCACGGGAAACAGGAGTAATTCACCATGGCAATGTCAGGCGGCAAGGATGATGGCCAGCCGATGACCGACATGAACATGACGCCGTTGATCGACGTCCTGCTCGTGCTGCTCATCATGTTCATCATTACCATCCCGGTCGCGACCCACTCGGTCGACATCGACCTGCCAACCCCGGACAACAATCCGCCCCCGCCGGATCAGATCGACCCCGTGAAGAACAAGATCGTTCTCACCCAGCAGAACGAGATACTCTGGAACGGCACTTCGATCCAGCTCGGCGAACTGGTGCGCAACCTGCAGCTGACGAAGGACATGGATCCGGAGCCGGAACTGCAGTTCGAACCGGAAGGCCAGACCAGCTACGAGCTGTCGGCCGAGGTGCTGCGCGTGATCAAGGGTTCGGGCGTCACGAAGTTCGGCTTCGTCGGCAACGAACAGTACCGCGAATTCAACAAGTCGCCCAACGCGGGCGCGGCGGGCGGTTCGCAGTAACGGGTCTCCCAAAGGGACACGAAGAGGGGGCGGAGCGATCCGCCCCCTTTTTCGTTTTCGGCTCCGTCCCTGCACCGGTCCCGGGATGCAATGCGCACAAAACTCGCGGAACTTGCCAGCCATAAATGGTATGATATGCTGTATCTTCTCTGGAGAGAGGAGACATACGATGTACCGGACCAGGCTCTACTTCACGCGGTTGCCCAAGGCGACCACGGGCGAGATCAACATGACTCCGCTGATCGACGTTCTGCTGGTGCTTCTCGTGATGCTCATCCTCACGGTGCCGGTCATGACCCATTCGGTGCAGATCGACCTGCCGGCCAAGGGAGGTCCCGATCTCCCGGTCATGCAGCGCAATGCCCTCACCATCGGCGGCGACGACCGGCTCTACTGGAACGGCACATCGGTGAGCTGGGCTCAGCTTGGTGCTCAACTGGCCGCGCTGGGCGAAAGGACCGACAGGGCCGAACTCAGTTTCGAGCCGGCCGCCGGGGCGAGCTACGACCGCGCGGCCAAGACCATCGCGCTCATCAAGGACTCCGGGGTCGAGCGCTTCGGTTTCGTCGGCAATGAAGTCCATCGCAGCTTCGACCGTGCCCGCTGACAGGCCGCTGCGCCGCCGGACGACACGGGGGCGCAGCCGGCGCTACGACCATGGCCGGCCTATAGCGCGCATCGAGCTGGCCCCGCTGGCCGCCATTTGCCTGATTGCAACCGGCCTCATCGCGTCGGCCTATCCGCTGCAAACCCATGCCCTGACGGTCGATCTCCCCGCGCCGCTGCCCGGCGACTATCTCGGTCCGCTCACGCCCGCTCAGGACGTGCTGACCGTCGACAAGCGACTGGCGCTGCGGTGGAACGGCGCGGCGATCGACAAGCGAGACCTGCCGTCGATCATCATGCAGAGACAGGCGCGCACGGACCCGGGCGCGCTTCTGCTCCGGCCGGACGGCGATGTCGCCTATGCCGATACGCTGGCGATGCTGGCGCTTCTGCAGCGAAGCAGGGCCATCGACCGGTGCTTCCGGTTCAGCCAGCTCGCGCTCTTCGGCCGGTACGAGCAGTCCCAGCGCCCCCCAGATCCCGCACCGGCAGACACCACGCGGTGCGATCCGGTGACGGAGTGGTAGCGATCAGCCCCGGTCGTCCAGCCGCATGGCCGCACTGGCCAGGCTTTCCGCCTCCAGCAGCAACTCGTCGTCGACCGAACCCTGCGGCATGCTTTCGCGCCCGATCATGACCATCACCGGCACCGCCAGAGGGCTGACCCGTTCCAGCACCACATGTTCGAGCTGGTGCTCGGACCGCTCCAGCAAGTCCTGCAGGCGCCCGATATCGGTCAGCCGCTCGCGCGCATCGGCCCATGCCGCTTCGAGCAGAACGTGGTCGGGCTCGTACTTGCGCAGCACGTCGTAGATGAGGTCGGTCGAGAAGGTGACCTGCCGCCCGCTCTTGCGCTTGCCCGGCTGCTGGCGTTCGACCAAGCCGCCGATTACCGCCACCTCGCGGAACGCCCGTTTGAGGAGGTAGCTTTCCTGCACCCATTCGACGAATTCATGCGCGAGGATGTCGGGCGACAACAGCGGCGCCGGATCGGTTACCGGGCGCAGGCCCCACACCGCCAGCGAATAGTCGTTGGCGACGAAGCCGCCGGGCATCAGCCCGCGCGCCTCCATCCGCTGGGTGATCAGCATGCCGAGCGACTGGTTCGCGTTCCAGCCGGTGAAGGTGTAGTAGACCGTATAATGCTTCTTGGCGTGCGGGAAGCTTTCGACGAGCAGTTTGTCGGGACCGGGCATCTTGCTGCGCCAGTCCTGCACTTCCAGCCATTCGCGTACATCGTCGGGGAAGCGGGCCCAGCCCGCCCGGTCGACCAGCATGGCGCGCACCCGGTCTGCCAAGTGAGTGGTGAGCGGCATGCGCTGTCCGCCGTAGCTCGGGATCATGGCCGATTTCGCCGTCGCCCGGACGACGATCTCCATGTCGCGCAGCTGCTCGACCTCAAGCGCCTGCCCGGCAAAGGCGAAGGTGTCGCCCGGGCGCAGCGAGGCGGCAAAGCGCTCCTCCACTTTCCCCAGCGACCGTCCGTTGCGGAAACGCACCTCGAGCATTTCCGAATCGATGATGATGCCCGCATTGAGGCGGTGCTTGGCCGCCATTTCCGGGTGCGCCAGCCGCCAGACGCCAGCCTTGTCGCGCACGATCCGGCGAAACTTGTCGTAGGCTTTCAGCGCATAGCCGCCGGTGGCGACGAAATTGAGCACCCGCTGCCATACCGCCTCGTCGACCCAGGCGTAGGACAGCGAGGAGCGGATCTCGGCCAGCAGTTCGGCTTCCGCAAAGGGCGCGGCGCAGGCGCAGGCCATGACGTGCTGGGCCAGAACATCGAGCCCGCCGGGACGGAATTCCTCGCCGTCGCGCTGGCCCTCGTCGACCGCATCCTTGGCCGCTTGCGCCTCGAGGAATTCGAAGCGGTTGCCCGGCACCAGCAAGGCGCGGCTGGGCTGGTCGAGCCGGTGGTTGGCCCTCCCGATCCGCTGGAGCAGTCGAGAAGACCCTTTGGGCGCGCCCATCTGCACCACGCAATCGATGTCGCCCCAGTCGACGCCGAGGTCGAGGCTGGCGGTCGCCACCAGCGCGCGCAATTCGCCCCGCGCCATCGCCCCTTCGACCTTGCGCCGCGCCTCCTTGCTGAGCGACCCGTGATGGACCCCGATCGGCAACAGGTCGTCGTTGATGTCCCACAATTGCTGGAACAGGTATTCTGCCAGGAAGCGCGTGTTGGTGAAGATCAGCGTCGTGCGGTTCTTGCGGATCGTCTCGTACACCTGCGGCACGGCCCAGGTCCCGGCATGGCCTCCCCAGGGAACGCGTTCCTCGTCCGGCAGCAGGATCTCGACCTCGGCCGGCGCCCCCTCCTCGCCCTCGACGAGGGCTACGTTGTCGATGTCACCCCATGGCGCGAGCCATTCGCGGAAGCCCCCCGGATTGGCGAGCGTGGCCGAGAGCGCCACGCGCTGGAGGTCCGGCGATATCGCTTGCAGCCGGGCGAGGCTGAGCGCCAGCAGGTCGCCGCGCTTGCCGGTGGCAAAGGCGTGCACCTCGTCGATGACGATGCGCCTGAGGCCGGCGAAGAGCTCGAAACTGTCGGGATAGCTGAGCAGCAGCGACAGGCTTTCCGGCGTGGTCAGAAGCACGTGCGGCGGCTTGGCGCGCTGGCGGCGCTTGCGGTCGGAGGGCGTATCGCCGCTGCGAGTCTCGATCCGGAGGGGCAGCCCCATCTCCTCGACCGGGGTCAGAAGATTTCGCTGGACGTCGTGCGCCAGCGCCTTCAGCGGCGAGACGTAAAGCGTATGGAGGCCATCGGGCGGAGCCTTGCCGCCGAGCCGGGATGGGCAGAAATCCGCCAGCGTCGGCAGGAAACCGCCCAGCGTCTTGCCCGCACCCGTATCGGCCACCAGCAGCGCGTGCCGGCCGCCGTCGGCTGCGGCCAGCATCTCCGCCTGATGCCGCCGCACGCGCCAGCCGCGGCCGGCGAACCAGGTCTGTATCTCCGGCGGGATGGCATCGCTCATGCCGCTTCAATGCACGACCGGCCAACTGGGGACCAGCCGTTCGGGCAAGAGCTTCAGCGGGTCAGTGGACGTGGCCCTTCTCGGTGGCTGCGGGCGGCGGTCCCTCGGCACCTTCTGCCCAACCGGACCGTTCTTCCAGCGCCTGCTCGATCTCGTCGGACGAAAGCCCCGTCAGCGCGGTGATGCGCGCGCGCTCGGCCGCAGTCAGTTCGGCATAGGTGCGGACCGGCGGGAGATCGGCCGTCGCCGCTTTCATCTTATTTTCCAATTCGGCCATCGGCCCCATCATCGCGGGCATGGCTTCCATCGTTGCCGCCACGACGCGAGGGTCGCTCGCCATGGTGAACGACTTGCGGGCATAGCTGGCGCCGCTCGGCGTCGAGAAGAACGTGCCGATGTCGTTCAGTTCTTCAGTCGAGAAATTGATCGCATAGAGTTCGGCCATGGCCTTGCGCATTGGCGGTTCCATCACCGCCATGGCGCTGGCCATCATTTCCGGCATGGCCGCCATGGTCCGCGCTTCGCGTTCCTCGAATGCCGGATCGAACAGATCGGCGAGTTCCCGCGCCTGCGCCTCGTCCAGTTCCAGATCGAAGCCGTCATATCCGATACTGCGCGCGACCCGCGATTTGGCGCTGTCCTTGGGCAAGGCGGCGATCGGCTTCATGAAACGATCGAACATCGAACCCATCATTTCGGCCATCGCCCCTTCGGGCATGAGCTTGGCGATGATCGCGGTGGCCAGCGGCAGGCGCGACATCTGTTCGTCGGTCAGCGGCTCCACCGCGAACATGCTCCCGAACAGGGCGAAAGGATTGACCTCCTGTTCGGCGGCATCGGCAGCCGCTTCCTTTTCCGCACCATCGTCCTGAGCCCCAGCGGGACTGCCCACCAGCAAGGCCAGCGCTGCCAGCGGTGCCAACACGGTCGTCGTCTTCATCATGCCACCCCTCACATCGTCCTCGCGCCGTCAATGCGCCGCCTGTTCGCCGCGCACAAGTCCCGACAATTCAAGCTGTTCGTCGATCTGCGCCATCAGCCGTTCCACAGCCTCCTCGCTGTCGCCTTCGGCGCGTGCGACCAGCACGTCCTGCGTGTTGGAAGCACGCAGCAACCACCAGCCGTCGGCCGAGGTGACGCGAACGCCATCGGTATCGTCCACGTCCGCGTCCGTCCCGGCGAGGCGCGCCTTCACCTCCTCGATCGCGGCGAACTTGCGGCTTTCGTCGACCTGAAAGCGCAGTTCGGGCGTGTTGACCATCGCGGGCATCGCGCCGCGCAGCTCGGTCACCGAACGGCCCAGACGGGCACTCGCCGCTACCAGGCGCAGCGCGGCATAGAGCGCGTCGTCATAGCCGTAATAGGTGTCGGCGAAAAATACGTGCCCGCTCATCTCGCCGGCCAGCGGGCTGCCTGTTTCCTTCATTTTGGACTTAATCAGCGAGTGGCCGGTCTTCCACATCAGCGGCTTGCCGCCATGCGCCGCAACGTGGTCGAACAGCGCCCGGCTGGCCTTCACATCGGCGATGATCGTCGCATCGGGCTGCCGCGCAAGCAGATCCTCGGCATAGATCATCAGCAGCTGGTCGCCCCAGATGACCCGCCCTTCGCCGTCGATCGCGCCGATCCGGTCGCCGTCGCCGTCGAAAGCGACGCCGAAATCGAGCTTCTTCTCCGCGACGAGCGCCTTGAGGTCGGCCAGATTGGCCTCGACCGTCGGATCGGGATGATGATTGGGGAAATGGCCATCGACTTCGGCAAACAGGATGTGATGTTCGCCCGGGAGCCGGGCGACGAGCCGCTCGAGCGCGGGGCCCGACGCGCCGTTGCCCGAATCCCAGCCGATCCGCAGCCTGCCGAGAACCGCCGGATCGACACCGTCGAGCGCCTGCAGCATCCGGTCGACATAGGCGTCGATCACGTCGACCTCGGTGACCTCGCCGGTCCCGTCGAGCCAGTCTCCCTGGGCCGCGACCCTGCCGAGCGCCTGAATGTCGGCCCCGAAGAACGGCCGACCCTGGAATACCATCTTGAAGCCATTGTAATTGGGGGGATTGTGGCTGCCAGTTATCTGA
>FWWL01006491.1_pt1 | contig 16951 bp, 15 predicted proteins | sample 2228331 | NCBI WGS metagenome assembly FWWL01 (sample SAMEA103939775, study PRJEB20133) | metagenome
CTGTTTCCCCCTGGATGAACGATGGCCGCGCCATCGTGGGATGTTGCAGCGGACAGCGGCTTCGCCGCTGAAGGTACGCGCCGCGAGCCAGCCGAGCAGGTTTTTGGCGAAGGAGTCTTGTCCGCTCCGCCGCTGCCGCTGAAACCAACCGTTAGCCAGCGCGTTGAATGTCGCACCTCGGTTTTGCAGAAGCAAGGAGAGAGAACAATGGCTCAGACAACAGTTTCAGACTTGAGCGTTGACGAACTCAAGAAACTCATCCGCGAAGTCGTTATTCAGACACTCTCTGAGATGTTTGGTGATCCAGACGAAGGTTTAGAACTTCGTGACGAGTTCAAACTTGAGCTTCAACGTGCTCTTGCCACCGCTGAGACAAGTAAAACAAGCGCCGCACACGATGTTGCTGCAAGACTCGGACTGACGTGGTGAAATGACGTTCCAAGTGGAGTTTACCGCTGGCGCAGAAACTGATCTAGCGCGTTTGGATAAGCCAGTTGCACAACGCGTGCTGAGGAAGTTACGTTGGCTGGCGGAGAACTTTGAAGCCATTACACCTGAGACGTTGACGGGGCAATGGCAAGGGGTGTTCAAGTTGCGTATGGGTGATTACCGAGTGCTTTACACCTGCGATAGGGAGAAGCAAAAGATTGTTGTGCACTTTGTCAGGCATCGTCGTGAAGTTTACAAGCAAGGCACTGGCTAACAGGCTTTCCAGGAAACAGAAAGCATAAGTTCTTTACGCCAATCTGGCTGTCTGCTTAACCCCCAAAAAGCCTTGTCGTCTTTCCTGACAACAAAGCCTGCTCTGGGTTGCTATTCTGTCATAAGCCCGAACGGTGCGGCGTATCAAGAAATTAATTTTCTGAACGGGGTCGCCGGAGAACCGGACGCCACCAATGGACAAATCGTCGCAGCCGGAAACCATGTTGCAGCACGGGAGGCTTGCGCCACGCCAATGCGAGTGGTACGGCTTGTGTGCCTGCCGTTTTTGCGTATACTGTGAGTCAGTGACCTGCGCGGCTGTTTCTCCCTGGATGAACGATGGCCGCGCCATCGTGGGATGTCCCAGCGGACAGCGGCTTCGCCGCTAAAGGTCAGCGCCACGAGCCAGCCGAGCAGGTTTTTGGCGAAGGAGTTCTTGTCCGCGCCGCCGCTAAAACCTGCTGTTAGAAGGGAGATGCCTGAGATAAGCCGATTTCTTGGGATTGTGATCGCTATGTTCTACCGTGATCATGCCCCACCGCATTTCCACGCATTTTATGGGGACTACGAAATCACGGTAGAGATCGAAACAGGTGTTGTCAGCGGGAGATTCCCGAGACGCGCCCTCACACATGTTCTTGAATGGTTGGAGTTGCACAAAGACGAACTTCTCGAAAATTGGCGGCTTGCAAGCGAACGCCGCCCCCTGAACAAGATTCCTCCTTTGGAGTAAAACTATGAATTACCGACTTATTGAGGCTAAATACGTCAGAGACTTTGTCATTTGGGTCAAATTCAGCGATGGCATCGAAGGTGAAATTGATCTGGTGTCTGAGCTTTACGGCCCTATGTTCGAACCACTTCGGGACATCGTGTTGTTTAAGAGGTTTACCATTCATCCGGAATTGCACACACTTGTCTGGGAGAATGGTGCTGACTTAGCTCCAGAGTTTCTTCATGACAGTGTGCGAGTTACCGTCTAACAATGCACTCCTGGAAAACATCTCTTTCAAACAAGGGTGAGCTGGAAGCCGAGACGGGTGGCTTTCTTTTGCAGGGAGCCCACCTGCTGCTGGCGATATTTGGCTTCGTACTGCTCCGCGCGAAAGGGCTGATACCGTACTCTGTACAACATGGGTAATATACCCGCGTGTACTGTTAACCTTCTCTGCTTACACTCTTGAGATACGACTCGATGGTCTCAATCGATCGTCTAGCCGTGTTCCGATACCCCTGATGCGGTCGCTCCGTGTTGTAATACGCCAGCCACCGCTCCAGGTCCGACTGCAACTTCTCCATCGTCTCGCTGTGAAACGGCAACGTGCGGGCTGACGTAGCGCCCTTCAGCAGGCTCAGGGCATCGCCCCTTGCGTTGGAGCAGGTTGCCTGGACGCAGACCGTCCTGACAGGAGCGCGGTCGAGCGCTCCAGGATGCGCTGTGAGCTGTCGTCCACTGCTTCAGCTTGCTGGCTATACTCCAGCCGATGATGGAATTCGGCGCGCTGCTGATCGCGCGCAGCGTAGTGCTGGTGGCGGCGTGCGCGCTGGCGGGCGGATTACTCGTGGAGGCGCTGGCGCTGCCCTCGCGCGACAAAATTGCCTGGAGTGAGATGCTCAGTGCGAGGCGTCAGCGTTGGCTGGTGGTCTGGATCGCTGTGCTGGCAGCGGGCAGCCTCGCGGAGATGGCAATTCAGCCGCCGTCTCACGCGCTGAACTGGCTGGGCGCAGCCCTGCGGCTTTTTGTGCTGGCGGCGCTGGCGATGCTGATGCGGTTGCGCTTACAAGCAGGGTGGGCATCGGTGGCGCTCGCGCTGTGGCTCACTGCAAGCCGCAGCCTGCAAAGCCGTTCGGCGCAGCTACCTGAGTGGGTGTTGCCCACACTCACTGATTGGCTTCATCTGTCGTTCACCGCGCTGTGGCTGGGCGGGGTGGGGTATCTCGCGCTGGTGATGACCCCGTCCGCGTTGCGCGTGTCGCACGCCGTGCCGATGCTGGGGCGAGCCATCGAGCGGTTCTCCACGCTCGCCGTGTTGAGCGTGCTGGTGCTGGGTGTCACTGGCGTGGCGCAGAGCGCAGGCTTTGTGGTCACGCCGAGCGCAGTGCTCACCACAGACTATGGGCGTGCGTTGTTGGTGAAGCTAGCACTCTCGTTGCCTGTGCTGGCGTTGGGCGCGTTTCACCTAATTGTGATCCGCCCGCAGATGAATGCTTGGCATCGTCGCGCCAGCGAGACAGCACACCAGGCAGCGCGGCGCTTCCTGCGCAGTGCGGCGCTGGAGTCTTTGCTGGCGGTTGCGCTGCTGGTAGCTGTGGCTGCGCTGACCTTGCTGCCGGCGGTGTCTGAGCTAAGCCCGTGAGCAGATCACGGTTCTGGGATCGGCGCTGCTCCGCCTGTAGGGAATCGCAACACGATGTTGACATCCGCAGTGTTCACCTGCGGCAGCAGTATCCGCAGCACGTCTCGTAAAGCTGGGTCGAGCAGTGGCAGCGCGGCGATAAACTGCGCCGTGTTGTCCAACGTCTCGGCGCTCCAGCGGAAGGTGGGCAACGGGTCGGCGTTGACCCAGATGCGGATGCCTTCCGACGTGGTGCGGATGGTGATGTGCTGAATGCCCGCGTCCTTCAGTTGCTGGATGGTCTGGGGCGGCAGCTCCAGCCCGCTCACGCCGAGGCGCTCCAACTCGCGCAGCGACACATTCTCGATGGCGGGCGTGCCGCTTTCGTCGAACGTGAGCCGCAAGCCCGCAATGAGCAGCCTGGGCGCAGGGCTGCCTGCCGTGGGCAGTGGCGCGGCGGGATCGCGCAGCGGAACAGGGCTGGCACCGCTCTTCATCGGCAGGCGCACAATCACGCTGGTTTGCAACACCCGCATGATCTCCACGCCCGTGTTTACCAGCGGCACGGTTTGCTCGGAGATCGCGCCCAGTCGCCGCGCTAGATTGATGGTGTTGTCGAACGCGCTGCGGTCCCACACAATCGGCGTGAGCGGCTTGCCATTACCCCATAAGAAGATGCCCTCTGGTCGCCACGAGGCTTCGAGGTGTTGAATGTTCGCGTCACTGAGTTGGCGCACGGTGGTTGGGTCCAACACTTGAGCTGCGGGGCTGAAGCTGCGCAGCGGAATGCCCCACACAGAAACGTAGCCTTCCGTGTCAACGTCTATCGTGATCGGCGGCAGTGCCAGACGAAAATCGCCACCACAGCCAGTGAGCGTGAGCAGCAAGAGTGCGAGCAAGAGCGCAAACGCGCGAGATGAGCGATGCTTCATGCAGTGTCCTCCAGGTTCAACAAGCGGTTCCTCTTCAATTGTAGTGAAGTTTCAAAAGTGCGGGAAAGGACCGACGTCTTGCAGGTTGTGATAGAGCAGATACAAGGCTGAGGACGTGGTGCTTCTGTGTGGTGCGCTGCGCAGATCGCTGAAACGCTGCAGGCTTTTGTGTGAGCGTGCGGCTCTTGGCGTTCCGGCCTCTCATCGTGCACTGTGTTTGTTCTTAGGTTTTACACATTAGACATTCAGCTTTTGTTTAATTTTCATAGCATCTTTTGTCCACATGACAAATGTCACTTTATTTTTATGATAATTGTCCTGGTTTTCAAACTGTTCTTCTCAGTTTACGCTCATCAAAGCAATGCGCACGCGGTGCTGGTGGCGTCAGATGATGCTCTATCAAGAGAGCCGACATTTCCCATACGCGGACGTGGGAGATCGGCTGCTGATCGCGCATCTCGCCATCATCACCTTCGGGTTGGTTGCAATTGGCAGCACCTGGCAAGATTCCGCGCTCAGCTTCAGTATGGTCTTTGGGTTGAAGTCGTTGCTGGTGCTGGCGGTTAATGATCTGTGGATGCTGTATCAGCGTCCGCTGCAGGTGCTCCAGGATGTGGACTGGGTGTGTCTGATAGGCATCGGTGTGTGGTTTGTTGCATTCCAAACCCTGCTGACCTTCATCCGCCGCGCCAATTTGCTGGCTGGTCCGCCGTGCCGTCGGATCGCCTTCTTCGTCTCGAATGAGGGGCAGAAGCCCGCGCAGCAGGTGTTTGCCGTGCGGGCTTCTGCCTTTTCAGTTGCCCCCACCTTTTATCCCTCAGGAGGTTGTCTTTAATGTCACTGTTCAAGCGCGTTTCCACAGGTTCTGCTGACCGATTGCCGTTGCTGGCGATTATGCGTCTTACCTTGCCCAAGCTCGGCGTGGCGTATTTGTTCACGCTGCTGCTGAGCGTGTTTAACCGCGTCATGATCAACGAGCTGCAGATCGCAGCCGCACTGATCGGCGGCTTGTACTTCGCGTATCGCATCATGAACATCTTCCAGGTGTACGTGGGGCGATACTCAGACCGACGCCCGTTCTGGGGCTTGCGCCGCACGCCCGTGATCGTGGGCGGGTTGTTGCTGGCGTCGCTGTCGCTCGTGCCGCTGCCTCACCTGGCGATTGCGTATTCGCAGAACCCCAGCGTGCCGTACTTCGCCTTGATGCTGCTGTGCCTGCTCGGCTTTGGCTTCGGGTTTGCCGCGAATGGCGATGGGCAGAACACCCTGATCGCCGAGATGACCGAAGGCAAGAAGAACCGCCCGGCAGTTGTGGCGACGGTGTGGCTGTTCCAGATCGTCTTCATCGTGATCAGCGGCATTGCCAGCTCGATCATCCTGCAAATTGCCGACACACAGGCAGGCGCGCCGCCAGGATGCACCACTGCTGAATGCGCCGCCATTCGCAGCCGCGTCGCGGTGGAGATGATGCCCAAGTTCTTCCTGGCTGGTCCGATCGTCTCGTTGGTGGGCTTGCTGCCGTTGATCGGGCTGGAGCGCAAGGTGACCGTTGAAGAGGCGCGCGCCCTGGCTGCCACGCCAGGACTGAACATGCGTCAAGCATACGCGCGCATCTTCTCCAACTCGCAGGCGCGCGTGTTCTTCTTCTTCGTGGTCGTGTCCATCTTCGCGCTCTTCCTGCAAGATAGCATCCTGGAGCCGTTCGGTGCGGATGTGTTCAAGCTGGCGCCGCGCCAGACTGCGCAATTCCAGCCCATCATGGGCGTAGGCACCATCGTCGCCATGTTGGTCACCGGCATACTGGCGAGCTGGAAGCCGATCCCCAAGCGCACTATCGCGGATTGGGGGTTGGTGACATCGGCGTTTGGCTTCGCGTTGCTCGCTCTTTCCGCTTTCACGCTGGTCAGCCCAGCGCTGTACGCCGGCATCGCCATTCTCGGTGTAGGCATGGGCGTGTTCAACGTCGGCGCGCTTTCAATGATGATGGACATGACAGTGCCCGGCGAGGCTGGGTCGCTGATGGGCGCCTGGGGCATGGCGCAGGCGCTCTCGAACGGCTTTGCCCAGTTCGCGGGCGGCTTGTTGCGCGATGTTGGCTTGCAGGTCACCGGCAGCGCCGTGACTTCGTATTCCTTCATCTTCGTCGTCTCTATCGTCTCTGCCTTTGTAGCGATCAATTTGATGGCGCGCGTGAACGTGGAGACCTTCCGCAGGATGACGCGCGAAGAGATGCAGATGGTGCTGGCTGCCGAAGCCTAGACACTCACCTGGCTGGTGGAGCGCAGCGTGGTGTTGCCATCTGCGCTCCGCCGCCTCAGCACTGCGTATGGACTACACCCCCGATCAGCTTGAGCGCCGCAATCGCTCCCTCTGGACGACGGTCCAGGGCGTGGGAGCCCTGGCGCAGTTCGTCACGTTTGTCGTCAGCCTCGTGTTGGTGATCCGCTTCGTCACCACAGGGCAAGATTACGCGCTGACCACTGTGGCGTGTGTGACGAAGGTGTTGATGCTCTACTTCATGACGATCACGGGCATGGCGTGGGAGGATGAAGTGTTCGGTCGCTTCTTCCTCGCACCGCAGATGTTCTGGGAGGACATCGGCAACGTGATCTCGCTGGCGGGCAACACGTCGTACCTGGTCGCGCTGATCCTCGGCGCTGATCCAGGCACACAAATGGCGGCGATGGGCGTGGCGCTGGCGACGTATGTGTTGAACTTCTTCCAGTTTGCGCTGCGCGGCGCCCGTGCCGCGCGGCAGCGTCGGCAAATGGCTCGCACGGCGATCTCTGAGGCGTAAGCATGGCTGAGCGCGCGTCCAGCTTGCCTGCATATCCCTTCACCGCCATCGTCGGGCAGGAGGAGATGAAGCGCTGCCTGCTCCTCAACGTGGTGGACCCGCGCATCGGCGGCGTGATGATCATGGGGCATCGCGGCACAGGCAAGAGCACTGCCGTGCGCGCGCTGGCAGACGTGCTGCCCTCCATCGTGCGCGTGGTGGGTGACCCCTACAACCGCGCGCCCGACGACCCCACCTATCTCGCAGAACACGCGCCCAATGGCAAGCGCCCGCGCACCGAGCGCGTGCCCGTGCCAGTGGTGGACCTGCCGCTCGGCGCCACCGAAGACCGTGTGTGTGGCACGATTGACATCGAAGCTGCGCTCACGCACGGCGTGAAACGATTCGCGCCCGGACTGCTCGCCCAGGCAAACCGCGGCTTCCTCTACATTGACGAGGTCAACCTGCTCGACGACCACCTGGTGGACGTATTGCTGGACGTGGCTGCGAGCGGTTGGAACGTGGTCGAGCGCGAGGGCGTCAGCGTGCGTCATCCCGCTCGCTTTGTGCTGGTTGGGTCTGGTAACCCTGAAGAAGGCGAGCTGCGCCCTCAGCTCCTCGACCGCTTCGGCTTGCATACGCGCATCATCACCATCACCGACATCGCCCAGCGCATGGAGATCGTGCGCCGCCGCCGCGCCTTTGACGCAGACCCGCACGGCTTTCTCAGCGCCTGGGAGCCACAGCAACGCGCGCTGCGACGGCGTATCCTCGCTGCGCAGAAGCGCCTTGCGCAAGTGGAGATCTCCGACGATGTGCTCATGGTGATGGCAGAGCTGTGCATGAAGCTCAACATAGACGGTCACCGCGGCGAGCTGACGCTGGCGCGCGCTGCGGCGGCGCTGGCTGCGCTCGAAGGACGCACGCGGGTGACCGTTGATGATGTGCGCGGTGTTGCTGTGCCAGCGCTGCGCCATCGCCTGCGCCGCGACCCGTTGGAGTCCACCGACGCCGGCGACAAGGTGATCGAAGCGTTGAGCGAGGTGTTGTCTGTGCACCGGTCCGCTGCTGCGGTGTGCGCAGAGACGCCTGCCCCAGGCTGACGAGGAGATCGAGACATGCTGCCTTTCACGCAAATCGTGGGGCTGGAAGCCGCTCAACAAGCGCTGCTGTTGTTGGCAGTGAACCCGGCGCTGAAAGGCGCAGCGATAGCCGCCACGGTGGGCAGCGGCAAGTCCACGCTGGCGCGCGCCTTCGCCGATCTGCTGCCCGACGGCACGCCGTTCGTGGAGCTGCCGCTCAACGTGACGGAGGATCGCCTGATCGGTGGCTTGGACCTGGAGGCGACCCTCGCTACCGGCAGGCGCGTGGTGGAGCCTGGTCTGCTCGCGCGCGCTCACGGCGGCGTGCTCTACGTGGATGGCGTCAACCTGCTCGACCGCGCCGTGGTGACGCACCTTATCGAGGTGCTTTCAACAGGCGTGGTGCGCGTGGAGCGCGAAGGCTTGAGCGCGGTTCACCCCGCGCAGTTTGTGCTGATCGGCACGTTTGACCCTGCCGATGGCGAGATGTCTCCAGGCTTGCTGGATCGCCTGGGCTTAATTGTGCCGCTCGTGCCGCGCAACGACGCGCTGACGCGCGCCGAGGTGGTGCGCCGTAACCTGCAAACCGCGCACGACGCTGACGAGATTGGCATGTTGCGCGCGCTGATTCAATCCGCGCGTCGGCAATTGCCAGCGGTGAGGATGAGCGATGAACACGCGCAGGCGCTAATCCAGGTCGCCATCAGCCTGGGCGTGGAGGGCAACCGCGCCGATGTCTTCGCCGTGCACGCCGCGCTGGCGAGCGCTGCGCTGGAGGGGCGCGCGCAAGTGGATGAGGACGACCTGCGCCTGGCTGCGCGACTGGTGCTGATCCCGCGCGCCACTCAACGCCCGCAGCCTCAGTCGCAATCCGCCGCGCCCGAGCGCGCGCCACAGCCGTCCTCCGATGCCGCTGACGAAGATGAGGACGCGCACACCCCCGGCGACACGGAGCAGCGCTTGCCAGAAGAGATGCTGCTCGATGCAGTGAAAGCAGACCTGCCGCCAGACCTGCTCAATCTGCCCTTCGCCGCGCAGCGTCGAAACCGCGCGGGCGGTCGGCGCGGTGTGGCGTTAAACGCGCGACGCGGGCGTTTTGTGCGCGCAGTGGAGGGCGATCCACGCCGTGACCGCATCGCGCTGTTGCCCACCTTGCTGGCAGCGGCGCCGTGGCAGCGCCTGCGCCGTGCCGAGCAGCCCACCCGCGACCAGCGCATCCAGGTGCGACGCGGCGATCTGCGCGTCAAGCGCTTCCGCGATCGGGCAGGCATGTTGTATGTCTTCGTCGTAGACGCGAGCGGCTCGATGGCGATCAACCGCATGCGCGAGGCAAAGGGGGCGGTGATCCGCCTGCTGCAAGACGCCTATGTGCATCGCGATCACGTCGCCCTGATCGCCTTTCGCGGGCGCTCGGCGCAGGTCTTGTTGCCAGTTGCCCAAAGCGTGGAGCGCGCCAAGCGCGAGCTGGACGTGTTGCCCACTGGCGGTGGCACGCCGCTGGCGTCGGCGCTGCTGATGGCGTTGCAAGTGGTGCACCAGGCGCGCAGCCGCGGCATCGCCCAAGCCACGCTGGTGCTGATGACCGATGGGCGCGCCAACGTGGGCATTGCCGCGAACAATCGCCAGAGCTTGCGCGAGGAAGTGCGCCGCGTCGCCGCGTTGATCGCCGCCGAGCGCGTGAACAGCGTCGTCATTGACACGCAGGTGAGCTACCTCTCGCGCAGCGAGGCATCCGAGCTGGCACAGTGGTTGGGCGGTCGCTACGTGTATCTGCCGAACGCGAAAGCAGAGCAAATTGTCAAGCGCCTGTGAGGCGCATGTGTGACACACCAGGAGGTGAATGAGATGAGCGAAAAGCCCCGATTGGTGGCTATCGTCGGACTGGAGCACTTCAACAAAAAAGTTTGGGACGAGGTGAAGGCGCAGCTTGCCCCAGAGGCGCATCTGGAGCAGTTCACAGAGTGGGAGCTGGAGCGCCGCGATCCAGCGCTGGCAGACGCCGTGCGCAGCGCAGACTGCCTCTTCCTCTCGATGATCAACTTTAAAGACCATGCGGACTGGTTGCGCGATCTCGTGGAGCATTCGCGCGCAAAGACGATCTTCGCCTACGAGTCCATGCCCGAGGTGATGGCGCTCAACCGCGTGGGTGATTACGTCGTCGCCGCGAAGCCTGGTCAAAAAGGCGGGATGCCAGAGCCGATCAAGAAGATCGCCCGCATGTTGGTGCACGGCAGAGACGAAGACACACTCTACGGCTACACCAAGCTGATGAAGCTGATGCAGACCATGATGCGCTTCATGCCCGCCAAAGCGCGCGACTTCAAGAACTGGATGCAGGTGAACATCTACTGGAATCAGCCGCTGGCGGTCAACATCGCCAACATGTTCCGCTTCATCCTGCGCGAATACTTCAATCGCCCGCTGGACGTGGCGCCCGTTGTGGAAGTGCCCATGATGGGTCTGTATCACCCCGCTGCGCCAGGCTTCTTCAAGGACATTCCCGCCTTTCGTGACTGGCAGCGATCACTACGGCGCAAAACAGCGCGCAACGGCAAAGCGGAGCGCGCCGCCGCACCTGTGCCGCGCGTGGCGCTGTTGTTCTTCCGCAAGCACCTGATGCAGGAGCGCGGCTACATTGACCGCCTGATCCAGATGATGGAGTCGGAGGGCTTCGACGTGTTGCCCATCTTCGTCACGGGCATCGAGGCGCATGTGGTGGTGCGCGATTGGCTGGTGCGCGAAAAGGTGGATGTGCTGGTGAGCACGATCGGGTTTGCGTTGATCGGCGGTCCAGCTGGCTCCACCAACCCCGGCGCCCACCGCGAGGCTGCGGTGGACATCCTCAGCAGCCTCGATGCGCCCTACATCGTGGCGCAGCCGCTTTACGTGCAGGACTTCGTCTCGTGGCGTAAACACGGCGTCAGCCCCATGCAGGCGGCGGCGTTGTATGCCCTGCCAGAGATGGATGGCGCGGTGGACCCTGTGATCATCGGCGCGCTCAACAACGGTCGCTTTGAGGTGGTGCCGGATCGGCTTCAGCGCTTGTGTGGGTTGGTGCGCCGCTGGGCAGCCCTGCGCCACAAGCCCAACCGCGAGAAGAAGGTCGCCTTTGTCGTGTACGACTATCCGCCCGGCATGGGCAAGAAAGCCACCGCCGCGCTGCTCGACGTGCCGCGCTCGCTGTGGAACCTGCTGCGCCGCCTGCAAGCGGAAGGCTACAACGTGGGTGACCTGCCGCCCACGCCAGAAGCGCTGCTGGAGATGCTCGACCGCGCCACCTCGCCAGAGTCGGCAGACCTGCGCGCCGCGCCTCGTGTGACCGCCGAGCAGTTCAAGCAGTGGACCACCCCCCGCGAGCGTCAGCGCGTGGAGGACCGCTGGGGTCAATGGCCTGGCGACATCGCGCCGCTGAACCGCGACGCGGTGTTCATCGGCGGGTTGCAGCTCGGCAACATCTACATCGGCGTGCAGCCTCGCCTGGGCGTCACGGGCGACCCGATGCGCCTGCTCTTCGACAAAGAGAACACCCCGCATCACCAATACCTGGCGTTTTACCGCTGGCTGACGCACGGCTTCGGCGCGGACGCGCTCGTGCATGTCGGTATGCACGGCTCGGCAGAGTGGATGCCTGGCTTGCAGTTGGGCGTGACGCGCAGTTGCTGGTCCGATGCGCTGTTGGGCGACTTGCCGCAGCTATACCTCTACCCGATGAACAACCCCAGCGAGGCGAACATCGCCAAGCGGCGCGGCTACGCGGTGATGATCTCGCACGCAGTGCCGCCGATGGCGCGCGCGGGACTTTACAAAGAGCTGCTGGCGCTCAAAGAGATGTTGCAGGACTACCGCGAGCGCAGCGCGCCGCTCACGCCAGAGATCGAGGACGCCATTCTCCGCAAAGTGACGCTGGCAAACCTGGAGAACGATTGCCCGCGCCTGCACGGCGAGCCGTTCGAGGAGTACGTCAGCCGCCTGTACGCTTACCTGCGCGACCTAGAGCAGCGCCTGATCACCGCCTCGTTGCACGTGTTTGGCGAGGCAGTGCCGGTGGACTCGCAGATCGTCACCATCACGGAGGCGCTGAAAGCGCGCGGCGCGCTCGGGCGTGGCTTAGGCGATGTGATGCTTCGCGAAGTGGGGGGCGGGTCGTTCGCGGCGTCGTATGCCGAGCTGTCCGCCCGCGCGCGCAGCGGCGATGGCGAAGCGCTGCGGCTGCGCGAGCAGGTGGACGAAGCATGTCGCGCGTTTGTTGAGCGCGCTGTCTTTTGTGGTGAAACACCCGCTGCAGCGCTGCACCACGCCACGCATAACGGCGTCGCCATCGCGCAAGATGACGCTGCCGCGCTGATCGAGATGGCGCGCCAGGGACAGCACATGCTGCGCGCCCTGAGCGACAACCGTGGCGAGCTAGAGGCGCTCGTGCGCGGCTTGAGCGGTCGCTACATCCCGCCCGCGCCCGGCGGCGACCTCATCCGCGACGGCTTGCACGTGTTGCCCACCGGGCGCAACATCCACGCGGTTGACCCGTGGCGCATCCCCAGCGAGCTGGCTTACGCGCGCGGTCGCCAGATCGCCGAGGCAATCCTGCAACGCCACCGCGCCGAGCACGACGGCGCTTACCCAGAGACCATCGCGCAAGTACTGTGGGGGCTGGACACGATCAAGACCAAGGGCGAATCTGTCGCAATCGTGCTGGGGCTGATCGGCGCGCGACCGTCCTACGACGGGCAAGGCAAGATCAGCCATTACGCGCTGATCCCGCTCGCCGAGCTGGGGCGCCCGCGCGTGGACGTGTTGATGCAACTCAGCCCCATCTTCCGCGACACCTTCGAGCTGATCATGGATCACCTCGACCGCCTGGTGAAAGATGCCGCGCGCGCTGACGAGCCAGCCGAAATGAACTTCATCAAGAAACACGTGCAGGAAGCCATGCGCGACGGCATGACCTTCGAGCAAGCCACCGCCCGACTCTTCACGCAGCCGCCAGGTCAGTACGGCACCTACGTGGACGACATGGTGGAAGATTCCGCCTGGCAAACCCAGGATGACCTGGCGCAGCTCTTTGTGCGGCGCAACAGCTACGCCTACGGCGGTGGGCGCGCGGGTCAACACGTCCCACAGGTCTTCCAGCGGATGCTCAGCACCGTCAGGCGCGTGGTGCACGAGATAGACTCGGTGGAGTTCGGCGTGGCGGACATTGACCACTACTTTTCCTCGTCGGGCGCGCTGCAACTGGCTGCGCGGCGCCACGCAGGGGCACCAGTCAAGCTCAACTACGTCGAGAGCTACACCGCCGACACGCGCATCGAGGACCTCGACCGCGTGCTGCGCGTGGAATACCGCACCAAGCTGCTGAATCCGCGCTGGTACGAGGGAATGCTGCAGCACGGGCACAGCGGCGCCACTGAAATCAGCAACCGCTTCACCTACATGCTGGGCTGGGATGCCGTCGCGGATGCCGTTGACGACTGGATTTACACCGAATCGGCGCGCACCTACGCGCTTGACCCGCACATGCGCGAGCGTCTCACTGCGCTCAACCCACAGGCGATGCGCAACATTGTGGGTCGCCTGCTGGAGGCAAACGGGCGCGGCTTATGGCACGCCGACGCGGAGACGATCAACCAGCTCAAGGACCTCTACGCCGATCTGGAGGATCGGTTGGAGGGCGTGATGGTTGCCTGACGACTCGCACGGTGAGAACGCGATGAAGACCAAAGCAGTTGTGATCCCCGCAGCGCACACGGTGGAGCTGCGCGAGGTGGAGCTGAAGTCGCTAGGAGATGACGATGTGCTGTTGCAGACCACGCTCACCAGCATCAGCGCTGGCACCGAGCGCATGTTGCTGCGCGGCGTCATGCCACACCCCATGTTGCAGTTCCCCGTTGTGCCCGGCTACGAGACGGTCGGCAGGGTGATTGACGCCGGCGCCAACGCGCGCAGTTGGATCGGCAAGCGCGCCTATGTCGGCGGCAACTATGGCTTTGTGGGCGTCAATCCCGCCTTTGGCGGACAAAGCGCCTACATCGTCGCGCCCGCCTCACACCTGACCGACATCACCGCGCTCACGGACGAGCAGGGCGTGATGCTGGCGCTGGCGGCGACCGCGCTGCACGGCGTGGACCTCGCCATGCTGGACGGCAGCGCCGAACGACCCCGCGTCCTTGTGTTGGGGCAGGGCGTGGTGGGTCAACTCGCGGCGCGCTTCGCCAAGGCGCGCGGCGCCCACGTGACCGTGACCGATAAGTTCGACGTGCGGCTGGCGCTCTCGGTTGCAGATGTGATCGTGCCGCCCGACGCGCAGCCACCCGCCCAACCATCCTACGACGTGCTCATTGACGCCACAGGCAAAATGGACGCCATCGCACCTCATCTGATGAGCGTGAAGAAAGGCGGGCGCGTGGTGCTGCTGGGCTACTACGAACGCATTGACCTGCCCTACATGCCCGCTTTCCTGCGCGAGCTGACCTTCGCCGTCAGCAAAGAGTGGGCGCCCGGCGACCTGGTGCGCGCCCGCAACGCCATCGCGCGCGACGAAGTGGAAGTGCGCACGCTGATCACCCACTGCTTGCCAGCGGACGAGGCGCCGCGCGCGTTCGAGATCGCGTTCAACGATCCCGCTTGCGTCAAAATGACGCTGCGCTGGTCCTGAAACAAACCACGAAGAGGAGGCAAAACCAACATGACACCCCGCTTGATCGCAATCTACGGCAAAGGCGGCATCGGCAAAAGTTTCTTCACCGCCAACCTGAGCGCCAAAATGGCGATGAAGGGTTTTCGCGTGCTGCAGCTTGGCTGCGACCCGAAGCACGATAGCTGCAACGCGCTCTTCGAGGGGCGCAGCCTGCCCACCATTGGCGATCAGTGGCGCCTGTTCAAAGACGCCGGCCGAGAGAAAGAGCTGCGCGTGGAGCATCTCATCTTCAAAACAGACCTGGGCTGCGGCGCAACGCTCTTCGGCGCCGAGCTGGGCGGTCCGGAGGTGGGTCGCGGTTGCGGCGGTCGCGGCATCTCCTTCGGCTTCGGCTTGCTGGAGGAGATGGGCATGGCGAACTGGGCGCTGGACTACATCATCATGGACTTTCTCGGCGACGTGGTGTGTGGTGGCTTTGCTACGCCCATCGCAAAGAGCCTCGCCGAGGAGATCATTGTCGTCGCCAGCCACGACCGCATGAGCCTCTACGCGGCGAACAACCTGGCGCGCGCAGTGAACTACTTCCAGTCCATCGGCGGCAAAACCCGCCTGATCGGCATGGTGCTCAACCGCGACGATGGCAGCGGTGTGGCGGAGCGCTTCTCCGAGCGCACCAACATCCCCATCCTGGCGCGCATCCCCTTCAGCCCAGAAGCGCGCCGCCTGAGCGACCAGTGCAAGCTGCTCTTCGAGCTGCCAGAAATGGACTACATCTTCGACCAGTTCGTCAACAAGATTCACCGCCGCGAATACCTCCCCCCAGAGAAAGTGACGCCGCTGGAATACGACGAGTTCCTCTCCATCTTCGACGCAACAGAGCCGCCCGGCGTGCCTCCTGGCGCAACGATGGATGATCTGTTGGGGAGGACCGCGCAAGACGTGCAAGGGATTGACCTGAACAGCCCAGAGTACAGCGCCGACAGCAAGCTGATCGTGCGCCGCATCATGCAGGAGATGGGCTTGAAGGTGATCAAGCTGATCGAAGAGCCTGATCGCGGCGTGGTGCTGACCACCGACGCGGGCTGGCAGGCGGTGTTCGGTGACCCCCGCGAGGACACCGACGCCAAAATCGCCATTCTGACGGCGCTGAGCCGCAGCGGCGAGCCGTTCCGCCTGGCGGACGTGCGCTATGCAGCAGCGCCGTTTTACGAGTGAGTGCAACCCAACTTCGCTATCCAGGAGGTGACTGATGAGTTATCCCGATTTCCCTCTCACGCTGGCGTTGCAAAACTTCATGCCGGTCGTGTTGTCGGCGTTGGGCTTGTGGTGGATTGCTGCTGATGTGCGCGCCAGGAACACGGCTGCCGGCGACGCGGCGCGTTTGGGCGTGGCGCTGATCGTCACTGCAGGTGTGATGAAAGCCTTGTGGAAGCTGGTGATGGCGCTCTCGCGCGTGGATGTGCCGATCTTGAGCCAGGCGCTGTTTCCGATGATCGCGCCAGGGTTCACGCTGGTGGCGTGGTCTGTGCTTGCTGCGGATCAATCAAACTGGCGAGCGCGCGCGGCATGGCTACCACCGTTGCTTGTAAGCATCGCTGCGCTGGGTGCTGCGGTGATGCTGTCGCTAATACAACCTGGCAGAACGTGGGTGTTTGTGCTGATCGGGCTGTCCACCATGTCAAACATGGCGCTGGCGGTGTTGCTCATCCGCGCGTCGTTGCGACGGAGCAAGCGCCTGGCTGCGGTGCTGTTTGGTGTGAACCTGACGATCACCTTCGCGTTGAGCGCCATCGCCAGCTCGCCCAATCGCTCGCTGGAAGTGCACTGGACGGAGCAGATCATCAGCACTATCTCAAACGCGGGCTTTGCCTGGGCGGCTTGGATGTTGACACACACGCAAGATGCCCGTGTGCAGGATGCCCCTGCTGGTCGTCTGACTCGCGCCTGAGCGCTGGTCTCGTTGCGCTCTCCGCGCCGAGCGCGCAGCGCAGGTGCGGATGGCGGTCACAAGTTGGAAATTCGGCAAGCCCGGCTGCTGGGAGGGGAAGAGCTTCCTGAATGGGGTCGCTGGAGAACCGGGCGCCACCAATGGACAAATCGTCGCAGCCGAAAACTATGTTGCAGCACGGGAGGCTTGCGCCACGCCAATGCGAATTGTACGGCTTGCGTGCCTGCCATTTTTGGGTATACTGTGAGTCAGTGACTTGTGCGGCTGTTTCCCCCTGGATGAACGATGGCCGCGCCATCGTGGGATGTTGCAGCGGACAGCGGCTTCGCCGCTGAAGGTCAGCGCCGCGAGCCAGCCGAGCAGGTTTTTGGCGAAGGAGTCTTGTCCGCACCGCCGCTGCCGCTGAAACCAATCGTTAGCCCGCCCTTTGCTATCTCAGCGTGTGGAGATACAGTAGTGAACAGAATCTGTTTGGCAGAGTTATCTCGTGGACATTCAAGACATTATTGACGCCATCCGTCACAATCGTATTCGCATCACTGAC
>FWWL01006492.1_pt1 | contig 16950 bp, 9 predicted proteins | sample 2228331 | NCBI WGS metagenome assembly FWWL01 (sample SAMEA103939775, study PRJEB20133) | metagenome
AGTTCATTCTCGTCGCTTATTTGCCAGCATGTCCTGGAAGTCAGCGGCTGCGGAAGTGAATTTTCGAAATGCTCTTCCGATTCCCCCCGCATGCCGAACTGTGGGGCAGCCTTCCTCGCCCCCAACCCGAAAAGCGTTTACGATGCAACGACGTTGCCGGGCACGGAGCGTGGTCTGGCGAGGAAACGCGAAGAGATGGGGCTGTAGTTTTTCGTGTGGCCCCTGCGTCCGTCTGTGGAGGCAAAGCCTTGGGCTTTACCAATCGTCCGATGGGTGGCCAGCAGGCTTGTAGTCCGGACACTGAGTGGCGTTGGGACGTTCCGGACGCCGGCATGCATGGCCATAGTCGTAGCGACAAGAATCGCAGAGAAATTTTTTTTCTCTGGGAAAGATCGCGAACCAAAGCTTTCGAATGAATTTCCACATCACGAACTCTCATTACCGATAAACCGCCCAACCTTAGAAAAAAATTCGACCAGAGACTTCGTTTTTGCCTTGCCTTCTTCAAAAGTCGGCGATACATAATAATGTCCAAGAACTCTTACCAGAGGGCATTCAATTTTGTCGGCCTAGCCCAAAGAGTGGGGGTTCTCATGACTTTCAGGGAAGGGTATGAGGGCGATGAAAGGATTAATTTCTCACCATGTGCCTGCAATGGCTGCTGCTCTCTGCACAGCCTTATTTGGGGTTGCTTGGGCAGCTAACCCACTTGTCACGGTGCTTGCCGATTTTGAGTCCGGAAGCACGATGGGGGCCACGCCCGTCGACCAATACAACAGCAGCGCCTCCGGCGCCAGCAACACGCAGGTCGCCAACGTCTTGGAGGGCAGCTCTCGTCGGCTTCGCATCACGGATAACGATGGAGGCGTCAACGGCTGTTACATCGTTTTCACTGGGGCAATTCCCCAGGCAGGCTACTATCTTATTACGGCTGACGTCAAAGTCGACAACGCCAGCGCCTCGCTCAACTCTTTCGGGATGGCGGTTGCGGCCGGCGGCCCATCAACCGCAAAAATCTCCGATGTCAATGCTGGCTATGTCCTGAATCTGGCGGGAACGGGCGATGCCGCGCTCGGTTACCAAACTATTGGCGCGGCCTTGAACGTTGCTAATAGTGGCTCTTTCCCCAGGGACCTCATAGTCTATTTTAGCACTGATCCTTCAGGAAACAGCTACAACGCGCCTTCGACGGATGGCGATTTCAATGCTACACATCGCACCGGAACCAGCACATGGCCGGCAAGCTCCGCTAATGCCGTTTACATCGATAACATTAAGCGAATCGGGCCAGGCAATTTCCGTGAAGAGCGCCACCTGTGGATCTCAATCGGCGATGGGCTGAGTAACCTTTCCAACATTGAGTCGCGGCTGGTGGCTGCCAAGAACAACAATTTCAATTGCGTCGATATTTTAGCGCGTTATCGCGCTAACGCCTATTATGTTCCGAACCGCGTGTCTTCCACCTATGCGAATCCCGAGCCTATGGCTTCGGGCGTGAGTGCGACCAATGATCCCCTTCAGTACGCAATCGATCGCGGGCGCGAGCTCGGACTCAAAGTCTTCGCTTCTGTGGCGTGCTTTATCGTTACGGACAACACCAACACCTATCCAAGCTTCCTGCCTTCAGGAAGTGTCATGTGGTATTATAACAGTGGGACGCCACGGGCCATGACCGCCTCCGACCCAGGCGCGGAGGGGCTTTGGGCGGATGTCAGCCGGGCCGATGTGCGCAATTACACTAAGAACGTGATCATGGACATCGTCGCTAACTACGATGTCGACGGTATCATTCTCGATCGGGTTCGCTATCCAAGCTACTACTATAGCTACAATCCGCAAGGGTTGAGCGAACTTGGAATTAGTGGAACTCCGTCACCCACGGATTCGACTTTCCGCACAGCGCGCCGCAATGCGGTTGCCAACTTTGTGAAGGACGTTTATGAATCGGCCACGGCTCTCAAGCCCTGGCTCATCGTTGGAGCTGCGCCGATTGCCTACAGCGACACGCTCGTGGATACATACAATTCCGTCATGCAATTCTGGCCAGCATGGTCGGCTGCCACAACCTCGCGGCGCCACATCAGTTTCGGTGTTTGCGACCTCTATCAACCGCAGTTCTACCGCCTCTACAATTCGAACCCCGCTGGGCCTGCGGCGAATACGACCCTCATGAAAAAGGCGCAGTTTGGAGACGTGGCTGCTTATAACCGTGACTTTGGCTTGATGCCGGGAGCAGTTTCTGTTCTCTCCCCCCTGTTCTTCCATCCCACCAGTGGGGACGTGAACCAGTCTTACTGCAATGCGCAAAACATCACCGATGCGCGTTCGCTTGCAATGAACGGCTTTGGTCTTTTCGCCGCTACGGCTACACTGGCCGACATCAATTACATCCGCAATCCCAACGCCTCGACTGCAGGCGTGGATGTTTTGGCGAGCGCAGCAGTTCCCAGCGATTACCTCTTCAAGAAAGATTACGACAAGGTGAAGCCCAACGCGGTCACGAATTTCACGGCGTCGCCACAGTCCGATGGCCGCGTGATCTTGAGCTGGACGCCGCCAGCACCTGCAGCGGATGGCGAGACGGCCGCGCGCTACCTGATTTACCGCTCGACGACATCGCCCGTTAAGGAGTATCGGGCAAATCTCGTGACCGAGGCCACGATCCCAGGCTCGGCGACATCCTACACCGTGCCCACAGGCTGGGCGGGAACCTACTACTATCGCATCGTGCCAGTGGATGATTACAACAACCGTGGTCCAGCCGCACAGGTCGGCCCTGTGACCGTGAATGGTGAACCGCTTCCACCAGCAGACATCATTGTGGATAACCCCCAAGCGACCTTTGCAGGCACATGGTACACAGGCACGTCGGCGACGGATAAATATGGCGCTGACTACCGCTACGCCTATGCCGGAACCGGATCGGCGACAGCAACCTTTGCCGCAACCATTCCGGTGAGCGGGACATGGACAGTCAGCGAGCGGCATTGTGCAGGAACCAACCGCGCCACCAATGCGCGTCACACGATCAATTACGCTGGCGGTTCAACAACGGTCCAGGTCAACCAGACCGTTAACGGTGGAAAGTGGAACACGCTGGGAAGTTATCAATTTAATGCTGGCACACACTACAGTGTCGTCATCAATGATATCTTCTCTGGATCCGTCGTCATTGCGGATGCCATCAAGTGGTCTTACGTCATCCAGCCGCCGGCAGCGCCGAGCGGTCTGACGGCGACAGCCGTGAGCAGCACGCAGATCAATCTCTCATGGACGGATAATGCGTCGAACGAGCGTAACTACGTGGTGGCGCGCGCGACGAGCTCTGGCGGACCGTACACCGACATCGCCACCCTTGGCGTGAACGTCACCTCCTACAGCGACACGGGGCTGAGCCCTAACGCGACCTATTACTACGTTGTCCGTGCAACAAACTCAGCGGGCTCGAGCGCGAACTCGAATCAGGCCAGTGGCACCACTATTTCGTCTGCGCCGGCTGCCCCATCCAATCTCACTGCCACCGCGGTGAGCAGCACGCAGATCAATCTCACGTGGACGGACAACTCCTCGAATGAATCCAACTTTGTGGTGGCACGTTCGACGACCTCGGGCGGTCCCTACAGCGATATCGCGACGTTGGCAGCTAACACGACTTCCTACAGCAACACTGGACTGACACCGGGCACGACCTACTACTACGTCGTGCGGGCGACCAACGCTGGCGGCGCGAGCGCAAACTCAAATCAGGCCAGCGCAACAACCCCCATGCCCGACATCATCGTCGATAACCCAGCCGCCACCTACACGGGAACTTGGACAACGGCAAGCTCGGCTACCGATAAGTATGGCGCTGACTACCGCTACGCGAACTCGGGATCCGGAGCGACAGCCACCTTTAATGCGAACGTCCCAATTGCGGGCAACTACCGTGTTAGCGTTTGGTATCCGGCTGGCACGAATCGGGCTAACAACGCCCCATACACCGTCAATTTCAGCGGCGGCTCCCTGACCTATTCCGTCAATCAGCAGGTCAACGGTGGCCAGTGGGTCGTTCTTGGCACTCATTACTTTGCGGCGGGTGGTGGTCAGGTGGTCATTGGCACCACAGGAGCGAATCCCTCGCTCGTCATTGCCGATGCGGTGCGCTTCACTTACCTGAATGCTAACGCGCCTGTCACGGTGACCTACGATTCCGTGGCAGCTGACGATGGGTGGGTCCTGGAAAGCAGTGAGACTTCAAATGCTGGCGGTTCCATCAACAGCTCGAATACCACACTGGCGGTTGGGGATAATTCGTCACGACGGCAATACAAGGGTGTGCTCTCTTTCGATACCTCCCCGATCCCCGACGATGCGACGATCCAGAAGGCCACGCTCAAGCTCACTCGGTACTCGATCAACGGCGGCGACCCGTGGGCTAGCCTCGGTTCTCTCAATGTGCGTCTGGCGAAGCCCTACTTCGGCTCGTCTGCATCGTTGGCCACCCAGGACTTTGCTGCGGCCCCGACGGTTAGCTCGGTTGCGACGGTGTCGAAACCATCGGGGAACAATGTGACGGTCTCGGCGAGCCTCAATAGTGCGGGGGTTTTGGCCGTCAACAAAACGGGTAAGACGCAATTGCGTCTCGAGTTCACGCTCGATGACGACAACGACTCTGCCAACGATTACGTGAACTTCTACTCCGGCAACTACTCGACAAACACAAATTACCGGCCAAAACTGGAAATCCAGTACACCCGGTAAAGTGAGGTAAGGGGCCCAACCCCTGGGGCGGAGCTGAGGCAACTCGGCTCCGCCCCCTTTCTTTTTCTCTCTTGCGCCTCTTGCCTCCTCTCCATCATGACGTTGAGACGAGTGCGCGGATGACAATGCAGCGTCGCAGAATAGGCTGGCTCGGGTTGTTTGCTCTTGCGGACGCCCTGGCGGTTGTGGCGGGGCTTTCGGCTGCGTATTTCATTCGCTTTCAACTCGGTCTCATTCCCGTCACCAAAGGCTACTCGCCCGCAACCTACCTTCAGACACTCCCTCTGGCCTTGGTCGTTTGGCTCTTTTGGATCAACCAGGAAGGGCTCTATGAGTTTCGCGAGCGCGCTTTCAACATCCAGATTCTGCGCAAGATTTTCCGCGCCAACTTGCTCGCGCTCATGACGATGATCACGCTCCACTTCTTCACTCGCTCGTTAGAGTTCTCTCGTCTTGTTTACGCTCTAGCGTTCGTCACGTGCTTTGCAGCGCTGAGCTTGGAGCGTTTGGTGCTGGATCGTGTGCTGGCGTGGGCACGGTGGCGCGGGCTTGTGCCCCCAACGCGGGTCGCCATTTTCGGCACGGGGGCCTTGGCCCAGCACCTCGCCGAGCGTATAGGGCGCCATGCTCTCCTGGGAATGCAGGTTGTGGGGTTCATCTCGGCGAGTGAAAGCGACACCCACGAGGCCAGCAATCTCCCCGTGCTGGGGCACTTTCAGAATGTGCGCGAACTTGTGCGCCAACACGGAATCGAAGAGATCATCGCAGCGCAGCCGAACCTTCCTCCCGAGGATCTTCTCGATTTCATTCTCGAGTGCGAAAAAGAGCTCGTGCGCATCCGAGTTGTCCCAGGACTGTTGGAGGCCATGCTCGTGGAAATGAGCGTGGAGCAAATCGACGGCATCCCCCTTTTTGGTCTCAAAGAGTCTCCTCTTCATGGCTGGAACGTCGTGCTCAAGCGTGCTTTCGACATCGTTGTCAGCGCCACGGCGCTCGTTCTTCTCAGTCCCCTTATGGTGTTCATTGCCCTAGCGGTGAAACTCTCCTCACCTGGACCTATTTTTTATCGACAAACGCGCGTCGGGCTTGATGGGCACCGATTCCGTATTATCAAGTTCCGCTCGATGGTTGAAAACGCAGAAGCACAGACGGGGCCGGTCTGGGCATCGCCGCATGACCCGCGCGTCACTCACGTTGGGCGCTTCCTGCGGCGCTGGAATCTTGATGAGCTGCCCCAGCTATGGAACGTTCTGCGCGGCGATATGAGTCTTGTTGGCCCGCGTCCTGAGCGTCCGCATTTCGTGAAGCTGTTCCGAGAAAGCATCCCCCGCTACATGGCGCGCCATCGCGTCAAATGTGGCCTGACCGGTTGGGCGCAGGTCAATGGGCTGCGCGGCCAAACCCCCATCGAGGAACGCATCGCCTACGACCTTTACTATGTCGAGAACTGGAGCTTTTGGTTCGATCTCAAGATTCTCGCCATGACTCTCTTCGCTCGGAAAAACGCTTACTAAGTCCCAATCAGGGAAAAACGTCCTTGACCCTGAGGCGCCCACCCGGAAGAAATGGGGCAAATCGAATCTCCATATCGAGGAACGCATCTTTTCGTGCGTGTTGCGGACAGCAAAGCTAAATTGTTAGCATGTACGGTTGCATCCGCAACAAGAGGAAAAGATAGGCCTAAGGAGTCGGGTGACCATGATGATGTCGGGTATGAGCTGCTGGTTTCAGCGCCTAGCTGTGATTGCCATAGCTTTGGGTTGGGGAGGGGCGACGGCTCAGACGCTTCCCCCAAAACTTCCCGAGCAGGCAGGCGATCCTGCTCTCTCGAAAGTGCACTCCAAGCTACTGCACTTGGAGCAGTCTCTCAAGATCGCTCCGCAAAGGACTGTCAAGGAAGCCATTCAGGAGATTCCAGAGACGCAACTCTTTGCTACTGATGCCAAGGGCAAATCAGTTCTCGTCGAGGTCATTTGCACGAACCTTGATGACGCCGTTGTGCGCAAGTTCGCTCTACCGGGCGTTGAGGTCACGGGCTACTACCCGAAATATAAGCGTGTGACGCTTGCTGTGAGCGATCTTAGCGAGCTCAAGGTGATTGCGCAATTTCCAGAAGTCGCCATGGTCCTGCCGATTTACAAGCCGTGGACTTCAGGGCAAGGTGCCGCCGACAGTCGCGCCGATCGTGCTCTCAAAGCCAACGGCCTCCCCATTTTTGGGATCGATGGCAGTGGCGTCATGGTGGGCATCCTCTCGGATAGCTTTGCGTGGACGTCGGGTGTGCGAGACAGCGATACTTTACCGGGGGCGGGCGTGGCAGGCATCTTGACGAATGCCAAGCCCCAGAAATCCGGGGACATGCCCTCCACGGTGACACTCGTGCGCGACGATCTGCCCGGCAACGATGAAGGCGCTGCGATGGCAGAACTCGTCTACGACGTCGCCCCCGGGGCGTCGATTGCTTTCCATACTGCCGCTGGGGGAGAAGCCCAGATGGCCGAGGGCATCGAACGGCTGCGCAGCGAAGCCGGCGCGCGCGTGATTGTTGACGACGTTATTTACTTCCGAGAGCCAATGTATCAAGACGGTATTATTGCCCAGGCGGCGGCCCAGGCCGTACGCAATGGCGTCGTCTACTTCAGCTCCGCCGGTAATGCGGCCAACCTCGCCTTCCGAATCCCCTATCGCGACGTCAACCGCCGCAAGAGCGAGGCAAAGATCCCCCCCACAGGCGCTGATCTCCACGATTGGGGCGGGAATAACCCCTATTTGCCCATCCGCTTTGGCCCCAGCGGTGGCTCGGTGACGGTTGTCCTCCAGTGGAATCAGCCCTTCTATAGCCTCAATCCTGTGCCAGGCAAATCGGGGTCGCGAATCGACCTCGATATGTATCTTCTTGCTGCTCCTAGTCCGGGAAGCTTCTCCACCCCCCTCGCGGAAAGCCGTGAAGGGCAGGGCACTAATTATCTCCCGCTCGGCGACCCAGTGGAAATTTTCTCGTATACTGGGGGGCCAAACCAGACAGCTTTCCTTGCCATCGACCACTATCAAGGGAGCATGACAAAGATCCCCCAGAATAAGCGCACGCCTTTGGAAATGCGGCTCGTATTCTTTGCCAGTGGCGACGTAGAAATCCAAGGCATCCCCAATGCTTCAAGCGCCTACGGCGGCCCGACGATGTACGGCCATGCCCTTGCCGATGGTGTGGTCAGCGTTGCCGCGGTTCCGTGGTGGGAAGCGTTGTATCCCACGCTCTACGGGCCAACAAGCGAAATTGACCCCGAGCCGTTTACGGCGCGTGGCGGTTCGTTCAAAATTCTCTTCGACAGCTTTGGCAAAGTGCCCAAGAGGCCGCGAGTCGTAAATGCTCCGACGTTGGCTTCGGTCGATGCGTGCAACACGACTTTCTTCGGAGCGTCCGATCTAGAGGTGCCGCCCGTGGATGGAGAACCCGACGGGTTCCCGAATTTCTTCGGGACCTCGGCCGCGGCTCCCACTGCGGCAGGTGTGGGCGCCCTCCTCCTGCACCAGAATCCTGGCCGCACACCGAGTCAAGTGCGGCAAGCGCTTGTATCCACGGCAGTCGACGTGAAAGGAGCGCGTGCGGCAGTGGGGTGGGACGATGTGAGCGGTGTGGGTCTTATCGATGCTGCGGGTGCGGCATCAACTGGCGGCGGGGGATTCAATTTTGTCAATTTGCGTTTCTTCAAACCGTCCTCCTGGGCAAGCCCACTTGTGGTTAATCAGACGATCAATTCGACTAACGACGAGCCGAACTTCGTCACCGGCAAACCCGTGTATGTGAACTTTGCTCTCCTCAACGAAGGCAACATTGCGAGCGGTCCCTTCAGCGTGCAGATTCTCGTGGATGATGTGGTCGTCGCCACCCTGCCCTATGCCAGCGGACTGGGCCCGGGTGCCCAAAGCCAAATGACGAATATCTCGATCGGCTCGCTCCCAGCTGGCCCCCACGTGATCCGTGTCGTCATCGACCCGCTGAATCAAGTAGCCGAGCAAAGCGAGGCTGATAATGAAATTTCCAGAAGCATAAGCGTGGGCGCCCCGCCCTCGAACAACAACTTTGCTCAGGCCCTTGCGTTGGGAACCTGCCCGATGTCGCCCATCACGGGCTCGAACCGGTTTGCCGATAAAGAGTCCGGAGAACCTTCACACGCAGGGAACCTCGGCGGCGCATCCATCTGGTACACTTGGCAATCACCCAATGTTGTGTCACCCATGCGGGTGAAGATCGATACCGTGGGAAGCGATTTTGATACGCTCCTGGCAGTGTATACGGGTGGAAGTGTTACCACCCTAGCGTTTGTTGCCGCTAACGATGATATCGTTCCTGGCACCAACCGGCAAAGTAGCGTCGAGTTCGAAGTTTCCCCGAATACCCTCTACGCCATCGCCGTTGATGGCAAGAATGGAGCTCAGGGGAACGTCGTGCTCAATATTTCAGCTGCTGCCACGAACGATAATCTTGCTCAGGCACAGCTTCTCTCTGGCGCATCTGGGAGTGCCAGTGGCCTCAACTTCTGCGCCTCAAAAGAGCTTGGTGAGCCCGACCACGCCGGCAATACGGGTGGGCGCTCCGTGTGGTTCCGCTGGGTGGCTCCGCGCAGTGGCGCAGCTCTCTTCACGACACAGGGCTCGAGGTTTGACACTCTCCTCGCCGTCTACACGGGCTCTGGTTACGGCACACTCAATCTCATCGCCGAGAACGACGATGTGGGCGGCGGTGCTACGTATAGCTACGTCTCATTCCCCGTCACTATGGGTGTTGAATACCTCATCGCCCTCGATGGCAAAAATGGCGACGCAGGTAACTATCAGCTCTCCTACTCAGCGGGCGCCAGCAACGATTTCTTCGGTGCGCCGATGGTCCTGCCCTCGGTCTGTGATGGATTTGTCACAAGCACCAACGTGGGTGCCGGAATCGAGCCGAGCGAACCGGCTCATGCGGGGAATCCTGGTGGCGCGTCCGTTTGGTTCCGCTGGGTCGCACCCACGACGGGATCGCCGACCTACCCAGTCACCTTCTCGACCTCGAGCAGCGATTTCGACACTCTCCTGGGAGTGTACGAAGGAACTTCCGTCAATAATGTCTCGTTGTTGGCCTTCAACGACAATGCTCGGCCCGATTTGAGCCCCGCCACGAAGACGAGCCAGCTGAGCTTCGTCGCCGAGGAGGGCAAGACGTACATGATCCTCGTTGATGGTGTGGCGAGCGGCTCCAGCGTGGCTCAAGGCAATATCGTGCTCTCGTGGGATACCGGCTATGCGCCCGAGAATGACTTCATCGGCAAGCCCACTTACTTCCCGTATCTCGAGTCGGTCAACGGTACAACAGAAACGGCGGTCGTTGACGTCCCGCGCACCAACAATGGCGCCTCACGCGAGCAAGACGAGCCCAACCATGCGATGATCACCTCCGGTATGCGCAGCGTTTGGTTCACCTTCACCATCGAGGAGACGCCTCTGGTCGATGAAGACGTCCGCCTTGTCACCATCGAGATCGACACCAACACGCCGCAGGCCGGTTGCTACCCCGTGCCGTTCGATCCCGTTGTTGCTGTCTACACTGGTGGCCCGGGGCTCGGACAGCTTCAGCCCTATGCCTTCAATGACGACATCATTCCGGGCGTGAACACAAATTCTCGCGTTGTGTTCATTGCGCCGCCCGGCAAGTACTACATCGCCGTCGACGGCAAAAACGGCACGTCGGGCAACTTCCGTTTCAAAGCCGAAAACCGAATGGCGCCGACAGGGCTGCTCAAGGCGCTCAAAGCTAACCCTGAGATTTTGAAGAGCCAATTCCCGACGATGCTTCGGCCTCCAGCCGAGTAAGCATCGCACGCTCTGTGCGATCTCGCGGGCGAGAGGGCTCTGCCCTCTCGCCCAAAGTTTTTCTTCGGCTTGGCGTTTTGCTCTTGCGACTCTGCCGTGTAGCCAGCGTCTTGCGTTACGGCCCTCGTGCGAGTGTTCATTGAATTTGCCAACATGGGTGAGTGCCGTTTGAGTTGTAGGCTTATAAATGACGCAGAGAGTCGTTGCTCTCACTCCAAGCGCGCAAATCAGGCGTTTGGGGAGCGGCACAGAAGGCTCGTCAGCAAAGAATCAAGAGACGTTGAAATGAGGAGGAGTTGGCAACGATGGAAGTTCTCGAAGCCATCATGACGCGGCGCAGCGTCCGCGTATTCGATCGCCGTCCTGTTCCGAAGAGCGACCTTCTTCAGCTCGTCGCAGCCGGAATGCAGGCCCCCTCGGCTGGCAATCAGCAGCCGTGGCAATTCGTTATCATTGATGACCGCGGGCTTCTCCTGCGTGTGCCCGATTTCCATCCCTACGCGCAAATGGTTGAAACCGCGCCCGCAGCTATTCTTGTCTGTGGCGATCTCTCGCTTGAACAACGAAAAGGCTATTGGGTGCAGGACTGCTCAGCGGCCACGCAGAACATTCTCCTCGCCGCACATGGTCTTGGCCTGGGGGCAGTGTGGACAGGAGTTTACCCGCGTGAAGAGCGTGTGGCGGGAGCCAGGCGCCTTTTTGGGCTTCCCGAGCACATCATTCCGTTAGCGCTCATTTTCGTTGGCTACCCCGCTGACAAACCAGCGCCGGAAAATCGCTTCCGCGATGACCGCATCCACTGGAATGGCTGGGGAAAGTAAAAGCTTCGCAAGAGTCACAAATTTGAAAACGTTCCATTTGACTTCCATGAAATCCGTCACATCAATGAATCGCAAATCATCATGATTTTGATGAAAGGAACTCTAGTTCTGCTGAAGATGCAGGCGGAGAGGCGGAGAGAGGGGAGGGCGTTTCCTTCCGCAAGGAGAGGGGATTGAAGCTCTCTTTTCGCAGGACCGGCAAGTGCATTTGTGTCGGTGAGCGCAATGAGCTTTGAGAGGGTCAGGTGGCGTGGCAAGAAAGAGCGCTAAAGGCGACAGGCTTCCGATGCCGGGGCTGACAGAAGACGCTCCGCTCATTCGCTCGATCATCCAATCAGCGGGAATTGGCGTTTGGCGCTGCGATCTGCGCACGAAGGAAGTCGAGGGAGACGCTCTAGCTTGCCGCATCATTGGCTTTTCGGAGTCCGAAGGGGCGCTTTCATTCCGCAGCTTTTTGCGCCGTGTTCATCCCATTGATCGCGGCCGGGTGCTTGAGTACACACGAAAATTGTTAGCGGGTGAGATCTGCCCCCAGTTCGACTTTCGCGTCCTCACAGAGACGAAAGTTCCTCGTTACGTCCTCACACGCGCTGCGCTGGAGAAGGATGGGGACTCTGGTTGCATCCTTGGTATCGTTCAAGATCAGACCGATTGTCTGCGGCGATACCGTGAACATCAAGCGGTAATAGACCTCTCTCATACGCTTCGTCAAGTCGTCTCTGTTTCAGAGCTTGTCACTGCTTCTCTGGAAGTGATTGCTCGGGCCCTAGATGCTCCGCACGGCCTTTTTGCTCGCCGCGAGAGGGAGCGACTGGAAGTCCGAGTCACGCATGCGTGCGGACGTTGGGCGGCGCTCGTCGATAAGACTGCAGACTACAGAGAGGGGATAATTGGAGCCGTCCTTGCCGAAAACTGCGTTTTTGTCTCTCGTCGCGTTTGGGAGGATCCTCGTGCGCTGCAGCCAGCTTTCCTGCAAGGGCTCCACGGATTTCTCGCTGTGCCGCTCGTGGTCAGCGGCAAACTTGAGGCTGTCATTGCCTTAGGAAGACCGGAAGCCTTCGATGACGACGAAATTGCCGTGGCCGAAGCATTGTGTGACGTCGTCGCCACAGCACTGGGACGAATGATCCATGAACACGCCGTCACGCAGCGATTGTATGAAATGGACATCCTCCACTCCATTGATCATGCGATTTCCGAGTGCTTGGATCTGGAGGTCGTCCTTAGCGAAAGCCTGAGCCAAGTCGTTGCCCACCTCGGCGTGGACGCAGCCGCTGTCTTGATCCTTTCGCGAGCCACCAACAAACTGACATGCCGTGCAGCCACCGGAATCGCAGCTCGTCAGATTTGGCAAGCCGAAGTTCCTTTGGGAGAAAGCGTGGTTGGACGTGTCGCGGCACTCCAAGCCCCGATCCTTTTGCGATCACCGGAGGACATCGCTCGGTGCCCCATGCGGGAGGATTTTCGTGAGTTTCTCGAGCAAGAAGGCTTCCAGGCGTATGCAGCGTTTCCTCTGATTGTGAAGCACGAAGTGGCCGGAGTCCTCGAGCTTTTCAATCGCTTGCCACTTGAATTTTCGATGCCATGGACGAAGTTCGCCGAGCTCGTCGCGGGGCAAATCGCAGTGGCTGTGGCAAACGCAGAGCTCTACACGGATTTGATGGCTTTGCACCATGAGTTGATCTTGGCTTACGATGCCACAATCGAGGGCTGGGCCCGCGCCCTCGAGATGCGCGACGTGACAACTGAGCAGCACTGCGTGCGTGTGGCCGATTTTGCGGTGGGGTTTGCAGCTCGGATGGGTTACGCGGGCGACGCATTGGTAAACTTGCGTCGCGGCGCCCTCCTTCATGATATCGGAAAAATTGCCATTCCCGATAGCGTCCTGAAAAAGCCAGGCCCCCTTTCAGATGAAGAATGGGCTCTTATGCGCGAGCACCCCCGCACGGCCCTCGAACTGCTTCGTCCGATCAAATTCCTCGAGGCGAGTCTGGACATTCCCGCCTATCATCATGAACGTTGGGACGGTACAGGCTATCCCTTTGGCCTCGCAGGCGAGAAAATTCCCCATGCCGCTCGCATCTTTAGCCTTGTCGACGTTTACGATGCACTTACATCTGATCGTCCCTATCGCAAAGCGTGGACCAAAGCCGCCGCATTAGACTACATTATGGCCCAGGCTGGGAGAATGTTTGATCCCGAGCTCGTTCCCCCCTTCATCGAATTGCTAAGAAATGGCGATCCTCCATTTTCCTCCTGGTCAAAAGCTTCCGCGTGAACGTCCAGAACAATGGCCGTCCCCCTGCAAACTCCCCCCCACCAGCGGTGATGCCAATAGATGAAAATAAGCCGTCATTTGATCTTAATTGCTATCGTGTTGCAGACCACTGCGGCCAGAGCTGACTCAACAGCCACGGCGAAACGGCCCATCGTGCTCGGCTATTATCCCTCGTGGTCGACTGAAGTTTCTCCTGCTGCCATTCGGTACGAACTGTTTACGCATTTGGCCCACGCTTTTGTGACCTGCACGAGCGAGGGACTAATACGCACCCAGGGTAACCTCCCAAGTCGCGAACTTGTTGAGCGCGCCCACGCTGGAGGGACGCGAGTGCTTGTGAGTGTGGGTGGTGCCGAGAGTGGGCCGCTTCTCAGCGCGGCTGCGACCTCCGCCACGGCACGGCAACAACTCGTCGCTGGGCTCCGCGAGCTCGTCGAGAAATGGGGCTACGACGGCATCGACCTCGACTGGGAGTTTCCGCAAAACGCCGCCGAGCGCGATGCCCTCACGAGTTTGGCGCGTGAGTTACGCTCGGCGATCGGCCGCCATCGCCTTCTCGTCACGGCCCAGATGGGAAACGATTGGGGGTGCCGCTATGTGGACATGGAGGCGTTGCGCGACGTCATGGACTGGGTGGCGGTCATGACCTACGATATGCATGGCCCTTGGAGTACTCATGCCGGGCACAATGCCCCCATCCACAAATCCTCCGAGGATCCCTTCGAAGGCTGTACCTCCAACACAGTCACCGACTACATGAACTATTGGCGTCTGCGCGGCAAATGGCCAGCCGAGCGGTTGCTGCTGGGCATTCCCTGCTACGGACGCGGTTTTCGCGCGAAGTTGCACGCCGCACTGCCTCCAAACGCCAAGCAGCATCCGCGAGCCTATGTGCCTTTTCGCGAGATTGCGACCCTGCTGCAACAAGGATGGAAGCGTCACGTCGATCCCATCGCTCGAGTTCCCTGGCTCGAAAGCCCCGACGGCAGAGAGTGCCTTTCCTACGAAGATGAAAAGAGCGCGCGCCACAAGGGCGAGTGGGCACGCAGCCAAGGTTTTGGGGGAATTTTCTTCTGGGAGATTACGCAAGATCGCGTCGCGCCAACCCGACATGCCATCATCGAAGCGGCTCGAGTGGGGTTCTTAGGATCATCCCCCTAGCTTAGCATTCGGGCACGCGTTGGGAGTGAGTTTTGCGGGCGCCCGGTATGCTTGCGTTGTGGTTGCGCATGAGAAGTTTAGGGCTGGGCACCGTGGCCCACAGCTGCCAGAGGAAGGCGCACGCAAACGTCGGTGCCCCGCCCCTCGATGCTGGTGATCTCAATGGAGCCCCCAAGGTTAATGACGATTGAGCGTGTAATTGCCAATCCCAAGCCCGATCCACCGCGCTTCGTCGTAAAAAACGGATCAAAAACGCGTGCGAGGAGATGCGCGGGGATCCCCGGGCCCGTATCGCGCACATGAAGCTCAGCCATTCCTCTGCGCACGCCAAGCGAGAGTGTGACGCTTTTCTCGCCCTCGTGACTGGCAAGAGCGTCACGGGCGTTGAGAACAAGGTTGAGAATGACCTGGCGCACAGCCCGCGGATCCGCAGAAACGTAGACCGCCTGCTCGGGAATCTCCAGCGAAAGTGTCAAGGGGAGGTCTCCGCTTTTGCGGATCAGCTCCGCTGCTCGGCGAATTTCCACATCCAGTGCCACTGTTTGCTTGTTTGCGCCCTCCGGCGGTTTTGAAAGCGAGAGAAAATGGGTGACCAACTCATTGAGTCGCTCGATTTCTTCCACAAGCTCGCGGGCGTTGCGCGCTGCAGATGAATCGGCTGGCTGAGAGCGAATGATCTCCTCGCTCAGCATCCGCATGATGGAGAGCGGGTTGCGCAATTCGTGGGCCAGTCCTCCTGCCAACGCTGCCATCGCTTCAAAACGCGCCAAGTTCATCGCCTTGGCCTCAGCGTGGATGACGTAAGCAAAAAGGCGATAGAGCAGATAGACGAGCGCGACGAACAGCGCCGACGTGAGGACCATCTGGAAACGCACGCGCCGCTGGATCTCGCGCAAACTTTCGAAGTAGTCCGCGCTTGCCGATAAAGCGAGAATCCCGACGACTCGTCCCTCGGAAATCAGCGGCAGGTAGACCCGCTTGTAGTAGGTGTCGCCAATGGGGTAGAGGCGCATGGCAGCAATTTGCCCCCGAGCGGCAAGGGCGAGCGGGTGGCGGTCAATATCGCGAAAGACGTATGGTGCTCCGGGTTCGCTTCGGCGCATCGCATCGGCGATCACGAGGCCGTGGACCGTCAGCAGGGCTAGGTCCCGGAGATTGTTAGTTCGCCGAAACTCTTCCAGCGCTTGCACCAATTTGTCGTACGCTGCCGTGTCGGCAAAGCTATCGAGAAGCTCCGCGGCCGAATCTTCTGGCGAACCGGCGACCAGTTCAAAAATGGGCGGGAGCGTCGGGCGCCGAAGCTCGAAAACGATGGCTCGTCCCACTGCCACAAGCTGGCGCGTCAGGTCGTTTTCTTTGGAGCTTTCGAACAGGCGCAGAAGGCGCATCGTGGAAAGGTTGAAAATGAAGAGGATGGCAATGAGCACAAGCATGGTGGCAAATGAGGGAAGCCCCCGACGCAGGGGGAGCCCCTCACCTGCCTGCGACTCTACGCCTGATTTTTTCCGCCGCCACCATTTCATAAGCGAGCTATCTTTGCCTTTCCGCTAAAGAGTGGCAATCTCGCAAGTGTCTAAATGAAGTGAGTCTACTGATGGCTGCTCTCGAATCGTTGGCCTAACTCGGCGCCGCGTTGCCCGCGACAGAAAATTTTTCCCCTGTCTCTGGATAATGAGAACAAAAATCATCCTATTTTTGAGGGAGCATTATGGCCGAGCGAGTGAAAGTTGCCAAGCATGGTGAGCTCAAAGACGGGGAGGCGAAAGCTGTCGTGGTGAACGATGTGCCCGTGGCTCTTTTTTATGTGGGGGGCAAGTATTACGCATTAGCAGATTCGTGTTGTCACCGCGGCGGACCGCTGAGCGAGGGAACTCTTGACGGGTTAACGGTGAGTTGTCCCTGGCATGCCTGGGAGTTTGACCTGACGACAGGAGCCTGTGTGACAAACCCAGGTGCTCAGCAGCCGTGCTATGAAGTTGCTGTGGAAGGCGATGATGTTATCGTGGTGCTCGCCTAAGGGCATGCGCTACTCAAGCTCCGGGTCTGGGGGAGGTGGTTCGACGAGAATCACTTCCCCCTTCGTTTTGAGGGTCAGCG
>FWWL01003557.1_pt1 | contig 16935 bp, 15 predicted proteins | sample 2228331 | NCBI WGS metagenome assembly FWWL01 (sample SAMEA103939775, study PRJEB20133) | metagenome
ATATATTAACAGATATACCAAATGAATGGATTTTGGAAAACAAAAAATATGTTTTAAAAATAAAAGAGTTTGAAATAAGGGGGCCTTTAAAAACATATGCGGATGCACCTGAAAAAAATCTTTTATTTTTAAAAGGAAGTTTTGGATTTCTTGAAATTGCCGCAAATAAAGAAAGTGCCTTTGATATAATAAAACCAAACTTTCCTGAAAAAATAAACATAAAAGAAATATAAAAATTTTAAAACTTAAAATTAATTATGAAATTTTCAAACAGAATAGCTAAATTCCCCCATTACTTTTTTGAGGAACTTGACAGATTAAAGGAAGAATATAAAGAGGGTCTTATTGATATGGGTGTTGGAGACCCTGATATGCCAACCCCTCCTGAAATTATTGAAATTCTTAAAAAAGAGGCAAATAACCCCATCTTTCACAGATATTCCCCTTACCAAGGATATGATTTTCTAAAAAAGGCAATAAAAAAATATTACAAAAAAAGATTTGATGTTAATCTAAGGGAGGAAGAAATTCTTGTTTTAATTGGTTCAAAGGAGGGGCTTTCTCATATTGCCTTTGTTCTCCTTGATGAAAACACATACTCTATTATTCCTGACCCTGCTTATCCTGCTTATGAACTTGCCTCAAAAATGTCAGGTGGAATTATTTATAAAATGCCCTTAAAGGAAAAAAATAACTTTTTACCTGATTTAAGCAAAATCCCTGAAAATATTCTTCAAAACACAAGGGTAATGTATTTAAATTACCCCAATAATCCTACAGGTGCAGAAGCTAATTATGATTTTTATAGGGATATAGTTAAGCTTGCAGAAAATTATGATTTTGCCCTTATAAATGACCTTTGCTATGCAGAAATCTATGAAGAAAAAGAGCCAATTTCTCTGCTCCAGGTTTCAAAGAAAAATACTATTGAATTCAATTCTCTCTCAAAAACCTTTAATATGACAGGATGGAGAATTGCCTTTGTATGCGGTGATGAAAGAATTGTTCAAAATCTTGCTAAATTTAAAACAGTTATTGATAATTGCCAGTTTGGAGCAATCCAAAAAGCAGCAGAATACGCCCTTTTAAATTATGAGGAATTAAATAAACCTATAAGAGAAAAATATAAAAAAAGAAGAAGAAAATTAAAAGAGACTTTAAAAGAAATGGGAATGGATTTTTTTGATTCTCAGGCAACCTTTTACATATGGGCAAAACCTCACAAAATGCCAAGCTATGAGTTTGCTCTTGAATTTTTAAAGAAAAAAAAGGTTATGACTGTTCCAGGTGAAGGTTTTGGTGAAGAGGGAAGAGAATTTATAAGATTCAGTGTAACTGTCCCAGATGAAAAATTTGATGAAGCTATTAAAAGATTAAAGGAATTTTTAAAAAGTTGATAAAAGTATTAAAATTCGGGGGAGAGGTTTTAAAAAATATAAATAGGATTAAACTTGCGGCAAGAGAAGTAGAAAATTATATAAAGGAGAAAACGCTTCCTGTTATTGTAGTTTCTGCAATGGGAGATACAACAGACAGATTGATAGAACTTTCAAAAAAAATATCAAAAAACCCTGACAAAAGAGAAATGGATATGCTCCTTACCGCAGGAGAAAGAATATCCATGGCTTTATTTTCAATGGCATTAAAAGAAAGGAACATAAATTCAAAATCTCTTACAGGTTCCCAGGCAGGAATACTTACAGATACCAAACATAGTTCAGCCACCATACTTGAGATAAAAGGAGAAAGAATTTTAAAAATGATTGAAAAGGGAGAAGTTCCAATAATAGCAGGATTTCAAGGGATAAGCACGGAAAAAGAGATAACAACTCTTGGAAGAGGTGGTTCAGATTTGACAGCAGCAGCAATCGCTGTTTTTTTAAAGGCAGAGGAGGTAATATTTTACAAGGATGTTGATGGCATATATTCCCTTCCGCCAAAAATAATAAAAAAATCAAAAAGAATAAAAGAGATATCCTTTGAGGAAATGCTCTTTTTATCAGAATATGGGGCAGAGGTTTTAAATCCAAGAGCCGTAGCAATAGGTATGAAATATAACTTAAAATTCTATATCAAAAATCTAAAAAAGGAAGGTTTTACCGTGATAAAAAAAGAATCCATTGAAGCACCCTATGTAAAAGCGATAACCCTAAAAAGGGGAATTGCTCTTCTTGTTCTTGAAAAAGTAAAGGAAAACTTTGAGGTGCCTCAAACTGCCCAATTTTTAAATGAAAATAGTATCAATGTGCTTTTTTTTATGCATGGAATAAAAAATGAAAGGGGTGTTGACCTTTCCTTTGCAATAGAATCAAAAAATATAAATAAAGAAATCCTTGAAAAAATAAAAAATTTATATAATCCTGAAAAAATAAAACTTATGAAAAAACTTGGTGCTCTTACAATTGTTGGATATGGAATAGGAGATTCCCCTGAAATTCTAAATGAATCAATGAAAGAACTTGAAAAAGAAAAAATTCATATATATGCAATATTCTCCTCAAGACCCGGTATAATCTTTGTTTTAAAAGAAAAAGACCTTTTAAGGTCCTTAAAAATGCTTTCAAAAAAATGGAAACTAATATTATAAAAATAATTGAAAAAAAAAGGGATGGGGAAAAATTAAAAAGGGAGGAAATTGAATATTTTATTAAAGGCATTCTTGAAGGAAAAATCCCAGATTACCAGATTTCTGCTTTTTTAATGGCAATATACTTTCAGGGACTTGATGAGGAAGAAACCTTTATTTTAACAAAAGCAATGAGAGATTCTGGTAAAACTATTGACATTCTTGGCGTTTCTCCCCTTTTAGACAAACATTCAACAGGAGGTGTGGGAGACAAAGTTTCCCTTGTTCTTGCCCCTATTGTTGCTACATATGGAATATATGTTCCAATGATCTCTGGAAGAGCTTTAGGACATACAGGAGGAACAGTTGATAAAATGGAAAGTATTCCAGGATATAGAACAGATTTAAGTGTAGATGAATTTAGAAAAATTGTAAAGGAAGTGGGGTGTTCAATAATAGGACAATCAGAGGAGATTGCACCTGCTGACAGAATTTTATACTCAATAAGAGATGTAACAGGAACAGTCCCCTCAATTCCACTTATAACTGCAAGTATTCTTTCAAAAAAATTATCAGTTAATCTTGAAGGAATAATTTTTGATGTTAAAACAGGATTCGGGGCTTTTATGAGAAAATCCGGGGATGCTGAAAAACTCGCAGAATCTCTTGTAAAGATTTCAAAAAGAATGGGGGTAGAGGCAAAAGCACTTATAACAGATATGAATGAACCTCTTGGAAGTGCAGTGGGGAATAGGCTTGAGGTTATGGAAACACTTTTTTATTTAAATGGTGCAGAAATAAAAGACCTTGATGAGGTGGTTAAAAATTTAGCAAGCCATCTTTTTTTAATGGGTAAAAAAACAGAAAGTTTAGATATAGGGAAGGAAATGGTGGATAAAGCAATAAAAAGTGGAAAAGCACTTAAAAAATTTGTTGAAATGGTAAAGGCACACGGGGGAGACACCTCTTTTCTTGAATTTGTAAATATTGATAATTTTGTAAGAGCAAAATTTATAGAATTTGTTAGGGCGGAGGTTGAAGGCTATATAACAAGAATGGATGCAAAACTTGTGGGAGAGGCTGCAAGGCTTTTAGGAGCAGGAAGGTTTAAAAAGGAAGATAAGATTGACCCTTTTGCAGGTATTATAATAATTAAAAAGGTGGGCTCTTATGTGAAAAGGGGGGAAAAAATTTTTGAAATAAGGTTTAATGAGGAAAAAGGAATTGGGGAGGTTAAAAGAATGTTATATGATTCTCTTGATTTTCATATAGAAAAACCTCCTGAAAGAAGGCTTATTTATAAACTTATAGAATAATGTTGCCCTTAAAGGATAATATACCTTCAAAAAGGTTTCCTTTTTGGACATATACAATAATAATTACATGTGTTTTGATATTTATTTATGAATTTATGCTTCCTCCTGCTCAAGAGAGGGAATTTTTATATAAAAATGGTTTTATTCCTTATCTTTTTTTAAAAGACCCTATAGAAAGGTTTCCTACAATTTTTACTTCAATTTTTCTTCATGGGGGTTGGGTTCATTTATTTTTTAATATGCTTTATCTTCATATATTTGGGGACAATGTGGAGGATGTTCTTGGAACTTTTTGGTTTTTATTTCTTTTTATAGGAGCAGGAATTTCAGGTATATTTCTTGAGACAATTTTTCATCCAGATTTAAAGGTTCCTATGATAGGGGCTTCTGCCGCGGTTTCGGGTGTTATGGGATTTTATTTTGTTTTCTTTCCTTTTGCAAGGATTTTAACGATTGTTTTTTACTTTTTTTTCTGGGATATAGTTCCGGTACCTGCCTTTGTATTTTTGGGTTTTTGGATTTTATTTCAATTTTTAAGTGGCTTTATGTCCCTTTCTTCCTCTTTTGTAGGGGTTGCCTTTTTTGCTCACATAGGAGGTTTCCTCTTTGGATTTTTTATGGCAAGGCTTTTTATAAAGGCAAAATAGAATGTATTTATATAGGTTTCAAATCCTACTTTAAAAATTGGAGGTAAAAGAACCTAATCTTAAAACTCGGGTTAAAATTCTTTCCCATTTGCCTTACATTATCTTTACCCTTAAAATTAAAACATAATTTTATAAGGAGGCTTTTATGCTAACAAAAATTATTTTTGCTATTTTATTAACTTCTTCTCTTTTTTCACAAGTAGGTCCTACTTTGGGAATAAGGGAAAATCCTCCTCAGGTTTATGCCCTTATTAATGCCAGAATAATTTGTAAAGCAGGAGAAATAATTGAAAATGGGAAAATTGTTATAAGAAAGGGAATAATTGAAAATGTGGGAAAAGATATAAAAATTCCTCCTGATGCCTATGTTATTGATCTAAAAGGCAAATGGATATACCCAGGATTCATAGAACCCTATCTTATCTATAAGGAGAAAGGAAAAATGAAAGAGACACCTTCCTATACTTTCTTTTCAAAGGAAAGGGAAAAAGAAAAAAAGGGAAGTTCTTACTGGAATGAAAATGTAAATCCAGAGATAGATATTGGTGATATTTATTCTCCTGATGAAAAAATTATTGAAAATTATATTTCTTATGGATTTACAGCAGCTCTTTTTGTTCCAGAAAAAGGTATATTTAAAGGTAAAAGTGCTCTTTTTTCTCTTTTGAAGGAAAACCCAAATTTAACCCTTATAAAAGAAGATGTTTTTGAACATATAGGTTTTGAATATAATGAATTTTCTGATGATTATCCCACTTCTCTTATGGGAGCAATAGCACTTATAAGACAGGTTTTTTATGATGCAATATGGCATAAAAAAATATGGGAATATTATAAAAAGAATAAAAATATTCCAAAACCTGAATTTATAAAAGATTTGAGGGAACTTGAAGATTTGATAGATAAAAAAAGAAAGGCTCTTTTTGAAACTAAGGATGACCTTTATATTTATAGAGCAAAGAAAATCGCAGATGAATTTGGACTTGATTTTTTAATCCTTGGTTCAGGTTATGAGTATAGACAAATAGAGTTTCTTAAAAAACTAAAAAATCCCCTAATTATTCCCCTCGATTTTCCTGAGGACCTTAAATTTGAAACACCAGAGGAGGCTTTGAATATACCTTTAAGTAAGTTGCTCCATTATAAATACGCCCCTTATAATCCTTTTTTTCTTTATAAAAATGGTATTAATTTTGCCTTTACAACTTATCCTTTAAATTCTCCTTCAAAATTTATGGAAAACTTAAAAAGCATAATAAAAAGAGGTTTTCCTCAAGATTACGCTCTTAAAGCTTTAACAGAAATCCCTGCAAAACTGCTCGGCGTGGATGATAAGCTCGGCTCAATTGAAAAGGGGAAACTGGCACACCTTGTTATAACTGACGGTGATATTTTTAAAGAGGGAAAGGTTTATGAGGTTTTTATTGATGGAAAAAGAATTACTTTAAAAAGGGAATACCCTGATATTGAAGGTAAATGGGAAATTTCCCTTAAGTTAAAGGATAAAGAAATAAAAGGAATTCTTGAAATAAAAGGAAAAGAAAATAAATATTCGGGGAACCTTATTTTTGATGATAAAAAAATAAAACTTGAAAAAATTAAAGTTGAATTCAAACACCTTGTCCTTGTTTTTAATGGAAAGGATATAGGGTTTAAGGGATTTTTTAACTTAAGCGGAGAAATTAAAGAGGGAAGGATTGAAGGTAATGGAATAACTCCTGAGGGTGAAAGTATAGAGTTTATTTTAAATTTCAAAGAAAAGCTACAAAAGGAAGAGAAAAAAAGGGAGGAATCTGAAAAATTTGAGGATGTTAAATTGAGATTTCCGCCGGTTTCTTTTGGTTATGAAGAGTTCCCAGAAAGACCAGAATATGTACTTATTAAGGATGCAACTTTATGGACAGCAAGTGATAGAGGAGTTCTTGAAGGTTATGATATGCTTGTTAAGGAGGGAAAAATTGTAAAAATTGATAGGCACTTAAAAGCACCTGAAAAAGCAATTATTATTGATGGAAAAGGAAAACATATAACACCAGGAATAATTGACCCCCATTCCCATATTGCTGTTTCTGGGGATGTAAATGAAGGGGGTGATATAGTCACATCTGAGGTAAGAATTGAGGATGTTCTTAATCCTTATGATATAAACATTTATAGAGAACTTTCTGGTGGTGTGACGGTTGCTGCAATTCTTCACGGTTCAGGAAATGTTATAGGGGGACAGTGTGTAGTTATAAAATTAAGGTGGGGTGTTAAAGAGCCTTTTGATTTGATTTACAAAAAGGCAAATCCTATTTTGAAATTTGCTCTTGGAGAAAATCCTAAAAAGTCTTACTTTGAATTTGAAAAAGCAGGATATCCACAGACAAGAATGGGAATAAGGGAGATAATAAGGGATAAATTTTTTGCTGCCCTTGATTATGAGAAAAAACTTATGAATTCAAGGGGACCTGTTAGAAAGGACCTTGAACTTGAAGCAATTCTTGAAGTTTTAAAAAATAAAAGATATGCCTGGGTTCATTCTTATAGACAGGATGAAATTCTGATGTTTATAAATCTTGCTAAAGAGTTTGGAATTAAAAATGTGAGTTTTCAGCATGCCCTTGAAGGGTATAAAATTGCAGATAAGATAAAGGAGACAGGTTTTTCAGTTACTACTTTTTCTGACTGGTGGGCTTTTAAATTTGAGGCTTATGATGCAATACCTTATGGAGCATATCTTATGGAAAAAGTGGGGGTTTTGACCTCCCTTCATTCTGATTTCAGTGAGGTTGCAAGGAGACTTAATACAGAGGCAGCAAAAGCTATAAAATATGGGGGACTTACAAAAGAAGAGGCAATAAAACTTATAACAATAAATCCTGCAAGACAGTTAGGAATAGATAAATATGTAGGTTCTCTTGAGGAAGGAAAGGAGGCAGATTTTGTTATATGGGATTCAGAGCCTCTTTCTCCTTTTAGCAAAGTTTTAGAAACATGGATTGAGGGAATAAAGTATTTTGATAGGAAAATTGACCTTGAAATGAGGGAAAGGGATAAAAAATTGAAAATGGAGCTTATCAATTATTATCTTGAAAAAAAATATAAATCAGGAAAGGGAAGAGAGTTTTTTGAAGGATTTAAAGGAGGAGAAAGATGAATAAAATTTTTGTTTTTTCTTTTGTTTTTACTTTTTTATATTCAAGCATTCAGATTCCCGCGGCGGAAACAGAGGGTCATCTTGCCCTTATAAATGGAGTTATTCATACTGTTACAAATGGGGATATTGAAAAGGGGGGAATTCTTATAAAGGATGGTAAAATTGTTGATGTTGGTGAAGATATAAAAATACCGGAAAATACCCCTCTCATTGACCTTAAAGGGAAACATGTATATCCTGGATTTATAGATGCAAATTCAATTCTTGGGCTTGTTGAAATATCCTCAGTTAGAGCAACTTTGGATTATGAAGAAAAAGGTGATTTTAATCCCAATTTAAATGTAGAGATTGCCATAAATTCTGACAGTGAACTTTTACCTGTAACAAGAGCAAATGGTATATTGCTTGCTAATATTGTTCCTCAGGGTGGGATAATAACTGGTTCTTCTGCTTTAATAATGCTTGATGGATGGACATGGGAGGATATGACTTTAAAGTTAAAAACAGGTATTCATTTGAAGTGGCCTTCCAAAAGGTTTTTCTCTACCAGATTTTATATGAGGCCAAAATCTGAGGAAGAAATGGAAAAGGAGTATGAAGAAAAAATTAAAAAGATAAAAAAATTTTTTGAAGAGGCTTATGCTTATATGAAAGCAAAGGAGTCGGAAAAGGAATTTAAAGAATACTATCATGAGAGGGATGAGAGATTTGAGGCAATGATTCCTTTATTGAAGGGTGAAATTCCCCTTTTTGTTCATGCAGATGATTATTTTCAGATAAGAGATGCGATAGATTTTCTTTCTAATTTTAAGGGTTTGAAAATTATCCTTGTAGGTGGATATGATTCCTTTCTTTTTGCTGATGAATTAAGAGAAAGAGATATACCTGTGATTATAACAGGTATTCATATAAATCCTTTTAGAGAGGATGATGCTTATGATGAGCCTTTTACTCTTCCTTATAAGCTTTATAAAAAGGGAGTAAAGTTTTGTATTGCAAATTCCGCAAGTGCTTTTGCTGCTGCAAATGCAAGAAATCTTCCCTATAAGGTTGCAAGTGCCTGTGCCTTTGGTTTACCCCTTGAGGAAGGAATAAAATCTTTAACAATTTATCCTGCTCAGATTTTGGGTGTAGAAGATAGGGTGGGTTCAATTGAAAAGGGAAAGGATGCAACTTTAATAGTTACAGATGGTAATCCTCTTGATATTAAAACAAATGTTATTATGGCATTTATTCAGGGAAGAAAAATTGAGCTTACAAATAAACATATTTTGTTATATGAAAAGTATAGGGAGAAATATAAAAGAAGCGGTCTTTTAAAATAAATAAGGAGGTTATTTATTGATGGAGGAGAAAATCAAGGGAATACTTTTGAATTATAAAAATATTGCCACCATAGGTTTTTCAAATAATCCTGAAAAGCCTGCAAGAAGGGTTCCTGCCTTTCTTATATCTAAAGGTTATAATGTTATTCCTGTAAATCCCACGCATGATGAAATACTCGGAAGAAAAAGTTATAAGAATATACTTGAAGTTCCTGATAAAGTAGAAATAGTTCAGGTATTTAGACCTTCTGAGGAGATTCCAGATATTGTTGAGCAGGTTATAAGGAGGAAGAGGGAAAAAGGGGATGTAAAAGTTTTATGGCTTCAGGAGGGAATAATGCATGAAAGTACAAAAAAAGCAGAAGAGGAGGGAATTATTGTTGTTCAGGATAAGTGTATGTACAAGGAATATGTAAAGTTAATAGGTGAGTAATTTATTAAGTGAAATTTTTACCAAAAGAATTTGAGATGACTTTTTGAAAAGTTTATAATTTAAAGAAGAGGTGTATTATGGAAGTTTTGAATTTTATCATTTTCTTTTTTATTTATGTCTATAATGGGGGGATTGGTAATGATGTGGCACGGGATGGAATATACGATGGAGAAAAATATATTTATTCTTCAGGATATACTTCAAGAGAGCATAATTACGGAGGAGTGGTAGACACCAATTATGACTGGGTTATTGTAAAAATTGATACCCTGGGTAATGAGAGGTGGAAGGTTTTTTACGATGGGGGGTACGGAGATGACCAGGCATACGGAATATCTTTGAGAAATGATGGAAAACTTGTTGTGGTCGGATACAAGGATTTTAATGGAAATGATGAGTGGAGAATTGCTGTTTATGATACAAGCAACGGAAACTGTTTGGATTCCCTCATTATAGGGGGTCCTGGAAGTGATTATGCTTACAGTGTTTCTTCCTACCAGGATACAATTTTTGTATGTGGAAGATACACAGCTACCGGTCAGGGATTTAACTTTAGAACTTTAAAACTTGACCCTTCTCTTTCAATAATATGGGATTCAGTGTGGCATGGAGGGAATGGTAATGATATTCCTTATAAGACAAGGGTTTATGGGGAAAAAGTTTATGTTTCAGGATACTATGATTCAGGAAACCCTGATGATAATGAAATGAAAATAAAAGTTTATAAAAGGAATGGGGATTTAATTAGAAGCGGGGAATGGGGGGATGGATCTGAGAAGAATAATGATGCAGCAAATTCTTTATGTGTTGATGATACGGGAAATGTTTATGTTGCGGGATATAGTGCTTTAAGTTCCGGGACAACAAGATGGAAAATAATAAAATTTGATTCAACATTCCAAAATGTGAAGTGGCAGAAGGTAAAGTCTCCGGGAAGCTCAATAAGAAGTGAGGAGGCAAGTGACCTTATTATAAAAGATAATTATATTTATGTGTGCGGTTATATTTATAAATCTTCCACCCAGTTTGACTGGAGAATAATGAAGTATTCTCTTACAGGAACTGATTCAACTCTAAGGGAAGTAGATTTTAATGGAGAGAATGATTATGCCCACGCTCTTTCTTTTTCCACAAATAAGATTTTTGTTTTTGGTTCTTCCTCAAATTCCCTTGACCAGGATTTTACGATAACTGATTCTACCTTAAATCTTACAGGGTATATGGAATTTTTTGTAAAAATAGATATAAAAAATGCGGGAGAGTTTTACCTTGTGGAATTAAAGGGAAATGGAAGCTTTGATTCAATTAAGGTATTTTTGGATGGAAGATTTTACAAAAAAATATATTATTTACCATATGAATTGAAAATTAAAGGTTATGAACTCCTTGTATATGTATTTAAAGAGGGGGAAATTTATGAGATGGGTCCTTATTATTTGAGTGAAACTTCCCCTGTTTTTATTATTTCAAAAAACAAACTATTTTATTTTAATAATATGGATATTCCTTTAAATATTTCTGTTTTTGATTTGTCCGGAAGAAGAGTGATGAGCTTAGAAATACCACCTAATACTCCTTATCCCCTTCTTTTGCCTAATAGTGGTGTTTTTATTTTAAAAACAAATTCAAGAAATATAAAGTTTTTTAATATTAAATATTAACCTTTCTTAGATTTTTTATACCCTGAATAAATGCTTCCATTGCCCTGTATGAACTTCTAACAAAAGGTCCTGAGGCGCAGTATAAAAATCCCATATCAAGGGCAATTTTTTTATAATATTCAAACTTATAAGGAGGAACATATTCTTTAACCTCAAGAAATTTTTTATGAGAGGAGGGTCTTAAATATTGACCTATTGTTACTATATCAACCCCTATCTCTCTTAAATCCTTTAAAGTTTTTATAACTTCTTCTTCCTTTTCACCGAGTCCTACCATTATACTTGATTTTGTGTATATATCAGGTTTTAATTTTTTTGCGTTTTCAAGAACTTTTAAACTTATAGAATAACTTGCTCTTTTATCCCTTACAAAAGGACTTAATCTTTCAACAGTTTCCACATTATGGGCAAGAACATCAGGGTTTGCCTCAAGGACAATTTTTAAGGAATTTATATTTCCCTGAAAGTCCGGAATAAGGGGTTCCACCAATATTGATGAATCAATAGATTTAATTGCTCTTATTGTTTTTGCAAAATGGTAAGCTCCTCCATCTATTAGGTCATCTCTATCAACAGATGTTAAAACAACATACCTTAGTCCCCATTCTTTAATTGCTTCACCAACCCTGTATGGTTCTTCAGGGTCAAGAAAACCTTTTGGGTTTCCTGTTTTTACATTGCAGAATCTGCAAGCTCTTGTGCATACATCTCCCATAATCATAATTGTTGCTGTTTTTTCTCCCCAGCATTCATTTATGTTAGGGCAGAGAGCCTCTTCACACACGGTATGGAGCCTTTTACTCTTTAAAGTTTTTCTTACCTGAGCATAGTTATCATTAAAAGAGAGTTTAATTTTAATCCAGGGGGGTTTTCTATTGATTTTCAAAATAAAGTGAAAAGCGCCCCGGGCAGGACTCGAACCTGCAGCCTACGGGTTAACAGCCCGCCGCTCTACCACTTGAGCTACCGGGGCCTTATTTAATTATACCTTTTATCCTATGTGAAATTCAAAATCCTCTTTTAAAAGTTCTATTATCTTTTTTGTAATCTTTTTTTCATTTCTTGAAAAAGCTGCAAATAAAGCATTTGCACAGAAAGTATTCACGACTCTTGGATATCCTTTTGTAACTTTATAAATCTCTTTTATTGCTTCTCCATCAAAAATATTTTCATCCCCTCCAGCCACCTTTAATCTATGTTTTATATATTCTTCAGTTTCTTTTTCATCATAGGGTCTTAAGGTATAGGCAATTGAGATTCTTTGCATAAGAGCTGGGTGTTTTTTTAGTTTTTTCTTAAGTTCCGGCTGACCAAAAAGTATTATCTGAAAAAGTTTTCCTTCAGGGACTTCAAGATTTAAAAGGAGTCTTATTTCTTCAAAAAGCTCTCTTTTTAAAAGTTGTGCCTCATCAATCAGAAGAATATGTTTAAAGGGTTCTTCTCTTAACTTTTTGTCAAGAAACTCCCTTAATATATTTTTTGCCTTTGGAATATTCTGAGTATCTGTAAAGTTAATTACGAGATTTGTTAGAAAAAATGTAGGGGATATAAGTGGGTCATATAAAAAAAAGGTTTTTTTCCCTTTTTTCTTCAAATCCTCTTCAAGAAGTTTTGCAAGGGTTGTTTTACCACATCCTACCTCACCAAGGATGAGAGAAAGTCCTCCCTTTAATTCAATTATCTGATATAAAATTCTTGCATAACTTTCCTTTATATTTTCTGCCCAGAAGAGAAATTCTAAATCAACTGTGTTTTTAAAGGGATTTTTTTTAAAACCAAAGAATTTTTCAATCATTTTTAAAGTCTTTCTTTTGCCTTTTCAGCCCATTTTGAATCAGGAGCTATTTCTATCACCTTTCTGAAGCATTCCTTTGCTTTTTCGTATTCCTTTTTCTTTTCATAGGTGATTCCCAGGTGGTAGTGTGCTTCTACAAGATTCGGTCCTTTTTCAAGTGCTCTTTGGAAAAAAGCTATTGCATCATCATACATTTCCCTTTCAAGATAAATTAAACCAAGATAGTAAAGAGCATAAAGGGTCGCAGTTTTATTATTGTCAATTCTTATAACTTTGGCAAGGTGTTCAATTGCTTCCCCATATATTCCCTTTTTATAACATATATATCCTATATCCTTCATTGCCAAGGTATTTTTGGGTTCAAGCTGTAAGACCTTTAAATACAAGGGGAAGGCATCGTCAAATCTACCTATTTGAACATAAGCCCATCCTAAAAGATTTAAAACCTTCGTGTTATCAGGAACCTTTTCCTTTATTTCTTCAAGAATTTTTATTGCATTTTCATAATTTCCCTTTGCAATTTCATTCCAGCCCTTTTCTATGAAGGTTGTAACATCTACCTCTGTTATTTGCAATCGCTGAATAAATTTATAAGCATCTGTTACCCCTTGCTGAGATTTCAATCTCAGGGTTTCTGTTTTTATGTCCTCAAGTAAATCCGCGAGTTTATCTATGGTATCTCTTACCTCTATATAAAGTTCTTTTAACTCATCTTTCACTTCATTAAAGGTTGCCCCTTTTTTGATTTTTCTCTTTATTTCCTCAAATCTATCAAAGAGTTCGTATATTTTTTTATCTTCCACAATCTAACATAATACAGAAAGCAATTGCATATTTTCCATCATGAGTTATTGATATAGAAAATTTTTTATTTTTAAATTTTTCTTTTGTTTTTTTGTGTAAAATAACATATGGTGCTTCTCCTTTATTTCTTATAATTTCAATATTTTTAAAATAAACACCTTTTCCAAATCCTGTTCCCATTGCTTTCATAATTGCTTCTTTTGCAGCAAATCTTCCTGCAAGGTGCTGAAAAGGATTTTTTCTTTTAAAGGCATATTCTATTTCTCTGTCTGTAAAGACTTTTTTTAAAAATTTTTCTCCAAATTTTTCATAAGCTTTTTTTATTCTTTCAACCTCAACAATATCAATTCCTGTTTTCAAATTATTTATTTTCATTTAATTTTTTTACAATATCAATAAGTTCTAAGGGGTCTTCAATTTCATAATGAGCTCCTGAATTTTTTGTTCCAAAGGTATCTCCATATCTTGCAAAAACAGTAATCATACCTAATTCTTTTGCTCCATAGATATCTCTTTCTGCCCAGTCTCCCACCATAATTGCTTCATAAGGTTCCACATTTAATTTTTTAAGGACAGCCATAAAAGGTTCGGGGTTTGGTTTTCTTACTCCTGTGTCATCCCAGGTAATAACAGCATCAAACATGGTATGGAGTCCCACTTCAGCGAGACGGGTCCAGGCTTGGAGACGGGGGGCATCAGAAATAACTCCAAGTTTAAGTCCCATTCTTAAAAGTTCTGTTAATACAAATCTTACATGGGGGTAGAGTATCATGTTGGCGGCTTTTGTTTTTCTATAAGTAACTATGCCTGCTGCAAGAATTTTATAATCAATATGTCCTGTTTCAATTTCTAAAAATCTATCAAAAATTTTCTGGTCTTCTATATGGGTTTCTTGGTAAAGTTTAAAGATTTTTTCTATTGCTTTATCTTTTTCAATTTTAAGACCAGCGTCAATCATAGCTTCTACAGCCATTTCAACTGCTTCTCTTTTCATTCTCATAAAGTCAAGAAGTGTATTATCTAAGTCAAAAACACAGGCTTTTATCATTTTAAAATTTGCGCGCCCGGTGGGATTTGAACCCACAGCCTCAGGGTCCGCAACCCTGTGCTCTATCCAGCTGAGCTACGGGCGCCCATAGATTTATTTTATTGTTTATTTGCTTAATTTTCAAATTTCCTAAAGCACAGGTAAATAATTTTTTAATTCATAATCTGTAACCTGAATTCTATAATCTTCCCATTCCTTTTTCTTATTTCTTATGAATTTTATAAATACTTCCTCACCAAGGGCTTCTTTTACAACTTCACTTTTTTCCATTTCAAGAATTGCAGAATACAAAGAATCAGGCAAGGCATCAATGCCATATTTTGCTTTTACCTCTTCAGGCATTGCGTAAATATCCTCCTCTATCGGGTCTATTAAAGGATATTTTTCCTCAATACCCTTTATCCCAGCCCTTAGAATACAGCTGAAAGCAAGATAAGGATTACAGCCAGGGTCAGGAGCTCTGTATTCTATTCTACAAGACTTTGGTCTATAAGGTTTAAAAGCAGGAACCCTCACAAGAGCTGACCTATTCTTTCTTCCCCAGGAAAGATAAACAGGGGCTTCATATCCCACAACAAGTCTTTTATAGGAATTAACCCATTGATTTGTAACAGCAGTTATTTCCCTTGCATGTTTTAAAAGACCTGCTATAAATCCCTTTGCTATATCTGAAAGATTAAATTTGTCATCTTTTGAATAAAAGGCATTTTCTTCTCCTTTAAAAAGAGAAAGGTGACAATGAAGACCACTCCCATTTATACCCCAAATAGGTTTTGGCATAAATGTTGCATATATTCCATATTTTGTTGCTATGTGTTTTATAACAACCTTTGCTATCTGCAAAATATCAGCCATTCTCAAGGCATTTTGATATCTGAAATCAATTTCATGTTGAGAATAGGCAACTTCGTGATGGGTTGCCTCAATCTCTATCCCCATTTTTCTTAAAATCAAAAGGGTTTCCTTTCTCGCTTTTACTCCCTCTTCTATAGGAAGAATATCAAAATATCCTCCTTTATCAAGAATTTCTGTATTTTTATCTGTTTTAAAATAAAAATACTCCAGCTCAGGACCAACATAGAAGTCAAATCCCTTTTCCTTTGCAAAATTCAAGTTTTTCTTTAAAACCTGTCTTGGACAAGATTCATAGGGTCTTCCGTCAGGATATTGAATATCACATATAAAAAGAACAGAAGGGGGCTCAGCAAATTCATTTAAGAGAAAAAATCTTGCTTCAGGGTCAGGTTTTGCAAGAAGGTCAGATTCCTCAATTCTGACAAATCCTTCTATTGAGGAACCGTCAAATCCTATTCCCTCTTCAAGAGCTCTCTCCAGTTCTTCCCTTGTGATATTAAATCCTTTAACTCTTCCCAGAATATCCGTAAACCAGAGGCGTATAATTTCAATTCCTCTTTCATCTATCTCTTTAATAATTTCTTTCACCTTTGTATATTTTGTTAATCAAGGATTTGAACCCTATATTAAAGTTCAAATATAAGTTATTTCCTTTTAAATTATCAAATTTTTGATTTTTAATCTTTTTATTTTTTAAAATAATAAAAACAGAAGGTTCAATTCCTTTTTAAAAACACAAACTAATATAAAATGTATAAAATAATAATTGGGTTTTTTATTTTTAATGACAGCGGAAAACTGGTAAAAATCTCTTATTTAATCCAGAAGCCGGAAAATTTTAAAAATAAGATAGTTTTTGTTAAAGGAGAAATAACCCGTGTATGTGAGGGTTCTGGGTGCTGGATTGAGATAAAAGAGGGTGAGAATAAAATAATTGCCAAAAGTCTTGACCATAAAATTCTCTTTCCTAAGGACTTTTTGGGTAAAAAGGTAGAAATAAAGGGTATTTTAAGGGAAAAAATTAAGGAAGGGGAAAAATGTTATGTGCATAAAGAAAGTGGTGAAAAATCTCATAAATGTCCGAAACCAGAATATTTTATAGAAATAAAAGAAGCAAAGATAAAAGAAGAATAAATATATTGATTTAGAATAATAAAAATAGAATAAAAAAGAATTATTACCCAAAATGGGACAAGACCCTTTGAAAGTAAAATTGGATGAATTTTTCAAAATACTTCCTCCCTAATTATCTTAAAAATCCTTGATTTATCAGGTTTTTTCAACACCAGTTGGCAAACATGGGTTAAATCGTTTTTTACTTTAAGAGTATTTAAACTATATAATAT
>FWWL01006499.1_pt1 | contig 16935 bp, 19 predicted proteins | sample 2228331 | NCBI WGS metagenome assembly FWWL01 (sample SAMEA103939775, study PRJEB20133) | metagenome
AAAGGGGGGGTGAGGGGGTATTAAAAATCACTACTCGCTGGAGCGACTACCGTGTTGCGGTAGTCGCCCAGAAATTCGGCCTCCGGCAATTCCCCCAGCCGCGCGGCCTTGCCCTGGGCCTCCGCGATCTGGGCCAGAAGCGCCTGCACCCGTTCCCGGTCCACATTCATCCGGTCATTTCCTCCAGATACCGCCGGGAGACCGGCTCAAAGTCCAGGTAGAGGTCCCAGGAGCGGGCGGTGAATTCCTCATAGGTCTCCTCATCCCGGACCAGGAGCGGTCGGCCGAAGACGACGCGGTAGCGCAGGGCCAGCGGGGCATCGTTGACCACCCGCACGTCCACCGGAACCGGCACCAGCGGAGAGAGGAGGTCCGCCACATCGTTCATCAGGTCCCAGTCCTTCTCCGCCGGATGGACGGCCCGGTCCACCACCAGCGCGATATCCAGGTCGCGGAACGGTATCCCCTCAGCGGCGGAGCCGTAGAGGACGGCCGCAATCAGCCCCGGCACGCCCTCCAGCGCCCCCGCCATCCGCTCCAGCCACTCCTTCAGTTGTGCGTCATCCACCGAATGTCGCCGAAACGCGTCCACGTCCCCTCAACTACTCTTTACGTTTTACTTTTTACGCCCTACACCAAATCCCTTCTCCCCCTCTCCCGCAACCTCCGCACCACCTCCCGCACTTCCTGCTCCCGTTCCAGCGGGCAGACCAGGAGCGCGTCGTCGGTATCCACGATAATGAAGTTCTCCAGGCCGATGGTAGCGATGAGCCGTTTGCCGCCGAAGACGATGGTATTGCGGGTATCAATCCCCAGATGGTCCCCCACCACCACGTTCCCGTCCCGGTCGGCGGGGAGAATCTCCCGCATGCTGGACCAATTCCCCACGTCCGACCAGCCGATATCCACCGGAATCACCACAACATCCTTCGCTCCCTCCATCACACCGTAGTCAACGGACTGGGGGACCAGTTCCGGCCAGAGCCGTCGCAGGGTGGGCTCGTAGGCGGGCGTCCCCAGGACGGCGTCAATCTGCATCAACACGTCGTACAGGTCGGGCATCTGGCGGGCGAACTCCTCCATAATCCGGTCTATCCGCCAGATGAACATCCCGCTGTTCCAGGTGTAGAGGCCGGACTCCACCATCCGGAACGCCGTCTCCGGGCTGGGCTTCTCGGTGAACCGTTCCGCGCGGAAGACAGCGAACCCGTCCACCTCGTACAATCGTTCCCCCTGCAGGATGTAGCCGAAGCCGGTGGAGGGGAAAGACGGGGTAATACCCAGGGTGACCAGGTGCCCCTTTTCGGCGACTTCTGCAGCGGCTGTGAGCACCCGGCGAAACCGCTCTACATCGCGGATAAAATGGTCGGCAGTGAGGACGGCCATAACTCCCTGGGGGTCTCGTCGGCGCAGGTGGACGGCGCCCAGGCCGATGGCGGGGGCCGTTCCCTGGCCCACCGGCTCTACCAGGAAGTTCTGGCGGGGGAGTTCCGGGGCCTGCAGGAGCAGGGACTCCACCTGATCTTCGCCGGTGACCACGAAAATGTCCTCCGGCTGGAAGAGAGACGCGATGCGGTCCACCGCGTGCTCAAACATCGTCCGCTCGCCCACCAGAGTGAGCGCCTGCTTGGGACGGGAATGGCGGCTGAGCGGCCACAACCGCGTCCCCCCACCACCCGCCATAATCAACGCGAAAAACGATGTCATCCCATCCTCCCCAATTTGCAATCTTGAATTTTGAATCTGCAATTTAGAACCTGCAATACTTCATCCCCCCCACCTGCCGCACCATCCCCTTCAATTCCATCAGCGCCAGCGTGCTGGTGACCTGGGCGATCGGCAATCCCACCGCGCGGGTCAGGTCGTCCACATGGATGGGCTCGTCGCTCAGGTGGGCCAGGATGAGCGCCTCTGTCTCGGTGGTCGGCAGGGCCTGGCGGGCCTCCGCCTGCTGGGCGACCATCGTCAGGTTCAGTTCCCGCAGGATATCGTTGGGCTCCAGCACCGGTTTAGCGCCGTCCTGGATGAGGCGATTGGTGCCGGCGCATCCGGCGGCGAGGATGGAGCCGGGGACGGCAAAGACGTCTCGCCCCTGCTCGGCGGCGTAGTCGGCGGTGATGACGGCCCCGCTATCCCGCCCCGCCTCGGTAACGACGACTCCCAGGCTCAGGCCGCTGATGATGCGATTGCGCGGGGGGAAGTTGCCCGGTTCCGGCTGCGTCCCCAGCGGATATTCGGTGACCAGCGCGCCCTGGGCGGCGATGCGGCGGGCCAGATCGCGGTGCTCCGGCGGATAGACCAGGTCAATCCCGCAGCCCAGGACAGCGATGGTGCGCCCTCCGGCCTCCAGCGCGGTCTGGTGGGCCACTGCGTCTATCCCCCGCGCCAGCCCGCTGACGATCGTGACGCCAGCCTGCACCAGCGCGGTGACCAGCCGCCGGGTGACCTCCCGGCCGTAGGCGCTGGCCCGCCGGGTCCCCACCACTGCCACCGCCCAGGCGTCCTCCGGCTTCAGTTCCCCGCGGACGTACAGGACCGGTGGTGGGTCGGGGATTTCCGCCAGGAGTTTCGGGTACTCCGCGTCTTCCCAGGTGAGGACGCGAGCGCCGACGGCAGCGATCCGGCGCATCTCCTGGTCCAGGTCCAGGTGGGCGCGCGTCTCCAGCAGATTCTCCAGCGACCGGCGGTCCAGCCCGGCGCGGGCCAGAGCGTCGGCGGGCGCATGCCATGCCTGCGCCACGTCCCCGAAGGCGTCCCGCAGCATGCGCAGGCGGGCTGGGCCGATGCCCCGCACCCGGTTGAATCCGACGTAGTAGCGCGCGCTCTGGCTCATCCGCGTTGCGGCATGGGGGATACAGGGGGTGCGGCAGCGGCTTCGCCGCTGCCGCACCCCCGGACTCCCGCTACGGCAACAGCCCCGGTATCGGGACAATGACCATCCGGCGGGCCGTCAGGTCCAATTCGCGAACGATCTCCTCCACGGCGGGGATGAGCATTTCGCCGCGCGGCCCGCGGACGACGTACACATCATTGGCCTTCGTCTCCAGCACATCCACCACCCGACCCAGGCGCTCCCCCTGGTCGGTGAAGACCTCCACCCCGACGACCTGGAAGTAGTAATACTCTCCTTCCTCAAGGGGGATCGCGTTCTCCAGGGGGATATGGACCACCAGGCCGCGCAGCGCCTCGGCGGCGTTTCGGTCATCGCAACCGGCGAGTTTGATGATGGCTGCTCCCTGATGGAAGCGGACACTCTCCACCGGGTAGGGCGTCGCCTGGGGTCCCAGGTAAAAGACGCGATGAAGGGGAAGCCGGTCCGGATAATCGGTGAGGATTTCCATCCGCAACTCCCCGCGGATGCCGTGGGGGCGCAGGATACGGCCGACAATCAAAAAGCGGGGCTCTGCGGGCCGAGGCGGCGGCCCGGAGCCTTGCGCTTTTCCGAACTCTTTTCGGAAAGAATAAGACCGACGGCGATCAGACAATCTCCAGGGTTACCCGCTTCCCCTGCTTGGCGGCCAGCACACGAACAAGGGTACGAATCGCGTTGGCGGTGCGCCCGTCCTTGCCGATGATCCGCCCCATATCTTCCGGGGCGACCCGCAGTTCCAGGACCAGCGCGGCCGCGCCCTGAATCTCGGAGACCTGTACCTGATCCGGCTTGTCGGCCAGTGCCTTGGCGATGTACTCAACCAGGTCTTTCATTGCGGACATGATGGACCTCCCTGAGGTGGTGGATGGGACCGGATTCTGAAGGTGAAGTTCCAGGCGGGAACAGGTCTCTCAAATTCCCCCTTTCCCTGGTCCTTTGGGCAGAGGAGACACTCCCCGCCAGCGGATGCCAACCCGGCGACCGGTAGCAGGCCGGCAAGCCCGGAGAACAGCGGTCAGGCGGCCGCCTCCGCCTCCGCCACCAGCGCTTCCATGGGCTCCCCGGCCTTCAGCCGGGCGAATCGGGCCAGCGTCCCGTTTTTCTCCAGCAGGCGCGCCACGGCCTCCGTCGGCTGAGCACCGACGCTCAGCCAGTAGAGCGCCCGATCCTCTTTAATCTCCACCGTCTCCGGCTCCGTGCGGGGGTTGTAGAAGCCAATCGCTTCAATATACGCCCCATCCCGCGGCGCCCGCGAGTCGGTAACGACGATCCGGTAACTGGGTTGCTTCTTGGCACCAACACGTCGTAAGCGGATTTTAACCATGCTCCTCCTGAAGAATTGGGATGGGATTTCAACTGCTTGGATGAACTCCTATCTCAACTTGTAAACCTCACGACGATGTCTCACAAAGTGAACCGCGATCTTCCGTTGCACTCTATCACACGTATAAAGCACCCGATAATCACCAACGCACAACTTGAACACACCTTGCCACTCTCCTGTCAAGACTTCCGGCGTCACCGGCTCAAAGTTTTCTGCCAGCCAACGCAACCTTCTGAGTACTCGTTGCGCAATCGGCCTGTCCAGGCGAGATAAGTCGGCCTCCGCCCCTTCGGTGAACTCTACTATACATAACGTTACCACGTTAGCCCCAATCGTTCAGCAACTTCGCCAGCGGGTATCGTCTTGCCGCCTGCTTTAACTGCGGCCAGAGATTGCTGGAGTTCCAGATGGAAATCATCCTTCAATTCCAGCCCCTCATCGGGATCCGCAAACATCTCAGAGAGCGTTTGAACAACGACCTCCCGGACAAGGGCTTTGAATTCCTCAACTGTGAGATCTGCAACGGTTAAACGCGCCATGGCTCTTTCTCCTGATTCTGCCAGACAGTACCTTCTCTGGAATCTCAATGGTTACTCGCCGGGAGAGCATATTGGGACTCCTCGCTGAATGAACGGTCTGCAACAGTAACTATATTCACCGCCTCGCCCGACGCTAAACCGGCGGGCTTGTAGGGGTGACGCAATGCGTCACCCCTACAATGGGGCTGTTAGCGCTACTCCGCTTTACTCCGCGGGGGTGACCACAAGGGTCCCCCTACCACGAACGGCGGGACGCTCGCAGTGAGCCACGAAGCGTAGCGGGAGGGGCGACGCATGCGTTGCCCTTACAGCCTGCGAAGCAGGGTTTTGCTGTAGGGGCGGCTTTGAAAGCCGCCCTTACCCAGAGGGTTCACCCTCCGGCGGGGATTGCTGGACGGTTACCTGCAACATTAAAATACACCACTCACGCTTTTTTGTCAAATTCTCACACCCTGGGGGGTGTATTTCAGTTCTATGGCGAGTTTGCCTCCTCCCAGCCCCGCCTGTTTACGGCGGGGCTGGGGAATCGGCCCATTCCGCCCCGCCGTGAACCGGCGGGGCTTGGGGAAAACGGCCTGTTCCGCAATCTACCATAAAACTGAAATGCACCCCACCCCGGGGCTGGTGCAGCAATTCGCTCTGCATGGGAAAGGGGGTGGGGTTTGGGGTTTGCTGGGGCGGCTTCGCCGCCCCAGCAAACCCCACTTCTCCCCTTTTATGGGCGTGCCGCCCCCCCCAGAAGGATTTACTGGACAAGCCCCCCTGACCCGGACACTCATCCGCCCTGCCTGAAGGGATGGGATATGAGGGATGCCGCTACCTGCTACCTGCTTCCTGCTTCCTGCTATCCCTCTCACCCCCCAAACATCCGCGTCAGGCCGGAGAGAAGCCCCCGTCCCCGGCTCATCTGTTTCAGCAACCGCTGCATCTGGCGGTACTGGGCGATGAGCGCGTTCACCTCCTGAACGGTGGTGCCGCTGCCGCGGGCGATGCGTCGCTTCCGGCTGGCGTTCAGAATGCGCGGGTTGCGCCGCTCCTCCGGGGTCATGGAGAGGATGATCGCCTCTACGCGTTTCAGTTGCCGTTCCGCCTCCTTCGGGTCCACCGACGCGGCCATCCTCCCCATCCCCGGCATCATCTCCAGAATCTGCGTCACCGGGCCCATCTTGCGCACCTGGCGCAACTGTTCCAGGAAGTCCTCCAGGTCAAACTCCGCCTCCTGGATTTTCTCCGCCATCCGGCGGGCCTGCTCGGCATCAAAGGCCGCCTCCGCCCGCTCAATCAGAGAGAGCACATCGCCCATCCCCAGAATGCGGGACGCCAGCCGTTCGGGATGGAAAACTTCCAGCGCGTCGGCCTTCTCGCCCGTGCCCAGGAATTTGATGGGCACTCCGGTTACCGCCCGCATGCTGATGGCCGCCCCGCCGCGCGCGTCGCCGTCTATCTTGGTCAGAATCAGGCCGGTGAGGCCCAGCCGCTTGTGGAAGCCCTCGGCGATGTTCACCGCCTCCTGCCCGGTCATCGCGTCGGCGACCAGGAGAATCTCCACCGGGCGGACCTGACGGGCGATGCTCTCCAGTTCCGCCATCATCTCGTCGTCAATCTGAAGACGGCCAGCCGTATCCAGGATGACCGTATCACACCCCCGACGGCGGGCCTCCTGCACACCCCGAACGCAGATAGCGGGCGGATCGGCCTTCACCCCCTCGCTGTAGACGGGCAGTTCCAGCTGACGGCCCAGGACCTCCAGTTGGGTCACCGCGGCCGGGCGGTAGGTGTCGGCGGCGACCATCAGGGGGAAATGCCCCCGCTCTCTCAGGTGGCGGGCCAGTTTCGCCACCGTCGTTGTCTTGCCGGAACCCTGCAGGCCGACGGCCATAATCACGTAGGGCGCCGGCCCTTTCAGTTCCAGGCGACCCGGCTCCCCCAGCGTGGCGACCAGTTCCTCATAAACGATTTTAATGACCTGCTGGGCCGGACTGAGCGCCTGATGGACCTCGGCCCCCACCGCCCGCTCCCGGACGCGGGCAATGAAATCCCGCACCACTCTGTAGTGGACGTCGGCCTCCAGCAGAGCCAGGCGGATTTCCCGCAGGACTTCGTCTACGTCCGCCTCCCGCAGGATGCCCCGTTTGCGCAGCCGCCCGAAAATCCCCTGCAGTCGCTCGCTCAGGTTCTCAAACATCGCGATTTGCTCCTGTGAATGGCGGCATTATAATGGAAAGTGGGCAAGTTGGCAAGTGGGCAAGTGGGCAAGTGGGCAAGTTTGCAAGTTTGCAAGTTTGCAAGTGGGCAAGTTTGCAAGTTTGCAAGTGGGCAAAGGAGGGATATGATTCCAGCACATATCGTGGTCATTGGCGCGGGGAGCGCCAGTTTCGGATTGAATACGCTGGCCGCGCTGATGCGCAGTCCGCGGTTGCGGGGAAGTCGCCTGGCGCTGGTGGACCGGGACCCGGAAGCCCTTGCCCTTGTGGGCCGCCTGGCCCAGCGGCTCAACCGGGAATGGGACGCCCAGATGACGGTGACAACCCACACCCACCACGCCGAGGCACTGGAAGGGGCTCAGTTCGTCGTCCTCTCCATAGAGGTGCCGCCGCGCGAGCGCCTGTGGCGGATGGACTACGAGATTCCCCTCAAGTACGGCGTGCGCCAGCCGTACGCGGAAAACGGCGGGCCGGGGGGCTTCGCCCACGCCGCGCGCAACATCGTCCCGGTGATGGAAATCGTGCGCGATATGGAACGGGCCTGCCCCGACGCCTGGCTTATCAACTACACCAACCCGATGATCCGCATCTGCGACGCGATCGCCCGCTACAGCCGGATCAAAGTCGTCGGCCTCTGCCATCAGATTTACGTCGGCTATGCGACGGTAGGGCTGGCGCTGGCGAAGGACCTGGGGTTCACCGTCCCCGAAGGGTTCACCGATACCCGTGCCTCCCTCTCATCCATCCCGGCGCGCGAGGTGGTGATCCGCCAGGCGGTGGAACGGCTGGACATCAAAGCGGCCGGCCTGAACCACTTCACCTGGATGCTGGACCTGCGGGACCGGCAGACGGGCGAAGACCTGTACCCTCTCTTCGCCGCCCGCTGGGCCGAGATGGACCCCAATTTTGAACCGCTGACCCGCCGGATGTACGCGGCCTTCGGCCTCTTCCCCATCTCCGGCGATGAACATCTCTCCGAATACCTCCCCTGGGTCAGCGACCCGGTTACCCGGCCGTGGGAGAAGTATCATCTGGAACTGTACGAGTGGGACATCTGGGAGCAGGTGCGGGATGTGCGCCGGGACGAGATGGCCCGCCTCGCCGATGGCCGTTTGAGCCTGGAGACCCTCGCCGACGCCGATAGCGAAGGGGCACTGGAGATGATAGAGAACATCGCCGGGGCGGGGAATCACTACCATCTGGCGGTCAACGTCCCCAACCGGGGCGCCATCTCCAACCTGCCGGAGGGCGCGATTGTGGAGGTCCCCGGCCTGGTCAGCGGGGCGGGGGTGCAGGGGGTGTGCGTCGGGGCGCTGCCGGAGCCGATCGCCGAACTGTGCCGACGGGAGATCACCGTCGCCCGGTTGTGCGTGGACGCGGCGGTCAACGGTGACCGCCGGGCCGCGCTCCAGTGCCTCCTCCTGGACCCGGTCATCACCGACTTTGAGGTCGCCCAGAAGGTGCTGGACGATTATCTGACGACGTATCGGGAGTATCTGCCGCAGTTCTGGAAAACGTGAAAAAACGTAAAACGTAAAACGTAAAAAGTAAGGCGTAGGGATGGGAGCGCGGCTTTGGGCCCTGCGACGTTTTTTTCGCGTATCGCGTATCGCGTATCGCAAATCGCGTATCGCGTATCGCAAATCGCGTATCGCAATCGCATATCGCATATCGTGCTCCCGCCCCTCTGCACCCCTGCACCCCTGCACCCCTGCTCCTCCGCCCCTCTGCACCCCTGCCCCTCTGCCCTGCGGCCGCAGACTATGGACTGCGGACTGGGGACTGAGGACTGGGGACTGGGGACTGAACCCGCTACTCCCTGCGCAGGCCGAAGATGGCGCGCCCGATGCGCACCATCGTCGCGCCCTCCTCTACCGCCACCTCAAAGTCGTCGGTCATCCCCATAGAGAGTTCGCGCCAGGATGCCCGGGGGAACCGCTCCCGCAACGCGTCCCGCAGGGCGCGCAGGCCAGCAAAGACCGGCCGCACCGTCTCCGGGTCGTCGGTCAGCGGGGCGACGGTCATCAGACCCTCTACCTGCAGGCCCGGCAGGGCCAGGATGGCCGCGCATTCGGCAAAGAAGGCCTCCCGCTGATCCGCATCCTCCTGCCAGCGGTCCACGGCAAAGCCGAACTTCGTCTCCTCGCCGCTGATGTTGCACTCCAGCAGGACGGGTATCTCCCGCCCCGCCTCCAGGGCGAAGCGGCTCAACCGCCGGGCGATCTTCAGCCGGTCCACCGAGTGGATGATGTCAAAATAAGCGACGGCCAGGTCGGCCTTGCGGCTCTGGACGTGGCCGACCATGTGCCAGGTGGGGCGGGGACCGGAGAGAGCGGCGTGGACGGCGGGGATTTTGACCGCGCCCTCCTCCGGCCGATTCTCCCCGAAGTGGCGCAGGCCCGCTTCGTACCCCGCCAGGATGACCTCCACCGGGAAGGTCTTGGTGACCGCGACCAGGGTCACCGCGGCGGGGTCCCGGCCCGCCCGCAGGGCCGCGTCGGCAATCCGCTCCTGCACCCGCTGCAGGTTTTGAGCGATCCAGGCGACCTCATTCCCGCTCATTCTGTACCCCGTGCTTCCGCCTCCAGTCCGGCCCGGTCCAGCAGGACAATCCGGTGGCGCTCCATCCGCAGCAGCCCCGCGTCGGCGAAGGCCCGCAGGGTCCGCCCCACCATATCCCGCACCGTTCCGATCTGGGCCGCGATCTCCTCCTGGGTCCAGCGGCGGCTGACCGCTCCCTCCTCGGCCTGCTCCAGCAGGAAGCGCGCCAGGCGCCCCCGCACCGTCCGCAGGGAGAGGTCCTCCACCATGTTGGTCAGGTGGTCCAGCCGGGCGGCGAAGTCCTGCAACAGCACCCGCGCCAGTTCCGGGCACTCCTCCACCAGACGGAGAAAGTCCGCGGCGGGGATGGCATAAACGACCAGCAGGGTCAACGCCTGGACGGTGGCGTGGTTGACCGGCCGGGGGAGAAAGGGAGGCACGGTATTGAACGCGCCTCCCGGCCCCAGCCGGACCAGTACCTGCTCCCGCCCGTCCGGGGCCGTCCGGAAGACCCGCGCCTCCCCCTCGGCGATGAAGTAGACTGCCCGGCAGGGTTCTCCTTCCAGGATGACCATCTCGCCGGGGGTATACTCACGGCGCACGGCCACCTCCGCCAAACGGCGAAGCACCCGGTCGGGGAGCGCGGAGAAGAGGGGGACGCGCCGCAGCAAGCGGACGGGTTCGTCGTTCATCGGTCCTGCTCCAGGACCTTATCGGTCTGAACGGCGGGACAAGAATGCCAGTACCCCGATCACCGCCGCCCCCAGAACCAGCAGGGCCAGCAGTTTGTAGAGGCGGGAGGAGACGGTGAGCGCCAGCAGGCCGAAGACCCCGCAGAAAGCCCAGTAGGCGACGACGATGGCCGGCTGCGGCAATCCCATATCCTGCAGCCGGAAGTGGAGATGGCCGCGGTCGCCCAGCGCGGGGGAACGCCGATGGCGGACCCGGTCTATAATCTGCCAGGCCACATCGGCGATGGGGATGCCCATCACCAGAAGGACGGTAGCGACCCGCGCGCCCGCCATAATGCCCAGACAGCCCAGCGCGTAGCCCAGAAAAAAGGCGCCGTTGCTGCCCATAAAGACGCGGGCCGGATGGAAATTGTACGGCAGAAACCCCAGCGTCGCGCCCAGCAGGGCGATCGGCAGAATTGCCACGCTGGGCTGCCCGACCCGATGCATGTGCACCGCCAGGACGACACACAGGATGGCCGCAACCCCTGCCGCCAGCCCGTCCAGTCCGTCCAGCCAGTTGACGGTGTTGATCATCCCCGCGACCCAGAAGAGGGTCAGCAGGATGACCACCGGCATCGGGAAAACGACCACCCGGTTGGTCAGCGGGTTGTTGACCCGCTCAATAAAGATCAGCGTGGCGATGGCGATCCCCCCGGCGACCAGTTGGGCTACCAGCTGAAGCCGCGGCGAGAGGTCCCAGCGATCGTCGGCAAGGCCCACGCCGAACGTCCAGAGACTGCCCAGGACCAGTCCCAGGAGCCGCAGGGGTTCTTTGGGGTCGGCGGTGGGAATCCGGAGGGCCAGCCCTGTGGCCAGCGCCAGCAGAAAGGGGATAAACAATCCGATCCCGCCGGTTCGGGAGATCACGTCCCGATGGGTTCGGCGGCCGCCCGGCCGGTCCACCATCCCCAGAGAACGGCCCAGACGGCCCGCCAGCGGGGTAATCCCCAGAGCGAGGAGAAAGGCAACACCGAAAACGATGAGGTAGGCCGTTTCGGAATGCATAGATCACTCGGACGGTCCGTCCAGCCCGGGAATCTCCACCCGCACCACTTCGCCATGAATATTGACAATCACCCGAAAGCCCGACATCCAGAGAGCCAGGCGGAAGTCTTCGGCATTCACCGCGCCCGGCTCCAGCATCTTGTCCATGTTTTCTATGCCCTTCTCCAGCGCCGCGCGGGTGAAGGGATCGTCCGCACCGATCATCTGCATGACCCCTTCCACCAGGATGTCCTTCATCGGCAGGAAGCGCTCCTTTAGATGGGTCAGCACCTGCCGATCCACGTCTATGGCATCCACGTGGCGCAGGAAGTCCCCGTCAGGGATGGCATAGCAGACGTCGGGTCCAACCTGGGCCACCTGGACCGGCTGTCCCTCTTCGTTGTAGATCAGGCCGGCAAAGAGCGGTTCACGTGGACTCATCCTGTTTCCCCCGAAAATCGTACAGGCCGTCCTGCACCGGGAAGATGGCGCGACATTCGGTGCAGACCAGTTGCTCCCCCTCATCCGCCAGGGAGAGCGCGCCACAGGCGACACAGCGGAAGAACGCGCCGGGCGGGGCGGATGGCCCATCTGGCGGAGCGATCGCCTGGACGAACACGCTGGGGGTCAGCGGATAGAGCGCTCCCACCGGCTGGAGCCACCGGTCCAGAGCGACCAGCCATCCCGTCGGCACCGTCCGCTTGAGCAGGCCGACCCGGAAGCAGGAGACGGCGCGCGTCCGGCGAACGCGCAGTCCCGCCTCTTCCAGATGACGGCGAATCCAGGCCGGGTGGAAGTCGTAGTTCAGAGGGACAAACTCTACCGGCGAGAGGTCAAAGGGCGACCAGGATTGACGGCGCAGGATGTAACGAATGATGGCCTTGAGATGCCGCTTGCTGGCGAATTCCAGAACAAACGTCCCGCCCGGCATCAGGATGCCCGCCACGTTGCGCAGCACCGCGGACGCGTCGGCGGCGTGGTGGAGGGTGCGCACCATCACCACGGTCTCAAAGAGGCCCGGGGCGAAGGGAAGGCGGTAGAAGTCGCCCAGAACGTAAAGGTAGCGGGGACGGCCATCGGGTCCGGCATCGCCCAGACGCTCCCGGGCCTGGAGGAGTTGGGAGCGGGCGTAGTCCAGGAGCACCACCTGCTCGTACCCGCCGTACAGGTCGGCCAGGCGGCCGAATCCGGCGCCGATTTCTACCAGGAGACGGCCCCGCGGGGGCAGAAGCGCCCGTAACGCCGCCCGTTCGGCGCCGTCCTCATACGCCCGCTCCGGGCCCCAGAACTCCGTCCGGTAGCGGGAGCCTTCGTAGTCACAGATAGGAAGCGCTGTGGTCATCCCGTCCGCTACGACTTTCCCGCGGGCGCATAAGTCTCTTCAATCCGAAGACGTCCACCCACATCATATCCACCATACCGCAGCGCTGCGTGGCTCACTACAAACAGCCCCCGAAGGGGGCTTTCGCTTTGAGCCCGACGGTTTAGCGTCGGGCGAAGATGGCCCAGCAGTGTACAATTCCAGAACTGGAGTCTGGCGAATTTTCCGGGTGCTATGATTTCCGCAGTTTTTCGGCCTGCTATTTTGCCACGGATTACACGGATTTCACTGATTTTTTAATATGTTAATCTGTGTAATCCGTGAAATCCGTGGCTATACTCAGCGGGTCGCAGACCCGCCGAGAGCACCCGCCGGGAGCGAAAAAGAGCATTTCGCCAGAGTCCAGTCCAGAATTTCACGTGGCAGAGTCCTTCCCCATCGGCCGCAGCGTCACGTGGAGATAGGCGAAGTCCCCATAAGGCGGGATCAGGTCGGTCACTTCCACCACCTCAAACTGTTCCTCTCCCAGGACCACGATCTCGCCCAGCCGGGGTGGGGTATCCCGGCTGACAATCGCGCCCGGGTGGCGTCCTCCCAGTACGACGTAACTGACTTTGTAGATCATCGCCACCTCCTACCATCCGGCCTCCAGGAGCAGATTGCGGTGGCGCAGTTTAAACGAGAGATCGCGGGCCAGGTTGCGCATAACGATGTAGCCGATGGAATGGTTCTGCTCGCAGAGATTGTAGAACGCTTCCCGGGGAAGCACAAAGACGGTTGTCCCATCCATCAGGGCGCGAACGGTAGCGGAACGGCTTCCCCGATCCACCAGTCCCATCTCGCCGAAGACTTGCCCTTCCCCCAACTGGACCACCGGGGTCGGTTCCGGGGGGCCGGGGATGTCGGCGATGGCGCCATACGGCACAACGACCTCCACCAACCCCTTCTGGATGACGTAGAGTTCTTCCGACGGGTCCCCTTCGCGGATGATCGTCTCACCGGCGTTGTACGTTGCCCAGTGGCCGATGGCGATCAACTGGCGAAGGTCATCTTCCGCCAGCCCACAGAAAAGGTCACTTCGCCTGAGCAGCGCGGTCAACTCCTCCATATTTTCCCTCCCGATACATCTGCGCCTTGCGGACGTACCAGACGGTGTCCCGGCGCATGTGTTCTATCTCTTCCTCCCGCAGTTCCCGCACCACCTTTGCCGGGATGCCCAGGGCCAGGGTGCGGGGCGGGATGACCATTTCCTCCGGCACGACCGCCCCCGCGCCGACGATGGCCTCTTCGCCGACGACCGCGCCGTTCAGGACGATGGCGCCGATTCCGATGAGCGCGCCGTCGCCGACGGTGGCGCCGTGGAGCACCGCCCGATGCCCCACCGTCACCCCCATCCCCACGCGGCAGGGCCGGCCCACGTCGGTGTGGATGACCGTCAGGTCCTGGATGTTGGACCGCAGGCCGATATGGATGGGCGCCTCCTCCGCCCGCAGGACACACCCGAACCAGATGCTGGCCTCCTCCTCCACCTCCACATCGCCGACGATGACGGCGCCCGGGGCGATGAAGACGGTGGGGTGGATGCGTGGCGTCTTCATCCCACCACCTCCATCACCCGCCGCAGGAGCGCCTTCTCTTCCTCCGGCAGAACGGTGCGGGGGTCCAGCACCAGGCGGTCTTCCTCAATTCGCGCCACCACCGGCGGGTTGCCCCGACGCAGCGCCGCGGCAACCCGATCGGGGTCGGGGACGCGGAGGGCCAAAAGGCGCGTCGGCAGGGTCTCCCCGGGGAGACTGCCTCCGCCGACGGTGGATCGCCCGTCCACCACCTCGGCCCGGATGCCGGCCCGCCGCAGGGTGCGCCTCCAGCGGCGAGCCCGCCGCTCCAGTTCCTCCACCGGCGCGGCGATCATCCGCCAGACCGGGATGTGGGTGGTGACCTCATCCCGCAGGTAGTGCATCAGCGTCGCCTGAAGGCCCGCCAGGCAGAGTTTGTCGGCCCGCAGCGCGCGAGCCAGGGGATGCCGCTTCATCGGCTCCACATACTCCGCCCTCCCCACAATGATCCCCGCCTGCGGCCCGCCCAGCAATTTGTCCCCGCTGAAGCAGACCACCGCGGCGCCCGCGGCAATGCTCTCCTGCACCATCGGCTCATGTGTCAACCCGAACGCGGCCGTGTCCAGTAACGATCCACTCCCCAGGTCGGCCATCACCGGGATACCGTAATTCTGCCCTAACTCCACCAGTTCCGGCAGTTCCACCGTCGCCGTGAAACCAACGATACGGAAATTGGAAGAATGGGCATACAGGATCAGGGCAACATCCGACCCTTCGGTCAAAGCCTGTTCGTAATCCCGCCGATGGGTGCGGTTGGTGGTGCCCACCTCTATCAGCCGCGCCCCGGATTGGGCCATCACTTCGGGAATCCGGAATCCTCCGCCGATCTCTATCAGCTGCCCCCGCGAGATAAGGACTCCCCGCCCGCGGGCCATCACGGTCAGGGCCAGCAACACGGCCCCGGCGTTGTTGTTCACCACCAGAGCCGCCTCCGCGCCAGTCAATTCGCAGAGGAGCCGTTCGGCGTGGACGGTGCGGTGTCCCCGTCGCCCCGTGGCGAGGTCGTACTCCAGATTGGAATACCCGCGGGCAACTCCGTCCATCGCCGCGCGCGCGGCGGCGGAGAGGGGAGCCCGTCCCAGGTTGGTATGGACGACGACCCCGGTAGCGTTGATGACGGGCCGGAGCGTGGGAGCCAGATGGTCCTGGAGGTATTGCGCGATGCGGACGACCAGCGCATCAGGAGATGGGATCGGGTTCCCCGCGCGCACCTCCTCCCGCACCCGATCCAGCGTCTGGCGGATCGCCGTCACGGTCAGGCGGTGGCCGTAGAGGGGGAGCAGGGCCTGGATGGTCGGATCGCCCAGCAACCGATCCACACTGGGGAGTTGACGGAGAGAGGCGGATTCCCTCATTGCTCGTTCACCTCAACCAGCGGTCAAAGCCGCTCTGGTTCGGGAATAGTATACCTGGTTTCTGGGGAAATGTCCAATGGACTGGAGTCTGGGGGTGTGCAGCAAATCCTTTCCAGGGAGCGACACGCCCGCGAAGAAAAGGGAAAGTGGGGTTTGCAGGGGCGGCTTCGCCGCCCCCGCAAACCCCACACCCCATCCTTTCCCATGCGGGGCGAATTGCTGCACAAGCCCAATCCGCAGAGACACTTGCCTTCTTCCCGGTTCAATGCTACAATATGCATGCGTCCATTCCAGCGGCGCAATGTCCCTATGGGAAAAGAATTGCGCGGGAGCGTCCGGTTTTTCCGGTTGCGGATTTTGCTTACCCTGGGGGGCTGGATGATGCGGCTACCCCTCCTGAACGGCTACATAGCGCCGGGTGACTACAAGTACCCGGCGCTTATTTTTCCCCATCCATCCCACTACAAGGAGGCGATGAGATGATGAACTTTAACTTCAGCCTGGACCGGGAGATTCCGGTGCTGGACTGGACCCCTCACCTCGCCGCGCGGGCAAAGCAAATGAAGAGTTCCGCCATTCGGGAGTTGTTGAAACTGACCGAACAGCCCGACGTGATCTCTTTCGCCGGAGGGCTACCGGCACCGGAGTTCTTCCCCCTGCGGGAGATAGAAGAGGCCTGTCGCTACGTTGTCCAGAACGAGGGGGCGCGGGCGCTGCAATACAGCAGTACCGAGGGCTACCTCCCGCTTCGGGAATGGCTGGCAACCAGCATGCATAAATACGGTGTCCCCGCCGTCCCCAACAACGTCCTCATCACCTGCGGGTCCCAGCAGGGGCTGGATCTCATCGGCAAGGTCTTTCTGGAACCGGGGGATTACGTGATCACCGAACGCCCCACGTACCTGGGCGCGATCCAGGCCTGGAACGCCTACGGCGCCCGGTTCCGTACCGTTTCCCTGGACGACGATGGAATGGTGGTGGACGAGATAGAGGAAGCATACCAGGAAATCGTGAAAAAAACCGGGCGGCCCCCCAGGTTCATCTACGTCCTCCCGAACTTCCACAACCCGGCCGGTGTGACCCTCTCGCTGGAGCGCCGGGAGAAACTGGCTGAAATCGCCACCCGTCTGAACCTTCCCGTGGTGGAAGATGATCCCTACGGCCAGTTGCGCTTTGAGGGGGAAGACATCCCCCCCATCTGCACCTTCATCCCGGAGCGGACCATCTATATGAGCACGTTCTCCAAGACCCTCACTCCGGGGCTCCGGCTGGGCTGGCTGGTCTGCCCGGAGGTGCTGATGCGGCAGTTCGTCATGGCGAAGCAGGGCACCGACCTGCACACCGGCACGTTTGTCCAGTATGTGGCAAACGATATCTGCCAGCGGGGCTTCCTTAAACCCCACGTCCAGCGACTGCGACGGTATTACAAAGAGCGCCGGGACACG
>FWWL01005962.1_pt1 | contig 16933 bp, 12 predicted proteins | sample 2228331 | NCBI WGS metagenome assembly FWWL01 (sample SAMEA103939775, study PRJEB20133) | metagenome
CGAAAAAGGCGATGAGCTGGTCCCGCCGGAGGTCCAGGACCTGGGCGGCCCGGCCGGCGATGGGCCGCCCCAGGCCGTGGTCCGGCCAGAGGGCCTCGGCAAAGCGGTCAAAGGCAAACTCGGCCGGGTCGTCGTCGACGCCCCGGATTTCCTCGACGATGACCATCCGCTCCTTTTCCAGCTCGGCGGGGTCGAACAGGGGGTTCAGGAGCAAGTCGGCAAAGAGCTCGACGGCGAGGCCCATGTGCTCGGCCAGGACCCGGGCATAGAAGCACACGTACTCCCGCGTCGTGAAGGCGTCGACCCGGCCGCCGATGCGGTCCAGGAGGCGGGCGATGTCCTGGACGGACCGGCGGGTCGTCCCCTTGAAGAACATGTGCTCCAGGAAGTGGGCCATCCCGACCTCCTCGGGCCGCTCGTCCCGGGAGCCCTGAAGGAGCCACACGGCCAGGCTGACGGAATAAGTGTTGGGGAGCGGCTCGACGACGACGGGCAGGCCAAAGGCCAGGTTCCCGGCGTACACGCCGTTCTGTTCGGCCACGGGGATGCCCATGATGAAGCCTCTCGCTCAGGTCGATGGGGGCCTCCGCCGTCGGGTCGGCGCAGGTCCCGGGCGTCGGAGAGATTGGAAATTATAGGATTGAAGTTATATAATAGGAACTATGCCGACCCGTCCCAGGAGTCTATCGGAAGGGGACCCCGATTGCAAGTCGCCGCCGGTCGCCCGCCTGTGCTAAGATCCCTCCCCCACGACTCCCGATGCACCCGGGCAGAACCGATGCGGTGGCTACCCCTGTGCGTCTTGGCCTGGACCCTGGGCGGCCTCGCCCGGGCGACCGACGCCCCCCGCCGGGTCCAGGCCGATGGACCCGGCGGCCGGACGCCGACCGTCGCCGTGACCGAGGCGCAGGGGGTCTACTCCGTATCGGCCCGCCTGTGGGTCCCGGCGCCGCCGGCGACCGTCTGGGCGGTCCTGACGGACTACGACCACGTCGCCGGGTTTACGCATGACATCCAGGCGTCCCGTCTCGTCGAACGACGGGACGGCGTCTGCATCGTCGAACAGCGGGGGCGGGGCGTCCTGGGGCTGGCCGTCCGGGTCCGCCTCCGGGTCGTCGAACGGTCGCCGGACGAAATTCAATTTGAGGCCCTCGACGGCGACTTTCGGGTCTACCGGGGGGCCTTTCGGCTGATGCCCCAGGGCGAAGGCACGGAGGTGGCCTATGTCCTGGACAGCCAGGGCAAATTCTGGATTCCGCCCTGGATCGGCCGGCTCCTGATCCGGGGCCGGGTCCGGCGGGTCCTCGAGGACATCGGGGCCGAGGTCCTCCGGCGTCAGGCCGGGCCGTGAGGGGTCCGGATGCAGGGAAAGCCGTGGGTCATGGCCTGGGCGATCGTGGGCTTGGGCGTCGTCGTATACGTCGGGATTCTGCTCGTGTTCTGGACCTTTCAGGACCGCCTCGTCTACTACCCGACCCGCCCGCTGGAGGGCACGCCCGCCGACGTGGGCCTATCCTTCGAATCGGTCGAATTCCCGACGTCGGACGGTCTCCGTCTCCACGGCTGGTGGGTCCCGGCGCCGGACGCCTGGGGGACCGTCTTGTTCCTGCACGGCAACGGGGGTAACGTCTCCCATCGGCTGGAGAAGCTCCGGATCCTGCACGACCTGGGCCTTGATACCTTCCTTTTCGACTACCGGGGGTACGGCCAGAGCGAGGGCCGGCCCGACGAGGCCGGGACGTACCGGGACGCCGAAGCCGCTTGGTCGTACCTGACAGCGCGACGGGCCATCCCACCGGACCGCATCATCCTGTACGGGGAATCCCTGGGCGGGGCCGTGGCGGCCTACCTGGCCCGACGACGGCCGGTCCGGGCGCTGGTCCTCGAAGCGGCCTTCACGTCGCTTCCGGAGGTCGCCGCCGAGTTGTATCCTTTCCTACCGGCCCGACGGCTGACCCGCTTCCGGTACGACACCCGGTCCTATCTCGAGGGGGTCTCGTGCCCGGTCCTGATCTTCCACAGCCGGGACGACGAAATCGTGGCCTTCCGGCACGCCCTCCGCCTGCAGGCGACGGGGCCGGCCCCCAAGGTCCTGGTCGAGCTTCGCGGGAGCCACAACGACGCTTTCCTCGTGGCGCGGGACCGCTACGAGGCGGGCTGGCGAGACTTCCTGAGCCGGCTCCGATGACATCCGGGGGGCTCGGCGTCGAATGCTGGGGGTTCGGTGGTAGGGGTCGGGAAAGGCCGGGCCCCCGACCCCCGCGGCACTCCGTACCCGACCCGGCGCCTAACGCCCGACACCCGACACCGAATCTCCCGCCTCCGGTCGGTCCAAGATACGGACCCGCCGGCCCTCGACCCGGAGTCGGCCCTCGAAGAACAGGCGGACGGCCTCCGGATAAGCCTCATGCTCCTTCTCCAAGATGCGGGCCGCCAGGGTCTCCTCGGTGTCGTCCTCCCGGACGGGGACGGCCTTCTGGACGATGATGGGGCCCGTGTCGACGCCCTCGTCGACGAAGTGGACCGTACAGCCGGAGACCTTCACGCCGTACTCGAGGGCCTGCCGTTGGGCGTGAAGCCCCGGAAACGACGGGAGCAGGGCCGGATGGATGTTCATGATCCGGTATCGGTAGGCCTCAACGAACCTGGGGCTCAGGATGCGCATGAAGCCGGCCAGACAGATGAGGTCCGGCTCGGCCTCCTGGACGGCCTGCAGGAGGGCCGCCTCGAAGGCCGCCCGGTCGGGGAACGCCCGGGCCGGGACGACGACGGTCGGGACGCCGTAGGCCCGGGCCCGCTCGAGCCCCCGGGCCTCGGGGTTATCGCTGATGACCCGGACGACCTGGGCCGGGACTTCCCCGGCCTGGCAGGCCTGAATGAGCCGTTCCATGTTCGTCCCGCGTCCGGAGATGAGGATCACGACCCGACCGAGCGCCATGGGAACTTCCCTACGGGGTCCATCTCCTGCTTGGGGCCCGACCCCGCATCACTCATAGACGACCCCGCCCGGGCCCGCCGCGACTTCCCCGATGCCGTACACGGGCAGGCCGAGGCCCTCGATGGCTTGCCGGACGGCCGGTTCGTCCTCGGGCCGCACGACGACGACCATGCCGATGCCCATGTTGAACGTACGGAACATCTCGTCGGTCGGGACGTCCCCGAGACGCTGGATCAACTCGAAGATGGGCGGGACCGGCCACGTGCCGCGACGGACCCGGGCGACCGTCCCCGCCGGCAGGCTCCGGGGGACGTTCTCCGTCAGGCCGCCGCCCGTGACGTGGGCCAGGCCCCGGACGAGGCCCCGCTCGATGACCGGCTTCAAATAGGGGAGGTAGCAACGGTGCGGCTGGAGGAGAGCGTCTGCCAGGGTCATCTGGCACTCGTCCAGCCATCGGTCCGGCGTCCAGCCGAGACGCTCGAAGAAGAGCTTCCGGGCCAGGGTGTAGCCGTTCGTGTGGAGGCCCGTCGAGGGCAAACCCAGGAGGCGGTCGCCCGGCCGGACGGCCCGGCCGTCCAAGACCCGGTCCCCGTCGACGAGGCCGACGACGACGGCCACGACGTCCACGTCGTCGGACCCGTATACGTCCGGCATTTCCGCCGTCTCCCCGCCGAGGAGGACGACCCCGTGCCGGGTACACTCTTCCAGTACGCCCCGGACGATGGCCTCGACCCGCTCGGGTACGATGCGGCCCATGCCCAGGTAGTCCAAGGCCCCGATGGGATAGGCGCCCTGGACGAGGACGTCGTTGATGCCGTGGGCGATGACGTCTCGGCCGCAGACCTCCCAGCGGCCGACGGCGGCGGCCACGCGGGTCTTCGTCCCGACGCCGTCGATGCTGGCCACCAGATGGGGCGCCGCCATGCCCTCGACCGACAGGGGCAGGAGACCGCCAAACCGGCCGATGTTCTCCCGGAAGGCCGGCTGGAACTGCTCGAGGAGCCGCCGGACCCGACGGACGGCCTCGTTCCCCCGGTCGATGTCGACGCCCGTGTCCCGATAGCGCATGACGCCCCTCGGTCGAGGAGTGCCGATACCGGACCCGCGACGGGGCCGGGTCCCGGGCCTACTCGACGGCCGCCCGTTCCAGGATGCGGACCTGCTTGATCCTCTGGCGGTCGGCCGGGACGGGATACTGCCGCGTGTAGCAGGCCACGCAGAATTCCCGACCCTCCGGGTCGCCGACGCTCCGCAAGAGCGCCTCCAGACTCAGGTAGGCTAACGTGTCGGCCCCGATGAAGCGGGCGATGCCGGCCACGTCGTAATGGTTAGCGACCAGTTCCTCCTCCGACGGCGTGTCGATCCCGTAGTAGCAAGGGCCGACGATGGGCGGGCAACTGATCCGCATGTGGACCTCCCGGGCGCCCGCCTGCCGGAGCATCTGGACGATCTTGCGGCTCGTCGTCCCCCGGACGATGGAATCGTCGATGAGGACGATGCGCTTGCCGTCCACGACGGCCCGGACGGGGTTCAGCTTGACCTTCACGCCGAAGCTCCGGTTCGCCTGAGAGGGCTGGATGAACGTACGGCCCACGTAGTGGTTCCGGATGAGGCCGAACTGGAAGGGCAGGCCCGAGGCCTCGGCGTATCCGATGGCCGCATGGACCCCCGAGTCCGGGACGGGCACGACGATGTCGGCCTCGGCCGGGGCCTCTCGGGCCAGCCACCGACCCATCTCGACGCGGGCCTCGCTGACGGAACGACCGAAGACGACACTGTCCGGGCGGGAAAAGTAGACCAGCTCGAAGATGCACTGGGCCCGGGCGGCGGCCGGGAAGGGCTTCAGGGCCTGGATGCCGTCCTCGTTGATGACGACGACCTCGCCCGGCTGAAGCTCCCGCTCGGGGACGGCGTCGATCAGGTCCAGGGCCGACGTCTCCGAGGCCAGGACCCACGCCCCGTCCTTGCGGCCCAGCCACAGGGGACGGAACCCGTACGGGTCCCGGACGCCGATGAGCGTGTCGGGCGTCAAGAGGACCAGCGTGAAGGCCCCCTTCAGTTGGTTCAGGGCCCACAGGATGGCGTCCACGAAGTCCCATCGGCGGGAACGGGCGACCAGGTGAAGGATGACCTCCGTGTCGGTCGTCGTGCTGAAGATGGCCCCGTCCCGCTCCAGGGCCTCCCGCAGGGAGAGGGCGTTGACGATGTTGCCGTTGTGGGCGATGGCCAGGCTCCCCCAGGCCCGATGGGCGACCAGGGGCTGGGCGTTTTGCAAGAAGCTCCGGCCGGCCGTCGAATACCGCACGTGGCCGATGGCCAGGTGGCCCGGGAGCTTCTTCAGGATTTCCTCGGTGAACACGTCACTGACGTAACCCATGCCCTTATGTTCGAACAGCCGCTCGCCGTCGGCCGTCACGATCCCGGCGCTTTCCTGACCCCGGTGCTGGAGGGCGTACAGTCCCATGTAGGTCAGGTGCGCCGCCTCCGGGTGGTTCCAGATGCCGAAGACGCCACACATCGGCCCTTCTGCCTCCCCTCCCGAGTCGGTCGATTCATTATAGTCTTTCCGGGGGGGCCTCGACTACTGGGCGGAGAAGGTGCAAGATACACGGATGGGCCGTCGACACCTGTGGATCGTCCTCGGGGGCCTACTCGGCGTTCTCGCCGGCCGTCTCTCGTCCGGGGACGCCTGCGCCGGCCTCGGGGCCCTGCCCCTCCCGGAGGCTGCCCGCCTGGAGACCCTCGAGGCCCCGGCGGACGGCTCCTGCCGGGCCCGGGTCGAGCTCCCTCCGTCCGCCTCGTGGCGGGACCTCTACACGTTTTTCCGGGACCTGCCCTTTCGGGAAACGCCATCGCTCTGGTCCGTCGGGTCCGTCGAGTTGACGAGTCGGGGCGGGGCCCGGTCCCGGGTCGCCTGGCAGGTGCGGCTTCACCGGGACGGCTGGCGGTATGAGGTCCGGGGGACGCACGCCCGGGATGCGACCGTCACCGTGGCGGCCGGCTCGGCCTATCCCTCCGGCCGGATGAGCCTCCCGGACATCGACCGGATGCTCCGGGACCTCCTGCCGGACGTCGGCATGCTGGAAAGCGAACTCTGGGAGCCTCAGCATTACATGCGGGTCGTCAGCCTCCCGGAAGGCCCCGTGCGACCCGTGGCCGAGTCCCTCGTCCGACTCCTGCGGGACCGGGGCTGGCAAATCCGAAAGATTGCCTTAAAATTTCGAGACCGGCCGCCTTGGGTCGAGGGGGTCTCGACGGCCGAAGCGGCGGACCTGCTCCGGGAGACGCCCGAAGAGGCCGGCGTCATCGAAGCCCGGCGGGACGTGCAGGAGATCGGCCTCACCCTGGTCGCCGCCGAACGGCGGGTCTTCGTCGTCGTCACCCTCGACTGGCTCCGGCCCTGATGGATGCATCCGACCCCGAGGCATCCCATGCGACCCAGCCGGAAGGCCCAGATCCGGGTCGTCGACTTCGGTTCCCAATACACCCAGCTCATCGCCCGGCGCATCCGGGAGATGGGCGTGTACGCCGAGATCGTCCCCTGCCATGCGCCGTGGGAGGTCCTCATGGCGGGCCGGACCGAGGGGACCCTGCGGGGACTTATCTTCTCGGGCGGCCCTCAGAGCGTGTACCAGCCCGGTGCCCCGACGGTCCGGCCGGAAGTCTATCAGGCCGGCGTCCCGATCCTCGGGATTTGCTACGGGCTTCAGCTCATGGCCCACCAACTGGGCGGTCAGGTCGTCCCGGGCCCCGTTCGGGAGTACGGCCCGGCCCGCCTGGAAGTCCTGGCGCCGGACGTCCTGTTGGAGGGCCTGCCCCGGACGTTCCAGGTCTGGATGAGCCACGGGGACCGGGTCGAGCGCCTGCCTGAGGGCTTTCAGGCCCTGGCCCGTACGGAGGCCACACCCTACGCCGCCTTTGCGGACCCCCGGCGGCGTCTGTACGGCGTCCAGTTCCACCCCGAGGTCGTCCACACGGCTCACGGCCGGGACATCCTCGCCCGCTTCGTGTTCGACGTGTGTGGGGCCGTGCGGGACTGGGACTTGGCGGCCTACATGCGGGAGCTCATCGCCTGGGTCCAGGCCCGGAGTCGGGAGGGCGACATCCTGGTCGCCGTCAGCGGGGGCGTCGACAGCACGGTCTTGGCCCGGCTCGTCCACGAGGCCGCCGGGGACCGGATGCTGGCCGTGTTCGTCGACAACGGGCTTCTCCGCAAAGGCGAGTCCGAGGCCGTCCGGGCGAACCTCCGGGACCGGATGGGGGTCCCCCTCCACGTCGTGGACGCCTCGGAGGTCTTCCTGGAACGCCTCCGGGGCGTGACGGACCCCGAGCAGAAGCGCCGCATCATCGGGGATACCTTCGTAGACGTATTCGTCCAAGTGGCCCGCTCGACCCGGCCCTTCCGGTTCTTTGCCCAGGGGACCCTGTACCCGGACGTCGTCGAGAGCGGGGCGTCGCTGGGACCCTCGGCCGTCATCAAGACCCATCACAACCTCGTCGAGGCCGTCCGCTCGATGGGCATGGAGGTCCTCGAGCCCTTCCGGGAGCTCTTCAAGGACGAGGTCCGCCAGATGGCCCGTCTGCTGGGCATCCCCGACGACGTCGTCCACCGTCAGCCGTTTCCGGGGCCCGGCCTGGCGGTCCGTATCCTCGGCGAGGTCACGCCCGAACGGCTGGCCATCCTCCGGGCGGCCGACGCCATCGTCGAGGAGGAAATCCGCCGGGGCGGATGGTACGAGCGGCTGTGGCAGAGCTTCGCCGTCCTCGTCCCCGTCCGGACCGTCGGCGTGATGGGCGACGAGCGGAGTTACGCCCACGTCGTCGCCCTCCGCATCGTCGAGAGCCAGGACGGCATGACAGCCGACTGGGTGTACCTCCCCGAGGACCTGCTCCGGCGCCTGGCCGCCCGTATCGTCAACGAGGTCCGGGGCGTGGGCCGCGTCGTCCTGGACGTGACGTCCAAGCCGCCCGCCACCATCGAGTGGGAGTGAGATGGGGGCATGGGGCCTGGGGACGGGATTTTTGAGGGGCCGGCACCGGGGCCTTCTCAGAAGGGATATCCGATGGAGAAGTCAAAGCGAAGACGGGTGTCGATGCGGTACCGGGCGTTCGGCTCGCCCAGGGGGCGGCCCCACGGGTAGGAGAGGTCCAGGTTCAGGGGGAGGCCCCCGAAGAAGACCGTCAGGCCGACCCCGAAGGACCCCACGCCCCGGCTGATGTCAAACCCGCCCCGGGAGATGGGGATGAAGAAAACGTCCTCGTTCAGGCGGAACACGCCCGCGTCGGCAAACACCCGGGCCCGAAAGGCTTGCAGGGCCGGTGTCCGCCGTCGCCAGGCCGCCGGGAACAGCGGAAACCGGTACTCGAGGTTCGCCACGACCCCCCGATTGCCGATGAGCTCCCGAAAGTCGAAGCCCCGGAAGCTCAGGCCCCCGCCGAAGACGAAAATGTAGGGCCGCTCCCCCGTCGACAGGAAGCCCTGGAGGCGGACGGCCAGGAGGGAGAACCGACTCAGCCGCAGGTACCGCCGGTAGTCCCCGTACAGGGTCGTCCGCCGGATGAAGTCTTCGGCAAAGGGCAGAGAGTAAATGACGGCGACCCGGCCCGTCTGGCCGGACAGCGGGCCGAACCACCAGAAGCGGGTCGTCTCGAAGGTATAGGCCAGCGTCACGGGCACGTCCCATTGGTTGATCAGGAAGTCCCGGGCGCCCGTCCGGCGGAGGTAATTCTCGTGGAGGGCTTGGGCGAAGGGGTCCAGGAACCGCTGTCGGATGCGGAAAAACCCGAGGCCCAGCTCGATGCGGCTCCAGAGGCTGAGCGGATAGTAGCCGAAGACGTCGCCCCCGATGACCGAGTCCTTGACGAAATCGATGAATCGGTCGTCGATGGGGGCGATGAAGAAGGTATCGGACCAGAACAGCTCCGTGAGGTACTGAAACCGCCGGGCCCGGTCGAGGTACGAAACATAGAAGGTGTTGAACGAGGAGATCCGCTGGAGGAAGACCGTGATGGCCTGGTCGCCCAAGAGGTCCTCGAAGGTGACGGCCGACGCAAAGGCATACGTAAACTGGTCGGCCCCGCCGATCAGCGTCGGGGGCGACCCCAGGACGGGCCGGAAGCCCTTCTTCTGGATACCCGCCGGGTCGACGGTCAGACGGGGGAGCTCGGCCGCCTCGGCGACCGACGCCTCCTCCGGCGGGCGGACGACGGCTAACTGCCGGTCGGTCGGGACACGATAGAGATGGAGCTGGCCCTTAAAGAAGCCGATGAAGTAGGTCCATGAGCCGTCCGACTCCGAGACGACCGTCGGGCTGAAGTTGCCGCCCATCGCCCGGGTCATCCGGACGACCTCACCGGACGGAAGGTCCATCCGGTACAGGTCCAGGGCGCCGTCCGTGTCGGCCGAGAAGACCAGGGACCGGCCGTCGGGGGACAGCGTGGGCGTCGAGAAGTACCAGGGAGCCGCCGGGCCGACGCGGGTGACCTGCCGAGTCGCCAAGTCCAGCCGGTAGACGGCGGACCGACCCGGCTGACGGCCGACGTAGAGGAGGGCCTTCCCGCCTTCGACCCAGACGGGGGTTTCCTTATACATTTCGTCCTGGGTCAGGGGCTCGTATTTCCGGGTAGCGAGGTCCATCAGGAAGACCGTCGGCCGGCCCTCCCGGTCATAAGCCGTGAAGCTCAGGTGGCGTCCGTCGGGGTGGAAGGCCGGGGACGCCGTCTTGTTCAAGGGGATGTATACTTCCTGGAGCTTCCGGCCGCCGACGTCCATCACGAATAGGCTCTGGTACTTCCCCGTCCGGGCAAAGAAGGCGACCCGCCGACCGTCGGGCGACCAGGTCAGGCTCCGCAGGGCCATGTCGAAGCGGCCCGGGGGGAGCTCGGCCGGGAAGTCCTGAAAGGCCGTCGTGTAGCCCGGCGTCAGGTTCCGGACGACCCGGCCCTGGCGGTCTAAAATCAAGACGTCCAGGTCGTAGTCGTAGATGTTGACCGTCCCGACGGCGACGTACCGGCCGTCCGGCGAGATGGCGTAGGTCATGATATTGCGGTACGGATAAGGAAGCTCGAAGACCCGCTGGTACTGGAGGGCCGGCTCCCGGTCCAGGAAGTCCCGGAACCGGTTCCGCAGGTAGTCGGCAAACAGCTCGTTGAACCGCTGTTCCGTCACGCCGAAGGCGGCCAAGAAGGGGTCGGACCCGCCCAGAAAGCCCATCTTCCGGAGCTGGAACCAGAATTGCCGGATGCCGGCCTCCCCGAAGCGGTCCCGGATGAACTCCCAGATGAACGACCCCAGGGTGTACTGGGGAAGAGTGATCTCGCCCCCGGGCGGGACCTCCAGCTCCCGCGTGGCCGACACGTAGGGCAGACGCTCCGTCAGGACGGCGTCCCGGACGATCATCGTGTTGAAGGGGTCCCGCCGGCCCGTGACGTAGTCGGCAAACCCCTCCCACACCCAGGCAGGCGGACTGACCCGCAGGTTGATGGCCCGGCCGCCCAGCTGTCCATACATGATGGCGAACTCGAAGATGTGGGCCAGCTCGTGGGTGATGACGTCCTGGAGGAGGTCCGGCGGCATGTCGATGGGGAAGGCCATCCGGTTGTAGACGGGCTCCGCCACGCCCAGGCTCCCGGTGACGTCCTGGAGGTAGTTGATCTGCTCGTACTCGGCCTGGTTCCGGTAGTAGATCAGGGGGATCCGGAAGGGCGGGGCCGTCTGGAGGATGCGGTAGATTTTCTGGTAGGCCGCCTCGGCGATCCCCGCCACGGTCGGCAGGGCGTAGGCGGCCTCGGGGTAGAAGTAAATGTCGAAATGCTCCGTCTTATAGACCTTCCACCGAAAGTGGTCGTAGTGGACCTGATTCTTGCCGTAGTAGGGAATGTAAATTTGGGCGCCCAGGGGCCAGGCCCCGAGGGCGACCCCGGCGACCGTCAGCCCAAACACGGTCCAGCGCTTCATGGCCGACCTTCCGGCGTGCTTTGGACTAAAATGCGTTCGGTTTGAATGTAAACGGGGACGACCTTACTCAGGAGCTTCGGCAGGATGCGGTCCAGGAGGGCGTAGAAGACCCCCAGGTGCATCCGGTTCACCGATGCGGCCCGCAGGGACTCCTCGACGGCTTCCGAGTACAGGACCTTGCGGTCGGCCCAGTCGAAGAGGAAGAAGCGGACGCCGACCCGGACCTCGACGCTCCGGCGGCCCGGCGACGGCTCCGGGGGCGCCGCCGGGGGCGGCGGGGGCCGCGGCGGGTACTCTTCCTGGGGCACGACCCCCTCCCGGAGGACGCCCTGAACGGTCACGACGCCGAGTACGACGGCCGGCCGGGTCACACGCTCCAGCTCGACGACGCCGTGCAGGTGGTCCCGAATCCACCCCTCGGCCACGGCCGGGTCCTGCCACGCCTTGGGGTCCGGCAGGTCCCCTCGCGGGGTCAGGGCCTCGGCCGCCCGGGGCGTCAGGACGGTCTGGGAGAGATGGCTCTGGAGCTCGTTCCGAACGATCGACCGGACTTCTTCCCCGTAGTCGACCGAGGGGTCGTCCTCGACGCCCTGGAAGTCCCGGTACGTCGGAAAGGGGACGACGACGACGGCGTCGTAATCGTTCAAGGGGATCTGCGCCTGGGTCGGAATACGCACGGGGACCTCGATGACCTGCGAAGCACAGCCGACTCCCAGCAGGGCCACGCCCAGGAGGCCCCACGAGACCCAAGGCCTACCAAAGACCCCGGCCTTCCCAATCCGAAGGGACCGACGCCTGTGTCCTCGTATCGGGGCCATGTGTCCTCCCCGTGGGTCACTCGGCCACCGCCTCACTCCGAAGGAGACGGTGGGACGGGATCGACCCCGTCCCGCCAGGACTCAAGCCCTTCCGGGGTCCCGAATCCGGCGAAGCGTACGGGCCGTCCTCCTACGGCCATGCCCACCCGTTACATCGGATATGCAATCTCCGTACCGCCAACGATGGCCTGGGCCGGAGTTAAGTCCCGGGCCTCAGGACGGTGACGGAGCCTGGGGAGGCCGGGCTTCCGAAGATTCCGGGGGCGGACCCTTCCGGTACTTCTGCTGAATCTCCCGGAACCGGAGGTAATTGGCCCGGTAGGCCATATTGTCGGGTTCCAGCTCCATGGCCTTGCGGTAGTAGGCCATCGCCTTGTCCCATTGGCCCAGGGCCTCCATCGCCACGGCCAGGTTGTTCCAGACGGCCGCCCAGTCGGGTCGAAAGCGTAAGACCTTGGCCCATCGGTACACGGCTTCCGGCCAATAGGCCTGCCGAGCGGCTTGGATGGCCAAGTCGTTCTGCCGCCTCAGCCACTCGGGACTCCCCGGCGGGGGCTGAAGGGCGACCTCTGCCGCCCGGGCCATACCGGTCAGGCTCAGACCGCCGAGGACGGCGCCTATCATCCCAACGGCCCAGACACTCCATCGACGTCTTGACATCGCTCACCCGTCAGGCCCGCCCGCCCTCCGGCTTGGTGACGATGACGGGGACCGGCGCCCGCTGAAGGACCTTCTCGGCGACGCTTCCCAGCATCAGGTGCATCAGGGGACCCCGGGCGTGGCTATCCATGACGACGAGGTCGGCGTGGACCTCGGCGGCGTATTGCAAGATGCCGGTCCCGGCGTCGGCGGCCCGCCGAAAGGCCGAATGGACGGCCCGGTCCGTCGCTATGGCCTGCTGGCGGTACCACTCGTCCAGGGAGTCCCGGACCATCTGCTCGACGGCGGCCTCGAGGGCGGCCGGGACGTCCCGCAGATAGGTCTCGATCACGTGTACGAGGTGAACTTCCGCAGTGTGACGAGCCGCCACATCGAGGGCCAGGGGGAGGGCGGCGCTCTTCCGAATCGTCCAGTCGACGGGGACGACGATGACCCGGAGGCCGGCCGGCTCGTAAGTCTCGGGGACGACGGCGACCGGCCGGAGCGTCGAGCGCAAGACCTTCAGGGCGAAACTCCCCAGCCGGTGGGGGTCCTGGCCCCGGCCCAAGACGACCCAGTCGGCGTCGTACCGCTGGACGGCCTCCATGAGGCCCTCGTAGAGGTCCCCCGTCCATACCTCGACGGCCACGGAAAGATTCGGGACCTGAATCGCCTGGGCCCGGGACCGGAGGACGCCCTCGGCATGGGTCCGGACCTGGTCGAGCCAACGGTCCATCTCCTGCTGAATGGACGGGCCGACCGGACCGCCGTAGCCGGTCAAGAGGCGGTAGGTCTTGGGGACGTCGACGGCGTACCACAGGACCAGCCGACCCCCCGTCGGCCGGGCCATCTCGACGGTCCACAGCAGGGCCTTCTCGGCACTGGGCGAGCGGTCCCACCCGACCAGATAGGTCGTCATCAGTGTCTCCCCGCCCCTATTATAGGGCTATAAGGGCGATTCGGCAGTAAGGCAGTAGGGCCATGGAGCGGTTCGGCGGCGGGGAGGGGCAAGGGCTGAAATGCAGGCTATCGGTGTCAGGCACGGGGGTCGGCCCCCGCCCGACACCCCGACTACCGTCGCTTGCGGAGCCGCTTCTGCCAGCGCTCCAGGAACTCCCAGGCCTGACGGGGGCTGACGCCGTCGAGGTCCATCCCGAGGAGTTCCTCGGCCAGCCGTTCCAGGTCGGTGTAGCGGGCGTCCAGGGCCAACAGCGTCGGCTGGACGAGCGTCGGCAGATGACGGCGGACGACTTCCTGCCGTTTCATGGCCGGAAGCGGACCCGCCGGGGGACGCTCCGGGGGAGGCGCCGCCCCAGAGGAGATCCGTCCGACGGCCGCCTCGAGGCCCTGCTCCAAGCCTTCCAACTCGGCCAGGATCTGCTGGGCCCGACGGACGACCTCGTCGGGGAGGCCGGCCCGGCGGGCCACGTGGACGCCGTAGCTCTTGTCGCTGGGCCCCGGGACGATGCGGTACAGAAACGTGATGCCCCCGCTGTCCTCGTGGACGGCCACGGCGTAGTTCCGGACCCGGGGGTACAGGTCGGCCAGGTGGACCAGCTCGTGAAAGTGGGTCGCGAAGAGGGTCCGGGGGCCGGGCCGCCAGTGCTCGTGCAGGTACTCCAGGACGGCCCAGGCGATGGCCATCCCGTCGAACGTGCTGGTCCCCCGCCCGATCTCGTCCAGGATGATGAGGCTCCGGGGCGTGGCGTTCCGCACGATGTACGCCGTCTCGATCATCTCGACCATGAAGGTCGACTGGCCCCGGCTGAGATGGTCCGTCGCCCCGACGCGGGTGAAGATGCGGTCGACGAGCCCGATGGACGCCGACTCGGCCGGGACGAAGCTCCCCATCTGGGCCATCAGACAGATCAGGGCGACCTGCCGGAGGTAGGTCGACTTGCCGCCCATGTTGGGGCCCGTCAGGACGATGATCTGCTGGTCGTCCGGGTCCAGGCGGGCGTCGTTGGGGACGAAGGTCCGGTCCGTCAGGAGGGTCTCCAGGACGGGGTGGCGGCCGCCCCGGATCTCGATCGTCGTCCCCTCGTGGACCCGGGGCCGGACGTACCGGTACCGGAGGGCCGCGTAGGCTAAGGCGGCCAGGACGTCGAGGCGGGCGACCCGCTCGGCGACCCGCTGGAGGGCCGGGATGCAGGCCCGGGCCCGTTCCAGGAGGCCCCGGAAGAGCTCCTGTTCGAGGGTCAGGGCCCGCTCCTCGGCCGTCAGGACCTGTTCCTCCAACTGACGGAGCTCCGGAGTCGTGAACCGCTCGGCCTGGGTCAGCGTCTGGCGGCGTTCGTAGTCGGCCGGGACCCGCCCCAGGTAGGAGCGGGTGACCTCGATGTAGTAACCGAAGACCCGGTTGTAGCCGACCCGCAGGTTGGGGATTCCCGTCCGCTGACGCTCCCGGCGCTCAAAGTCGAGTAGGACCCGCCGGCTGTCCCGGGCGACGGCCCGACAGCGGTCCAGCTCGGGGTCGTAGCCGTCCCGGATGAAGCCGCCGTCCTTCGTATGCGGGGGCGGGTCGTCGACGAGGGCCCGGCGGAGCTCCTCGGCCAGGGCCTGGACGGCGTCGTCGGGCGGCTCGGCCAGCTCCTGGAGGAGGCCCTGGGGAGGCCAGCTCTGGAGACATCGCCCGACGTCCGGGAGCCGCGCCAGACCCTCCCGGAGGCGGGCGAGGTCCCGGGGCGTGGCCGTCCCGACGCCGATACGGGCCACGATCCGCGCAAGGTCCGGGATCGGGCGCAGGTGCCGACGGAGTTCGTCCAGCTCCGCCGGCCGTCCGACCAGGGCCTCGACGGCGTCGAGCCGTCGCTCGATGGCCGCCCGGTCCCGCAGGGGCTGGAGGACCCAGTCCATCAGCAAGCGCTGGCCCATCGGCGTCTGCGTGTGGTTGAGGACGCTCCACAGCGTCCCGTGGGTCGTGCCGTCGGCCAGGTTCCGGACGAGCTCCAGGTTCCGGACCGTCGTCGCGTCCAGGACCATCCCCTGGTCGGACGAAAGATACCGGACCGTCCGGACGTGGAGGGCCGGGGCCCTCTGCGTCTCTTCCAAGTAGTAGAAGACCATCCCGACGGCCCCGCAGGCGGCCGGCCGGTCCTCCAGGTCAAAGGCCTCGAGGGACTCGACGCCCAAGACCCGCCGGCACAAGTCCCGGGCGTATGCCGGGTCGGTCACCCAGTCGGGAACCGGCGTCCAGGTCGCCGACGGGCCATCGGGTCCCTGCCAGTAGCGTCGCCGTTCCGGCGGCCAGCTCTCGGGATAGAGGACCTCCGAGACGGGGAACCGGGACCCGAGGTCGGACAGCCGGTCGGCGGCGGCCGCCAGGGGGATTTCGCAGGCGACGACCTCCCCGTCCGAGACGTTGAGGAAGGCCACGCCCAGGGAGTCCCGATACTGAGCCAGGCCGGCCAGGTAAGGGGCCTCGGGGCCTTCGTCTCCGAGGAACGTCCCCGGCGTGACGACGCGGACGACCTCCCGGCGGACGAGCCGCCGGCCGGGGCCCGGAGCCTCCATCTGTTCGCAGATAGCGACCTTGTAACCCCGCCGGACGAGGCGGGCGATGTACCCCTCGGCGGCAAACCAGGGGACGCCGCACATGGGGACCCGCTGGCCCTCGTCCCGCTCCCGAGAGGTCAGGACCAGGTCGAGCTCCCGGGCCGCCGTGACGGCGTCGTCGAAGAACATCTCGTAGAAGTCCCCCAGCCGGAAGAACAGGATGCAGTCGGGGTACTTCCGCTTAATCTGCAGGTACTGGCGCATCAACGGCTTGTAGGCCTCGACCGGTAGGGCCGGGCCCCGGTCCCTCGGGGACGCCTTCATGGCGGGTCACCGCTCCGCAATCTCATATCAGTCCCTTTTCCCGGAGCCACGCCTCGTTGAGCTTCGAGAGGTACCGCTCGCCCGTGTCCGGCAGGAGCACGACGATGACGGCCTCGGGTCCGACCTCCTCGGCGACCCGGGCGGCGGCCCAGACGGCGGCGCCCGAGGAGTTCCCGCACAGGAGGGCCTCCTCCCGGGCCAGGCGGACCGTCATCCGGTAGGCGTCCCGGTCCGAGACGGTGACGACCCGGTCGATGAACCGAAAGTCGATCGTCGCCGGGATGAAGTCCTCGCCGATGCCGTCGATCAGGTACGGTCGGGCCGGGCCGAGCCGGCCGGACCGGAAGTACTCGGCATAGACGGAGCCCTCGGGGTCGACGCCGATGACCTGGACGGCCGGATTCCGTTCTTTCAAGTAGCGGGCCACGCCGGTGATCGTCCCGCCCGTGCCCATCCCGGCGACGAAGTGGGTCACCCGCCCGTCCGTCTGTTCCCAGATTTCCGGACCCGTCGTCTCGTAGTGGGCCCGGGGGTTTTCGGGATTGTAGTACTGCTGGGGCATGAAGGCCCCCGGGACCTCCCGGGCCAGGCGCTCGGCCGTCTTGTAGTAAGACCGCTCGTCGTCCGGGGGGACGTCCGTCGGGCACAGGACGCACTGCGCCCCGTAGGCCTCCAGGAGGTGGACCTTCTCCTTGGGGACCTTGTCCGGCATCACGCAGACGAGACGATAGCCCCGGATGGCACACACCAGGGCCAGACCGA
>FWWL01006500.1_pt1 | contig 16928 bp, 17 predicted proteins | sample 2228331 | NCBI WGS metagenome assembly FWWL01 (sample SAMEA103939775, study PRJEB20133) | metagenome
GTGGTTGCGACGCGCAGATGCTAGACCGCGGCGACGTCAGCATCGAGTCCGTTAGCAGAGACCAACAATCGAAGATGTCGCGCGCGAGGCGCGCCTGCGTGGGAGCCAGCGGCGCAACGGGATATCCCGCGCTGCAAAGGCCTCGGCCGCCTTGCGGATGCGCTCGCGGTCGGCCGCCTCAAAGCTTACCAGAGGCTTGTCGACCTGCTCTCTAGCAGGCCGAGTTTCGGCAGGCTCGGAGCACGCCGGTTTTGCTTTCGAGAAATGCGCGCCGACAAAGCCGACGAAATCTCGTCCCACGCCCGCCGGGTGGGTTTTTGTCGGTTTTGTCGGATTTTTCGGAAGGGGTTTCGTCGATTTCCGCTACGTCCAGTGGTGGGCTCCGTAGCATCCAGCCATTTGCTCTTTTCGGGTGCCATTCGCTCAGAGGGCGCAGTTTTCGATGAAAGCACACCCGACAAAACCGACAAAACCTCGCCCGACAGCCGTTCGAAAGCGGTTTTGAGCGGTTTTGTTGGTTTTGTCGCCGGGGTTTCTTCGATTTCGCAGCCGCGAGCGAAAGGGACCTGGTAGGCCTCCGAGCAAGGCAGGGTTCACGATGAAGCACCGCAAGGGGCGGCCACCTTTTGGTCGGGCAGGGTCTTCGACGGGGCGGATGCAGTTGGCGTCCTCGGGCGCCGCCAATGCCGGGTTGAGCTCGGCTGTCGCTGTGAGCCCGTACCGTTCGGCGCGCAACATGTCGCGCGCAGTGAAAGCCAGCAATTCTTTTTCTCGACTAAGCGCCACAAGCCGCCGCGCGGCCCGAATTGCGGGGCAAACCTCGGCTTCAGCGTAAGCTTGGCCCGCCATCGGCACGATGGAGCTTTCGCAAAGGTGTCAGGCCCGACCGCAGGCCCCCACATTAATTTCAATTTCGCGAGGCTCTTCGCCCCCTTCCGCCGCGCAGTCAAGGAAAGTTGTCACGAGTGCCAGCCGCGCCGCGAGGCCCGGCAGTTTCCCGATGAAGCGCAAGAGCAGCCCGTCGGCCTCTTCTTCTTGGCCTCGCACCGTCTGCCGCCAATCATCCATGAAGTTGCGGGCATTATCCTTAAACGGAACGAGCCAGGGGCCCGGCTCGCGATTTTCCCCGTCGGCAGGGATTGCCCCGCTAGCCGGGCGAGCGCCGCGTCGAGGAGGCCGTCATCGCCCCAGCCGGTGGGGCGCTTGATGGGTGTAGGCTTAAGCCAGACGGAGATGAAGCGGGCAAGAAGCCCATCATCATCGGCCTTGAGCAACAGCCTCTTCAGTCTGTCGGGCTGAATCCCGTCCACCACGCCCACGCTCCCGCGAGGGATCGTCAGGGGCTCTCGGCTCATAGGTTCAACAGAGTCGCTGCGCCTGCCGTAGGCTTCAAGCCAAAAAGGACGATCGGAATTCTCGCCCGCACAGCGCATCATTCCGAGTAGCCACCCATCGAGCGCATCGCGCAGCTGCAAGGCCCCCTTAGGCTGTGCAGCACGGACGACGCCTAACCGCTCGATGGTGGCGTCGGTCACCACCAGCCGCGGGATGTGTGGGGCCGGGCCGGCATCGGCCCCGGCAGGCTTCGGCGGGGGCGGCTTGCCCGCTTCGATGGCTTTTGCCATTCGCTTCTTCCACACTGCAGTCGCCATCTTGGCCACTTCGGCCCTCTCGGCGCAAGCCTACGGTTCCGCCTCTGCCTTTTCGCGCAAAGGCTTCTCAACCCGATAGAGCGGCGCAAGCACGGCGTCGATCGCGGCCTTTCCCTGCGCTTGGCAGGCCGATCAACATCGCCCAGATGATCGGTTGTTCGCCCCATCCGTACCAAGGCGCTACCCAGCGCGCTTTTCCCATGAGCGAACCGGCAACGGCCAAAACAGCGCCCAGCACATGGCCGGGCGGGTCGCCCTTGGCCACTGCCGCATCCCGAACCCAGCGGGCAAGCGTGGGGCTGAGCGCATCGTCAAGCGGCTGGGGCGGGGCCGGAGACCGCTCTTCGCGCAGGAAGCGGAGGTCCGGATCGGCTCAACAGGGGGCCTCTGGCGCCTCGCCCAGGCCGGAAGCGGCCCCGCGAGAGGCCGCCCCGTTGCGCCGGGGCTCAGGGCCTCGGCGCCGGCAACGCCCGCCTTGAAGGCGCTTGCGATGGTGGCATCCGCCCCCGCGTATCGAGCCGAAAGGCCAGCCCGGCCGCACGCAGCCGCGCCTTCACCTCGGCCTCGTCGACCCCGCCACCCGCCACGAGTTTCGCCAATCGGAAGACTGCGTGACTGAGCGTGTTGTCCCGCTCGCCCACCGGCGCGGCCAGCTCGCGCCCCAGCTCGCCCTCAAGCGCCGCGCGCGCCCAAGCTTGGCCAGCCCTTCCCTCGGCCCGGAAGAACGGATCTTCGGGGCGCTCGGGGGCCGTCAAAAGCCGCTTTAGGGCTTCGGGCAAGGGCGCAGGGCGCGCGCGTCCATGAGCGTCTCGGCCGTGTCGGCGCCCGCTAGGCCGGTCGATCGGGGGCAATTTGTAGCCACCCTCGCCCCGGGTGTCGATCTTTGGCCCGAGCCTGCGCGCCGTGTTCCCGAAGCCCTCGCCCGGATGATGGAAGAGCAGGTGCACGCCCAAGCTTGAGGTCCGAACCCGCCGTTGCGCCGGATCCTAAAGCAGGTCGCCAAGGCCGAGCGCGGCGAGGCTTTCCTCGCCCACCCGCTCGCGCGTTTCGCGGCCAACGTTGCAGTCAATGACCAAGACGCCAGAACGCTGCCCGGTTGACAGGCCAACACGCGCCTTGGGCCACTCATGCCACCAGCACCCAAGTGTCGCAGGGTGGGCTGTCGCCTCGGCTTGTCGCTTCACGGGTGGCCGCTTACTCGGGGCGGAAGGGAAGACCGAAAGTCCCGCGCGGGCCAGCGAAAGCGCAACACGGCTCTTCTGACCATTGCGGCCGTTTGCCAACTTGTCCTCATCAGACCAGCTTTCTTTTCCTGAACGCTCACCCCGCCCGCGTCGACCCTTGCGCGCGAGATTTTTTTGCCCAGCCGGGCCGCCGGTCAAAGAACAAGGCCCTTGACCAATAAGCATCCTTCCTCCGGCCGCGCCTGCCCGTGCGCTGGGTTTTGCGCCTCATTGGCCGACATCGGCGCCTCCCCTCATCGCCGAGCGCGCAGCCTCGGCGCGTAGTTGTGCGGCAGTCTTTCCATTGCGGTCCGGCGAGCGTCGATTAGCGCGACCACCACTCACTCAGGCCAGCCTACAAGTTTGGGCCCGAGTGCCATCGGCCTTGGGAAGAAGCCTTGTGCGATCCAGGTGTAAGAGTCGATGACTCAATGCCGAGGCGGGCAAAAACGTCCGGCCGCCGCAAAATCCGATCCGCATAGTCGTTCGATCTCATTGCAGCACCTCTCTTTTGCGCGCATCTCACGTGCAACAGAAAGATACCACCCCCGAAAGATCGGGTCGTCGGGGAAAAAACAGGCTTATGTTCTCAACGCTCGTCGACTGATTTTTTCGTGTTTGTCTTGCGCCGCTTGCTCTACGAGATGCTGTGTCAGGTTTTTAGCGCGCCATCGATGGCCCTGTATTGCCGCGCAGATTTGGCGAGAGCGGCGATTGTTTTTTTTCGAAGTCAGCAAGGAGACTGACAAAAATACCGTGACGTCTGAGCGCCTGCAAGATGTGCGTAAGCCACTTGCTCAAAACAGCCACCGCCTTGCGTTTTTCTCGGTTGCGCCTTTTGTCAATGGCCGCAACCGCATCATGGGTGCACCGCCGCCGAGTCCCGCAGTGTCGCATCGCCAGCGCAACCGCATCGCAGCGCGACCGCTCATGCGGGGCCGCTGGATCGCGGAACACCGGTACGTCCGATTTGCGAGGCGCGGACAGCCCAATTTCGACCAGCCACATTTCGCGTGCCGCCTTCGGCCGACCGCGCCTTGGCCAGGGCATCGGATTTATGAGGACCTCGAGCGCCTTGATATGTTTTGGCAGAATCGCGTCGCCGGGGCGAAGGTTGGCAAAAAGGCGGCGCGCCTCCGCCTGCAATTCTGGCGCAATGGAGGCCAACGAGATGATGCGCGGCGTCCGGATCGCCTGTTCGGCCGGTGCCACCGCCTCGGCAAAGGTTTCCGGTCTTGGCCTGATGGCGAAGCCCCATCGGCCGCGGGTCAAGTGGTGGCAGCAGCAACGCGGGGAATGGCGAAAACCGTCACGTCGCGGCAATGCCACCACCGCGCACCGGCGGGCGCAAAGATAAGCTGCGCATGCTTGCATCAGCTTGCGCCGCTATTCGAAAAGCTCGCTGCGAGGATAGGGGCGTTTCACCGCGTCACCCTCTGCACGGGCTAGCGCAGCCTCGGCCACCTCGCGATGGAAGTTCGTGCATTCCTGCGCCCACGTGCGAAAGCTTGTCCGGAAGCCATGCACATCGGCGTCAAAGCCCAGTGCCTTGACGAGCTTCGACAGCGTCATGTCAGAAAGCGCTTTGCTGCGCGCGCTCGGGAAGATCCGCCCGAAGCGGTCGTGAAAGGCTTCAGCCTCGCGCAGGATGTTGAGCGCCCGAGCGGACAGCGGCATGCGATGGGGCCGTTTCATCGTCATGCGGCTTACCGGGGTTTCCCGCACCGCCGCGCCCATGTCGATTTCATCCAACCGCGCTCCCCGCACGTCGCCCAAGCGGATGCCTGTGCGATTGAAGAATTCGAGCGCGCGCTTGGTTGCCGACCATGCGCGTGAGGCCCGCGCCTCGACACAGCGGGCCACCACAGTATAGGGCAAGGCCTTACGGTGGGCCTGCACTTTGCTTTCTTGCTTCGGCAGGGCCTTTCCGACGCTCTCGGCTGGGTTGTCAAGCCGCGAGCGCTGCGCCACGGCCCGTTTCATCACCGTACTGATTCGTTGCTTTCCACGCCGGGCCGTCTCGGACTTCTCTGTCTAAACCGGCGTCAGCGCCGCCAACACATCGGCCGGGGTGATGTTGGTTATCTTGCGCGCGCCAAGCCGAGGGAAGGGAAACGTTTCGAGTGAGCGGATGAAATCGACTCGAAGCTTCGCATTCCGCCATGTTGCGGCGTGCATCTTATCTTTCGCCCGCGCGGTCTTCCTCGAGGGCCAGGATGCCTAAAGCCCAGGTGAAACCTGCGGCAGGGGAAGCCATCCACCGCCCGCGCGGTTTCCTCAAAGGTCAGGATGGCCTAGCCGCGCGCTTCTCGGCCAGAGGATCGCGGCCCTGATAGACCGCGCGCTTGTTCGGCAAGGCCGCCTCGCGCGCCATGGCAAGCGTCACCACTGGGGGCGAGCCGAGCCTGATGTGAACGCGACGGCCGCGCAGCATGACGCGCTGAACTCCTTGTTTGGAGCCGTTGGCGGTGACGTGAACGAAGAGAACCCCAACGCTACACTTGCCGCGATCTTGCGGGGCCTCTTGTTTGGAGCCGTTGGCGGTGACGTGAACGAAGAGGCCAAGCCCGCCGCCGTCATGGTAGCGCCCCGGTTGGGCCACGGTTTCGACGAAGCGCGGCGTCAGGATGTTCTGTTTCCGTTCTGGTATCGCCGTTTTCAAGGATTCGAACCTCTGCCATAATAATTTGGGCCGCCGGTAGAGGGGGATATCGTTGGCATATTCCGAAACGTTCAGAAACGAGCAGGAGTGCTCAATGCCTGTCAATATGAGCAAAAACGGAACTCTTCCGAAGTGCCGAAAAGCGGCTTGGCTCCTGCCGCCGGAGCCACGCCTTGCGCACAGGCCAAAGCCCGGCTCGAATCGACGGCGTGGCGTTGGTGCGCGCGAGCGCGATTTTTTTGCTCCCGTTCCTTGCGATTGGGCCTGAACGTGCGTTTCGAAGAGGGCGTTTACGCCCCTTTAACGAAAAAAGTTTGGGTCCCTTCGAAGACAAATTTTCGCGGACGCGCGTGTGAAAAATCACTCACCTCTGCTGCCCTTCGCCGCATGCCGGCTAGAACTGCCTTTACGTTGGACCTCATCTGAGTGACGCCCCATGCGCATGTGTTGACGTCACCCTTGATGTTGATGCTGATGATTGATCAGAGGGTGGCAAAACCTACGTTCGAAAGTCGCAACGGTGGAGGGCGCGCATGGCGGGTTCGGTGAACAAGGTAATTCTCCTTGGCAATCTCGGTCGCGACCCCGAGGTGCGCACTTTTCCAAGCGGCGGGCGCGTGGTTTTGCTGCGCCTTGCCACGTCCGAAACCTGGCGCGACCGGCAAACAGGCGAACGGCGCGAAAAGACAGAATGGCACACGGTCGCAATTTATAGCGAGCCGCTCGGTCGCATTGCCGAGCAATACTTGCGCAAGGGCTCGAAGGTCTACATCGAGGGCCAGCTCGAGACCCGCAAATGGACCGACCAATCAGGGCAAGAGCGCTACACAACCGAAGTGGTGCTACGCCCGTTCTCCGGGGCGTTGACCCTTCTTGACCCGCGCAGCGACCAGCTTCCAAGCCCCGAGGACTTGACATCTGAGCGCACGCCCTCCCGCCGTGGCGTTGGCGAGCGGGGCGAGATGCCGTCCTATCCACCCGATCTTGACGACGAAATTCCGTTTTAAGCCTCCGCGCACGCGCAGCCGAGAGCGGCAAAAGCGGACTACAGGCAAGGCCTGCCCCTTTCGCTTTGGCCGCTGACGAAGCGCCAGAAGACAAGACCGCGCGTCCGGCCAAGGTGTCAACGCGCCGCAGCGTTGCTGTTCGCTCGGGCAGGCCGGCTCTTGAAAGCGTGCAGCTTGTTCAGACGGCTTGCCTGCCCCAAACGCCTCAAGATGCGCAAATTGGCCGGCAGGCTTTTGCCTTTTCGGCTACACATGCCCAAAATGCGAACGGTTTTCGCCAAAGCGTGGTTTGACGAATGGCGGATGAGCCGCAAACCCTATGGGCAACGTCGTTGCTCAAATCAGGCAAAGTTATACCCAGGCCAAACCCGGTCCGAGCGCGACGAAAAAGGGAGCTGCAAAGAGGAGAAAAGCTTCGGCATGTCAAGACAAGATGGGTCGGCGTCCGGCTCGGCGCGCCAAGACGGCATGCGTGTGACGCCGCTAGCGCTCTTGCAGTATTTTACGCGGCATCGCACCGCGGCCAATCTTTTGTTGGTGCTCATGCTGGGGGCAGGGCTTTTTGCTTTGCCACGGATGACCACGCAGTTTTTCCCGGATGTGGTGGTCGACAATGTGACCATCACCATTCGCTGGCCGGGAGCGGGCGCGGGCGATGTTGACCGCGCCATTGTCCAGCGGCTCGAGCCACAGCTGATGGCGGTTGAAGGCGTCGCGGCAACCGTAGCCAGAGCGCAGGAAGGCCGCGCCACGATTACCGTGGAATTCGAGCCAGGGGCCAATCCGGACTCGGTTACCCAAGCCATCCAAGACGCGGTGGAAAGCTTCCGTGATTTACCCGAGGATGCGGAGGCACCAGAGATCCGCCGGGCGGCCTGGGCCGATCGGGTGACAAATGTGGTCATCGCGGGGCACGTTTGCCGCGATCAACTTGCGCGCTTTGCCGATGAATTTGCAGCAAGGCTCTATGAAGCGGGCATCACCCGCACCACCATCCAAGGGGTCGCGCCGCGGCAGATCACCGTCGAAGTGCCGGGGCATGCGCTTGTGGCGCATGGTTTGACACTTGAGGACATCGCGCGGGCGATTGGGGGGGCGGTTTCGGCTGATCCAGCCGGAGAGCTCGCAGGCGGGATGGCGCGGCTTCGCGCGGGCAGTGAGCGGCGCAGTGCTGAGGCTTTGGCCGCGCTCCCGGTTTTGACCCGCGCTGATGGTAGCACGTTGAGGCTCGGCGAGATTGCAACCATTCGCGAAGAGCCAATCGACCGCGGCCGAGCCTATTTTGTTGGCGATCTTCCGGCGGTTGCGCTGCGCATCGATCGCCCGCAAGGTGGCGATGCCATCGCAATCCAGCGCAAGGTCGAAGAGCTCGCCGCCGAGATGACGCAAAGCTTGCCGCCGGGCGTCAGCATCACGCTCATGAACGCCCGGGCTGACCTGATTGCCGGGCGGATCGCGCTTTTGCTCAAAAATGGCGCGCTTGGTCTCGCGCTCGTGCTTTTGCTTCTGTTTTTGTTTCTAAACGCCCGAACGGCCTTTTGGGTGGCCGCCGGCATCCCCGCTGCGATGCTCGCAGCTGTTGCGCTCATGTGGGCGGCCGGCATGAGCCTCAACATGATCTCGCTCTTTGCGTTGATTCTTGCCTTGGGGATCGTTGTCGATGATGCGATCGTAGTTGGGGAACATGCCGATTGGCGGCTAAGACTGCTTGGCGAAAGCCCGGCCGAAGCCGCTGAGAATGCCGCAACGCGCATGGCCGGCCCGGTTTTTGCTGCCTCGCTCACCACAATCATTGCGTTCGGAGGCTTGACCCTTGTCGGGGGGCGTTTTGGCGAATTGATCGCCGACATCCCATTCACGGTCATTGCGGTTTTGGCGGCCTCGCTTGTTGAATGTTTTCTGATCTTGCCAAATCACATGCGCCATGCGCTCATGCATGCGTCGCAACGGGCGTGGTATGACCTCCCCTCCCACCTTGTGAACCGAGGCTTTACGTGGGTGCGCGAGCGGCTGTTTCGGCCATTCGTGCATTTTGTGGTCGCGCTGCGCTACCCGGTTTTGGCCGGGGTGATCGTGCTTGCGGCAGATCAGGCCGCGGTGTTCTTACGCGGCGACGTGCCGTGGCGATTTTTTGTGCCGCCTGAACAAGGCACGGTGACCATCAACTTTGTGATGGCACCCGATGCCTCGCGGGCTGATACCGAAGCCATGGTCCGCGAGCTTGCCCGAGCGGCAACCGCCGTTGGCCAAAGGCTCGCAGCGCAAGACGGTGTGAGCCCGATCGTGCAGATGCTGGCGGAAGTTGGCGGCAATACCGGGCGCCCGCTTGCTGCGGCCGAACAAGCCCACCCGGACCGGTTAGGCTCGCTCACGATTGAGCTCGTTGATCCCGATGTGCGCTCGGCCTCATCTTTTGAGTTTTTGGCGCTTGTACAAGACGAGGTGAAGCGGACTCCGCTTGTTGAGGAGATCTCTTTTCGCACGTTTGGCTTTGGTCCTGGGGACGATTCGCTTTCGGTCGATTTGTTTGGTGCCGAAACTGAGACATTGAAAGCCGCCGCAGAAGCCTTGAAAAGCCAGCTCGCGGCACTTCCCGAAGTCTCTGGTCTGCAAGACAACCTGTCTTACGACCGCGAGGAATGGTTGGTTGAGCTCACGCCGCTCGGGCGCGCCTTGGGGTTCACGCCTGAGCGGCTTTCGCGTGAATTGCGCGCGCGCCTCAGCGGAATTGAGGCCGCAACCTTCCCTGACGGGCCCCGGACGGGCTCAATCCGCGTTGTTGTGCCCGAGGCGGAGCGCAGCGCTGATTTTCTTGAGGCAACGCTCTTGTCAGCAGGCCCGGGCCGCAGCTTTCCCTTGGCCGATTTGGTCAGCGTGACCACGCGGCAAGGCTTTTCGACGATCGAACGGAGAAATGGGCTGCATATTGTCACCGTCTCGGGCATGATTGCCGAAGACGACCCGGCGCGGGCGCGCGAAATTCTTCTTGCGCTTGAGGAATCGATCCTGCCCGCTTTGGCCGAGGAATTTGGGATTGGCTATCGGCTGTCGGGCCTGGCTGAGCAGGAGCGCGCTTTTCTTTCCGATACGCTGCTCGGGGCGGTTTTGTGCCTTCTGGCCATCTACGCGACGCTTGCTTGGATCTTCGCCTCTTGGACGCGGCCGTTCGTGGTGATGGCGGTGATCCCGTTTGGCCTCATCGGCGTTGTTTACGGACACCAAGCTTGGGGCATGGCGCTGACGATGTTTTCGGTTGTCGGCATGATGGGACTTGCCGGAATCATCATCAATGATTCGATCGTCCTTGTGGCAGCCGTTGATGATTATGCGAAACGGCTAAGCTTTCCCGCCGCAATTGTCGAGGCGGCGACTGTTCGCTTGCGCCCGGTGTTCTTGACCACCGCGACAACCGTCATTGGGCTCGCCCCGCTGTTGTTTGAGCGCTCAACACAGGCTTTGTTTTTAAAGCCAACGGTGATCACGCTTGTCTATGGGTTGAGCTTCGGTTTGGCCCTTGTGCTCCTGATTGTGCCTTCGCTTCTGGCCGTGAGCCATGATCTTGCACGGATCAGGCGATCGCTTGTGCGCGGGCTCAGGCTTGGGCGCCGGTCCAAGCGCGCGCGGTCGCTCTCGGTGCTCCCGCTTGCGGGCGTGGCATGGATCCTAGTCTTGGCAGCAGGCTTTCTTTTGCCCATTGGCGAGGCAGGGCGCAAAGCCTTGGCGGCGTGGCCTTTGCTTTCGGCGGGGTCTGCGGTCGCAGAGGCGTTCGTGTTCATGCTCCTGGCGGTGGCAGGGCTTGCCGCCCTTTGGCTCATTGCGATGCTGAGCGTTGGCGCTTATCGCCTTTCTCTGCGGCGCGGTGCGCCGCCCAACGGGGAACGGGCCGAGCAAGGCGAGCCGCCTGCGTGACGTTTCTGTGGCCAAAAGCTACGGCAGCGCGCACAAAAGCACCGGGGTCACACGAAGGCCGCGCTTACTCACCGACGCAGCCCATATGCTCAAAAGGTCTGGCCGCGCCCAAAAAGGTGAGCCGCACGCGGTCGCGTTCCAACGCGAGGGGCCCCTCCCGCGCCGGGAAAAGCCGCGCTTCGGCAACAAGCTCCCCGCCTTCGCGCCAACTTTTTGCATGCAAAACAGAGGCGCCTGAAGGCGTTTCGACCACAAGCTCCTCCACCGGGCCAAGAACGGGGATTGCGGCGCGCACGGTCAAACGATAGCCGCGCGGTGCAGGCTCGAGAAAACAGCGCGGGGAACCAGCAAGCCCGGCCTCCTCGGCAGGCCGCGCGGTTGCGGCCAAAGCGGCCGCAATGCGCGGATCGCTGCGGCCGTTCTCTCTCAGTGTGGCTTCGACCGACAACTGCACCGGAACGCAGAGTTCATCGCAGACGCCAAGGAAAAGCTCACCCCGCAAAAGGATGGGCCGGCCCGGACGCTCAGGCACAAGTTCAAGCGGTAAGATCAGTTCATCCGCATAGCCAATGGTCCGAAACCCGCCGAGCTCAAAGAATTCGGGCCGCGGCCAATGCGAGATCACGGCTGCGACATTTTGCGAGCGCGACCAGTCAAAGTGCGGCTGCACACCGGTCTCGCCGGGCTGGCGCCAATAGGTCTTCCATCCGGGCGCAAGCACAAGCCGCAGCGCCGCCATACGGGTGCCGTTTTCTTGCACCCATCCGGGCAAGATCTCAGCCCGTACGAGAGCCGCGGGATCAAGCGGGCCGTTTGCCGCGGCCGCACCGAAGGGTCGGGGCTCGCGGGGGGCGCTTTGCGCGGTAACCGGCTTTGACCACACTCCGCCTGCCAAGGCCGCCACGGTGAGCGCCAATAAGAAAACGCGTGCCAACTCGGCAGAAAGCCAAGCTGGCCGCGCCACGTCGACCCGCTGTTTGGTCTTCGCAAAAAACACTGCTCGCACCCTCACCCTGCGCTTTGAAACCTTGCACCGCACGCGCTGCACCCTAGGCGGTGACGGTCGGGTTAGAAACTCACAAGAGCGCGAGAAAAGGTCGATTCGGCCATCCCCCTGGCTTGCCGGCGGGTTTGCCGGGCGGCTCGTCCAGGGCGGCTGCCTGCCCGCCGGCAAGGGCAGGGTGACTTCTGCTTGCTTCTTGGCATTAGGCGGCCAAAAGGGCATGATACGTTCTGACCGATAAGGAAGATGCCGCATGGCCTTAGAGCTGACTGGAAGCCTTTTGATTGCAACCCCTGCAATTGGCGACCCCCGCTTTGCACGCACGGTGATTTATCTCTGCGCCCATTCCGAGGAAGGAAGCTTTGGCCTTGTGCTTAATCGTCCGATTCCGATGCTCAAGGTGTCGCAGGTTTTGCAGCAGATCGGGATCGAGCCAAGCGTGGCGCTTCCTGATGTTCCGGTTTTGGGAGGCGGGCCGGTCGAAACGCAGCGCGGTTTTGTTTTGCACAGCAACGACTGGCCAGACCATCGCGTCAACCCGGCATTGCCCGGTGATTTGGTGCTCTCGGCCTCGCTTGAGATTTTGGGTGCAATTGCAGCAGGGAAGGGACCATCGCGATGGCTGCTGGCGCTTGGCTATTCTGGCTGGGCCCCGGGGCAATTGGAAGACGAGCTTGCCCGCAATGCGTGGCTCACCCGGTCGGTCGATCCGGCCCTCGTCTTTGCCGAAGCACGGGGAGATGCGCTTTGGATTCGCGCTTTGCGGGAGATGGGCATCGACCCTGCCAGTCTTTCGGCGGTGGCGGGGAGGGCCTGAGCCTTGGCGCGGCTTTTCTTCGCCCCCCTTCCGCCTTTTCCGTGCGGAGCGGCGCTTCGTGTTTGCAAAGCTGTACGGGCGTAACGGGTTTGGGCCAGGCTTGGGCGTGAGCGGTTTGGTTGAGAGCGTCCACCGCAACAGCCCCGTGCCTCGGCAGGGTGAAAGACGCCGGTTCTCAGGAACGGGGATCTTTAGGGCTCAAGGCGCTTGGTTTTGCAGCAAGCCGTGCGGCAGCGGCGGTTTGGCACTCACGAAGATTTGGGTTCTGCCCTTTCGTGATGAGCGAGTGTTTTCATTGGAGAGCATGGCGGAAGGCCTTGATTCCCGTTATCAATAGAGCCAAGAGGCCGGACAGCGACCCCTAAAACGACCAAGACCGACCGAGCAGGACAGATCCAGAACGTGGGCAGAGCACGCCGATGAGCGGCGAGATCGACTTTTCTCTTACCGCGCTCTTTCTGCGCGCAACCCCAACCGTACAAGCGGTGATGATCATTTTGATCCTCGCCTCGTTTTGGTCATGGGCGATCATCATTCAAAAGCACATTGTTTTTCGCCGGGCACGGGTGCGTGCCCGCGCCTTTGACGCGGAATTTTGGTCGGGCCAGCCGCTTGATCAACTCTACGCCCGGGTGGCGCAAAACCCGAAGCCTGGAGCGGAGCGGGTCTTTGTTGCGGGCATGGCCGAATGGCAGCGATCGCAGCGGCAGGATGGCGGGTTCATCCCGGGCGTTGCGCAGCGAATCGACCGATCGATGGATGTTGCGATTGCGCGGGAAACCCGCGAGCTGACCCGCGGGTTGACCTTTTTGGCCTCGGTTGGCTCGGCAAGCCCGTTTATTGGGCTGTTCGGCACAGTTTGGGGCATCAAACACGCATTTGAGGAAATTGCGCTCTCGCAAAGCACCAATCTGGCCGTTGTTGCCCCCGGTATTGCTGAGGCTTTGCTGGCAACGGGGCTTGGGCTTTTGGCCGCTATTCCAGCGACGATCTTTTACAACAAGCTTTCCGAGGACAGCGAGGAGATCGCCGCCTTTTACGAGCAGTTTGCCGATGAGTTTGGCACGCTTTTGTCACGCTATCTCACCGAGGCGTGACGGAGAGGGTAGCGACTTTTGCGGCAAAACAGCTGACGGCGAACGACACGCCCACGCCAAGAGGATCTCTGCAATGGGCGCGCAGCTTTTCAAACGCGAACGTGGCTCTGGAACCCGCCGGCGCGCGGTTCGGATGGGCCGGCGGATGAGCGAGATCAACGTCACGCCCTTTGTGGATGTGATGCTGGTCTTGCTGATCATCTTTATGGTTGCCGCTCCGATGCTGACGGTGGGCGTGCCGGTTGAGCTGCCCCGCAGCCAGGCGGCCGCTCTGCCCACCGAGGCGGAAGAGCCCTTGACCATTACCCTTGCTGCCGATGGCCGGCTTTTTGTGATGACAAACGAAATTTCTCCCGAAGCGCTTGTCCCTACCTTGCAAACGGTGCGTGCTGAGCGGCGCTCGGATAAGCTTTTCCTGCGCGCCGATGGCAGCATCCCTTACGCACGGGTGATGGAGGTTATGGGGGCTTTGAACGCGGCTGGGTTTCGCAACATCGGGCTTGTGACCGAACCAGGCGGGCCCGATTTTGGGCTGGGGCTGCGCTAGGGCCATGGTGGCGACGACCTGGTCAGATTTGGGCGATCGAGAGCGGCGCGCGCGATTCGCTCGATGGGGCCGGTTGCACACCGGGCACAAGGTTTCGGCGGCCTTGCATGGCGGGTTAATCCTGGCCGCAATCCTCTTTGATGTTTTCCATGCCCCGCCCGAGCGGCCTTTGCCTCAGCCAACTGAGGTGTCGTTGATCTCTGCCGCTGAATTCCAAGCCTTGACGGCACCGCGCCCCCCCCTTGCGCCGCCGGGCGAGCCCGCGCCGGGCCGCGACTCCGCTGCCAGGGCCCGCCCCGCGCCGCAGCCCGCCCCACCGCCCGAGCAATTGCCTGACCCTGTCCCTGAACCCGTCGCGGAAGCGGCGCCCTCACCCGCGCCCGCGCGTGAGCCCGAGCCAACCGAACCAGGGCCGACAGCACAGGCACCCGCGGCCAACCCTGAACCCGCCGGTGCGCTGAGGCCTGCGCCGGTTGCTGAGCCCGCGCCTTCTGTGCCGCAAGAAGGCGGGCCGCAACCGCACGCTTGGCCCGAGGCCCCCCCTGAGGCGGATGCACCGCGCCCGCAAGCGGCCATTGTCGCGCCCCTCATGACACCAGATGCCGCGCTCCGCCCGCGTCAGCGCAGCCTCGCCGAACGGGTTGCCCCGCACGATGCACCAGAGCCTCCCGCCGAGGCGCGGATTGTCCCACGGGCAAGCCCAGCGCCTCAGCCTGCGCCCAAGGCCGAGCCGGCTCCGGCTGAGGCGACGCCGCCTGCAGCACCGCCCGCAGCGGTGACCGAAACCGTGACCGAGGCCACCCGGATCGAGCGCGATGCGTCGGCGCGGCGCACCGCAACCGCCCCTGAGGTCAGTCTGCGCCCAGCGCCCCGGCCAACCCGCCCTGCAACGACGACACAACCCACCCGCGCTGAAGCTCCGCCTGCGGTGGCTCCACCCGCGGCAAACGCAAGGTCCGAGGCCGAACGTCCACGCCGCACGCAACCAACCCCGCCCACGGCGGGGGGGCGCGATCGTCCGCCTTCGGCCGCACCCATCCCGGCGGCATCGCCTCCCGCTTCTCCCCCCTCCGCACAACCGGCGCGCGACGCAGATGCCGGCCCGATCGCCGATGCGGTGGCCGAAGCTGTTGCCCAGGCCTTGGCACAGGGGCTTGCACGCGATCTGCCGCGCGATTTGGGCCCGCGTGCGCTCAGCGCGGCTGAGCTTGATGGGCTTAGGCTTGCAGTTGAACAATGCTGGAATGTTGCCCTGATGCCGGCCGATGGCTTTGCCGCGGTGGTCACAATCGGCTTCGAGCTTGACCGAACCGGACGGCCAATCCCCGACTCGATTAGGCTTGTTGGCGCAGAAGGCGGGTCGCCCGCTGCGCAACAAGCGGCGTTTCGGGCAGGGCAACAGGCCATTCTTGACTGCGGGCGTGATGGCTTTGCGCTTCCCCCCGATCTTTACGAACTCTGGCAAAACGTCGAGATCACCTTCAACCCTTCGCAGATGGGTTTACGATGAGCGTTTCGTCTTCAACTCCCCTCCTGCGCCCGTTCGCTTTGGCCATCTTGGGCGGGCTTTTGATGCTTTGCGCGCAAACGCCTCCGCTTAAGGCGCAAGCCTCAGAGCCTTTGCGGATTGAGGTGACCGAGGGCGTGATTGACCCGGTTCCGTTTGCCATGCCAAACTTCGTTCCGGAAAATACGCCGGCCCAACCTTATGCCGAGGCGGTTGCCCGCGTGATTGCCGCCAATCTTTCCGGAACCGGGCTTTTGCGCGAGATTCCTCCGCAGGCGCATATTGCACGGATCACGAGCTTTGACTCGCCCATCGGTTTTGCCGAGTGGCGGGCGATCAATGCGCGCGCGCTGGTCACCGGTGCCGTGCGGCTTGAGGGGCAAAGGCTCATTGTAAAATTCCGCCTCTTCGATGTTCTCACGGGCCTCGAGCTTGGCGAGGGGCTTCAGCTTGAGGGCGCAGCTGGGGCCTGGCGGCGGATTGCGCATCGGGTCTCTGATCAAATCTATCTGCGCCTGACCGGGGAGCCAGGCTATTTCGACAGCCGGATTGTCTTTGTGGCCGAATCAGGGCCACGGGAACGGCGCGTCAAGCAGCTTGCGGTGATGGATCAAGATGGCGCGAATGTGCAGCTGCTGACCGATGGGTCAGCCTTGGTGCTTGCCCCGCGGTTCTCACCGCTTGGCGACCGGATCCTCTATACAAGCTTTGAGGCCGGCGTGCCGCGTGTGGTCATCATGGATCTTGCCACGCGCCGCCGCCAGCTTTTGGCTGAGCAGCCTGGAACGATGACCTTTGCGCCCCGGTTTTCTCCGGACGGGCGGACAATTGTCTATTCAATGTCGGTGGGAGGTCGGACAAATCTGTTTCTGTTGGATCTCGCCACCGGCCGGCGGGTGCAGCTCACCGATACGGCGGCCATCGATACCGCCCCGTCCTTTTCGCCCGATGGGCGCTGGATCGTGTTTGAAAGTGATCGCTCCGGTACCCCACAGATCTACGTGATGCCCGCATCGGGCGGCGAGGCAAGGCGAATCAGCCAGGGTCAGGGGCGCTATTCGACCCCGGTTTGGAGCCCGCGCGGGGATCTGATTGCTTTTACCAAGCAGCTTGGGGGGCGCTTTCACATCGGGGTTATGCGCGCCGATGGCTCGGGCGAACGGCTTTTGACGGCGGCTTACCTTGACGAAAGCCCCTCCTGGTCGCCAAACGGGCGGGTCATTCTGTTTACGCGGGAGGAGGCCGGGGGCGAGCCGATGCTCATGGCAGTTGACATCTCAGGCCGGGGCCTCAGGCGGATCCCAACCCCGGGCCCGGCCTCTGATCCGGCGTGGGGGCCGCTTTTACCCTAAGGCGCCTTGCGAGGACAAAAGCCCGCCCTCCGTGCGCTTCATCGCCCAATTGGGCTTGACAAACGGCAAGGCGTTTCGCTCCGCCAGCGACGAGGCTTTCAAACCAAGGCTTGCAAACCAGGGCTTTCTGACCAACACTCCATCCTCAGATC
>FWWL01005939.1_pt1 | contig 16922 bp, 14 predicted proteins | sample 2228331 | NCBI WGS metagenome assembly FWWL01 (sample SAMEA103939775, study PRJEB20133) | metagenome
TACACCTGGCAGGAAGGGCGGGACATCGTGAAGTGGGGATATGTGCCCCCCGCCGGCCGGGTAGAGCCCATCCGCGGCTTCGGCAAGGTGTGGCGGGCCTACCTGGGCGGTCCTTCGGGGCAGTTGGGCTGGGCCACGGAGCCAGAGCGCGGCTTCTACGGCGTGGTGCAACCTTTTGACCGGGGGCTCATGCTCTGGAGCGACCGCAAGGTCATCTTTGTCCTCTTCAACAGCGGGGTATGGACCCAGTACCCCGACACCTACGGCGAACCGCAGTACGGTCCACCCTGGGAGTTCTCCCCCTGATCTCAGGGGAGGGCCGATCCATGCCAGATAGAGCAGGTAGGGCAGGGCCATGTCCTGCCCTACCTGCTTTGTGGCGCGCACCCGCGGGCGGCCAGGAAGCGGAGCACCTCTTCCACCAGTTGGTCCAGGGACTTGCCGTCGGTGGGCAGGTAGAGGTCGCAGTGCTCCCGCGCGTGGCGAAGGCGCTCCCGTTGGAGTTCCAGCCAGCGTGCCTCCCAAGGGCGGCCCAGCCGTTCCTGGATGGTCTCTAAGGAAGCATCCAGGTAGATGAGGAAGTCCGGACAGTTCAGACGGCGCCACATGTCGGGGACGTAGGAGTGCTCCTGGGCCACCGGGTGGGCCTCATAGCCAGCCTGCCGCAGCCGCTCGGCCAGCGCGCTCTTGCCGGATCCACAGGGGCCTGCCAGCGCGATGCGCATCCTCACCTCCGCGGCTCAGTGGGAGTCCAGGGGGAAACTGACCTCCAGGCGACGGACTCTGTCCTCAGAGCGGCTCGGCAGGACCCAGACCACGGCCACCGTCATGTCGTCGCGGGGCCGGCCCTGGTCCAGGCGCAGGGCTTCTCCCAGCAGGGCATCGGCCAGCGCCCGGGCCGTGTCCGTGCCAGACTCCAGTTGCTGCTGGACGAAGGCGGCGATATCCCAGGTCCCTCCCGCGGGATGCCCGGCGTGGGCGATGCCATCGGTAAAGACTACAGCGCCAAGGCCCGGCTCCAGTGGCACTTCTGTGATGACGGGGCGGGTGCGGGGGTGGATGCCCACCGCCTCGCTCGGGGCATCCAGGAGGTGCACGCGGCCCTCCTTGAGCAAGAGGGCTGGGCAGGGACTGTTGCGGGAGAGGACCAGGGAGCCGGTGGTCAGGTCCACAGAGATGATGTTCAGCGTGGCCGAGACCTGGCCAGAGCGGTAGGTGCGCAGGTAATCGTGCGCAGCGCGGGCTGCCGCGCCATCACGCACCCCCTCGGCTAGGAGGGCCAGGGCTTTCCGCACCACCACGTTGCTGATGGCCTTGGCGCTGCGGCCGCTGCGCTGGCCATCGGCCACCACCACGGAGAGGCCGCCGTTGGGTCGCTCCACCGTCTCCACCGTGTCGCCGCTCTCGGAGGTGGCGTACTTGCCCACTTTGGCCACCGCCACCTGCACTTCCAGACCGCCCCAGTCCACTGATCCTTCACCCTCCTCTTGAGCCAAGCCGCGGGCGTGTCCTACGCACCGGATCATCCTCCACTGGGCAGGCCCCCGTGCCTGTCTGCGGGCATCCACAAGGGGTGCCCCTACGGTTTCCTTTGCACCGAGGTTGAACTCTGGAGGAAGGGCCTCATCACCTTCCTCCAGCCTAACACAAGGGGTGCCTCTACGGGTTTCCTTCCCCCGGGGCCAGCCGCTCCCGAAGCCAGGCCAAGGCCTCTTCCCGGGTGGTCACCATGCCCTCGGCCTGGGCCTCCTGCAGGGCTTCTAGGAGTTCTCCGATGCGGGGGCCCTGGGGCACGCCCAGGGCCAGGAGGTCCTCTCCGCCCACAAGGCGCGGGGGCGCGACGGCCTCACCTCGCCGCCAGAAGTAGGCCTCCAGGAGGCGCGCTGCCAGGTCCAGCCGGCGCGTCCAACGTTCGGGCTGCAGGTTCGGCCCCCAAGTCGCCAGGTGGTCGGCCAGGGCGAGGAGCACCGTCTCCACACCCACCTCCCCCGCGTCGCGGAAGTACCGGTAGATGGCGCGCCCCGTGACCTGGGGTTCTTCTGCCAGCAGGGAGGGGCGCATGTGATGCTGTACCATCCCGGCCAGCGCCTCGGCCTCGTGGCGGTCCAGGCGGAGGCGGACGGCTGCCTCGCGGGCCATCCGCGCGCCGGCCGCGTCGTGCTGGAGGAAGCGGATGCGCCCGTCTGGCTCGCGGGACTGGCGCGGGGGCTTGCCCACATCGTGGAGGAGGGCTGCCCACTTCAGGAGGAGCGCCCGGCTGCGCCCGAAGCCGCTGGCCTGGGCAAGGCGCTCCTGCAAGGCCGTGCTGAAGGGGGCGAGGCGCATCCTCAGGGCCTCGTACGCCCATTGCGGCGCTTCGGCGCCTCCAGGCGCGTCCCCCGCTCCGATGAGGGAAAGCACCTGTTCGGTCTCCGTCAGGACCTGGAGGGTGTGGCAGAGGACGTCGTGCCGGTGCGGCGGGGACTGCAACACCCCTTCCAGGGCGGCCACCTCCGGCAGGACCGATGCCAGGAGGCCCAGGCGGTGGAGGTGGGCCACGTGGGCGCGGGCACCCGATGGGGCGAGGATGCGGCACATCTCGTCCCGGATGCGCTCCCAGGAAGTACGGCGGATCAGGCCCGCCCTTGGCGGGATGAGGGCCTCTGTCTCCGGGACCAGGCGGAAGCCCAGTTCCGCGGAGAGCCGCACGGCGCGGAGCATGCGCACCGGGTCGTCATCAAAGGCCGTGGGAGAGGCAGCGCGCAGGAGGCCGGCCCGCAGGTCCTCCAGACCCCCGACTAGGTCCACGAGTTGCGGTGGGTCCTCGGCCATGTCCAGGGCCAGGGCATTGACGGTGAAGTCCCGCTGGCGCAGATCGGCCTCCAAGGTGCCGCCGACCAGAGGGGCGAAGTCCAGGTAGATGGGCTGGTCCCTGTCCCGCACCACTACGCGGCCGAAGCGGCGGTCCCCATCCAGGACGACGAAGGGCCGCTGCAGGGCATCGGCAACCTGCCGGGCGACCTGCAGGCCGTCGGCTTCCACGGCGAAGTCAAAGTCGTGGGTGGGCCGGCCGAGGAGGAGGTCCCGCACCGAGCCGCCCACCAGCCAGACCCGGATGCCACGGGCCCAGAGGAAGTCCAGGGCCTGCCGCACCTCCTCCGGCAGCGCCCTTGGCCATCTTGGGGTAGGCAGTGCCTTCCGGTCCATCTCTCTAAAAGGTTCCCATGCCACAGACCCGCCTCTGCCCTCCTGCCCCCTTCCCCTCACCGATTCGGAAAAGGGAAGGGGGCGGGGAGATAGGGAAAGGTCTTCCTCCGAACCCCACCCCCCCGTTCCCCCTCCCCTCCATCGCTGGGGGAGAGGGAAGGCGTCCACTCGCAAGCGGCAGGGAAGGGTGAGGCGGAAGGATCAGCCCAAGCGCCTTGGGGCCATCTCCCGGTACCAATCGTCCAGCCGGGGGCTCTTCTTCTCCTTCTCCTGTTCTGTCAGGACGCGCTCGGCCTCTCCGAAGCCCGCGGCCAGGGCTTTGAGGTTGGCTTCCCGCAGCGCAGGGGGCACGCGTGCGGAGACGGCCTTCTCCAGCGCCCCCTGGGAGACGACCTTGGAGAGGCCCATGATGAGCCCCAGGGCGAAGAGGTTGGCGGTCACCAGGGTGCCTGTGGCTTCCTGGGCACGGGCGGTGATGGGGACCTGGTAGGCTTTGCTCGTGTACACTCTCCCCACCTTGGTGGAATCCACGACGATGAGGCCATCCTCCTTGACCTCGTAGCAGTACTTGTCAAAGGCCTGCTGGCTCATGGCCAGGAACAGGTCCGCCAGGAGGACCTTGGGGTAATAGATAGGACCCTTGGAGAGGATGACCTCCGCCTTGCTGGCCCCGCCCCGGGCCTCCGGGCCATAGGCTTGGGTCTGCACCACGTTGCACCCTTCGTAGAGGGCAGCGGCCTCGGCGAGGATGATGCCCGCCAGGATCAGCCCCTGCCCGCCTTCCCCGGCCAGCCGGATTTCGTAGCGCGAAGTTGGACACCGTTCACCCTTCATGGAGCACCGCCTCCCTCTCCCGCCGCTCTTCCTGGGCCTTCTCCCGTTCCCTCTGTTCCGTCTGGGCCCTCACCACCTCCTTGGCCCGGCGGACCAGGTCTCGGTACAGTTCTGTGTACTCCGGTTTCTCCTCGTCGTGGAAGATGCCGCGGGGGATCTTGCCGGTCCGCTCCTCTGGGGGAAGGCGTTCCCAGGCGGCGAGGGGGATGGCGACTTCCTTGAGTTGGCGCATCATGTCCACAGCGGTGCCCAAGTTGTTGGCCCGGCCGAAAGCCGTGTGGCAATAGGAGACAGCCTCCACGACGGAGAACCCTTTCTTCTGGATGGCTTTCTCTATGAAGCGCTGGAGTTCTTGCACGTGGTAGACGGTGCTGCGGGCGACGAAAGCCGCGCCGGCAGCGATGGAGAGTTCCGTGATGGGGAAGGGCTGCTCAATGTGGCCGTAGGGGGCCGTCGCCGTCCGCGCCCCCAGGGGGGTCGTGGGGGAGTACTGGCCCCCGGTCATCCCGTAGACTTCGTTGTTCACCACGATGGCGGTGAGGTCTATGTTGCGGCGGGCGGCGTGGATAAAGTGGTTGCCCCCGATGGCCAGGGCATCTCCGTCGCCCATGACGACGATGACGTGCAGGTCCGGCCGGGCCAGTTTCAACCCTGTGGCGAAGGCCAGAGCCCGGCCATGGGTGGTGTGCATGGTGTTGAAGTCCATGTACACCGGCATCCTCCCTGAACACCCGATGCCAGAGAGGACGGCCACTTTGTCCTGGTCCAGCCCCAGGGCATCTATGGCGCGGATGAGGGTCCCCATGACGATGCCAATGCCGCAGCCTGCGCACCAGACGTTGGGGAACTTCTTCCGGTGGCGCAAGTACTGATAAACCGTGCTCTCTTGTCGGGTTTTCACTGCCATTGCGCTTGCCCCCTCATCGGCTCCTTTGGAGACTCACAGGGCTTCCAACACCTGGTCCGGGCGGATGAGTTCGCCGTCCGCCCTGAGGACGCGCGCGACTTTCCTGAGGCCTGCGGCCCGTTCCACCTCGCGGGCGATCTGGCCCCGGTTCATCTCCACCACCACGATGCGCCGGGCGATCCTCCCCACCCGTTCCATCAGTTCCTCGGGGAAAGGCCACAGGGTCTGCAGTTCCAGGAAGCCCACCTTGCGATGCTGCCGCTCCCGGGCGATGTGGACGGCCTCGCGGGCCACCCGTGCCGAGGCCCCGTACGAAACGACCACCACCCGGGCATCCTCCACCCACTCGCTGCGGAAGAGAGTGATCTTATCCCGGTTTCGGTTGATCTTGCGGAAAATGCGCTCCACCCAGGGCTGGATCTCGTCCAGGCGCTGGGTGGGAAAGCCAGCGATGTCGTGGTACAGGCCGGTGATATGGTAGCGGTAGCCCTCGCCGAAGGGGACCAGCGGTGGCACATCCGAGGGGGTCTCGGCGTAGGGACGGTACCACTCCGGCGGCACGTCCGACCGGACCCGGTCCCAGATCTCCAGAGTGGACGGGTCCGGGAGTTCCACGGGCTCCCGCATGTGGGCCACCACCTCGTCGGAGAGGAGGATCACCGGCGTGCGGAACCGCTCGGCGAAGTTGAAAGCCTTCACCGTGAGGTGGAAGCAGTCCAGCACAGAAGAAGGGGCGAGGGCGATGATGGGGTAATCGCCGTGGCTGCCCCAGCGGGCCTGCATCACGTCCCCCTGGGAGGGGCTGGTGGGCTGGCCGGTGCTGGGGCCCAGCCGCTGGACGTCCACGATCACGCAGGGGATCTCGGCCATGACGGCGTAGCCGATGTGCTCCTGCATCAACGAAAAGCCCGGGCCGCTGGTGGCCGTCATGGCTTTCATGCCCCCGACGGAGGCTCCGAGGACGGCGGCCAGGCTGGCGATCTCATCCTCCATTTGGATGAAGACCCCTTCCAGCGGGGGAAGCCTGCGGGCCATCCACTCAGCGATCTCGCTGGCCGGGGTGATGGGGTACCCAGCGAAGAAGCGGCAGCCCGCGGCAATGGCTCCTTCGGCGCAGGCCTGGTTCCCCTGCAGGAGTTGCACGGCCATGGCTCAGCCTCCTTCTTCCTCCCCTTGGGGGAGGTCCTCCACCACGATGGCGAGGTCCGGACAGTGGGTATCGCACCAGTGGCAGGCGGTGCACCGCTCGGGATGGGCCACCAGGGGATGGCCTTCTTCGCCGGCCTCCAGGACCTGAGCAGGGCAGAAGGCGATGCACAGCCCGCACCCCTTGCACCAGTTGTCAAAGACGGTCACCCGGCCCCGCCGCAGTTTCACCTTGCGTTTGCGCTGTTCGGTATCAACGGCTTGCGCTTCCACTTCTTGGTCGCCCATGCTGTCTCTCCTTTGAATCCTGGCGAGGATGCTGGCATCGTCGGGTGGCATTGTACCACCATCTCGCCTCCTGTTCAAGAAGGGGTGGATTCTGCCACACGGTGGAACCGGCCTCCCCATTTGACGCCTGGGGGCAATGGTGGTATATTGAAGGCCGCTTCTGGGTCGCTGTCGCCCCCTGCCAATAGGACTCGGTCCAGTGGGGGGCTTTTTCATCCGGCCTATATGGGGAGGCGGACCACAGCATGCGCGTGGGGATTGACGCCCGCCTGGTCTACTACAGCCAGGCCGGCATCAGCCAGTACATCCGACGCCTAACCGAGGCTCTTGCCAGAGTCGCCCAAGAGGGCTATGAGTTCGTGATCTTGCAAAGCCGCAAAGACCGTCGGACGCTTGTGGAGAACGAGCGCTTCCGACGAGTTTCTTTGTGGACCCCCAGCCATCACCGCCTGGAGCAATGGACTCTACCCTTGGAAATCCGGGGCTTGCGGCTAGATGTGCTGCACAGCCCCGATTTCATCCCGCCTTTCCGCCGCAACTGCAAATCGGTCATCACCATCCACGACCTGGCCTTCCTTCTCTACCCCCATTTCCTCACCAAGGAGAGCGCCCGTTACTACGGCCAGATTGACCAGGCGGTGCGGCGGACCAACCACATCATCGCCGTCTCGGAAGCCACCCGCCGGGACATCATTGAGCGCCTAGGGGTACCAGAGAACAAGATCACCGTCATCTACGAAGCGGCGAACCCCCTTTTCCGCCCCTTGGACCGCCAGGAGGCCCTCCAGCGCGCCCGGGAACGCTACCCCGTCCCCGAAGCCTTCATCCTGTTCGTGAGCACCATTGAGCCCCGCAAGAACGTCCAGACCCTCCTGCGTGCCTACCGCCAGTTCCTGGACCACTACAAGCAGGATGTGAAACTGGTCTTTGCTGGGAGCAGGGGGTGGCTCTTTGAGGATGTCTTCGCCCTGGTAGAGGCCCTCCGCCTGGAGGAGCACTGCATCTTCCTGGGCCGGGTCTCCAGCGAGGACCTCCTCTACCTCTACAACGCCGCCCAGATGCTGGTGCAGCCCTCCTACTACGAAGGGTTCGGCCTGCCTCCGCTGGAGGCCATGGCCTGCGGCACGCCGGTCATCGTCTCCAACGTCTCCTCCCTGCCAGAGGTGGTGGGCGATGCCGGCCTCCTGGTGGACCCCAACAGCGTGGACGAGATCACCGTAGCCATGTGGCGGCTCCTTACCGACGAGGCCCTGCGCCAGCAGTGCATCCAACGGGGGCTCAAGCGAGCCCAGTCCTTCTCTTGGGACAAAACTGCCCTCCAGACCCTGGAGGTCTACCGCCGCGTCGCCAACGGCGGATGACGGTCCCTGGAGGCACCGAGGAGGGACCTGCCCATGCGCCATCCAGGAGACCGCCTGAAGGTCCTCTTCCTCACGCCGCAACTCCCTTATCCCCCCCACCAGGGCACGAGCATCCGAAACTACCACCTCCTCGCGCACCTGGCGAAGCGGCACCAGGTCTCCCTCTGCTCCTTCTTGGCCCAGCCCTTGGAAGCGACAGACCTGGGCCCGCTCCCCACCTTGTGCGAGGCGGTGGAAGGGGAACTCCAGCCAGAGCGGGGCCTCTTGGAACGGGCCTGGACCACCCTCACCTCCCCCCTGCCGGACATGGCCTTGCGCCTGGCTTCCCCCGCCTTCCACCGCCGCCTGGCGGCATGGCTGGCACGGGAGACCTTTGACGTGGTGGAGGTGGAGGGGATAGAGATGGCCCGCTACCTCCAGCAGGTGGTGCAGGCGCGCCGGGACGGAGGGCCCGCCGTTGTCTTGGATGACCACAACGCCGAATACCTCCTCCAGCAGCGCGCCTTCGCCACCGACCGCCGCCTCCCCCGCCGCTGGCTCGCCGCCGTCTATTCCTTCCTCCAATGGCAGAAACTGCGCCGTTACGAGGCCCTCACCTGCCGCCTGGCGGACCGGGTGGTCGCTGTCTCCGAAGCGGACGCCCAGGCCCTGCAGCGCCTGGTCCCCGGCCTCCAGCCCACCGTGGTCCCCAACGGGGTGGACGTGGCCTCCTACAGGGCCTTCATCACGCCTCCGGACTTCCCTCCCCTGCGGGACCCAGCCTTGGTTTTCACAGGCAAGATGGATTTCCGCCCCAACGTGGATGGCGTCCTCTGGTTCTGGCAGGAGGTCTGGCCTCTCGTGCGCGCCAGCGCCCCCGAGGCGCACTTCTACGTGGTGGGCCAGCGGCCCCACCCGCGCCTGGCCCCCCTAGCGGAGGACCCTTCCGTCACCGTGACCGGCTTCGTGCCGGACGTGCGCCCCTACATTGCCAATGCTGCGGTCTACGTGATCCCCCTGCGCATCGGTGGCGGCACGCGCCTCAAGGTCCTGGAGGCCATGGCTATGGGCAAGGCCATCGTCTCCACCTCTTTGGGATGCGAGGGCTTTCCCCTCCGGCCGGGGGAACACCTCCTCCTGGCCGATACGCCCCGGGCCTTCGCCGACGCGGTGCTGGCCCTCCTGGGAGATGCCGCCCGGCGGAAGGCCCTCGGGGCAGCAGCCCAGGCCCTTGCCACCGCCCAGTACGACTGGGCAGCCATCGTCCCCCGCCTGGAAGCGGTCCTCTGGCAGGCGGTGCAGGAGCGGGGCCGGCGATGAGCGCGTTGCGGGACCGCCTGCGCCTGGGGGTGCTGCAGGCCGTGGGCCTCGCATGTGCCTCCCGCTTGCCGCAGGCCCCCCTTCACCCACTTCCCGATCGGCCGCGCCTCCTCCTCATCCGGCCGGACCACCTGGGCGACCTCCTCTTCGCCACCCCTGCCCTGCGCTACCTGCGCAGGCGCCTTCCCGAAGCGCACTGCACGGCCCTGGTGGGCCCATGGGGGGAACCGGTGTGGCGAGATTGCCCTTACCTGGACGAAGTGCGCACCCTCCCCTTCCCTGGCTTCACCCGCGGGCCCAAAGGGGCACCCTGGGAGCCCTACATGCTCCTCCTCCGCGCCGCAGGGGAGGTGCGCGCGGGCCGCTACGACGCCGCGGTCGTGCTGCGCTTTGACCACTGGTGGGGAGCCTGGCTGGCCCGTCTGGCGGGCATCCCCCGGGTGGTCGGGTACGACGTGCCCCCCACCCGTCCCTTCCTGACGGCCCCCGTGCCCTACACGGCAGGGCGACACGAGGCGGTCCAGAACCTGGCCCTGGTGCAGGCACTGGTGGGCGATGAGAGCTCCATGCCAGGCCCCTGGGAAGCCCCGCTGGAATTCCACTGGCCGCCCCAGGCGGCGGAGCGAGTGCGCGCGTTGCTCCCCGACGCCCCATCCCCCCTCTGCATCCACCCCGGCGCTGGCGCACCAGTGAAGACATGGCCCCCAGAGCGCTGGGCGGAGGTGGCCGATGTCCTGGCCAAGGAGACGGGCGCCCCCATCGTGCTCACCGGAAGCGCGGACGAACTGGACCTGGCCTGGAAAGTGGCCGCGCACATGCACCGAGAGGCGCATGTCCTCGCCGGGAAGACGGACCTGGGGGAGTTGGCGGCCCTCTTCGCACGGGCACGCCTCGTGCTGGGCTCCGACAGCGGCCCCTTGAAACTGGCCCAGGCGGTGGGGGCACGCACGGTCCACCTCTATGGCCCAGTGGACGTCCGCACCTTTGGCCCCTGGGGGGACCCCCAGATCTACCGCGTGGTGCGGAGCCCCCTCCCCTGCGTCCCCTGCAACCGCCTGGACTACCACCCCGGGGAACTTGCGGAACACCCCTGTATGGCCGCGATCCCGGTGGAGGCCGTCCTGGAAGCCGCCCGCGCCCTCCTGTAACAACACGGCCTGCGGCACCCCCGAACCCCCTCCCCACGTGCGGGGAGGGGCTGGAGGAGGGGGTTCTTCAGTTGCACACCCCTGGCCCCTGTGCTATAGTGAGACCCTGACGCTGGCCACAAGCCGCCTACGGGGTGCAGAGGCAGATGTCCACCGAGACCGAGGAGCGAGTCTCCCTCTTCGCCATCCTCCTGGCTGCCCTGGCCCTGCGCCTGTGGCGCCTGGGGGCCGACAGCCTCTGGTATGACGAGACAGTGACCCTTTTCATCGCCCAGGAGGACCTGGCTCGCCTCACCGCCCACACCGCTGGCGACATCCATCCGCCTTTCTACTACTACTTACAGCACGTCTGGCTTCAGGTCGCGGGCACAGGGGAGTTCGCCGCGGCCTTCGTCTCCCTCTTCTTCGGCGTCCTGCTCACGGCTCTCGTGTACCGCCTCGCCCAGGACCTGACAGGCCGGGGCACGGTGGCGCTCCTGGCCAGCCTCCTCACCGCCTTCTCCCCGTACCACCTCTGGTACAGCCAGGAAGTCCGCATGTACACCCTGGGCGCGTGCCTGGGCATGGGCGCGGGCCTCGTCCTCTGGCGTTGGCTGCAGGACGCACGCGCCCATCCCGAACGCCCAGGCCTGCGCTGGCCTGCCACCTACGCCCTCGTGGCCGCCCTCGGCCTCTATACCCTCTACTACTTCGCCTTCCTCCTGGCCTTCCTGGCCCTGTGGGGGGTGGCTGCAGCCTGGCGGACGGGACGCACTGCCCCGCAGAGGAGGCGTCTGGTCCTGGCCTGGTGCGGCGCGCAGGCAGGAGCGCTCGCCCTCTTCGGACCCTGGTTGCCGGTCGCTTTCCGCCAGGCCACCACGCCGCCAGTGCCCCCTTGGAGGTCCTTCACCCCCCTACCCCAAGTCCTCCTGGAGTCCTGGAACGCCCTCAGCGTGGGACAATCGCTCCCGCCGGACCTCTCCTGGCCCTGGCTCCTCCTGGCGGCGGGGCTCGTGGCCCTGGGCATCCTCGCGCTTCTCGGGGAAGGGAAGGGGAACGTCGCCCTCTTCCTCAGCGGATACGTGGCTTTCCCCCTGGCGGCCATTCACTTGGCCTCCTACGCCACGCCTCTCTTCCACCCCCGCTACCTTTTCACCTACGCGCCGCCCTTCTCCATCCTCCTGGCAGCAGGCCTGGACCACCTGCGCCGGTGGCACCGCTGGGCCCAAGTGTCGGTCCTCCTCGCCCTCCTGGGCGGCTTCGGCTGGTCGGCCTGGCGTTTTGAGACCCTGCCGGCGTACCGTGCCGACGACCACCGCGCTGCCGTGCGCTACCTGGAAGGCCATCTGCGGCCGGGCGACGCCGTGCTGGTCAACGCAGGTTATGTCTACACCGCGCTGGAGGCTTACCGTCGCGAGCCGGTAGCCTGGCGCGGCCGCCTGGTGGACTATCCCAACACCTCCGCCGTGGACAACGGCTGGATCCTCCTGCAGACGGGCACCATCGGCGGGGCCCCCACCCTGGGTTGGGGCGACCCCCGTTCCGACTTCTACCCCATGTCGGCCGAGGAGGCGCGCGCCGCGCTGGAAACGGTCTTCCGCCGGCACCCGCGGATCTGGGTCTACCGCTGTTACGACACCGTCACGGAGCCCCAGGGACTCATCCGTGGCTGGCTGGAGGAGATGGGAACCCGCTTTGAGGACCAGGTCTTCACCGGAGAAAGCAACCTGCGGGTGCAGGGGTACCTGAGCCGCCTGTGGCGGGGAAGCCCTGTGGGGACTTCTGGGCCCCTCTTCGGGGGAGGGCTGCGTCTCACGAGGCTCTCTGCCTGGGCCGAGGAGAGCGAGGCGCGGCGCATCTGGACCTCCCTCATGTGGCGGAAGGATGGCCCCATCCCCTCGGACTGGGCCGTCAGCCTCCGCCTCTACGACCGCGCTGGCCACCGCATCGCCCAGGCGGATGAAGTGCCCGCCGGACCTCTCTACGGCCCGCAGCACTGGGGCGAGGGGGAGACCGTGCCCCACACCCTGCGCCTGGACCTCCCTGTGGGCACGCCCCCGGGCACTTATACCCTGCGCCTCTCCGTCTACGAGCAGGAGGGCCTCACGCCCCTCCCGGACGAGAGAGGCCAGATGGAGCCAGAGATCGGCACGGTCGTCCTCATCCAGCCGGACCTCCGCCCTGCGCCCGCAGGACGGGGCATCCCCTACGGCGCGCGTTTCGCCACGGGAGCCCGGCTCCTGGACTTCCGCCTGACCACGACGGAACCCGCGCCGGGAGAGGCGGTGCCTCTGGAACTCCTGTGGCAGCGGGAGGGGACGGCCTCCCCCACCGCGACGCCCATCTTGTTCGTCCAGGTGCTGAATGGAGAAGGGGACCTTCTGTACGCCGAAGAGGCCCCCCTGGGGTCGCCAGACCATCCTTTCGGCGCGTGGGTCACCGGGGAGAAGGTGCGCACCCTCCACACCCTGCGCCTCCCGGCGGATACCCCCAGCGGCGGCTACGCCCTGGTGGTCGGCCTTCTGGACGCGTCCGACCGGAGCCGCATCCCGGTGGCGCTCGGCCCAGGTCTCTCCTCCGACCACCTGCGCCTGGCCACCCTGGCCGTGGTGGCCCGAGAGCCCCTGCCGCCGCCTGAGGAACCCCTGCCGCAGAAGCCCGGCGTCTCCTTCGGCGGGTTCGTCCAACTGGCGGGGTTCGCCCTCACCCCCCAGAGGCCGGCCCCCGGCGGCCAGGTCACCGTGCGGCTGCACTGGCGTACCCTCCAGGTGATGGGGGAGGACTACCAGGTCTTCCTGCACCTGACGCGTCCAGACGACCGCCGCCCCGTGGCCCAGACCGACGCCCCCCCGGCAGATGGGGGGCTCCCCACGGCGCGCTGGCTCCCCGGCGAGGTGTTGGAGGGGGTGCTGCACCTCTCCCTCCCATCCGGGCTTCCTCCAGGGACCTACCGATTGTGGCTGGGCCTCTACAACCCCTCCACCGGGGGGCGGCTCCCGGTCCTGGGACTGGAGGGTAAGCCGCTGGGGGACGCCTTCCTGCTAGGGGAAGTGGTCGTGCAGCTGCCCGCACCGTGAGGTCCTGCACGCGAAGAGGCGGGCCCGAAAGCCCGCCTCGCAATGAAGCCTGGTCGTGCACCCCCTGTCGAACCGTACCCGCTGGCTTGTGCCCGCTCCCGGCTCAGGCCAGGCACCCCTGCGGCACCCAGAGGTGACCGCTTACCGTTGCTTCCTCCCGGACCTGGCGGGGTTCACGGGCCTCCGCCGCGCAGGACCCAGCCCTCCACGCCGAGACGTGGGACAGTCCCAGCAGGCCTAGGCCCTCGAGGGGGAATTCGGCCCCGCTATAGCGGATTGCGGGTACAGGGCACCGCTAGCTCCCCGCCTAGCACGACCAAGGATATCATAACCCAGGTTGCCCCGTTTGTCAAACAGTCCTCTTGCTTCTATAATGGGCCCCGAGAAGACACCGGGCGTGCACAGCGCTGCCTCCGCTCCGGAGTAGGAAGGCCCATGTCCAGACCCGATCCCCTCACCTGGACTGTAGAGGATTTCCGCCAGGCCCTCCAAGAGCCCCTTCCGGGCCTGGGGGCACAATTGCAGATGGCGCCACGCCCTCGCCCCACACGCCCTTGGCCGCCGGGGCACTCCCCTCGGCGCGCTGGGGTCCTCCTGCTCCTCTACCCCAGGGAAGGGCAATGGTGGTTCCCCCTGACCCTGCGCACAGAGGGCCTCGCCATCCACCAGGGGCAAGTCTCCCTCCCGGGCGGGGCCTGGGAACCGGGCGACCCGAACCTCCAACACACGGCCCTGCGGGAGACGGAGGAGGAACTGGGCGTCCCGGCCGAGGCGCTTCAGGTCCTCGGCAAACTGACCCCTCTCTACATCCCGCCCAGCGATTTCTGCATCCACCCCTTCGTGGCCGTGGCAGAGGCCCCACCCGTGCTCCAGCCCGACCCCAGCGAGGTCGCCCAGGTGATTGAAACGCCCCTCCGGGCGCTCCTGGACCCCCTAGTGCGCCAGTGGGAAGAGCGGCCTGTGCGCGGCGTGCTTTCCCGCATTCCCTACTTCGCCATCGGAGACCACAAAGTCTGGGGGGCCACGGCCATGGTCCTCGCGGAGTTCGCCACCTGCCTGGAACGCCTCCGGTAAGCGCCCTAGGGCACCACCGAGCCTCCGGTTCAAGTCAGGGCCGCTCAATGGAACCGAGTTGCACGACCTTGCGGGTTTGGCAACGCCGTGAAATGTGGTATAATGCAGCCGTCGCCCAAGCCGGCCCTGGACCGCGCCGCGGCTGGGGCAATCTGACCCGAGGAGACCGAAACTGGTGGCCAACCCCCTTGACTTCTTGCTGGGCCTCTTTTCCTTGGACATTGGCATTGACCTGGGGACCGCCAACACCTTGGTCAACGTCCGAGGGAAGGGCATCGTCATCAACGAGCCCTCCGTTGTCGCCATTGAGAAGCGGACCAAGAAAGTCCTGGCCATTGGCCTGGAAGCCAAGGAGATGATCGGGCGGACGCCAGCCAACATTGTGGCCGTCCGCCCTCTGCGGGACGGCGTCATCTCCGACTTTGACATCACCGAGCGGATGCTCCACTACTTCATCCAGAAGGTCCACGAGGGGATGGTGCTGCGGGTTCCACGCCCCCGCGTGGTGGTGGGCATCCCCAGTGGCTGCACCGAGGTGGAAAAACGGGCCGTCCACGACGCCTGCCTCAGCGCCGGAGCCCGGGAAGCCTACCTCATCGAGGAGCCCATGGCCGCGGCCATCGGCGCGGGCCTCCCCGTCACCGACTCCATCGGCAGCATGATCGTGGACATCGGCGGTGGCACCTCCGAGGCGGCCGTCATCTCGCTCGGGGGGATCGTCGCCAGCCGCTCCATCCGCGTTGCTGGCGACGAGATGGACGAGGCCATCATGGAATACGCGCGCACCAAGTACAACCTCTACATCGGTGAGCGCATGGCCGAACGGGTCAAGATCGCCATCGGCTCCGCCTACCCCCTGGAGCAGGAACAGACCATGGTCCTGCGGGGCAGGAACCTGGTGACCGGCCTCCCCGAAGAAGTGGAGGTGAGCAGCGTGGAGATCCGCGAAGCCCTCCGCGACTCGGTGCAGGCCATCGTGGACACCGTGCGGGCCATCCTGGACGAGACGCCCCCCGAACTGGTCGCCGACCTCATGGAGCAGGGCATCGCCCTGGCCGGGGGCGGCGCGCTCTTGCAAGGCCTGCCCGAGCGGCTGACGGAAGAGATCAAGATCCGGGTCTACCGCGTGGACGACCCCATGACCGCCGTAGCCCGGGGAGCGGGGAAAGTCCTGGAAGAACTGGACACCCTGCGCAAGGTCCTGGCCAGCGTTGAGCGTGCCGGCATCTCCCGCTGACGTTCCCGAGACGAAGCCCTCGGCCTCCGCTCCCGCTGGCAGGCCGTGGAGAAGCAAGCCGTGGTGAGAAGTATCCGGCGCTCCTCCCTCCTGCTGGTCTTCCTGCTGGTCGTCGCCCTCACACTGCTCCTCCTCTTCCAGGGCGGATACCTGAAGACGGTGGAGTCCATCGCCCTGGCCATCCTCCAACCCCTGGAGGGCGCGGCCGCTTCCCTCGCCGCCGGTGCCGCAGGCCTGGTGGAGGACGCGCGCGACCTCCGCAACCTCCAGGAGCGGTACACCGCGCTGGAGAAACAGGCCAACGACCTCCTTGTGGAGAACATCCGCCTCCGCGAACTGGAAGCGGAGAACGAAGCGCTCCGACGCCTCCTGGGCTTCGCCCAGGCCAACCCCGACCTCCAGGTGAAAGCAGCCACGGTCCGCGGCCAGGTCATCGGGCGAGACCCCACCAACCTCGCCCGCTACCTCATCCTGGACGTGGGCGAACGGGACGGCATCCGTCGCAACATGCCCGTCATTACCGATGAGGGATTGGTGGGCACCGTGGACCAGGTCTACACCACCGCGTGCAAGGTCCGCCTCATCAACGACCTGGAGCACACGGTGAACATCATCTTCCAGCGCTCCCGGGTCAAGGCCGTGGCCCGAGGACAGGTGGATGGGAACCTCCTCGTGGAATGGATCCCCCAGGACCCCGATGCCGTGGCCGTGGGGGACATCGTCCTCACGTCGGGTTTGGGCGGGCGGTTCCCCAGGCTCCTGGTGGTAGGCCAGGTGATCGCCACGGAACAGCGCGACTACGAGATGTTCCGCCGGGCCGTCGTCCGCCCCGTGGTGGATTTTGAGCGGTTGGACTTCGTCCTGGTGGTCACCAGGTTCACCCCCCTGGAAGGGCTGGAAGACCTCCTCTCTTCGGAGCCCCCGCCGGCCGCGCCGGGCGCGGAGGAAACGCGATGAGCCTGTACCTCTCCCTGCCCCTCCTGGCGCTCCTGGTGGTGGTCCAGTCGGCCGTCCTTCCCCGGTTCCCCATCGCCGGGGTGCACGTGGACTTGGTGTTGCTCGCCGTGGTGGCCTGGGGCCTGCTCAGGGGGAACCCCCATGCCCTGGTCTGGGGGTTCCTCGGCGGAGCCTTTCTGGACCTCCTTTCCGGGCTCCCGTGGGGCAGCCAGACCATCCCCCTTGTGGCTGTGGCTGGCCTGGCCGGCCTGGGCGGGGCCGGTCTCTTCGGCCACCACCCCAGCGTGCCCTTTGCCGCTGCCCTCGTGGGGACGTGGCTCCACTACGCCCTCTCGCTCCTTGTCCTGAGCACCGTGGGGCGGCCCCTGCCCCCCATCCCGTTCCTGTGGCAGGTGCTCCTCCCAGCGTCCCTCCTGAACATGCTGGCCA
>FWWL01006503.1_pt1 | contig 16922 bp, 13 predicted proteins | sample 2228331 | NCBI WGS metagenome assembly FWWL01 (sample SAMEA103939775, study PRJEB20133) | metagenome
CAGGGGCAGATGGGGAAACACCAGAACTAAGACCTTCGGAATTCAAGGGAATGATGCGATTTTGGTGGAGGGCTGTAAAGGCAATGGACGATGTTAATAAATTAAAAAAAGAAGAAGCAGAAATATTTGGTGGAACGGGTGAAGGAGAGGGAAAAAGTAGGGTAAAAATTGTAATTGAAGAAAAGGGAATACAAGTTGGAACGAATTTAAAAAGTGACTATAATCTAAATTGGACCTACAATAGAGATAAAAAATCTTTGTTTGGAGAAGATGCTGGCTTAGGCTATTTATTATACTCAACAACTTTACCCGAAAAAGAAAAAGCATTTATCAAAGAAAGCTCCGCCTTTAAATTAAAGCTTTTGTCCGTAGACCCAACCGCCTTTAACCAAGCCTTAGCTTCACTTTGGCTTGCTATTTATCTTGGTGGATTTGGAACAAGAGCAAGAAGAGGTGGTGGAAACATTGTCGTTAAAAATATTTCCGACAATAATCCTATCGGGATTAATTTTATACCACATGGAAAGAGCAAAGAACAGATAAAAAATTGGTTCGTCGAAAATCTGAAAAAGATTAAAGAAATAATACCTTCAGGAACTACCAATAAATACACAAATCTTTCTAAGTGTAAGATCTTAATTTTTGATGCAAAAAATGATTGGAAAGAAGCCTTGAATTTTTTAGGAGAAAAATTTAAAAACTTCCGTGCAGATGACAATAATAAGAGAAGATTTTTTGAAATGGGAGTCTTTGGTATGCCCGTGATGCATAATCGTTTTACTATGCGACTTGTTCCCTATGATAACAATGGTAAGCGCATATCTGATAGATTTAGTTCACCGTTGATTTTTAAAGTTATAAAATCTGAAGGATTATTTTTCCCGATGATTGTAAGACTTAACAGCACTATTGAATATGTGGGAAAGGAGATTAAGCAAGAAAAAGAGCAAAAACAACAGAAAAAACAGAGAGAACAGGAAGAAAAACAGAAATGGAAACTCGTTGATTCAAATTCTATAAAACCTGTGAGTGATACTATTATAGAAGATTTTATTAATGAAGTCTCAAACCAGGCGGAGGTAATATCCTATGATGAACTTAGAAACGCTATTCGAACAAATCCTTAAAAAATTTCTCCACGATCCGGTCGATAAATGTCTTGATATCCCTACACATATTGAAAGAGCAAAAGGATACGCTGAAATATTAGACATCACAGATCTCGAAGAAAAAGGTCTTTACAGACCTTCAGACTCCATAGCCTCCGCAATGGAAAGAAGCATTTTACCTGAGGAGGCTTGGAAAGGAGAAAAGAAAATTACACAAGAACTCACTGAAATTAGACATCCACTTAGCGAAGGAAAAATTCCAAATGAAAAAATGCAAATTCCTCTCAAGGATTACCCTGAAAAGTTCAGGAACGAGAAAGAAATAAAAGAATTAATAGAAGAGGCTTACAAGGAATTGAAAGAGTTAACACAATCTTCAAATAATCAAACAAAACTACTTATAATCTATCGGAACTTGTTCGATAAAGCCCAGGAAAAATTAAAATCCAAATACCCTGAAATAGCAAAATTAATCCAAATTCTCCCCGCAGACACCCGCACCCCTGACCATTCCCTTTTCGAACATTTAAAGATCACATCCGCTATAAATGCGTTTGAAAATTATCAAAATAACTCACTGTTTTTCTTCACCATAGGTGGGGTTCAATCTTTCATTTCTCAAGCGAGGAAAACTCAAGACCTTTATATGGGAAGTTTTATATTTTCTTACCTGACTTTTAAAGCGATTGAAAAAGTTGTTGAAATATATGGACCTACATCGGTCGTTTACCCAGATCTATACGGACAACCTCTCTTTGATTGGTATCTCAAGATGAAAAATATACCTGTAACGAATTCATTTGCGGATTATGCTAATTATCCAACGATTCCAAATAAATTTGTCGCTATTCTTCCACAAACCGATGCTAAGGAAATTAAAAAATTAGCCGATGAAATAAAGCAGGAAGTTAAAAATGAATGGCTGAACGCTGTTAATAAGGTGTTAGAAAAATTTGAATTAAGCGAAATCAACGAAAAACAAATAAATATTCAAACTTCAGATTTTCCTCAAATCTTCTGGGTTGCAGTTCCGTGGAGGATTAAAGACAACAATTTAACGCTCAACGACCTTAAAGATTTTATGGATGAGAAAAATTTTGAAAAATGGGAGAAATTGTGGGAATTTGCAAAAAATCCAAATGTTGGACTTCTCTACCAACCTATCTATTTAACGGGAGAAAAGTTTCTTAGGGCGAGAAAGAATTTGAGAGAATTTGCTCAAAATCCAGCGCAAGAAATTGCAAGAGAAAAGAAATGTAGTATCTGCGGGGAGAGAGATAGTATAATTTCCGCTGGGCGTGGAAATCTTAGTGTTGGAAAATTTATAAACAGTAAAGAGCGTCTATGTATTATCTGCTTTACAAAGAGAGGATTTGAGGAATACATTAAAGATAAAATACCTCACTTTCAGGACTTCTCTTACCCTTCCACAGCGGAAGTAGCCTTAGCAGATTTCAAAGAAGAAGCAATAAAAAAAGCGAAGGCAGAATTTGAAGATTATGTGAATGAGTTCAAGAAAATTGCCGGGGATAAATTCCAATTTGGGAAACCTCTGCCTAAACTTGAAAAAGATTACAAAATTTTAAAGGAAAACAATCTTGAAGGAGAGTGGTTTTATGAAGAAAATTTGACGAAAGAGAAGTTTAAAGAAGAGTTAGGATTAGAAAATGTCTCGGATAAAGATATAAAATCACTTAAAGAGAAACTTCAAAAAATTATAAAAAAGATAGGCAATCCAAATCCATATTATGCGGTTTTAGCTCTTGATGGTGACAATATGGGCAAATGGCTTGCGGGCGAACTTTTACCTGGCATTGAAAATTCATATAACAGTGAAGTATGGGAGCGATTATCCGATGACTTTAAAACTAAGATTAAAGAAATAAGCCCTCAAAAAATTCTCACTCCCGCCATTCATGCCGCGATATCCCATGCACTTAGAAATTATTCCATTGAATTTGTTAGAAAAATAGTGGAGGAAGAACATCTTGGGGTGGTTGTATATTCAGGTGGAGATGACTTGCTTGTCTTTGTAAATCTCAAACATCTTTTCCCTGTGATGCGAAAGTTAAGGGCTGGGTTTAGCGGGCAAATAGAACTTAAGAATTCAAAAATTGGAGTTGATTGGGACAATAACTCTGGCTTTGTTGATATGGGCGAAAAAATCGTTCTAACCATGGGTAAAAAAGCTACTGCTTCTTGTGGCGTTGTTATAGCTCATTATAAAGAGCCTTTAAAACTTGCCCTTGATAAAGTAAGAGAAATGGAAAGGAAAGCAAAAGATGAAGGTGGCAGAGACGCATTTGCAATTGCATTTCTGAGACATTCCGGTGAAGAAAGAGTTGCGTTAAGTAAATGGAGATACGATAGTTTAGATGTAATTAAAGAACTTGAAGAAATAGCTAAATCATTCGTGGAGAAAGAAAATTCCCCATGGCTTTCAAAAGGCTTCATAACTAAATTTGCTGATTCATTTAAAAGAATTAAAAAAGAAGATGGCACATTAAATGTTGCAGATGAAATTAAACATGGTTTATTTAACGCTGAATTAAAGAGAATTATCTCAAGGTCTGTAAGTGGTGGGAATAAAGACGAAAGAGAGGAGAAGGTTAAACAGATAAGCGATCATATGACAAACCTTTTCTGGAAGTATGAAAACATCGACAACTTTATTGATCTTATTTATACTGCAAGTTTTGTAAAAAGCATGGAGGAATAAGTTATGTTCATAAGGATAAAGGCTTTAGATACTCTTTTTTTCAGAACACCAAGACCCTTTACCGCTGGCGTAGAGACATGGACTGATACCATTTTCCCACCTTACCCAAGAACTGTATATGGTGCATTGAGAACTTATCTAATTTTTGAAAGAGGCGATCTGAAAAGGTTTGAAAGAGGAGAATTTGAAAAAGAACTTGGCACACCTAATTCATACGGCAATTTCAAGATTAAAGGTCCATTTTTGATGAGAAAGGATACGATTTTCTTCAGAACCCCACTCGATACCGTAATTGTAAATGACAGAGTAAAATTTCTTAAATTTTTCAAATCTAAACCTGAAATTATGATTTCAGATTATGAGTTAGAAGGCGCTTTCATTTGGCAAAAAGATGAAAAAGTGGGTGAACCTGAAGGATGGATAAGCATACAAGATATGATTAAATATCTAAAGGGAGAAGATGATTTTAAATATCACAAAAGAGACGAATTTTTCCTTCCAGAGGCAAAGGTTGGTATAGGAAGAAATATCCAAACTCTCACTGTAAAGACGGGCTATCTATATAGAACAAATTTTACAAGGATGAAAGAGAATGTATACTTGGGAGTTGAAATTGAAGGGGTTGAGCCAATCAAAGAAAAAGGGTTATTTCAGTTGGGTGGTGAAAGGAAAAGCGCAATTTTTGAAAAAATGAATCGAGATCCATTGGAGGAACTTAAAAATTTGAAACCTGACCTGAGCAACAGGTTATTTAAACTATACTTTGCTACACCTACAATTTTTGAAAACGGCTGGTTACCTTCGTGGATAAATAAAGAAAATATGGAAGGTGAATATGAAAATGTTAAAGTTAGATTGATTGCGTGTGTGGTGGAAAAATTTCAAATTGTTGGTGGTTGGGATCTTAATCAAAAAATGCAGAAACCACTTCAAAAAGCGGTTCCTGCTGGAAGTGTTTATTATTTTGAAATTCTTGATGGCGATAAAGATGCAGTTATAGAAGCTTTCCATCTAAAAAATGTATCAGATGAGAACTACGATGACGAAAGAAATAAAAAAGAAGGTTTTGGCTTAGCACTTGTTGGTGAGGTAAAAAACTTATAAAAAACAAAAGAATTGAAAAACTGCAAATGAAGTATTTTCATACCATAACAGTTGGGGTGAGCATAATTGAGAATTTTAAGCGAGTTGGTGGAGTTGAAGATCGCCCTGTAAGAGATAATGAATTTTGGAAGGAAATGCTCGATGATCCTCAGTTTTTGAATGATATATATGAATTTGTATCTCGAGAGCCAAAGAAAAACTCAGCGGAGTTAAATTCGTTTCTCAGCATTGTAGAGAAAGATAAAAATGCCCAACATGAAGTTTATTTTGTCGGGACTAAAACTCCGATTAATGAAATTTGTGTGAGGACACTTGAAAGATTTATGATAAAGCATGGATATAAAGTATACATACTTGAAGAAGTGAGTGGATACTTTTTGGAGGAGGAAAGATTTTCCCATGAGTATGCGGTTAACGAATTTGTCAGAGATATTTCTACACTTATAGACAAGCTCATCTATATTACAAAAAAGAAAAAGGCAGAAGGATACAGGGTTGTATTTAATCCAACCGGTGGGCTTAAAGCACATGTAATCGCTTGCGCTGTAGCGGGCTTTTTGACGAATTGTCCAGTTTATTATATCCATGAGGAATTTAAAGATGTTATTCAACTTCCACCTCTATTTTACATTCCGAAAGGTAGAGAGATTGAAGTTTTGAAGCACTTAAAAGACAAGAAGATAATAAGTGGAAGTGACTTTGAGAGATTTAAGTCGCAATATCGTGACGAGATTGAAAGGCTTGAAGCCTACCAATTAGTAGAAGTTTATAGCGACGAAGTTAACACTAACAAAATTAGAATTACAAACACAGGATTATTAATTTTAGAAGAAATAAAGGAGGTTTAATATGTGGAGAATAGCAACACCAATGTTTATCATCGCGGAAACACCACTTCACCCTGGAAGTGGTGGTGAATTGGGAATCGTGGATCTGCCTATCCAAAGAGAGAGACATACTAACTTTCCCAAAATAGAAGGCTCTGGAATCAAGGGATGTATAAGAGAAGCTTTTGAAAATTCAATTAAAGAAATAGAAATTAATTCTCGTAAGGTTAAAGTCAATGATAAGAATTTAATTTCACTTGTTTTCGGTCCTGAAGATGGAGGTGCACATGCAGGTTCCATTGCCTTTACCGACGCAAGAATCCTTCTTTTCCCTGTTAAATCCCTAAAAGGCATATTTGCCTGGATTACCTGTCCTCAGGTTATTGAAAGATTTAAAGAAGATTTAAGAATTGCAGGTTATGACTTAAAGGATTTCCCAAGTGAGATACAGCCAAATACAATTCCACAAAATTCAACTATCACTATATCATCAAAAGTTATTCTTGAAGAATTTACTTATGAAGTAAAAGATGATGGAAATACTGGGAAACTTGCTAAGTGGCTTGCTGAAAAAATCTTTCCTAAAAAAGATTCAAATGATGTATATAAGTACTGGAGAGAAAAACTTGAAAAAGACCTTGTTGTTCTTTCTGATGATGATTTTAGGGAATTTGTTACAAACTCTACAGAAGTAATTGCAAGAACTGTTATTGACAGCACAACCGGAACTGCAGGAAATCTCTGGCATGAAGAATATCTACCACAGGATACAATTCTTTATTCTATAGCAATGGCTTCGCCAATAAGGGTTGAGAAGGATGATAAAAAGGGAATATTCAAGAGCGAAAATTCGGAAGAGGAGGCAAAGAAAGTTATAGAGTTCTTTACAAAAGGTATTCCTGAAATCATTCAAATAGGAGGAAATCAAACGATTGGAAAGGGGATTGTGCGTATTCAAATTTTCTAATCATAAAAGGAGGTATTAAGATGCCAGAAAGGGAAACAATAATAAGTAAACTTGAAAAAGGAAGGGCTGAGTTCGCGTACAGTTGTGTGAAAGATGCATTGGAAAAATTAGATAATAAAAGACAAAAGGAGTATCGCTCTTACACAAGAAGAATCCCTACAATGATTCTTACAAATGGGCTTGGTCAGGCGCTTGCTTTTGTAAAAGCGAAGAGTGAAAGAGGGAATGCATATGAGTTAATTTATAGCCAGTTAACTGAGTATCTCAAGAGTAACTCAACAGCAAGAATAAAGATGCCCTCTGATAGAAGTGATTTATTAGAATGGGTAATTTCATGTGATTCAAATGAATATCGTCACATTGCTCAAGAAATTCTTGCTTTTTTAAACTGGCTTAAAAGGTTTGCAGAAGGAATGATTGAAGCAGAAGAAACAAAGGGAGGTGAAGAATGAGTATTCAAATTAAAAATGAATACCTTCCAAAAGATACAAAATCTTTGATTCCACGAAACATAGAGGAGCAGGATTTCAAAGACTATAATTTTGCAATAATTTACAGGTTACCTAATATTGAAGAAAAAAAGGGAAAAATTAATATTAGAATAAATGAAGAAATTGATAAATTTAAATGGGAAGAAGGTTGGATAGAGAAAATAAATCAGAGATTCCAAAAAGTATTGGATGATTTTAAGAATTCAGGTTTTGAGGTTTTTCCTTCTCATTTTCCTTTTCCTTTTCCGCTTTCCTGGCGGATGGTAATTGGTTTAGGAGGAACTCATCCACAGGAAACCTCAATGACTTTACATCATATTTATGGAATTCCTTATATTCCGGGGAGTGCTGTGAAGGGTGTTACAAGACACTGGGTGATTTTATCTAAATTTAATAATGATGAAGTGGCAGCAGAAGGAGATGAAGATTTTAAAAATATTTTCGGGACACAGACTCAAGCTGGCAAGGTTATATTTTTTGATGCGTATCCTGTTGGTAATATAACTTTAAAGATGGATATAATGAACCCTCATTATCCTGATTATTATTCTGGGAAGAAAAAAGATTCAAAGGAAATACCACCGCCAGCTGATTGGCAAAATCCTAATCCGATAAAGTTTCTTACAGTGGAAAAAACAATGTTTAATTTTTATCTGGCAAGTAGGGATAGTGAATTATTAAATAAGGCAGCGAAATGGCTAAAAGAAGCACTTAAAAAGTATGGTATCGGAGCGAAAACTTCGCTTGGTTACGGTTTATTTGAAATAGATGAGAAAAGTTAATATGAACACTGTTTTAATCCTTACAGTTGGTGGTTCCGATGATCCACTTATTGAGGCGATAAAATTTTACAAACCTGATTTTATCTTCTTTATTTGCTCGGGTGGGACAGGACCGCAAGCAAGTAGAAGGATGGTAGATGGTGAAGGTGAAAATATAATCTCTAAAAGCGGTTACAAAAATGAATATAAAATCATCGAAGTTTCTGACCCTGATAGTTTTGAAGAAGTATTTCAAAAGACAAAGGAAGCAATAGAAGATGCAAAGAGATTAAATCCCAAGGAAATTATCGCAGATTTCACTGGTGGCACAAAAATGATGTCAGCAGTGCTAACTATGTTATCTGCCCTTGATTTTGATTGCAAGCCATCTTTAACAACAGGGATAAGAAGAGATTTAAATAAAGTTAAAGGAACAACTTACCCAAGGATATGCGATGTTCAATCTGCTCAAGTAGAAAATGTGATGAAGACAGTTGATGAGTTAATTTCAAGATATCTTTATTTTCCAGCGGAAACGGTTTTGCGAGGTCTTATGAGACGACTTTCATTAAGAGATGAACTTTTGAGAAAGGTTCATAGAAAGTTAGATTTATGCGAATGCTTTTCTTTATGGGATAGATTTGAATATGAGAAAGCGTTTGAAATTTTAAAAAATTATGCAAGTGATTATCAAGAGCAATTTAAATACCTTTTAAAAATTCTTAACAGGGAGAAAAATTCTGGATATGAGCCTGTTTTTGATTTGATATCTAATGCTGAAAGGCAAGCGTATAATGGCTTTTATGACAATGGAGTTGCAAGGATATATAGGGCAATAGAACTTTTTGCACAGACAAGGTTATTAAAGGAATATGGAATAAAAACTTCAAGTTTAGAAAAGTCGCTTGACCGTCTGAAAAATAAAGACCGTTGGCTAAGGAAGATGGATGAGAAGGGGAGAATAAGAATTGGATTAAGCGATTCTTATGAACTTCTTTTAGAATTGGATGACCCTGTCGGCAAGATTTATGAAAGTATAAAAGACGAGTTTAAAAGTACATTGGAAACAAGAAACCATTCGAAACTTGCTCATGGAGATAGGCCTGTTAGTGAAAATGATTTTAGAAAAATTCTTGATTTTTTCAAGGGTTTCATTGAAAAGTGCTGTAATGCAATTGAAGTCAAAGTAGAATATATCTCTTTACCTAAGGCTATAGTTTGATTTTTTTGCAGTCGATCTCCAGGGAAAATCAGGCGATCGATGGTCGACTGCAATTTTGACTTGCATTTTGCTTGAAAATTAATTATATTACCCTTGGGTTTTAATCGCACCATAGTGGAATTGAAACGATACAAATTGTGATGGAATGTAAACAGCAATTCGTGTTTTAATCGCACCATAGTGGAATTGAAAGAGGGGGGTTGACACAAAGAATTTTTTTCATTATATTATTTTCAAATTAACAAATGAAAGGTCTTATAATGGGAAAGGCAAGGGAAACAGGGATCAGGGGAAGAATAACTGTTTAGGGAGGTGAACAATGGGGTAGGTGTTTCAGATTTAATTTCTTGGCATCAAAAATTTGTAAATAGTGCGCAATGAGACAAAGAGATTTTCAGCGTAAAGTTTTCGAGAGATTAGAAAGAGGTCATTCAGTTTTAGTTGTGGCGCCAACTGGTCTTGGGAAAACGAGAGCAGCTTTAGAGCCCTTTTTACGTAAATTTGGGGATAAAAGTATACTTGGAAAACGATTAATTTACGCATTGCCTTTGCGAGCTCTTGCCAAAGGTGTTGTAGAAGAATTTTTAGAATTGAAGGCAAGTTTTCAACCAGTTGTTCATCATGGGGATGAGCCTGAAAGTAAATTCTTTTCTGAACCAGCTATTATAACTACTATCGATCAGTATTTTACAGCATTTGCAGGCGCTCCTCTTTCCTGGGCATCGCATTTAAGCCACTCTGTAGCGGGAGCAGTTCTCACAAGTTATTCTGTTTTTGATGAGGTTCACCTGCTCTCACCTCAAAAAGGGCTTCAACTTCTTTTTGCAGTTCTTTACTTGCGTAAGCGATGGGGGCTTCTTTCATGTGTGATGACCGCTACTCTACCTCCTTCGGTAATTAAATTTTTTAAAGATTTCTGTGAACTTGAAGTAGTTAAAGCGTCAGAAGACGATATAAAAGAAAGGGACGAGTGGAGACATGTAGAAATTGAATTAGCAGGAAAACCCGTAACCTTGAACTCCAAAACCAAAAGGGAAACAACGCCTAGGAATTTCGAATGGGAAGAAAAAAATCCAAGCGAATTGGCGCAATTCGTTATCGATAAGTGGAATCAGTGGGAGGAACTCGAAATAAACGGACCACGAAAGATAATTGTGTTTGTGAACACTGTAGATCGAGCTATCAAAGTATATCATGAAATTGAAAATAACCCCGAGATTAAAAATAGAGGTGTAAAAGTTTTGCTTGCTCATTCACGATTTACCAAAGAAGATAGAAAGGAGATAGAAGAAAAACTTCGCAAACTATTTGGGAAAAATTCTAACTCTGAGGAAGCAATTCTTATAACTACGCAGGTGGCGGAAGCCGGGTTAAATATCTCCGCACCGTTAGTTGTAACTGAACTGTGTCCAATGGATTCATTAATTCAAAGAGCCGGTCGATGTCAAAGATTCAAACAATCTAATGAAGCAAAAGGAAAAATTTTAGTAGTTAAACCGAGGGATGGAGAAGCTCCATATTACGATAAGGTTAGGGTAATTAAAGAAGGCGATAAACTTTATATTTCTGATATTTTTCCTGCTCTCGATTTTACTCAATTAACCCTTGAGATAAAAGCAAAAGATAAACTGAAACTAACTTGGGATGAAGAGGAAAAACTGATTAAGCAGGCTTTGGACAAACTTTATCAGACCTACATTGAAGGCTTGACAGATGTGAGATTTAAACAGGGAGAAAAATTTTTTGAAACATTATATAATCGTAATAGCAAGAAAAAAGAAACCCAAGAAGAGGAAGAAAACCGTGAGTAAACCTGGGAGGGAATCCAAAAGTAAAAAGGTCATTATTTATGCAGATGCGTTATCTGCGTATGAGCGAGCATTTCGCACTAGTAATCCAAGCGAAGTGGAAACGTTGCTTCGGGAAATGCTCAATGTTCAAGTAGCAGTTGTAGATGATGTTGAAAGTGCCAAACAACAAATCGCGCAAGGCAAGCGACTTAAAACAGTAACTGTGCCTTATGGGGTCTTCTTGGAAAAGTCAGAAAATAAAACTGTATGGTTTTTAGATTTTAAATCTTTAAACAAAACTGATTTTATACGAAAAATCAATACATCCGAAGAAATTCTTCCAAATCGAACATATATCTTGCTTAAAAACGAAGCCGGGTATAACAAAATTATAGGTTTAACATTTGAAGGAGAGGGTGAGATTACAGGTTTTGAAGACGAAAGTGAAGAAGAAAGGCGGGAAAAATTTACAGAAGGGCGATTTCAAACTTGGAAAGAACATAGCAAAGGCGTTTGGGAACGTTCAGAACGGATAGCGGAACTTTACCGACCATTTATTGAAGTTTGGGCTGAAAAAGTTTTAAATGAACACTGGGAAAATGAAAAAGAAAGTAGAGAATTTGTTGATAGTTTGCTTTTAGCCCTTCGTTTGGCTGTTGCATTACATGATGTGGGAAAGTTGAATCGAAAATGGCAAAAAATATTTTGGAAAATAGAAGAGCATTTACAAGGAGGACAAATTAGCAAAAGTGAGCAAGATCCATTTATCGCTCGCACAAGTCAAATTCCTTCAGAAGTTAAGAAGAAATTGCAAGATATATTGAAAGAGAAACCAATGCATGCCCCATTTGCTTATCCTTTCATAAAGACACTGCTTAGGAAACTATTGGGAGATTATCGTTTTTGTGATCTCATTGCCTTAGCAATATCTCGCCATCATAGCCTTGAAGTTACAGGTGCGCTATCGAAAGATGAATTTAAGTGGGATGACAACGCGGAAATTTTTCTAAAAAATTTTATATGTGAAATTATTGGTGAATTAACCGATGAAGATAAAACAAGATTAGAAGAAGCCTTCAACCATGCATTGAAAGCAATTAGTAATGAATCCAAAGCAGATGAACCCCCTGGACCCACTGATGATTTTTATTTTCTTTATTGCATAACCAATCGCTTTGTCAAAGTATGCGATTGGGAAGATGCGGGAGATAAAATAATTGAACTTAAAACTTAAAAATAATTGTTATGATGTTAGCAAAACGAATTGCGCTTAAAAAAGACATATTTTATGTATATAAAACTGGACTTCCATTTTTTGATTCTGCACGCTTAATTGGGGTTGCACACCTATTTTTTGGTACCGCTTCGGCAGAGATTGAAGACAAAGGGGTGTATTGGGAGGTGCGAGGTGTTAAAGTTGCGCGTGATCTAAGGCAAGTGAATTGGATTTTAGAGGAAGGTAAAGCCAAATCCTATGATCTCAAGCAAAAATGGAGACAATTGCGGAAGGCTTTAGAGGAGATGAACAAAAATATTACTTTTAAATTTTGTGTGCAATCCCCCGATATTAAATTGCCCAAGAAATATCCTGCATTAAAAGAATTTGACGCATCTTTACAGTATGGTCCTCGTGGTATTGACCCTATGAAGGATCCTGTAGTTATAAGTAGTCAAGGAACGAAACCTAAGCGCCCTGGAAAACAGTATCTCTTGCCGGCAAATGAGCTTATCGTTTCAAGTATCGGTTTTTCGTTTTCTGCCTATGTTCGTTCAGGAGACCAACGAACATATATCCTTCCGATATTCGACAAGCACATTGTTTTAAGTGGCTTTTTAACATATCAAAGAAACTTTAGACATTCTGCAAGTGGATTTGTTGGAGAAATTCTTGCTTGTCTTTCTATTTTATTAGACTTAACAATTCAGAAAATACCTGTGTTAGATTTTGCATATACACGCATATTCGGAAGAAATATTTTCTCCAGTAGTGGATACCTTGGTCTTGAAAAGTTGTGTAGCTACTGGTGGCAAAAAGCAGTTCAAGAAAATAATCAAGATTCCATTAATTTTCTCGAAAATATTCGTCAGTTTCTGCAAAATACCAGTGGTATAAATATTAACGAACAGGTGCAAGCATTAGCTCGATGGGTTGCGGATTTTGTGGCAAATCCAAATGTTGATACTTTAGCAAAAATTGAACATCTCAAAGCCCGCATACTTTCAGCATCTCAAACTCAAAACATTCAGGGTTCTTACGCTGTTAGGAGGTTACTAAACAAATATAAACTAATAAAGGAGGCTAAAAATATGATATCTGAGAATTTACCCGACGTGCCTTTTGAGGTAACTCAAGCTTTAGCTTACGCTCTAAATTTTGATGAAAAGGGGTGGATGAATCAGTTTACACGTCTTGAAAATGCTCCTAATTTTTCTCAGTTCATCAGAGAAGTGGAGCGGATTATTTCGCGAGGATACTACAGAGCGCAACAGGAGAAGGGAAAGCAAACCCAAGAAGTATTTAAAGTATTCAGTGATAGGGATAAAGAGCTTGCAAAAAGGCTTCTCGAAATAGAATCAAAATTGCGGGATGATAAAAACTTCCGAGCATGGAAATCTATCTTTTTGCTTAATGTATTAAGTCAAGCGCATATAACAAGCGAAGAATCTTCAGAGGAGGCTCAAACAACCTAAACAGAATGAAAATAACCAACAATAAAAGGAGGGAAAACCATGGATTACAAAAGCCTTTCTATCTCATTTCGCATTCAATTAGGATTCCATGCAGGTAATAATGAAGGTTCCGGTGGAACAAATGTAATGGAACCTCGGCGTATAACTGTAGGCGATAAAGAATATGACGGCATAAGTGGGGAAATTGTCCGTCGCCATATTTTAGAAAATTTTGTTAAATTATGTGTTGAAAATAATGTTGAACTCCATAATCGTTGTTATGGACTTGTTCCAGATCGCTGTAAAGAAGAGGTTAAAAATTGGGCGAATAATAACAAAAGTAAAAAATTAACTACAACTGATTATCCTATATTAACTTCAAAGATACTTAAAGAATGCGCACTGTGTGATATAGGAGGATATTTTGTCGCACTGCAGAAACAACAAGATAAAGTTGAAGGTACTCTTAAGCGCGATTCTTGTTTTGAAGTTGGATGGTTAATTACAGAACATCCTGCCATTGTAGACTATACCCAACATAGCGCTTATGATCCTGATCCAGAGAAACATAGTTTATTTGTCCAAAACATGCGCACCGGAATTTACGGTGGTGTGTTGCGTATCGACCTTGATCGAATTGGCTTTAACGATTGGTGGTGGTTAGCAGAAAATCAACAGAATCAGAACGAAAATAAATATGCTATTGAGGAACTAAAACGTGTCGGGCGAATTCAGCTATTGCTTCAAGCAATATGTCATTGGTTACTTTCACCTTCGTTTGCTAAACAAACGGGTTGGCTACAACATATGAGTGGACTACTGGAAGGAAGCATTGTGCTTTCTAAAGATGGTCCCGCGCCGTTTTATTCTCCAATTAAATTTGAAATAGAAAATGACAAACCAACAATTAGTCCCAACGATAAATATAGGGAGTTGTTGAATGCGCTTAAAAACACTGAAAATATAGATGTATATCACTTTAATAACCCAAGTGAATTTGAAAAAGCTATGAAGGAAATTGAAAGCAAAATTATTTCATCCGAAAATCAAACAACAAATCAGTGAAAAATGCCAAGAAGAAAAACTCGAAGTAAAATTATTCAAGAAATTTTATCATCGACGCAGGCGCATTTAAAGCCTGTTCTGTGGCTAAAAGCGGTTTTTTATTTTCATGTTTTTCATTACCGAATGCCAAATACGGTTACTATTGCATCTATCACTTCTTTTGTGCCATCTCCGCTTACTGTTAAAATGTCAATGATTGCTTCCTTGCTTCAACGCGGTGAATATGCTGAAGCAGAGTTACTTGCTCCCAAATTGCCATCGATGGAGGTTAAAATTGTTCCCCCATCCGCAGCTTTTTCATTTAAGGCTTTTCTTCGATATCGAAGTGCACCAACTGCTAGTTCAACCGGAAAGATAGATGAATCGGGAAGTTTCTACCCTTCTCGACCACATATCCGCGAATATGCACTTTTCACAGATGACTTGACAATTTATGTTGGACTGCCAGATGCACAACTTAAATCAATAGCTGAAAAAGCCCTTCGTTCTATTCGATATTTAGGTTGTAAAGATTCTCTAACTTGGTGTAAAGAGGTGCAAGTGGTTGAATCTAACGAAGCAGAAAACTTATCTAACTTTGTTCGTCTTTTTTCGGGGGAGGTTTCTGGCGATGTGATTTTATCCGCTGATTTTGCAAGCGATGCAAAAGTTACTTTAAAAGATTTGATCCCTAGCAATCGTAAAGAAAAACATTACCGAAATGATCTTGTATATGTTTTGCCGGGAAAGATATCTATTAAAGGGCGAACTCGGGTTTTCATAAGAACTTGATGAAAGATCTGTACTCGATATTTTGTTTTCAAAATAGAATGTTAGCAATTTCTATGCGATTGCATATAATTTTTTCAACTGAAGATAAGATAATTTTGCCTTGGGATTATCCTCATTTGTTGCATGGTTTTATTTACAGAGCTATTGCAAAAGCTAAGCCGAAATTGGGGGAGTTTTTGCATGATCAGGGATTTGTTGCTGGAACACATCGATATAAGATGATAACTTTTTCGTTGCTTTACTCGGAAAAAGCTAAGGCTAGAAAAGATGGGTTAGAGATTCATCCGCCTATTCACTGGTGGACATCATCGCCTTTGTCCGCACCGATGGAGGCTTTAGCGATAAGTTTGATTTCTGATCTGTATGTTTCTTTAAGGGATGTGGTTTTAAAGGCTGAAAAAATTGAGGTTGAAAAGGTTCCGTCTTTTAGCGGAAGAGCTTTATTTGAGACGATTTCTCCGATAGTTGTTTCAACGGGAGTTGTGAGGGAAGGTAAGATGCACCGTATCTTCCTTTCACCAAGGGAACCTGACTTTTGGCGAATAGTTGAGGATAATTTAAAGCGTAAATGGCTCGCTCTTTGGGGGAAGGAGTTGAAAGATGGAGTGATAAATTTTGAACCTGTTGGTGAGTGGAAATCAAAACTTTTCACTGTTCAGGGGTTACAGATAAAAGGCTATGTTGGAAGATTTTACGCTGAGGGGGATGAGAGACTTCTTTTGTTGGGATATGAAGCTGGATTGGGTGAGCGAAATGCTCAAGGTTTTGGCATGATTCGTTTTATAAAATAGTTTTGCAGTCGATCTCCCGGGAAAATCAGGCGATCGGTGGTCGACTGCAATTTTGACTTGCATTTTGCTTGAAAATTAATTATATTACCCTTGGTTTTAATCGCACCATAGTGGAATTGAAACAACACTCTTTCCTAATCGCTTCTACTTCTTTTTCCTGTTTTAATCGCGCCATAGTGGAATTGAAACAAATAGTTGACAAATCCGTTCATATACATCTGAATCGTTTTAATCGCACCATAGTGGAATTGAAACACCAAAATTATCATCATAGTGTTTTGGTCTAATGCAAGTTTTAATCGCACCATAGTGGAATTGAAACAGCGTTTCGTAAAACATAATTTTATCGTTTCCGTAGTTTTAATCGCACCATAGTGGAATTGAAACTTTTCTTTGCAGGTTTACTTTGGCAAGGTGCTGGGGTTTTAATCGCACCATAGTGGAATTGAAACTCATCATCTACGGAAGCAAACATTTTAAATCTCTGAGTTTTAATCGCACCATAGTGGAATTGAAACAATCAGAATAGTCAACTGTAAAAAGTTTTTCAGGAAGTTTTAATCGCACCATAGTGGAATTGAAACATTTGCCTCGTTAATTTTGCAATGCTTGGGTTGGGGTTGTGATTTTGATAT
>FWWL01003816.1_pt1 | contig 16920 bp, 17 predicted proteins | sample 2228331 | NCBI WGS metagenome assembly FWWL01 (sample SAMEA103939775, study PRJEB20133) | metagenome
GAACTGGGCTTCCCTGTCGTGGCCACCAGCGGCAATCTCTCCGATGAACCCATCTGCACCGACGAGCACCAAGCCCTCGAAAAGCTCAACGCTCTAGCTGATCTCTTCTTGGTCCACAACCGCCCCATCGCCCGACATGTGGACGACTCCATCGTGCGGATCGTTGGGAATCGGGAGTTGGTGCTGCGCCGTGCCCGTGGCTTCGCCCCCTTGCCCATCAGGCTGAGAACGTCAGAACCCAAAACTGTTCTGGCCGTCGGCGCTCACTTGAAGAACACCGTGGCGCTCTCGGTCGGCCCTCAGATCTTCATCAGCCAACACATCGGAGACTTAGAGACCGCTGAAGCCTTCGGGGCATTTGAGAGGGTCATCGGGGACTTAGAAAGACTCTATGAAACCCACCCCAAGCTGATCGCTCACGACCTGCACCCAGATTATCTCTCGACACAATACGCCCAAGCTCGTGCCCCTCACACCGTCGCAGTCCAGCATCACTATGCCCATGTGCTCTCGTGCATGGCCGAGAACGAGCTTGACGGCCCGGTGCTAGGGGTCTCGTGGGACGGCACAGGCTATGGGCTTGACGGCACGATCTGGGGCGGGGAGTTTCTGTTGGTAACGCCAGAGTCGTTCACGCGGGTTGCCCATCTGCGGACGTTTCGTCTTCCCGGAGGCGATCAAGCGATCAGGGAGCCACGGCGCTCGGCCCTGGGCGTGCTCTATGAGCTCTTCGGTGAGGCGCTCTTCCACCAAGAAGAGCGAAGAGCTCTTGCCCCGCTGCAGAGCTTCCCCAAGGACAAGCTGAGGCTCTTACACACGATGCTGCAGAAGAATCTCAATAGCCCCAGAACGTCGAGTGTGGGGCGGCTCTTCGATGCCGTGGCTTCTTTAGTCGGACTGAGACAAATCAGTCGCTTTGAGGGGCAAGCGGCTATGGAGCTCGAATTTGCGAGTATCGAGACCACGGAGAGCTATGAGTATGTCCTTGTGGGGGAGAGGCTCGACTGGGGGCCTATGCTTGTGGGTATCTTGGGTGACGTGCAGGCTGGGGTTCCAGTGGGTAAGATAGCTGCGAGATTTCACAATACGTTGGTGGAGATGATCGTGGCTGTGGCGCGGCATGTGGGAGAAGAGAGGGTTGTGCTGACGGGCGGGTGCTTTCAAAATAAATATCTGACAGAGCGCGCGATCGTTCGTCTGAGGGAGGAGGGTTTTCGTCCCTATTGGCATCAAAGGATCCCGCCCAACGATGGGGGGATAGCAGTGGGGCAGGTTGTGGCAGCGTTGCGGGGGTGAGGGTGATGTGTCTAGCTGTTCCGGGGAAGATTATCAGTATCAATGAGAGTGACGATCCGATTTTGCGCACGGGGAGGGTGAGTTTTGGGGGCATAGTGAAGGAGGTCAATTTAGCGTATGTGCCTGAGGCGCAGGTGGGGGATTATGTGATAGTGCATGTGGGTTTTGCCATCAGCAAGCTTGATGAGGCTGAGGCTCAGAGGGTGTTTGAGTATCTCAAGGAGATCGGTGAACTTGAGGAGCTCAAGCCCTCATAACTCTCTGTTAGACACAGCTCTGCCCTACGGCTCTTTCTCGAGTTCAGCGATCTGAGCCTCGCTGTACTCCCGGATGACACGCAGCGCCGGACCCAGGCTCACCAGCATCAGCAGGGTCATGATGACTGCTGAAGTCACACACCATATGCAGACAGCCCCAATGACAAACGGCTCCAAATACGTGAGATAGATCGAAAACAGCACGCCGAAGAGCGTCAGGGCCAAGACCACCAACGGCGCATAGGCGCAGAGCCGCCCCCACCCCCACCGCCCCCACGCCCACACCCCAAGAATAGCCATATATCCGATGAGGCCGAGAAGGCTCACGTGGAGCACACCAAACAATTTCGCGTACGGGCTGCTCTGCACGGTGTTGCAATCCCCCACCGGGCCGCAGAAGGCCGCTACACCCTGAGTCTCCACGTAGGTTAAATACCCCGCTACAGCCATGCCCAGCAGAGACAACGCTATCAGGGCGCCATCGCGCCATCGTGAGGAGGAGCTCACCGGGGCCCCCTGCAGAACCCGGACTATCTGGATGACAACGTAGATCACAGCGAGCACCATGCCGATCAAGACGGCAATGGCCAACTCAAATCCGCGGGAGAACTCCATAGCCGTATATCTTATTCATTCATCCCTGTTGTTTCAAGGCATCCCATGATTTACAATAAAAGCCAATGAGATATCTTGACGAGTATCGGGACGCCAAGCTCGCCCAACACTACGCCCGATTGATCGCCCAGGTTGTGAAAAGACCCTGGACGATCATGGAGGTCTGCGGCGGTCAGACCCACTCTATCATTAAATTTGGGATAGATGAGCTTCTGCCCAAAGAGATCACTTTAGTGCACGGTCCGGGGTGCCCCGTCTGCGTCACCCCCGTCGAATTGATCGACAAAGCGATTGAGATCGCTTCGCGCCCCGAGGTGATCTTCTGCTCTTTTGGGGATATGCTGCGCGTCCCCGGCAGCGAGAAAGATCTGCTCTCAGTCAAAGCCCAAGGCGGAGACGTCCGGATCGTCTACTCCCCCTTAGATGCCCTGAAGTTAGCCAAAGAGAACCCCCACAGAGAAGTCGTCTTCTTTGCCGTGGGCTTTGAGACGACCGCCCCAGCCAACGCTATGGCCGTCTACCAAGCATATCAACAAAAAGTGAAAAATTTTTCGATGCTCGTCTCGCACGTCTTAGTTCCCCCAGCCATGGAAGCTATTCTCTCTTCCCCTAACAACCGTGTGCAGGGCTTTTTGGCTGCCGGACACGTCTGCACCGTGATGGGCTACACGGAATACGAGCCGATTGCCAAGAAATACAGAGTGCCCATTGTCGTCACTGGCTTTGAGCCGTTAGACATCCTCCAGGGCGTGTATATGTGCATTAAGCAGCTAGAAGAAGGGCGCTATGAAGTCGAAAATCAATACACGCGCTCAGTGCGTCGTGAGGGCAATGTCAAGGCCCAAGAGCTGATCCGTGAAGTCTTCTGTGTTGTCCCCAGAAAGTGGCGTGGCATTGGGGAGATCCCGCGGAGCGGGCTGGGCTTGACAGCAAAGTATAAAGAGTTTGACGCTGAGAGAAAATTCGGCTTGACTGAGCGTTCTGTTAAGGAATCTTCGGAGTGCATAGCTGGGCTGGTGCTGCAGGGTGTCAAGAAGCCCCATGAATGCCCGGCATTTGGGAGGCGCTGCACGCCGGAGCGGCCCCTGGGGGCGCCGATGGTCTCCTCCGAAGGGGCATGTGCCGCGTATTACCGATATAAGAGAAGTCAGAGATCAGAAGTCAGAAATCAGAAGCCAGAGATCAGAAGTCAGAGTGAAGGGCGGAGGGAATCCGCATGATTGCTTCATACAAGGATCTCAAAGTTTACCAGCTTTCTTACGCTCTGGCTATGGACGTCTTCCAGTTGACGAAACAGTTCCCAAAGGAAGAGCTGTACTCGTTGACTGATCAGTTACGCAGGGCCTCACGTTCCATCTCAGCAAATATTGTTGAGGGCTGGTCGAAGCGTTATTTTGCTAACATTTTCAAGCGCCATCTGCTCGATGCTATTGGCTCTTGTACGGAAGTCAAGCTTTGGTTAGACTTTGCTCGTGACTGTGGCTATATAACTGCAGGAGATCATGGGCACCTTGAAAAGAGCTATGAAGAGCTTAGCAAGATGTTATATAGCTTGTTTGAAAATTGGAAGACATTCTCAAGATCAGGAGGCTCTTCATCCATCTGACTTCTGACTTCTGGCTTCTGACTTCTAAACTATGAAACACACAAACTTCGACCTGAGCCACGGCCCCTCCTGCCCCATCCCCATCTCGGAGTATCCCCAGATTTTGCTCGCACACGGCGGTGGGGGCAAGCTCATGCACCAGCTCATCGAAAAGCTCTTCGGCGCAGCGTTCACCAACCAATATCTCGATGAGCGCCACGACGGCGCCAGCATCGCTCTTGACAGCGCTAAGCTCGCGTTCACCACGGATTCGTATGTGGTGCGGCCGCTCTTTTTCCCCGGCGGCGATATTGGAAGACTCGCGGTCTACGGCACCGTCAATGACTTAGCCATGTGCGGCGCGCGCCCGCTCTTCTTGAGCGCCGGCTTCATCCTAGAAGAAGGGCTGCCCATGGAGACCCTCTGGAAGATCGTTCAGTCCATGAGAGAAGCAGCCCAGACGGCTCACGTGCAGATCGTCACCGGGGATACGAAAGTCGTGGACAAGGGCAAGGGCGATGGGATTTTTATCAACACCGCGGGCATTGGGATCATTGAGCACGATCTTGCTATCACCCCCAAGAGCGTCCAACCCGGCGATTGCGTTTTGCTCAATGGGGATGTGGGGCGGCACGGGATCGCGATCATGGCCGTGCGAGAAGGGCTAGCGTTCGAGAGCGAGATCGAGAGCGATTGTGCCCCCCTGGCCGACATCGTGATGCAGCTCATTGAAGAGCGCATCGAGATTCACTGTCTGCGAGACCTGACGCGTGGGGGCTTGGCCAGCGCCCTCAACGAGATCGCCCAAGCCGCACGCGTGCATATCTCTATAGACGAGAGCGCCGTCCCTGTTCGGGAGGACGTGCAGGGCGCGTGTGAGATCTTGGGGCTTGACCCACTCTATGTAGCGAACGAAGGGCGTTTTATAGCGTTTGTGGCGCCAGGCGATGCCGAGCGCGCGCTGGAGATCTTGCAAGCTCACTCTCCGGAGAAAAACGCAGCTCTGATTGGCCACGTCTCTGAGGAGCCAGCGGGCTTAGTGACGCTCAAGAGCCGCATCGGCGCTCAGAGAATTTTAGACATGCTCAGCGGGGAGCAGCTGCCAAGGATTTGCTAGAGACAGAAACTAAAACGCCCTGGCTGCACCGTGATTAGCGATGCCTCACACGTCCGCGCTCGCCGCTCCATCGGGCTCGACATTCTCTTGTCTGGGGGTGACGATCTCAGGCTCGACCTCGCCGCCCATAGCCTCCAGGGCATGATGGGGATGGAAGAAGCGCTGCGCGATGAACGTCGGCACGATGGCGCTTGCTACTACAACCGCGACCAACACCGAGAACTGCAATTGGTCAATGAAGCCCGCCTCCAGCCCTGCTAGAGACGCCAGCGTCCCCATGGTCAGCCCGGTGCTCATCAGCAATGTCGTATACATCGCTTCTCTTGGCAGATACAGCTTCGCCAGAGGATAGACACCCGCAATCTTGGTGATCTGCTTGGCAGCAAACAAGATGAGAAAGAGCCCTGCACCAGCCCATAAGAGCGAGAGAGATATTCTCATCCCCCCACTGAGAAAGAAGATCGGGGTAATAAACGCAAAGCCCACGACGCGCAGCTTGCGTTGCAGCTGAATGTTTTTCTGGAAGAGCCGCGACATCACCAACCCCAAGACAAACGCAGGCAAGATCGCGTGGCTGAGCCCCAGCTTGGCAAAGTACATTAAGATCAATAAGAGCCAAAAGAGAAACTTGATCTCCGGCTCGATGACCCGATCCCCATAGCGGGCAAAGAGCCTGGGCGCGATCCGCGGCGCCAGCGCAATGATCGCAATCGAGACCAGCGCGAACCAGAGCGTGTTGAGATTGAACTCCACAAGCACCAGGGCGAGTGCTGCCGCGGTGCCAAAATCAGTGACAAATGTCGCGGCCATGATGAGCTTCCCCACAGGGGTGTGCGTCAGCCCCGTCTCGACGAGCACGGCATAGACGACAGCGAGCGAGGTCGTCGAGAGCGCCACCCCGGCGATCTGAGCGGCCTTCCACTCCCAGCCCACCAGATAGTGACAGAGGAGCATCGTGCCCAGAAACGGCGCCAAGAACGAGATGCCCCCAAGAAGAAGGCTCTCCTTGAACTTGGCCCGCATCACGTCCAGGTCGACTTCAGCGCCCGCGAGGAACGTCAAGAGAATCCCGCCCAAGCCCGCAATATACGTCACCCAAGGGAGCACCGTGACGCTCAAAAAATTCCCCGCAAATACGCCCAGCGCGATCTCTATGATCGCTGCAGATAACCCCAATTCAACGGAGAGAACGCTTGAGAGAAATATTAAGCCCGCCAGCACCGTCCCGACGTAGAGATCCTGCACATCGACCGACCTCCTATCCAAACAATCCACATAATGAAGAGTCTTGGGTAGGAGTCATCAGTCCGATGTGCTCGGACGGTTAACGGCGGACTCCATCACCGGGGCTGTATTCTATCCGATGGCGTCAAGCTCGTCAAGAAAGAAAAAAAGAGAAGAGGAGCATAAGCCGGATTCTGTGCTGGCTCGCAGGAGCCAGTGAGGGCCATCTCTCTGTGCGACCTACCCGAGCGCGATTGGAGCGGGCCACTCTCTCGGGCTCCTGACGGGGGCCCGACGCGCTCCTACTTGGTCTTGCTCCGGCCGGGGTTTGCCGTGCCCCCGACTCTCGCGAGCGGGGCGGTGGGCTCTTACCCCACCGTTTCACCCTTGCCCGCACTTCACCCTCACCCTGCCTTCGGCTCTCCTCTCCCTTCCCAGGGAGAGGGGCTGGGGGTGAGGGTAAGCCGCTGGCGGTCTCTTCTCTGTGGCACTTTCCAAAGATCGCTCTTTCTCGCCTTGCTGCTCCCGCACGATGAAGCCGTGCGCAGCACCTTGGCGAGCGGCCTGCCCTGCGGAGTCCGGACTTTCCTCGCAAGCTTCGCTGGACCTTCATCTTCGCCGGCCTGTGGCCGGTGAAGGCGAACAGTCCAGACGAAGTCTGGCGCGGCCCTCTGCTCCTCTTCCCTGATAATTATATCACGAATGTAATGCCCATCATAGTCTCCCGTCCCTTCAGCCGATAAGATAAGTCCCAGCACAACAAGGAGGCTGGCACCTATGGCAGAAGCAGAAGCCCGCTTAGTGGGCACTATCGAAGAATGGCAAGATTTAGGCAATGGCCAAGATCTCTCATATATTCACGCCGCGGCGCAGCTCTTAGCCAACGACCTCATCCAACTGCTCGCCCACAACAAGGAGCTGCGGACACGACTCCAAGCCGCGGGGAATCGCTTAACCCTCTCTTTAGCCATCAAGCTAAACCAAGACGAACCGGAGGAGAAGAAGAAGCCCATTGAGCTGAAGACGAGCTTGAACTAGTATCGTCGAGAATAACCACAAAAGGGGCAACTGCGGTAGTGGGCGCTGTGGTGGGAGCGATAGCTCCGCAGGCGGGCGCCGCAGCGCGGGCAGCGGTTTCTGAAAAAAGCCCGCACCCCCAAGGCGATCCCCCCCAGCCCGATCAGCCCAACAAGCACGAACACCCACAGGAGCTGCCCCTCCCCGGACGCGCGGGGCGGCGGCTGCCCATAACTGCCATCGAGCATCGCCTGCACCGCCGCGACCGATTCTTCCAGAGCCGTCTTGATGCGCTGACGCTCAAGATGATACTCTAGTCCGTCTCGCAGACGCCCTAGCTGCTCCGGTCGAAAGAGCTCTCGAATCTCTTCACCCGCGCGAAACTCGAAGGCCCAGACGTTCTGGGTCTGCTCCTTCACGAAGACCAGCAGCACCGTGCGCTTGCCCAGCTTCCACGACTCCCAAATCCGTTGGGCATAGACTGCCGCGTCATCGAACGGATCGTAGATAGATGCCAAAACGACGATTTGAACGTGAAAATTCTCCTTGATCGTCTCGATTTGAGCTTCAAGATCGGCACGGGCACCCCCCAGGACGTTGGCATAATCGTTGATCGCGCCCATCTGGCGCGGCAGCACGATCTCCTCGCCCTCTTGAGCGCTCACGAGTGCCCAGACACTCCAGGCCAACACACACACTACCGGCGCAACGCGCATAAGGTCACTTCACGTACAGCAGGCGCGAGCAGTTCTCGCAGGTCACGATCTCAGAGCGCACGCGCTCTGCGGTGATCTCGCTGACGCGCAGCTTGCACCCCGAACAGATGCCATTATGGACCGAGGCCACAGGGTCTTCATAGCGCGTGCGGAGCTCTTCGTAGTGACGCAGCAGCTGGGGATCTACTCGCTCAGCCCGCTGGGCTCGCTCCTCAAGAAGCCGCTGCCGCATCTGAGCGTGCGCGGCGATCTCGTGATCTATCTGAGCGATCTCTTGGTCTATTTTGGCCTTCCATTTGAGGAAGTCCTCCTCGGCCTTGCGGATGAGCGGGGTCTGCTCCTCGACTTTCGTGATCAGGGCGATGGCCTCGTCTTCCAATTGATCGATGCGGGCGCGCGAGTGCTCCAGGCGCACCCGCAAGGCGTCCATCTCCTTGTAGCTGAGCAAGCCCGTGCGCAGCTTTTCTGTATCGGCACGGATTTGCGCGTCGAGGTCATCGACCTCGCGGGACTTCTCGCGGCTGTGGCGCTGGAGTTCTTCGAATTCCTTCTTCTTCGCAGAAAACTCAGCGTGTTCGCGCTGGATGGCGGCAACGAGCGAAGCACGGCGACGCTGCAGCCCTTCGATCTTGAGGGCCTGCTCGCGGATGGCCTCATCGTGCTTGTAGAGTTCTAGCAGCGCTTCCAGCTCATGAGTCATGGGCAGTGTGTCAGTTCTCAGTTTAGCAGTTCTGAGTTCTATGATATACAGAAACTGGGAGCTGTCAAACGTGGTCTTGACAGCTCCGCTCGACTCTGCTATGATAACATTGTCTAACTGAGAGCTGTCGAACTCAGAACTCTCTCGTGGGCCCGTAGCTCAGTTGGGAGAGCGCTTGAATGGCATTCAAGAGGTCAGGGGTTCGAGTCCCCTCGGGTCCACAGATTTTTTATTCAATAAGCCCACGAGCGCGCAGCGGCGCAATAAACTGCTCCCACGTCAGCGTCGGCGCGATCTTGCAGGCCTTCTCAAAGATCCGAGCTCGCTCGAGCTCGCTGGTGGTGGCAGCGAACTTCTGTCGGAGCTTGCGTAACTTCTCCCTCCGATGCCGACGCCGCGCTATCACTTTGGGATGCGTCGGTTTGCTCATCGCTGATCACCTCCGAACTTGCTCGACGGAGCCGATCCATGATCGCCCGCCCAAGCCCTCGCTCCTCCACTCGCTCGACGATGATGACCTCGACCCCCAAAGCGTCCATCTCTCGCAACGCCGCAAAGAGCCTCCGCGCGTAGCTTGGGAGATCTTCAGGCATACGCTCGACGCGCAAAAGGCCCTCACCCCCAGCCCCTCTCAGGGGTGAGGGGGTGAGAGCCAAGACCCCTACCTTGTGGCCTTGGGCGACCAAGGACCGAGCTATGGCCTCAGCTTGCCCCCGCTCTGCGAGCATAACTTTGGCTTGTGGCGCATAATGGCGATAGCGCGTCCCCGGGGAGCGCTTTGCTGCCTCGGCCTGGGCAGAACTCAGTATATGGACTTCTCCTAGGATCTCGTGGAGCTCTTCGAGCGTGACCCCGCCGAGGCGGAGCACCATTGGGGGGTCTTGAGTGAGATCCAAGACGGTCGATTCGACGCCGATGGGGGTGGGGCCACCGTCTAAGATCAGATCGATCCGCCCATTGAGATCTTCCAAGACGTGCTGTGGGGAGGTGGGGCTGGGGCGCCCGAATCGGTTGGCGCTGGGCGCCGCGATGGGGCGGTCGCTCAGCTCGATCAGTTTCCGAGCGATAGGGTGAGCGGGGGCGCGCACGGCTACAGTCTCCAAACCCCCAGTGGTAATGGCGGGAACTCCGGTAGTCTTGGGCAAGACGAGCGTCAAGGGGCCGGGCCAGAACCTCTCCGTGAGCTTTCGGCAGAGTGGAGGAATATCTCGTGCGAGCAGAGAGAGCTGTTCTTCGTGGGCGATGTGGACGATCAAGGGGTCATCAAGAGGGCGCTCCTTGGCGATGAAGATCTTGCGGACGGCCTCTGGGTTGAGGGCATCAGCTCCCAAGCCGTAGACGGTCTCGGTGGGAAAGGCCACCAGACCTCCAGAGCGAACGATATCAGCAGCTTGAGCGATGCCAGCATCATCAGCTGGGACGATCCATGTGCGCATCGTGCTGATTATTATAATAGCTCCCTAGCGCACTTTCACCTGCCCATCGCCAAAACTAAGCCCTGGGATCTCGGTGTTTGTCTCCCCACCGACGACGATAGGCGTTTGGGCGCTCGCGGCCCAGCGGAGTGTATACACTGCGCCTCGCCTCCCTGAGACTGAGACGACAAGGCGTGCTACCGGCCCACTACTCACTCCACCTGGGGTCGGCTTGACCAGCGAGAATCTCGCTTCTCCTGGGGCCTGTGAGGACGCCTTGACTATGAAGCCATTCAGCCCCGTGATCGAATGAACCGTCACTGTATACGGAAAAGTAAGGCGCCCCTGCAGTGACGCGACGCCGCCACCAGATGTGATCTGCTGCACGACTATCTCGAGAGTACGCGTTGCCCCATTGGGCATCGCAGTCGAAGTGAGAAAGACCGCAGGGCCGGGTGGAGGAGGCAGGCCGGCAAACTCCACACAGCCAGTGAGAGCGCCCAGCCCCACGACAAGCAAGAGCATCGCGAGCTTCCTGCTCCAGCGCGCAAGCACAGGCGAAATCAGAAGAACTGATAATAACCCGAGAGAGAACCCAGGAATCCCCGTGGGGAGCCCAATGCCCTTCTTGGCGATGGCTTCCGCATCGGCAGCGTCCACGTCGTGGTCTTGGTCCACATCTGCGGCCCACAACGGTGTCCCAGTCAGCGTGATGAAGCCATCGGCGTGCTGTTGGGCCATGCGGGCATCGATCACATTGACCCGCCCGTCGGCGTTGACATCGCCCAGTGATACCGGCCGAATGGTGAAGCTCCCATCGGAGTCGTCACTTGTGCTATTGTAGGCTAGGTCTGTACACTGTGCCCGCACCCGCGCGGCAGGAGTGTCCAGAATTGGCACAACCCATTCGAATGCGCCGTCGTTCTCCGTTGCAGCTGTGATACTATGGGGGAAGGTCAGGCCGTCATCGGTCGAGTAGAGCAGCTCGATAGGCATGGGGCCCAGATGGGCGTCAGTGCAGCTCCAGCGTATAGTGAACAGCGTATTGGCGGAAAGAACCTCTCCGCCGTTGGGCGCCAGCACCGTCACGTTGGGAGGGGTGTTATCGACGATCACTGCTTCTGGCTCACTGGAGGAGCCAGCAGTGTTGGTGAAGTCGGTCACGGTAACGGTCAGGTTCTGTGCACCTTCGGGGAAGCTCTCAGGGAGCGTGCACAGGATGTTCTGTGAGCCAACGCTCGCTGAGCCTGTGCCACATGTGACACTGTCTAGGGTGATCTCATACAGCCCAGCTTCGTCGGTGGTGAAGCTGACGGTGATAGATGCTCCCTGGTGAACATAGCTGGGCGAAGCGCTTGTGGGATTAGTGATGCTCACATAAGGGGGCTTGTGGGCTTTGGGGGTGCCGTTGATGGGATTATTGTGGGCATCTAGGCCGTTGCGATAGATCCCGTTGTTGGTGGCCCAATTCGTATCTGAGTCTGGAGCGAGTAGATCTATACGTTCCATGGTGGCTTGTGGGGAATCGTTTCCGGCGGGCCAGGGGCCGCCATCACCGTTGGCCGTGTCAATGATATTCCCTGACGGATCCCTTAAAACAAGCGCTTCGCCGGAATTCGAGAGGGCTCCGGTGTAGATCTGGTCGGCAGGGATATCGCTCACCGTGTTGTCGTCGGTGCGCTCCAGTAGGAAGAACCCCTGGGCGGGGATGGTACCGGAGAGCGCAATGGAAGGAACGCCATCAGCAGCTTCTAAGCGCCACCCCACAAGACTGATTGCTTGGTCGGTATTGTTGTACAGCTCGAGCCATTCGTCGTTGGAGTCAGCCTGCGTGCCCATCCAGGCGATCTCGCTGATGACGACATCGCGCATGTTATAAGATGCGCGCTGGCGTGGCGCCTTCGGTGTGCCGTTGATGGGGTTATCATTTGCGTCAAGCCCATTGCGATGGACGCCGTCATTGGTATCCCAGGTAGAGTCAGAATCAGGGACTGTCAGGTCGATGCGCTCCATCGTCGCTTTGGGTGAAGAGCTCCCGGCGGGCCAGGGGCCGCCATCGCCGTTGGCCGTATCTATGACAATACTGTTCGGGTCTTTGAGCAAGAGCTTCTCGCCGCTATTGCTCAACGCCCAGCTAGAGCCATCATTGCCATAGATAAGATCCGCAGCGATGTCTTTGACGGTGTTGTCATCTGTCCTCTCCAAAAGAAAGAACCCATGAGCACGAATAGTTCCGGAGAGCGTGATAGTAGGCGTGCCGTCTTCAGCTTGGAGCTTCCATCCCGTCAGATCGATATCGTGATCAGTGTTATTGTACAGCTCGATCCATTCGTCGTTGGCACTGGCTTGCGTGCCCATCCACGCGACCTCACTGATGACGACATCGCGCATTGAAGCCGCTCGGGTTATCGGCTCTGGGCTCATGAAACCAACGATGCCCCCCAGCACAAGGAGAGCCGCCAACCTCCTGAGACAGCTCATAAGCCCTCTCTGAGTTTTTGTAATTATTGGGGCTTGATCATAGCATAACTGGGATACAAAAGTCAAGAGAGCGCATCTTCACGGTGGGAGCAAGCCGCTCATTCGTGCAATTTTTTCGGCCGGGCGTGGGCGAGCAGCACGTGCACCCCGCGCTCCCCAAGACGCCGCTCCAAGAGCTCCTTCAGCGCATCTTCAGAGACCTGCTCCATCTGGACCTCATCGACCGCATCTACCCCACAGGCTTCGACCAACGCCCGAACCCGCTCCAACCCCGGTATGGGTTTGGCCCCCGGCGTCATCGCCGAAGCCTTGTTGTACAGAATGATCACCAACACATTGTGCTTGTGCTCCACAGCGTTGACCAGACCCGTGATCCCCGAATGGATAAACCCTGTGTCCCCAATAATAGCGACCCCTTTGCGCCCCGAAAGGCTCATCCCTGCTGCTGTAGAGATAGACGTCCCCAACGCATATGCCGTGTCAATCACCTGCGGCGGAAAATACCCGTGCAGAATCGAACACCCCACGTCCCCAGCAACAGGATACCCCTCAGGCAAGACTTCGTCTAAGACGCGATAGAGCAACTCGAAGCCCCCACAGGGCAACTCCAAAATCCCCCCGCTCACTTGAGTTTGAATATCCAGATAGAGCTCGCGCGGCAGGCGCCCCCATGCCTCAGCAATGTGCTGGGCCTCCAGCGGGCCAATCCGGGGCAGATGCCCCGTCAGCCGCCCAAAGACTTTGGTCGGCAACGAGTGCCGCGCCACCAGGGCGTTCACAGCTTCTTCGACAATCGGGGCGATCTCCTCGACGATCAGGACTCTCTCGAGGTTCTTCAAAAAGCTCACCAATGCTCGCTCCGGCAAGGGATGAGCATACCCCAAGGCGAAGTGATTTTTTTCTGTGACCAACGTCGAGACGAACCCACAGGAGATGACCCCGGAGGCCCTCACCCCCACCCCCTCTCCCGTAGGTGAGCTACGGGAGAGGGGTGCCGCAGGCGGGGTGAGGGCCTCCGGCACCCGATGCAGCGGCGAGTCCTCGACAAGCTCGCACAGCTGCGGGTAGATCTTCTGATAGAAATATTTATAGCGATCTAAGATAAGATTCTTCCAGGCTCGGTCTCTGTCAAAGTGCGCCTCGACGGTGAGGGGGATCTCGCTGGGGCGGCCCTCGCCTGATAACAAGCGCCCGGTCACTTGCAGCATCACGGGGATGCCCAGCGTTGCTGAGAGCTCTAACCCCTCAACAGCCGCATCGCTGAGAAAGGCAGGGCCTGGCGGCGTCAAGACGGGAATCTGAGCGAGCTTGGCGTACCACCGAGAGTCTTGCTCGTTTTGAGACTTCGCTGCACCAGGGTCGTCACCGGCGATGAGCAACAGCCCGGCTCCAATACCATGCGTCACCGCGGTCACTAATGGATCCGCTAAGACATTCACCCCCACTTGCTTGACGATGACGACGCTTCTCTTGCCCACAACCGAAGCGCCCAAGGCTTGGGCGAATGCGGCTTTCTCCTCGGTGCTGATCTCGACGTGCAGCCCCTGCTTGGCGCACTCGTCTAATAGAGCTGTACAGGGGTCGCCGTAGACGCCGGTCACCAGGGCGATCTCGTTCTTCTTGAGCGTCTGCACTAGGGCTTCCCGCGCGGTCTTCATGGGCATCACCTCTCTAACTTGGCGATGGGCGAAAGCCGATGCCAAAATCGTTCCCCGACTTGTGAGACCCCCCCAATTCTCTCTGCAAGAGCCATTGCGACTGCAAGAACGCTTTATAGACATTCTGAATGGCCGTAAACAGCGCGTGCTTGCTCAGCCCGTCGGAGAAGATCTCCTGCTGTAAGATAAGCTGTCTCAAAATCCCCTGGGGATGGATCATCCCAAAGCTGATGGGGAAGCGATTGAGCTCTAGGCTCAGCTCCCGGAGGATCCGTTCGCGCTGGGGCTGAGGGAGTTTTTGGAAGAGCTGCTGCACGTCGTCAGCGATGTTGACGCTCACTTCAATTAAGACTCTATCTGGGCTCACTTTGGGATTGATGATGCTGACGGTCGTCGGCTGGTTCTTGGGATGGTTCGCCAAGACGACCCAGTTGGCGTTGGGGTGCTCGACGTAGCGATTGAATTGGCCCTCTTCGACGAGCCAGCTCTCGATCTGCTCTTTCATGGTTTGCATTATAGACCAGAGCGAGAGAGATTGCACCCTCACCCCCTGCCCCTCTCTCTCACAGGGGAGCAGGGATGAGGGGACTTTGATACAATAGTCAATAGTGATCGCTATGGCACAGAAAGCATTTCAAGACTATTACCCTGATAATTTGAGTTACTGTTACGGCTGCGGCCGGCTCAACGAGCACGGGCTGCATATCAAGAGCTACTGGGACGGCGAAGAGTCCGTCTGCACTTTCACCCCTAAGCCCTATCACATCGCCATTCCCGGCTATGTCTACGGGGGGCTGATCGCGTCCTTGATCGATTGTCATTCAACGGGCACAGCTGCCGCAGCGGCCTATCGTGCTCAAGGGCGCGAGATGGGCACCAAGCCCCCGTTACGGTTCGTCACGGCGTCGCTCAAAGTAGACTATCTTCGGCCTACTCCCTTGGGCGTGCCGTTGGAAGTGCGCGCGAGGGTGAAAGAGATCAGTGGGCGCAAAGTGATCGTCGAATCACGATTGATCGCCAACGGGGAGGTCTGCGCGCGCGGGGAGGTCGTCGCGGTGCAGATGCCGGAGCACCTAGCACAGCAGTCCTTACCCTGCCCGTGAGGCAGGGCAACCACCTAGGGGTGCTGTAGGGGCAGGCCTAGGTGCCTGCCCTGGGGGTGAGGGGCCTTGCCCAGTCACTGGAATCGGCGTATCCAGCCTATAAAGGCCTCCAGCAGCGCTTGCAAGCGTTCGCGCGTCTGGGCGTCGGTGAGGCGGCCCTGCGCGTCGAACTTCTCTTGCGCTTGCGCGATATAGAGTTCGGGTTTGGGCAGCACCAGCATATCTAAAGCCCTACAGATCTCGCGCAGATGGAGCTGAGCGCGCAGCGTGCCAAAGCGCCCCGTGCTCACGCCGAAGATCGCCGCGGGCTTGTTGGTGCAGGGCGGATCCGGAGCAGACGAGGCCCAATCGAGGGCGTTCTTGAGCACCCCGGGGATCGAGTGATTGTACTCCGGGGTGGCGATGAGCAGGCCATCGCTTTGGGCGATGCGCTCACGAAAAGCTCTCACTGCCTGGGGAAATGGCTCGAAGTCTTCGTTGTACATGGGGAGGGAAGAGAGATCGAAGATCTCGAGGGTGACGTTTTGGGGAAGCAGTTCACAGGCGGCGCGCAAGGCGGCGGTGTTATACGAATGCTTGCGCAGGCTGCCCGATATCCCTAGAATCTTCATGCTCAAGATTGTAGCGTAAGGAGGCCGAGGATGCAGCCATTGGTCAGCGTGGTCATGGGGTCAAAGTCCGATTGGGAGACGATGGAGCACTGCGTAAAGACTCTCGAGCAGCTGGGGGTGCCGTGTGAGGTGCGGGTCTTATCGGCGCATCGCACACCAGACGCGCTTGCTGAGTATATAGAATCTGCTGAACGTCGGGGTGTAGAAGTCTTCATAGCTGCTGCGGGAGGGGCAGCGCATTTAGCTGGGGTCATCGCATCGAGGACGCTTGTGCCGGTTTTGGGGGTGCCGATGGAATCGAAGCTGGGCGGGCTTGACTCATTGTTATCTATGGTGCAGATGCCGGCAGGTGTCCCGGTGGGGACTCTGGCTATTGGGAAGGCCGGGGCGATCAACGCGGCGCTCTTTGCCACGGCGATCCTAGCGAACAAGTACCCGCAATATCGTGAGGCTCTCAGAGAATATCGTGACGCGCAGGCCAAGGCGATCTTGGAACATTCTGATCCAAGAAAGAGCGCATAAAATCTAGCACATAGAGACCAGTTACGCTTGCGCTCCCACTCTCTCTTGTAGGGGTCTGGGTCTCTTAGTCGTCCAAAACGGGACGCCTGATGTGCGGCAAGTGTGCGGTGACGGGAATGTGCTTCTGAAGAAAGATTTGACCCATTGTACAAAATATTGTATATTGTACACACCGGAGGTAGAAATGATCCATAAACAGATTCCCGTCAGCCAAGCGCGGGCGCGGCTGTCACAATTACTCAAGCAGCTCCAAGAAGACCCCGAGACGGTCTTCCAGATCACGGTGAACGGCTTAGTTTTGGGAGAGCTGCGATCTGCCAAGCCTCAGCTGCGTTTGATCCAGCCCGGCGAGGTTCTAACCCGAGCCCTCGTCACTCTAGGAGAGCCGGAAGCGCCCAACGACGGCTCTGTCGCACGCCAACACGACGAATATCTCTATCCTGCCAAAGCCCAATGACCACAAAACCTTCGGCGTGTTTCTGTGACACCTCTTTTTTCTACGCGCTGCTTGACCGACGAGACCGAGATCACCCTGCCGCTAGGGCGCTTGCTGAGTGGGTGCAGAACAAGCAAGTTCCCTTGGTTACTACGTGGGAAGTCATC
>FWWL01006506.1_pt1 | contig 16895 bp, 11 predicted proteins | sample 2228331 | NCBI WGS metagenome assembly FWWL01 (sample SAMEA103939775, study PRJEB20133) | metagenome
ACGCCTCCACCACCCTCTCGTGCACCTCGGTGCCCGGCTCCAGCAGCCGGTGCCCCAATTCATCGGCCTTCAACAGGTGGCAGCCCATCGCCGCCAGGCTCTCGCCCACAAAGCTCTTGCCCGATGCCAGACCGCCCGTGAGGCCGACGCGCAGCATGCATCCCTCTCACAACAGCCGTCGCTCGGCGCACTCCACCGTATTCGCCATCAGCATGGCGATCGTCAGCGGCCCAACCCCGCCGGGCACCGGCGTGTAAGCGCCCGCCAAAGCCGCCGCATCGCCCGGATGCACGTCCCCCACCAGCACGCTGCCGTTCTTTTCGAACGCGGCGAGCTTCGCCGGCGCGCCCCGCGAAATCCGCTCCGCTTCCGCCCGGTCCGTGATCCGGTTGATCCCCACATCGATCACCACCGCCCCCGGCCGGATGTGCTCCGCCGTCAGAAACGCGGGCTTGCCCCTCGCCGCAATCAGAATGTCCGCCCGGCGGCACACCGCCGGCAGATCCCGCGTCTTCGAATGGCAGATCGTCACCGTCGCGTGCGCGTGCAGCAGCAGCAGCGCCATCGGCTTGCCCACGATGTCGGAGCGGCCCACGATCACCGCCTCCGCCCCTGCCACCTCCACTCCGCTCCGCTTCAGCAGCTCCATCACGCCCGCGGGCGTGCAAGCCCGCGGCGCCGGCGCATTCGCCACCAGCTGCCCCACATTGAACGGATGAAAGCCGTCGACGTCCTTCTCCGGACGGATCGCCAGCAGCACCGCCCGCGAATCCACGTGCTTCGGAAGCGGCATCTGCACGAGAATCCCGTCGATCTCCTCCCGCCGGTTCAATTCCTCGATCCGTCCCAGCAGCTCCTCCGTCGTGGTCGTCTCTGGCAGCCGCAGCTCCTCGCTGTGCATGCCCAGCTCCCGGCATGTCCTGACCTTGCTCGCCACATAAATCTGGCTTGCCGGATTCTCCCCCACCAGCACCGCCGCCAGCCCCGGCGCGCGCTTCAGCGCCTTCAGCCGCTCGATGCGCGGCTTCAGCTCCTCGAGAATCTGCTGTTGAATCGCCTTTCCGTCCAGAATCCGGGCCATGACGTATCCACCATAGCAGACGCCGCGCGGCAGCCATAAGATATTTGCATGCGGTTTCACTGGTTCCTCTTCGCCCTTCTTCCCGCACTCGCCCAGCAGTCTCAGCCGCCTTACAAGAATCCAGCCCTGAGCGTCGAACAGCGCGTCGCCGACCTGCTCTCCCGCATGACGCTCGAAGAGAAGGTCGCGCAGACGCAGGCGCTCTGGCAAAAGAAGGCCCTCATCACCGACGCCAACGGCAACTTCGCCCCGGAGAAAGCCGCCGCCGTTCTCCGCCACGGCATGGGGCAAATCACGCGTCCCAGTGAAAAGAAGGGCCCGCGCGAAATGGCCGAATTCACCAACGCCATCCAGCGCTGGGTCATGACCAACACCCGCCTCGGCATCCCCGTCATGTTCCACGAAGAGTGCCTCCACGGCCACGCAGCGCCCAAAGGCACGCATTTCCCGCAGGCCATCGCACTCGCCAGCACGTGGAACCCCGCACTCGTCGAGGAGGTCTTCACCGCCGTCGCCCGCGAGGTGCGCGCCCGCGGCGCCCGCCAGGCCCTCACCCCGGTGCTCGATCTCGCCCGCGATCCCCGTTGGGGCCGCGTCGAAGAGACCTACGGCGAGGATCCCTGGCTCACAGCGCAGATCGGACTGGCCTGCATCCGCGGCTTCCAGGGCCAGGGCCCGGCGCTCGCCAAAGACCGCATCTTCGCCACCCTGAAACACTTCGCCGCCCACGGCCAGCCCGAGGCAGGCACCAACGCCGGCCCTGCCAGCTTCGGCGAACGCCTCCTCCGCGAACAGCACCTCTATCCCTTCGAAATCGCCATCCGCGTTGGCAAGGCCATGAGCGTCATGCCCTCCTACAACGAAATCGACGGCATCCCCTCGCACGCCAACCGCTGGCTGCTCGAGCGCGTCTTGCGCCAGGAGTGGGGCTTCCAGGGCTTCACCGTCTCCGACTACGAGGCCGTCGCCCAGCTCGCCACGCTTCACAAAGTCGCCGCCGACAAGGACGAGGCCGCCATCAAGGCCCTGCAAGCAGGCGTCGACACCGAACTGCCCGACATCGACGCCTACGGCCGCCTCGCCGATCTCGTCCGCGCCGGCCGCGTCTCCATGGAAACCCTCGACCGCGCCGTCGCCCGCATCCTCCGCGCCAAGTTCCTCGCCGGCCTCTTCGACGATCCCTACACCGACCCGGCGCTCGCCGAAAAGGTCACCAACAGCCCCGAGCACCGCGCCCTCGCCCTCCGCGCCGCCCTCGAGTCGATCATCCTGCTCAAGAACGACCGCAACACCCTCCCGCTCGATCCGGCAAAGCTCAAGACCCTCGCCGTCATCGGCCCCAACGCCGACAAGGTCCTCCTCGGCGGCTACAGCGACGACCCCGGCTACTTCGTCACCGTCCTCGACGGCATCCGCCGGAAAGTGGGCTCGCGCGTGAAAATCCTCCACGCCGAAGGCTGCCGCATCACCGAGCCGGGCGGCAGCTGGTACAAAGACGAAGTCAGGCTGCCGGATCCCGAAGAAGACGCCCGCCGCGTCGCGCAGGCTGTGGAAACCGCCCGCGCCGCCGATGCCATCGTGCTCGTCCTCGGCGGCAACGAAGAGGTCTCCCGCGAAGCCTGGTCTCCCACCCACCTTGGCGATATGGACACCATTGATCTGGTCGGACGCCAGAACGAACTCGCGCAGAAGATCGCCGCCCTCGGCAAGCCCGTCGTCGTCGTTCTGCTCGGCGGACGCCCCTACGCCATCCCGTGGATCGCTGAAAACATCCCCGCCATCCTTAACGGCTGGTATCTCGGCCAGGAAACCGGCAACGCCGTGGCGCAGGTGCTGTTCGGCGAATACAACCCCGCCGGGCGCCTCCCGGTCACCATCGCCCGCAACGTCGGCCAGCTGCCTGTCTACTACTCGCAAAAACCCAGCGGCAGGCGCGGCTATCTTTTCTCATCCAAAGAGCCCCTCTTCCCCTTCGGATGGGGCCTGAGCTACACCCGGTTCGAATACTCTCCGCCCCGGCTGTCGCGGGCCACCATCGCCCCGGCAGGAGAAACCGAGGTGGAGGTCACCGTGCGCAATGCAGGCTCCCGCGATGGCGACGAGGTGGTGCAGCTCTACATCCGCGATGACACGAGCAGCGTCACCCGCCCCGTCAAGGAGCTGCGCGGCTTCCAGCGCATCCACCTGAAGGCCGGCGAGTCGAAGACCGTCCGCTTCCGCCTCACGCCCGCCGAACTCTCCATGCTCGACGCCAACCTGCAGCGCGTCGTCGAGCCCGGCACGTTCACCATCATGACAGGCCCGAATTCGCGGGATTTGCAAAGCGTCACGCTCACGGTCACGCCATGAACAACGCTCCCGCCGCCAGGCGCAGCCTGCGGGCGGCGGGGGTATGATAATGGACTTCAAACGCTATGAGCCTCGAGGAAGTTGCCAAACGCGCCGGCGTCTCCACTGCCACCGTCTCGCGCGTCCTGAACAATCTCGAAATCGTCCGCCCTGCCACGAAAGCGAAGGTTCTCAAAGCGATCGCCGAGCTGAACTACCAGCCCAACCTGCATGCGCGCACTCTCGCGGGCGGGCGCAGCAACACCATCGGCATGATCGCCTCCAACCTCGAGAATCCTTTCTTCTTCGACGTCTTCCGCTCGCTCGAGGCGCAGGCGCGCATGAACGGCTACGAGGTCGTCGTCGCCCACACCGACTACGACCCCGAGCGCCTCGTCCGCAGCGTCCGCCTCATGATCGGCCGCCGCGTCGCCGGCCTCGCCGTCGTCGTCTCGGAAATGGATCCCGCACTCATCAAGGAATTGCAGGCCGCCCGCACGCCCTGCGTCTTCTATGACGTCGGCAAGCCGCAGGAGCGCATGACCAATATCCGCGTCAACTACCGCCACGGCATCGAGCGTCTCGTCGAATACCTCCACGACCTCGGCCACCGCCGCCTCGCCTTCGTCGGCCACCACACCTCCCTCGCCCCGACCAGCGAGCGCGAAACGGCCTTCGTCACCACCGTGCGCAAATTCGCCCCGGAAATCGAATGGCGCACTGAAACCGACCGCGACAGCTTCGAAGGCGGCCGCATGGCAGCCCTGCGCCTCCTTGCTGCCGGCTTCGAACCCACCGCCATCGTCTGCGTCAACGACATTATGGCCGTCGGCGTCATGCGAGCCCTTCGCGAAAAAGGGCTCCGCATCCCCGAAGACGTCTCCGTCACCGGCTTCGACAACATCCGGCTCGCCGAATACTGCGAGCCCCCGCTCACCACGGTTCACATCCCAAGAGACGAGGTCGGCCGCCTCGCCTTCGCCGCGCTCGTCCCCAACAAGGACATGCCCCACGTTCCCGGCCACGAGATCGTCATCGAGCCCGAGGTCGTCTTGCGCTCCTCCACCGCCCGCGCCAAACGCTGATGCGATCCTGCTAGTCGCGCAGGAACCCGTGGTGCAGCCCGAGATAATACGGGAGCAAGAATACCGCTCCGTCCGCCAGAATCCGCCCCTCCCCGCCCGTGTCCAGCCGCCACGGATCGTGGTTCCAGTGCGCGAAAAACCGCTCATCCACGGGCAGCACCTTCCCGTCCACCCTGCGCCCGTAGCCCTCCTTTGCATTGCCCCTCATCCCCTGCGGCAGCAACACGATGTCCTTCCGGTGGCTGTTGCGGTGCGCCCAGTCGAAGCGGTCCAGCGGAAGCCGCTTCAGCGTGTCGGCTGAGTCCTCCAGCCATCCCTCGGGCGGATCCAGCACAACGGCGCCAAACGCGTCCTCATACCGTTCTCCCCTCGCTACGGCCGCGTGCAGGAAGTGAAACAGCGGGTTCCTCTCGGGAAATTCATTCTCGTAATGATGACGGAACCCCAGCAGGTATTTCATGCGTAAATCCGGATCGTTTTCGTACCGGATCAGGTTGTAATAGTTCATGAAAATCATCTCGTCATCGCTCTGGTTCCCTCCCCCCGGCCCCTGATGCGACTTCACGATCATCGCGTTCATTGCATAGCCGTGGCGGTCCACGAGAGCCCGGTACGCCCTCTCGTACCGCGCGTCGCCCGTGATGTGGTGCGCCGTGCGCAGATAGGAAAGCATGCTCAGCGAATTCAGCCCCCGCTCCTGCCACCAGTCCCGGTTGTGATTCAGTTCATCGGGCCCGAACACCGCCCACCGCGTCGGCCGCCCGTCGTGATCCACAAGCGAGTAATTGTGCACCAGCAAATGATCCGTCAGCGCCGCCACATGCTCGCGCACCTCGCGCCTCTCCTCCTCCGTTCTCGCGACGTGATCGAAATAGGCTGCATAGAAAAAATAATGCCCATCCAGTTCATCGGAACTTGTGTCGCTCTTCCAGTACCATTTCCCGTCCGCGCTCAACGGCCATCGCGGCACGATCACCTTCCACAACCGGTCGCTCTGCTGCCGCCGCCTGTCTCTCTCCGGCGAGTCGCGCAGGTTGGGATCAGGCCCCGAAGCCGGCAGAATCGACCGCGCGACGAATCCCCGCGGCGCCGGATGCGGCCCGCCCTGCGTCACCTGCCCCAGAAACCGCAGCGCCTCGAATGCCCTGCGCGCCCGCCGCCGCGCGGCTTCGTCCCCCGTCGCTGCATAGGCGAAGCACTCCCCCGCTCCGTACATCGCCGTCCACAGCCCGTCGTTGTCGCTGTCCGTCTGCGTCCACTTCGAGCTGTCCCCCGGCTCGGCCACATGCACTGGATGCACATACTCGTATGGCGTGCGCCGGTGCCGCCGGTCGATCTCCTCCTCGTAAAATCCCGCCTTCTCCCGCAGCGTCATCGGCCGCCGCTCGATCCGCGAAATCCCGCCCGCAGTGGCGATCCACGCCGTGCCGTCGCGCTGCACCGCAATGTCCCGCACCTCGTCATGCGGCAGCCATCGCTTCCCCTGCCGGTACTCCCACGTCTGCCCGTCGAAGCGGATCGCGCCGATCCGCGTTCCGAACCACACCGAACCATCCCCTCCCGCGGCAATCGCCGTGAAATCGTCATAGGGCAGCCCTTCCGCCCCTGTATAAAACGTCCAGCGTCCGTCTTCCAGCACGCCCGCGCCCTGCGGTGAGCAAAACCACAGCCGCCCCTTCTCATCGAACACCACGCCCCGCACGTCTCTCGGCGCCCAGCTCCGCCGCCCGTCAAAAGGCAACACGCGCTCCGGCTTGCCCCCTTTGCGGCGCAGGAAAAGCCCGTCTTCTCTCGCCTCCGCCACCGCTCCGCCGGGACCTGACGCCCTACGCACCGCAGCCGGCGGCGAAGCCGGTTCCCGCACCCAGCGGTCCCCCTCCAGCCTCGCCGTCCCCGCCGCTGTCGCCGCCCACAGCCGCCCTCCCGTATCCAGCCATACCCGCAGAACGTCGTTCGACGGCAGCCCCTGTTTCACGGTGAATTCCGTCCGGATCTCCGCCGGAAAAGTCCCCACGCGGAGCGGTTGCCCCATCAGCGCGCTGCAGGCGCACAGCACAAAAATTCCCGTCCATTTCACTGCCCCGTCACCTCGAATTCGAAAATGTTCTCCGACATCCGCTTCCCGTCCGCGCCCGCGGTCTCTACCACCAGCCGGTACGATCCCGGCGCCCCCGCGCGCCACTCCACCACGCCCGCCCGCTTCACGGAGTCCGCTTCCAGCGCCAGGCGGAACACCCCGCTCGCCAGCGCCGCCCCGCCGCCTCCCTCGATCCTCCACCGCAACTCCAGCCCCGGCTGATCCTGCCACAGATCGTTCACCGCCCACACTGCGCATCGCACCGTCTCCCCGGCGCGCCACCGGTCACGGTCATACTCGAACAGCGCCCCCACAGGCGCGAAGCTCCGCCGCACCGTGTCGTACACCTTCGTCGGACGCCTCTCGAAATCAATCGCCGCCATCGTCACCGAAGGCCAGATGTCGATCGCGTGAAAATGCAGGATTCCCCCCGCGCCCTCTGCCTTTCGCCTCCGCATCCGTTCAATCGCCAGCTGAAACAGCCGCGCCACATACGCCTGTGTCCGCGGGATGAACTCCTCCATCGTGAAGCCCTCCGGATCCCCCCACGCCCGCAGTGCCTCCGGCACCTGCAACCGCCGCCACTCCCACTCCTCGCGGTATTTCGTGAACGGCCATTTCCCGTCCATAAAACTTTTCAGCGTCTCGTAATTCGGCAACGCCGTGGCGCCCAGCTCGGAAACAAATTCCTCCTCCAGCTTTGCGTATTCCCAGATGCTGCCCCCGTACCAGCCGTAATACACGTGGCTGTCGCCGAACCGCCCCGTCGACCGCACCACCGGGCGCCGCTGCGGGTCCAGAAAAAACGGGCGCGCCGCCAGGTGCTTCGTCAGGTCCCGGTAGTTCTCAAAGTCCTCTTCGTCGCTCGTCGCCCACAGCGCCACGCTCGGATGATTCCGCACATACCGGAGATGGTTGTCATACAGCATCGCCGCCCGTTGCGAAAACCTGCGGTCATGCGGGTACCACGCCTCCAGAAAGTCCTGCCACAGCAGCACGCCCCTTTCATCCGCCAGATCGTAGAACTCCGGATTCGTAAAATGGCAATGCAGCCGGATCATGTTCACATTCATTCCGAGCATCAGCTCCATGTCCCGCTCGTACTTGCGCCGGTCCATCTCGGACAGAAACAGATGGTAATAGTAGTTCGTTCCGCGGATGAACAGCTTTCTCCGGTTTAGATAGAAATTCCAGCCGGTTTTCTCGATTTCCCGGATCCCGATCCGCACACGCCTCCCGTCCAGCACCTGCCCCTGCCCGTCGAGCAGCCGCACATCCAGCCAGTACAGGTGCGGCGTCCCCGTGTCCCAAGTCCACCACAGCTTCGCCCCCCGCACCGGAATCGTCACCCGCCGCGTGTACGGGCTCCGCACCTGCAGCGGCTGCCCTTCAAAGTTCGCCGGCTTCAGCGTCAGCTCCCACTCGAGCCCTTCCGTTTCCCCATCCGCCTCCAGCTCCACCTCCACTTCCGCTCCGCCCTCCTTCAGCCGCGTGTTCACCGCCACCTCCGTCACCCGCGCCTCTCCGTATGCCCGCAGCCGCACGGAACGCGTGATCCCGAGCGCCGTGATGTCATCCGGCTTCTGATCCACCGCCCCGTACGATCCTTTCACCGTGTACGGGCGGTGCTTCCAGTAATAGTGCACCGGCGTCCACACCCGCACTGCCAGCTGATTCCGCCCCTCGCGCAGCACTCCCGGCGGGATCTCCACCTCCCACGGATCGATATAACCTTCATGCCGCGCCAGCCATCGGCCATTCAAATAGACATCGGCGTAGTAATCCGTTGCGTCGAATTGCAGAAAAATCCGCTTCCCGGAATAGGCCCGCGGCGCATCGAAATCACGCCGATACCAACACTCTTTTCTGCTGATCCACTCCGCTGCCCGCGTGTAGATCTGATCCGCCGGAAGCCACTGCACGTGCACTGTGCCAGGCACCCGCACGTTCCGCCACCCCTCCTTCGGCGGTCCCAGACCCTTCTCCGCCCACATCAGCTCCCACTCGCCGTCCAGGCTCACCGCCGCCGGCTCGAAAGGAGAAGCCTCCGCTGCCCGAATTATTGCCTGCGGCGCACGCCGCGCCTCCGCCCCTGTAGCGCCTGCGGTCTCCGACGGCGTCACCACCGCCAGCGCCGGCTGCGTCAGCATCCGGAACTCTCTCCTCGCCTCCAGCACAGTCTCCCCTCCCCGCCATTGCGGAAATGTAACTGCAATTTCCGCATCACCCCCGCCTTTTTCTGCCACAAATCGGCGGGAACAGGCGCCCTTCCAGTCCAGATTTTCATCCAGCGTCACGATCCCCAGCGCCCCGTAATTCTCCGCTTTTTGCCAGTAAACCATGTGCCCGCCCGGCAGCTTTTTCCACGCCCTCGGCCCCACCCTGCTGAACGGTGGCTCGCCCCCTCCCGGGCCCGTCGGCCACCGGTATTCGCTCCCGTCCGCACACCGGTCGAACGGCAAATACGGCGACGCGGAAACGCTCGCGAACCGGAACCCCTTCCCCGCCCTCCACCGGAACGCCGCGCTCCCCGCGTGCCACACGATCTCCCACGCCTCCCCCTCCCGGCTCAGCCGGATGCGCCCCCGCAGCGGTCCGCTTTCCAGAATCTCGACTCCCGCGAACGCCCCGCTCCCGCCCAGCGACGTCCATCCCGTGTTCGGCCCCTCCACGCCCGGCACCGCGGGCGGAATCACCTGCGCTGCCTGCGACGTGTCCTCGTGAATATCGCCCTCCAGCGCCTTCCGCTCCTCCGGCGTCAGCTCCACCAGGTTCAGCCGCTTGTACTCGTCCGCGCGCAGCGTGTACGCCTCCACAATCGCCGCAGCCCCTGTGTCGATCACCGCCCGGAACACCCCGTTGCCGAACTCCACCCGCCGCATCCCCGTCCGCCTCGCCACGATCGGATTCGGAAACTCGCCGCTGTCCTCGCGGCAACACCGCACCCGGTACTCCGGCAACTCTCCGGGCATCACCGACACCGGAAACAGCAGCTCCCCCGCCGCCACCTGATGCGGCACTTCCTTGCCCTGAGGATCCAGAACCGTGAACCCCTTCCCGTGCGGCGCAAACTTCCCCAGCGGAATTGCCACCACCTCGTCCGTGCGCCGGTACAGCCCCGTCGGCTCCTCGACCCGCACCCGCCACTCCTCCCCGCAGGCGGCGCAGACGAACACCGCCGCCAGAACAATGGCTCGCATGGCTCCTCCCCGTGGCAGCTGCCGGTTTGCCATCCCGCTCACTATAGCGTATGCTGATCGAAAAACTGAAATTCTCTTTCAAATTTCCATGGAGCCCGTGTGAGCACTCTCGCCATCCTCGGCGGCGAGCCCGTCCGCCGCAAGCCCTTCGCCCCTTGGCCCCAATACGACGAGGCAGACGTCGACCGCCTCCTGCGCACCGTCCGCAGCCGCCGTTGGGGCGGCTTTCCGTATCCCACACCGCTCGCGCAGGAATTCTGCGCCCGCTTCGCCGAAATGCAGGGCGCCCGCTACGCCCTGCCCGCCGCCAACGGCACCGTCACCCTCACCGCCGCGCTCATCGCCGCCGGCGTCCGTCTCGGCGACGAAGTCATCGTCCCCGCCTACACATGGGACGGCACCGCCACCGCCGTCCTCGCCATGGGCGGCATCCCCGTCTTCGCCGATGTCGATCCGGACACCTACTGCCTCAGCGTCGAAAGCGCCCGCGCCGCCATCACCCCGCGCACCAGGGCCATCATCCCCGTCCACCTCGCCATGCGCTTCACCGACATGGACGCCCTCCTTGAGCTCGCCCGCCAGCACAACCTCGTCGTCATCGAGGATTGCGCCCACGCCCACGGCGGCGCATGGAACGGCCGCGGCGCCGGCGCCATCGGCGACATCGGCTCCTTCTCCCTGCAGGAAAGCAAGCTCATGACCAGCGGCGAAGGCGGCCTCCTCACCACGAATTCCCTCGAGTATTACGAAGCCCTGCAAACCGTCATCAACTGCGGCCGCGCCTCCCTCACCGATCAATACGGCCGCCGCCTCCTCGGCCTCAACTACCGCATGACCGACCTGCAAATCGCCCTGCTCTTCGGCCAGCTCGAACGCCTCCCCGCCCTGCGCGAACTCCGCGCCCAACGCGCTCGCCTCCTCGAGTCCCTCATCGACGGCCTGCCCGCCGTGCGCCTCCTGCCCGCCCAGCCCCAAATCACCTCCCCCACCATGTACTGCTACGTCTTTCAGTACCGCCCCGAACCCGGCTCGCCCGCCCCCCACCGCGACCTCTTCGTCGCCGCCATCGAAGCCGAAGGCATCCCCTGCGACGGGCGCTTCTACGAAGCCGTCTATCGCAGCGATCTCTTCCACGCCACGCCCGAAAATTGCCGCCAGCTGGAGAAAGGGTACGACTCTTGCTGCTGCCCCGTCGCCGAACGCGCTGCCTACGAGGAAGCCGTGTGGCTCTTCCAGTTCTGCTTTATCGGCGAGGAGGACGACATCCGCGACGTCGCCCGCGCCATCGAAAAGGTCGCCACGCAGCTCGAAACCCTCGCCGCCGCCGATCCCGCCCTCGCCGGCGTCAAAGCCATGGGACGCGCCCAGCGCGCCCGCTTCGAACGCTCGAAAAACTACTGACCCGCTCAGCCCAGCGCCGCTTCAATCGCCGCTGCAATCCGCCGCGCCCGGTACTCCACCCGTTCCGCCTCCGGCCCCTCCACCATCACCCGCGCCAGTGGCTCCGTCCCCGAAAACCGCACGAACACCCGCCCCGCGCTCCCGAACTCCGCCTCCGCCTCGCGGATCTCCGCCTGCACGCACTCGAGCTCTTCCAGCGGCTTCTTCTCCCGGAACCGCACATTCACCAGCCGCTGCGGGTACACGACAAAGCCTCGCGTCAACTCGTCCAGCGTCGCGCCCGCCGCGCGCGCAATCGAAGCCACCCGCAGCGCCGTCAGCAGCCCGTCCCCCGTCGTCGAACAGTCGCGGAAGATCACGTGACCGCTCTGCTCGCCGCCCAGCGGCAGATCCTGCCGCAGCATCTCCTCCAGCACGTACCGGTCGCCCACTGCCGTGCGGATCAGCCCGATCCCTTCCGCCGCCAGCGCCCGCTCCAGCCCCAGGTTCGACATCACCGTCGCCACCACCGCCCGCGGCCGCATCTCCCGCCCCACCGCCAGCAGCACATGGTCGCCGTCCAGGATCTTGCCCGATCCGCTCACCAGAATGCAGCGGTCCGCGTCCCCGTCGAACGCCGCCCCGAAGTCCGCGCCCTCTTCCAGCACCCGCTGCCGCAGCCCTTCCACATGCAGCGCCCCGCAGCCCGCGTTGATGTTTCGCCCGTTTGGCTCGCAAGCCATCTCCGTGACGCTCGCCCCCAGCCGCCGGAACAGCGGCGGCGCCAGCCGGAACGAAGCCCCGTTGGCGCAGTCCAGCACAATGCGCAATCCGTCGAAGCCCGCCCGCGCATTCTCCGCCAGATAGTCCAGGTATTTCCCGCCCAGCGCGGCGTCCTCCTCCGGCGCCTGCCTCGCGGGCGCCTCCTGCGCCGATCCCAGCAGCTCGAAGATCCGCCCCTCCAGCCGCAGCTCCTCCGCGTCTGGCAGCTTCAGTCCGTCGTGCGCGAACACCTTCAGCCCGTTGTCCTGATACGGATTGTGCGACGCCGAAATCATCACTCCCGCGGAAAACGGCCCCGTCCGCGTCAAATACGCCACCGCCGGCGTCGTCACCACCCCCGCGCTCAACGGCGCCGCGCCCGCCGCCCGCAGCCCCGCAGCCACCAGCGCCGCCAGCTCCGGGCCGGACTCCCTCGTGTCCATCCCGATCAGCACCCGCCGCTCGCCATGCCTCTGCGCCCACTCGCCCAGCGCCACCCCGAAGCAGAACACCGTCCGCGCATCCAGCGGCGCCTGCCCCGCCACCCCCCGGATCCCGTCCGTGCCGAACAGCCTCCGTCCGCTCAAGGCTTCTTCTCCTCCATCTCTTGTGCCGCCGCGTTCGCAGGCTTCAACACAAACTGCACCAGCACCTGCGGCGATTGCGTGAAATGCACCTGCGGATCCCCCGCGTAGGCCACTGTCTCCACCTGCGATTGCCCGAGCCGCACGTGCAGATCGATCGGATCCGTCCGCACCTCCCGGATCGCGTCCAGACGGCTCTTCGGCCCCGAAAGCATCAGCACCGGCGGCGTCACCGTCCAGCTCTCCACCCGGTATCCCTCCGGCACGTTCTCGAACACCGGCACCACCTTCACCTCTTTTACCTCCCGCCGCTCCGTCCGGATCTGAATCTGCGACGGGATCGCCCTCTCCAGCACCACACCCGACGGCAGATCCACGTTGCTCCGCTGAATCGAGAACGTCGTCACGCCGCTCTGCCTCACCCGCCCCAGATCCAGAATCACCGGCGAGGGCGACGCCGAAACCCGGCTCAGCAGCGTCGAGGGCCCGCGCACAATCAGCCGCACCTCCTCCACCAGATCCGGCCCGATCTCCAGATCCGTCGGAATGTTGCGGTACTGCACCGGAACCGACACCGCCGTCGTCAGCTCGCGCGAACCGCTATAGGCCAGCCACAACAGAAATGCCACCGCCAGCGACAGCAGCTTCAGCCCCAGGTTGTGCGCCAGAAAGCGCTTCATGCCCGCCCGCCTTCCTGCACCGCCGGCTGCGTCCGCGGCGCCGTCTGCGACGGACGGCTCAGCCGCTCCGCCAGCCGCTCCGGCGTCACATCCATTTCCAGCTCCCCGCCCCACGCCACCGAAATGGTCCCCCGCTCCTCGCTCACCACGATCGCCAGGCAATCGGCGTCCTCGCTCACGCCGATCGCCGCGCGGTGCCGCGTCCCCAGCACGCGCGAAAGTTCCGGATTCATCGTCAGCGGCAGAAAGCACGACGCCGCCGCCAGCCGCCCGCCCGTCACAATCGCCGCCCCGTCATGCAGCGGCCCGCCCGGCTGGAAAATCGCCAGCAGCAGGTCGCGCGTCACCCGCGCGTCAATCGGCACGCCGCTCTCGATGAACGTCCTCAGCCCCACCTCCCCTTCCACCACGATCAGCGCGCCCGTCTTGTGCGCCGCCAGATGGCTCACCGCCAGCACGATCTCTTCCGCCACCTCCCGCGACTCCACCCGCGACCCGAATCCCGCCCACTTTCTCTCCCCGATCCGCGTCAGCATCCGCCGGATTTCGTTCTGGAACATCACGATCAGCGCAAAGGCCGTGTACGGCGCCAGCTCCTCCAGGATCGTCCGCAGCACCGTCAGCCCCGCCGCCACTGCCAGCAGATACGACGCCAGCACAATCCCGATCCCCACCAGAATGTGCGCCGCCCGCCGCCCGCGGATCAGCAGCAGCACCTGATAGATCAGCGCCGCTACCAGCAAAATGTCCAGCACGCCGGTCACGGTGAATTTCGGCGCCTGGCTCAGAATTTCCTCGACAATCCTCGGCAATCGGGGCTCCTTGCGGCTGCTCGGAATGCGTCCAAATTACGAGTGTATCCGATGCCCCGCCGCCCGAACCGCGCTTTCGCCTGATTCTCTCTGCCAACACCGCCTTCGCGGCGCGCTTCCCCGTCCGCGCACGCCCCGCCCTCGCCCGCCGTACAATGAAACCAGGCGCCATGACCTGCCCCGCCTCCGCCGCGACGGCGCGCTTCACCGGCTCCGGCTCCGCTCCTCCGCAGGAAGCCGCCCGGCAGTGCCCTCCTTTCACGCCCGTCCTGAGTGACGCACTCCCCGCTCACCTGCAACCCGGCTCGCCGCGCCTTCAGCACAAGAGGGAGAGCGCTCTCCGGGCATCCGGCGGATGCGCGCCTCGCGCAAAGGTTTCGAAACAGGAAATGGCTGCCCGCACCGCCGGGCTGCTTGCGTCGGCAAGGATCCTCAAGCTGTATCGGGAGGACGGCACGCCCCGCCGTCCAGCGGGGCGTTCGGCAAGAAATCACCACTGAGAGGCTGGGATGCGAAACAAATGGATCCTGCTTTGCACACTTCTGGCGGCGGCGTTCTCCGCCGTCTGGGCCCAAACCGGCAAGGACCGCGCCCGCGCCTTGCAGGAAAAACTCATCGCGCCCTGCTGCTGGAGTGAAAGCGTCGCCATGCACCGCAGCGAAATCGCCGCGGAAATGCGCGCCGAAATCGCCCGCATGGTTCAGGAAGGCCGCAGCGACCGCGAAATCCTCGACTTCTACAAAGCCAAATACGGCACGCGCATCCTGATGGAACCGGAAGGCCAGCTCCGCCTCTGGGCCTACACCATCCCCATTGTCGCCGTCGTCATCGGCCTCGCCCTCGTCGTGTGGCTCATCCGCCGCATGGTGCGCCCGCAGCCGGAAGCCGCGGCCTGACATCGTCCGCCCGCCCGGCGCTCGCTCATCACCCGGCCGTCCTGCTTTCGCGCACTGCGCGCGACCGCGCTTGTCTTGTACAGTGCCGCGCCCCGGTCACGCGGCTCCCCTCAATCCCGCAGGCGCCGCCGCGGCAAGCGGTTCGCACAATCCCGCCTTACGCCACCCGCACCAGCACTTTCCCCATCGGCCCTTCCGCCAGCCGCCGGAATGCCAGTTTCAGATCCTCGAAGGCGAATATCCGGTCGATCACCGGCCGCATCCCGGCTTGTTGCAGCCGCCGCACGATCTCCGCCCACGCCGCCTGCGCCCCCTCCGGCGTGTAGTCGCCCACAGACACGCCCCCGATCCGGATCCGCCGGAAAAACAGCGTCGCCGTGTTGAAATCCGGCACCGTGCCCCCGCTGCGCCCCACCACGCTCACCCGCCCGCCATAGCCCAGAACCGCCAGCACCGTGTGAAACAGCGGCCCCGCCACATTGTCCACCGCCAGGTCCACGCGCTTCCCTCCCAGCGCGCCCAGCACCTGCTGCTTCAGCTCCGGCGACGCCGGATCGAACACGTGATCCGCCCCCAGCTCCCGCAACCGCCGCCCCTTTTCCGCGCTCCGCGACAGCGCAACCACCGTCATCCCCATCGTCTTGCCCAGCATGACTGCTGCCACGCCCACTCCGCCGCTTGCGCCCGTCACCAGCAACACCTGCCCCGGCGATGGCAGCCCGCCCCACTGCACCAGCGCCTGCCACGCCGTCAAATACACCAGCGGCGCCGCCGCCATCTCCTCCTCGCTCCAGCCCTCCGGAATCCGCGCCACGCTCGCCGCCGGCACCGCCACCTTTTCCGCAAACGTCCCCCACCGTTCGACGCCCGCCTCGCAGCGCAGAATCCCCACTACCTCTCCGGGCCGGATCCCCTCCACTCCCGGCCCCGCGGCCAGCACCTCGCCCACTCCGTCCCGGCCCAGAATGTGTGGCAGCGCCGGTTTGGCCGGATACTGCGCCTGCGCCAGAAACGCGTCCGCGGGATTCAACGCCGCATAGCGCACCCGCAACACAACCTCGCCCTCCCCGGGCGAAGGATCTGCCGCCTCCGCCAGCCGCAGCCTCTCCACTCCCTCATAGCCGTCCATCAGCCACGCGCGCATGTCTCCATTGTGCGCCAGCGCGCGGCTCACCAGCGCCGGATGCTCAAATACCGCCGCGTCTCGTTGCCCGCCGCATCCACCGCCGTGATCGTCACCGGATTGAATCCCGCTGCCAGCGGAATCGGCCCGGCCGTGAAACTCCCCGTCCCTTGCGCCGTGCCGCTCTGCGCCGGCGTGGACCACCGCACCTCCCGCACCCCCACGTTGTCCGTCGCCACTCCCCGGATCGTGACCGCCGCCGCCGAGGTGGCGTAGACCGGCGAATACGGAAACGTGACCGTCAGACTCGGCGCCACCGTGTCCGCCCCCGGAGACCCGCCGCCCGGTTCCGGACTCGACGGCGGAGTGGACGGCGGCGCCGTCGGCGGCGCAGGCGGTGCGGACGGCGGGGCCGTAGGCGGCGCCGCAGGCGGAGGGGAAGGCGGATTGCCGGGCGGCGAGGACGGCGGCTGCGGAGTTCCGGACGCAGTCTCCCGCGCCGCATACAGCTTCCGGATCTCGGCGATGTCCGCCGCCCGCAAACCCGTCGCCCGCCGGTAGTACGGATACATCACCGAAGCCGGATCATCGTTGTGCCCCAGCCCCAACGCATGCCCCAGCTCGTGCAGCACCACCGTGAACAAATCGGTGTCCGCCCCGATCCTCCACGGCTCCTCCAGATCCAGGTGCATATCCCCCGCAATCGTCTCCGCATTCGGCGGCGGGTAAAACGTGTGCGCCAGCACCCCGCCGCGGCCGTCAAACGCAAACCCGTCCCCATGCTCCCCCGCCGCTGCAAAAATCTCGATCTGCCGGCGCAGCCGCCGCACCCCCGTTTCGCTGAAGTCCAGCTGCGCCACCGCCGCCCACGCCCCCAGCGCTCTCTG
>FWWL01006507.1_pt1 | contig 16892 bp, 15 predicted proteins | sample 2228331 | NCBI WGS metagenome assembly FWWL01 (sample SAMEA103939775, study PRJEB20133) | metagenome
AAACGGCTTGCTCTACGAGACAGAGAACCAGACAGAAATTAATCATTTTATCCAGTCAATGAGAGCATCCACATATCGTAAGACAAAGCCGAATCCATGGACTGGTGGCGGAAGTCTTCAACTGTTCGATAAAGAAAACAAAAAGATAATAGGTTTGTCATTTGGACCGAATCAAGATATCCAAATCAATGGAGTTTATTATCAAATGACTAATAATATTAATGAACAACTAAAGACCTTTTTTGATGAATTTTTAATTGAAAAAAATGTCGTCAAGGGTAAATGAGAGATTGAACTGACGGGTACGAGAGCTCGACATCAAGAGGCTGCCACAGGATTGATCGGGCCAGCCTCTGCTGTGCTAACGGGCAGGATTATTCCAATATGAGGAAGAATTTATAGGGATCTAAAAAGTAAAGACGATAATGGAGGGGAAATAGAAATGAAGAATCTTTTAAGCTTAATAGTTATAACAACGATGTTAATAAGTGGTTGTTCAAGCGGAACATTTAATGGGGAAATAACCAAATCAAATAAAATGGTAATGCTTGAAGACTATTTAAAGCAAGAGGGTGTAAAAGCGGTATTTTTTAAAAATAAAAATGGACTTATTTATAAGTTTTTTGTTTTGGGAAGAACTAATTATGCTGAAAATGGGAAAGATATCGTAGCTTCTGCTACTTCGGTGTTAACTATAAATACAGTGAATTCATTAGATCAGCTTACAGATACAAAGATTAATGTTAAACAGGAAGAGATTAGCGGTATGCCATATGTTGAAATGGAAATGGAATATTTCAAAAGCGATGTCGGCAAGGAGAAAGCGAATGTGTTAATCGACTCTTTTATGTTAGGATTAAAGCAAATTAATGAGATGTATGGAGAAAAGTATCTTAAAGTTGTTGAAATAAGCGATAATTAGTTCTGACGTTTAGTAAGTCAGGAAATTAATCTACTATGAAAGAACGGAGTTACTTTCATGATTTGTGGTGCAGCACTTCCGATGCATGGATCGCTAACGGGAACGTTAGTTTAATAAAAAACAGCAGCAAGCAGCACCCCTGTAAAAAGGATGAGCAAGATTCACGTTTGGTAACTAACCGATGGATCTAAACTCATCCTTTTTTAAGTTTTCGTTGAATTAGGTTGAAACAATAAGTATTGTCGGGTGACAAGAACTTTATCCCATTCCCGAATTTGACAAGAACTTTATCTCATTCCCGACAGAGATTAAGCGTTAAGCTCCCTCAATATGATTTGATTTTCTCACGCAAGCTCGTGTATTCGCAGGATTTCATCCACCTTAGATTTGGATGATGTAAGAGAGAAAGTTATGATTCATAGTTTCATTCGTTAGAAGGCGTGCGGGAACAGAGGTGGGAGTAGCTTCACCTAAATCGTTCCAAATACTGCACGTATTCTCCACATGGCCCTTAACGATTTTCGCTCCCATGTCTCAACGGGTCTTAGCCCTTTCATTCCTTCGTCACATCTATCTAAGGGGTCGAGGTCGGTCTTTCTAACGGAACGGGTCAGTGCCCTTTTGCGTAACATATCCCGATACTCCGTGCTTTCTTTGTCATCCTGCGAAAACTCCAACTTGCGTGAGTTAGGCTTTAGTTTTTAAGCTGCCAGGGCAAAGACTTTCTTAGGGTTATATGCTTCTTCATTGCGTGCCAAACCTACTAAAAGACGGGCCGGCTTTCCATATAATTTCATGATTGATTTCATTTTTTTAAGCTTTTTAACCTGGACGTTATGTTTGGAGCCAACGGTTCGTTTGGCAAGATCAATGAGCAACTCAGCCCTACGCACACCTGAATGGCGTTTCATAGACTTTTTCCAACCCGCTATTACATCGGCAGGCTGTAATTTACATAGATCCGTAGGGAGGGAAACTGCCGAAGAGTTACTAGAGCACCCTTGCAAGTTAAGACTTTAAAGACCTGCCTAAATTCAGGGAACACGATGTCAACCCAACGGTGGATCTGATTGGCTGCACTTACAAGCCTTTTAACAATTGTTTCCCGATTGGCCATCAAGACTCGCAGCTCTTCGTATTCTGTGGAATGGAAACGGACTGGGGAATAGTAGCGTTTTTCACCATGTCTGCAATGACTAGGGCATCTTTTATGTCACTTTTAGACCGTGTATTGTCGCGATTTTCTTTGTTCTTTTTGACTAAAGTGAGGGTTGACAAGCACTGCTTCAACCTCTTTGTCATTAAGCCAAAAGGCAAGATTGAGCCAGTAGTGTCCAGTCGGCTCCATACCAACGATCATCTTGCTTAGCTTGTAAGAAGCTAGCAAGTCGCGGATCCAGCAATCGAAAGCTAGGAAGCCTACCTCATCGTTACTAAATTCCAATGGATTACCAAGAGCAATGCCACGGAAGTTAACAGCTCTAGCAACGTGGGACTCTTGAGCGATGTCTACACCGATAACAAGGTGATGAACAGTAATTTTTTCAATCAGTTGATTTTGCTTATCTTGTGCTTTAAACTTCATAGTAGAGTGACCTCCATAGTGATAGGTTTTTGGGGCAATGACCCCGTGCGCAACCCTATCGTACCGAGGCGCTCTTTTTTATGCAAAGTCCAAATTTTTGTTCCACAGGAATTCTAACGGGAGACGATAGTTCAATTGTGATGGCTTGCAAACAACCGCCAACAGCTTGCAAACAGTCCCCCGTCCGTCCACACCCCAGCCCTTTCACCCTTTTGGGTATTACCTTGCTCCTAGTCCTTTTGTTGGCGTTTTGTTTGGCCTGACCCAGGCCACAGGAGTATACTTCTCCCTAGCTCAAACCATACTGTTTCGCCAGCCCCGTCGTCTACGGGGTTCTTGCTCCCAATGTGCTCCCAAGCGCAGCCAAGGGAGGTCGTAACACATGATCGTTGGCATATCCTCCGAGACATTCCCACCGCGTTGCTCCGAACATCTACTTTTTTGTCGTGGAACTATTCGAGCATAGGGGTTCGTGGGGGGATAAGAAGCTGGAGCGATTGGATCTCCTACGCGGAGAATCCGGTGGCTACGGGGGAAGAGTAATAGCCGAGAGGCCGCGTCGGACGCGGGTTTGAGGGCTGTGACAGGTTAGTAGCAAGTGACCTGTTGCAGCCCTTTTTGGGCTTTTCATTCAACAGTTTGCAAACAAGAAGCCGGAGAAAGAAGTTGCAGGAACCTACGGAGCCAGCCGTAGTTCGGCAGTCGGAACAGGTGGTTGTTGAATGGCATCGTGCGCTTTGCTTCCGTTCGTCCACATACAGGCGCGGCGCATCCTTTCGTGTGGAGCAAGAGTCCGACCGCCATTGGGAGTAATTCGTTTGGCTTTCGTTGGCGTTCCCGGTATCCCCTGGTTTGACGGCATCGGCAGCAGGAACGGGCAGGTTCGGGCTCGTCCAACTTCTCCGCTGCCTCTTGTTGAAGCGTCGGGAACAGGTACGAGTACCTGTCAATTTTTACAGAGAGGGTTAGTTCAGTTTTCTAAAAAAAGGGTATTTTTGGGGGGCGGAGAATTATAAAACGAGATAGATTTGAGGGTGTTTAAGACATCAAAAAAAGATAAGCAAATTTAACTATTTAGGGAGGCTGATTATTATTTATGGAGAATGTTGCTAAAGTTCTTGTTTCAATCCGTAATTGTTCACCGATTTTTTATGTCACTGATCGTAAAAGCGTGCTTGACTATTACAAACAACTAGGTTTCTGGTGCGACTACGATATGGGATTTGTCGAATGGAAAGGAGTTGGATTTATCATTCACGAGAGACCTACGGCACCCACAACACCAAATAGACACGGAAATGATGGACTTGACGCATTCTGTATGGTTTCAGATATTGATATTTTGTTCGCAGAGTTCAAGTCCAAAGACGCAGTTTTTCTTTATGAACTCAAAACGAACGAATATAACATGAGAGAATTCGCTATCAAGGATCCAGCGGGATTCACGATTGGATTCGGTCAGTAACCCAATTGCGATTGGTTACCTCGTACGAATAAATAGAGGAATCTTTCTCAACCGACGGGCACGATAGCAGAATAAAGAGAACAAGACGGCAGCTGGCCAGGACTGGCTGCCTTTGTTCACCAAACGGGCAGGAGTGTTTATTGGGAGCAGCCGGACATGAAGGATTCTCCTCTTGTGTAGAGAAATTTGTAACAGGAGGTGTCTCCTTGAAAGTAACAATTGACTTAGATTATACCCCTAGATCGCCACGCTCAAGCTTGCGATATACGGAATCAAACTTTGTACGTTCGTCATCCCGATTCACATTTCAAAGTGAAGAAATTGGAATTTCCCGAAAAAAAGATCGAAAATATTCATTTTTCCAATGTGTCTTTTGCCTATACGACTGATCATGAGATGGTTTTGTGCGAATTTTTCTCAAGACTATACAATGGCAAAAGCCTGGATAAAAAGCTTCTCGATGTGGCAATTATTGGCGGCGGACCGGCTGGGTTGAACGCTGCTCTGGTACTTGGGAGGGCAAGGAAAACAGTTGCGGTGATCGATGCAGGCCGTCCCCGCAACGCTGTGACACGCGAGGTTCACGGGTTTCTTACCCGCGATGGGATCAGTCCAAGCGAGTTTCGGAGAATTGCGAAGGAAGAGATCAGCGCATATCCCGCCGTATCATTCGTTGCGGATACGGCGGTGTCGATCGTGGGAACCAACGACCGGTTTCAAATTGAGACGGAGCAAGGACAAACTTTTGCAAGCAAAAAAGTATTGTTTACCGTTGGTATGAAGGATCAGCTGCTGGACATTCCTGGACTGGCGGAGGTATACGGGAAAAGTGCTTTCGTCTGTCCTTATTGTGATGGCTGGGAGTAAAGGGATCAGTCTCTTGTCCTCATTACGAAGGGGGCTATGCTTATGCATTTCGCTCCACTCATATCCGGATGGACGAAACGTTTTACCATCTGCACGAATGGACCAGATGAACTGACGGATGCCGAGCGCGAGGAGCTCCAACGTAATCAAGTGCCTCTGTTCGACTCGCCGATCCGACACATCGACTCCAGCCATGGCATCGTCCGGCAAGTCGTTCTTGAAGACGGGAATACTGTTCCATGCACGGGGATCTTTTTCAAACCGGATCTGGTTACAGGATCGGACTTGCCGCAAACGATCGGATGCGAGATTACGGAATGGGGGGCGATCGTTGTCGATGAATTCGGAAAAACGAACATTCCGGGCGTATATAGTGCTGGAGATGCAGCATCGCGAATGCATCAGGCCATAGCTGCGGCTTCGATGGGCGCATTTGCTGCCGCGGTCATTAACGGTGAACTGAATACAGAGGCTTGGGGGAAATACGGATGATCGATTAAATAATATAAATCGAGGTCCGATCATGTTTGCTCTGATTATCGGAATGTTCGTTGCCGTTTTGAACGAGACGCTAATGGGCAATGCCCTTCCCGAATTGATGAAATCGTTTGGCGTGTCTGCTGCAACGGGCCAGTGGCTTTCCACCGCCTACATGCTCGTCGTTGGCGTGCTTGTTCCGGTGACTGCAAAGAGATTTTGCCGGAAAGCTTGATTCAAGAAATTCAGAAGTATGTTAAAGGCCAACACATCTACATTCCTCAGACGGAGCGCCAAGAGTGGGGCGCTTCTACCGGAATACGCGAAGATATGGAGCAGTGCAATGCCGAGATATGCCAGAGCTGTTATGGGGGGATGAGCATGTCACAGTTGGCGGAGACTTACAATTTAAGCGAGGAACGGATTCGAGGGATTATTTATAGAGACAGCGCGAGTAGGTGACTCGTTGTTAACCTGGCGAACGGAAACAATACTCCATAACAATGGGTATGCAGGCTAAACATGGATCATATATCGGGTAGGGACCAATAGTGCAATATTGTAAAGGCTGCCGTAGTGGCAGCCCTTTGCTACGCTTCCTCGATATGATTTGATATTCCACGCAAGCTCGTGTATTCGCAGAATTTTATCCACCTTCGGACGATGAGAGAGGGAAAGTTACGATTGATAGTTCCACACGTTAGAAGGAGTGCCGAACCGAGGTGGGAGTAGCTTCACCTAAATCGATCCCAATGCTGCACGTATTCTCCACATGGCCCTTAGCGATTTTCGCTCCCATTTCTCAACGGGTCATAGCCCTTTCATTCCTTCTTTACATCTATCTAAGGGGGCTCCTTTTTCATTCATTGAACCTTATTCAGCCGGCTTCTGCCATTTGGCAATCAGCAGCCGCACATCCTGATCCAGACGAGCCTTCGCTTCTTCACTGACGGTATCGGTGTGTTGTTCATTATTCAAATGTTGAACAAAAAGGGCAAGGCTGTGCAGCCCCTGTTCGTCCTGTCCCTTTTTGCGATGATGAATCGCTTGCGTGAGATGATTGGTCAGTTGGCTGGCAAGCGGCTGCTTCAGGTTGCCAGTTGCTATATAAGCTTCCAACTCTCTTTCGATGATGTAGGCAGTCATGAGCTGAACGATCATCTGAGATACTTCTTCACGCCATTTCCGGTATACGGAAGCATCCTTCGTATATACTCTCTCCGTGGTTACGACGGCATCGGCGTTCAATAGCACTTTAGCTTCTGTAAGAAGATTATCGGATATTCCAGCTTCATCTGCGCGTTCGATCGAGGCTTCCAACACGTTCAACAGGTTATAATCCTCCAAACCGTCCCGGAAGTTATGCATCCGCTGTGAAGCGAGTGGACCGTCCGCACCCGGATAGAACAGCGATCCGTCTCCGTTGGCAGTGGGATACGTCCGCGGGTCCCAGTTGCTCAATATTCCGTCATCCATCGGGCCACGATTGACCCATCTTGCAATGTTATAGTACAAAAATCCATCTACATTCATCTTGTGCGACATCGGCCCCAAGAGAACGCGGGTGTCACTCGGCGCATACCCGTTAAACCAATTCGGAAGCGGATCCCTCACGGCCTGATGGGTATACCAATACACCTTGGCGCCTCGATTCTGCGCTTTGATTCTCGCATCGTGATTGATAAGCTCTACACCGGGCACCCAGATGTCAACCAGCTCGGCCAGACCGGTATCTACACCTAGAGATCTGTCCAAATAAGTTGTCATAATAGGCAGATCCGGAAAGCGTTCTTTAATCTGTCTAAAGATCTCTTTAGCCAAGCCCAGCTGACTGCTTTCGTCAAAACCATAGATGTATGCTTTATCCGCCAATCCTGCTTGTTCGTATTCCACCATAGCGGTTTCGATTGTCAGTAAAATTTTGTCGATCTGCGGTTGCCATGTACCCGGCTTGTTCATATCAAAATTCATCGAGTATGGGGGAAGGTAGATGATATTAAATTGACGCAATCCCCATTCGTGCTTAATCTTCAACAATTCCTCTACGGTTGGCGGTTTTGTATTATTAATGAGATCCGGTTCAATCTTAAAGGTTTCGAGCAAATCAATATATTTATCTTCCAGTTTTGCAAATTCCTCCGCGTCGGTGATATTGTAAATTTCCTCCAGAATATACCAACGTTCCGAAAACTTTGCTTGAGCGAATGGATTCACTGACTTTGTCGAGATGGATGTCGCCAGATCGGGACGATCTGGAATGGCGAACGGCCAGACCACCGCATCGATTTCCAGAACTTCGGCGACTTTCCCGTCAGCGGAGAATTGAACAGTGACACGATATGTCCCTGGGTTAACTTTGTTGCTTGTGTACAGCTCGATCCAGAACGGCTGCATATCCCAAGCGGCAACATCCACGCGGGAAATATCCGTCCGAACCGGGTCAGGGATCCAGCCCTCATAATCTTTCGGTCGGTCCCCCAAGGCCGGCAGCGTAACAGGAGTCTTTTTTACATAGACTGAGCCGAGCGGGTTGACGGACGCACGGAACAGCGATTCCGGGACTTCATCGCCTTCTGGGCCTTTGATGCTTGTGATCTCTGCGCTCAAATTACGCAAGGTCTCTCCATAAGTCATTACTACGGCTTGAAGACTCTCATATTCTCCTTGAGCCAGCGTTAGTTCGGCCGGACCAGTCGAACACGAGCGGCACGGCAAATCGCGCGGATACACCAGGCTCATCGTATCCGCGGTGGTTAAACCGAATGCCGAAGACGGACGAGCCTTTCGCGCCTCGACGAAGTTGTTCAGTCTTTTAATCTCCAAGGAAATTCGTTCGGCTTCGACTTTCAGGGCTCGTAAGGCAGAAGGGTTTTCCTTCGATTGCACTCCCTGTTCCTCCAACCCTTGGAGTTGGCCACTCAACTTTACCGATTGAGCCCTGAGTGCCTGATTCTCAACAGCGTCGCTTATAGGAATCTTGCTGCTTACGGTTTGAAGCTCATTCCGGGCAGTGTAGATGATGTGCATTGCTTGCTGGTATCTGGCTTCACGATCTTCCTCATTTAACAACATCAACTGCATGAAGGACACGAAATAGCTGCTAGACGCCGCATCCTTACCTACACATTCAAAAGTGATGTGGTGAGTTCCTTCTGTTAAAAACATTGTTGTTAAGGCTTCAAACTCGCCGGGTCCGTTGGTAGGAGCATGAAAATTGTATTGACCGACTGATTCGCCGTCAATTTTGATTTCGTAAATACCGTAGGTGACTGCCCTGTACGCTTGCAAATCAATCTCGTACTCATCCGCTTGAGCTACCTCAAACGCAACCGTCACATGATGTCCCGGTCCTACCGAATTTCTGAACAGCAATGCTCCCAAAGAAAGTCCGAGTTCTGATGGGGGCATATAACGCGTACCCAGCGTTGCCTCCGTGACCTTGAGGTCTTTAAAATTGTATATTGTACCAGTTGGTTGTGCAGTCAGTGAATCTTCTGCCAAAACTGTCATGGATACACTTCCCCACAAGGAACAGAAAATCAACACATAACTTATCCATTTTCTCACTTGATAATCCTCCTTTTTGTTGGATTGCCCGATATTATTTCCAAAAAAAGCGCTTACAACAATCTTACAAGAAGGTTGCCAAAGATTTGACACTACTCGTACCTGGGCCTGTTCCGAAGAGACGTCGATTCCTCCCGAGCCGTGGGTTTTGTCCATGAAGTCAGACCGGAACCGAAGCTGTAACTAGGGATAAGCATATCTTCTGCATGGGCATGAATCATAGAGTATTCCTCCTTAGTTAATGGATTCGATAATTATGATTCATAAGGAAGAGATTTCAATTCGCTCCTTTCTTTATAAAATCAAGCGCTTTCATTGAAGGTGCAATAGAATTATACTTCGCGATAAGTTTGCATATCAGTCAAATCGTAAAAAAATGCAGACAGTTCAGCACTTATCGAGCGTGGAAAGTGTTTGAAAGATTTGCTTCAGTCAACTGCATGATACTATTTTCTTGGGTAATAGGTGAAAATTTCAAGATAGAGAACGGTAAGAAATTACCGATCGATGGTCTGGGTCTCGCCATTTGAGTAAAGATATATGCTGAAACTTTCATACAGGTAAGGGATCGTTGTTCACGCAGCCATACGTTCAAATGCTCCGGTTTTTCAGGTACTATCTTTAATGTAATTGCTTTAACTTTTGTTTTCCATGCCGCTACTTATTCGTGCATGGAAGGGGCCGCTTAACAGCGATTAAAACACAGGTTTAACCAAATGGAGCGCAAAAAGACATACGGGATCCGTATGCCTTTTTTTGTGCTCAGGGAATTGCATATCCCTAATAGAGCGGGAGGGGGGTGTCTAGCCCCCAACCTTTCGTCCACCCGTTAGACACCTTAGAGAAGATGTGATTACTGGGCGGATGCTAGATAATTCTTTTTCAACAAGTCTATGTCTGCCTGATTGATTTGGTTATCGCGGTTTAGATCCACCAGCGGATTGAAATCAATGAAGTTGCTTGAATTCCCATAAGCTGCGGCTATCAATCTCAAATCTCTTATATTGATCACTGCATCGCCGTTCAAATCCCCGATTTTAAGCTCTCCTTGATCCCCAAGATTCAGATCCGTGCTGTTGATGACCACATTTTTGGTTATTTTCTTCAAATATTTGACCGTGTGGTATTCCAAGTTAAATTCCCCGTCCGGAACCCCGTAGATAATAAAATCACCGTTAGCATCAGTTAATACCGTTTTCACCGTTTCATTGCCATCCATGAGCTTTACAACGATATCATTGTATGTGCTTGAAGCCTCAAGCTTTACATTCCCGCGGATGGTTGTAGCATACTTCTCCGTTCGGAACATGACTGCCTCTGAAAGCGGAGACTCGTATTGATTTCGCTTTGCTTTCAGTTTATAAAAATAAGTCGTATCCAGCTCAAGACCCGTGTCTTCATAATAGGTCCCAGCCGCTTCAATTACGGATTCAAATCCGCTGTCAGGATGCAAAGACCGGAACAATTCATAAGAAGCGGCGAATACAACCGGCTCCCAGGAAAGACCCAATGCGTATCCCTTGTTTACCGTTACTTGCAGTTCCGTGGGTGCTTCAAGAATAAGATCCGGTGTCCTTGCAGTCAAGATATCGCTGGATAGCTTCTCCTGATCAGGACCTGTCGCATCCACTCGATATTCATAATGGGTTCCGAATTCTACACCCGTATCCTGAAAATATACGTTTCCATTCGTATTGTGCTTCCTTCCTGTAATCATCGAAAAATTAAGTTCGCTTTCAGCCTTTCTATACACCTGATAGGCTGCTGCTCCATGGATGATCGGCCACGTTAGCGTGACATGGGTACCGGTAAGCTCATGAATCGACGGTTGAGGCGTTTCAAGAGGAGGAATTTCATCCGGTATTACATAATCGATCACCAGACCCGGTGCGTTTCCGCTTTCTTTGGTGGCAAAGTATGCATAGCCTTGTGTCCTCTGTGCATCCAATCCACCTAACAGCATAAACGACAATTCCTTTTCGTAATTCCCGAACTTTTTATTCACATAATCTGTAATATCCACCTCGTACCATGTATGGACAGGTATATTCGCAAGTGCATTCAAGGAGCCTATAAGTTCTTTGCCTTCTTCGTTTGGAGGATTGTAGGCTGTGATCTCTAGTTCATCCCATGTATTATCATGGATTGCATAAAGACCAACCATGGACCCGCCGCTCTGCACATCTCTCAAATAAAGCCTAAGTACGGCCTTCCTGGTGCTCGTAACCCCAACTAGCTCACCCATATCAAATTTCATATAGCTGACTCGCTTCCAGAATCCTGAATTATGCCTCACGATCATTTCCTGCCGGTTACCAAAGTTAATCGCCGCATTTTCATTCGCCTGATTAATATAGGAATCATCCGTTGCTGCAAAGGTTTGTGTAACCTCGTCACCCGGTCCAATCGTTCTAAGTGTCGTAACGAACCATGGGTCAGACCAGTCTGACACAGCATGGTCTCGAACCGCCCGAATCTTATAAAAATATAGGGTATCATCGTTAACCGTATTGTCCATATATTGATTTTCATTCACGTTGCCTAATTCAATATATCCGGTATTTTCCAATTCGGATCTGTATACAGCGTATGTTACCGCATACGGAACCTCTTCCCATGAAAAGCTGACGCTTCGATCCGATACCTCAATCGCCTTCATACCGCCCGGCTTCTGAAGGACGACCGGCTCTCCTTGCGGTGAATAGCTGACTTCCATATTTGGTTTATGAACCGATTCGCTTGAAGCGAAGTAGGCGAATCCCTGCCCTGCCGTGGATGGCGCTTCTGTATATGAGAAGTTTTTAAGCATGATCGTAACCGTTGTAAACCCGGCTTGGAGCCTGCTGTTGATATAATCCTTTACATCAAACTCCAACCAGGCGTTCACTGGATTCGATCCTGCCGTATTGAATGCGTAGCTGCCAATCGGAAACTTATTTATTTCGACCGGTCGTTTGTACGAACCATCTCCATTTTTTTCATGAACGGTAGCCTCTGTCCAATTATTGTCATACAGCCCATAGACGCCGACGTCTCCGACATCCTCCGTTCGCACCAGATATACCTTGAACTTGGCGCTTTCTACAGAACCTCCTGCTAGGTTGGACATGTCAAATTTGATATAGGAGATCCGCTCATAGCCTCCTCCATTGTATCTGGCGATCAATGATTGACTCGCGGCGTTATTGCTGTCCCTATAAGCGAAGGTATCTTCTGTAGCTATAAAGGCTTCTGTCTGCAGATCCGCTGCTCTCGCCAGGGATGGAATGGAAATGGTTAAGCTTCCAAGAATCATAACGAATACTAGCATATAACTGATAAATGCTGTATATCGGTTCGAAAGTCTAAACACGATTGTAACCTCCCTTTAATGAGTAATAACTACTACAGGAGCAGCATTCTCAGATTCTCCATCATCGGACTTACCAAGATCAATTCGTACGTCTTCACCCCCAAACTCCTCGAAGTTCTCTACAGAGATGATAAATTCACCTGAAGCTGTTTTCAAAATGATACGTGCATCGCGCTTCACGAGCTCTGCAACCAGCCTTTGAGGGATTTGGATCTCCAATTCCTTATTGCCTGCATTCTCCAGATGTAACAGGACTTCGTGCAACGATTCTGGAAACCCATCCAATAAATGATCCGGCAAAGTGATGCTTGCTCGATCCTGTAATTTCTCTCCAATGTGCTCGAATCTCTCCATGATCAACGTCCCATTTCGAAAGATTACATCGTAAGCGGTCGATAATCCGGGTGGTCTATCCGTTGGTGCAAACAGATGATTCCCAGCGTCCACAAAACGAAGGCCTCCAGGAAAAACGCGTTCATCCAATGAAATGCCAAAGTCCTTGCCTCGTTGCTTTACTTCAAATTCAATTTTGTATAGCTGCTTATTTCGGTAACTTCCTGTTGATGTATACCCCTTAGATACGCCGGAGAATCGGATGCTTCCCTGTACCTCGTCGAGCTCGTTATCCATCGCTATGATATCAAGACCAGGCACAAGCTGACTTACGCGTTTCCTGCCGTCTACGGTTACAACCGTAACATGATTCATGTCATACTTGACGGCCAAGTCCATGCCCATCAGTTGGGAAACCTCATCCACTTCAACAACCGCCGTAAACAAATCTCCGACTTTAAGAGAAGAGGTAGTGCGTAAAGGAACTGAAGCATCAAAATCGCTGTATAATCGAATTGCTGCTTGGTATGCATAACCTTTTCTATTCTCAAACATCGCCTGATACAGACCGATCAAATAGTCATAACCAATCCTTGGCGCATTATAAGCGCGGATCACCGGGAACTCCTGCTGAGCGATCTGCTTGTCTGCTGCGGACGCTGGACGATCATACTCGACATCATAATAGCGCCACTCGCCGCTTGTCGTATCTGTCACCAATTTTCTATAATCATATGAAAAGTAGCCATGCGTTCCTTTATAGATAATATCTGTCATACCAACTTCGATTCTTCGTTCCACCTCTTCAACCTCGTCGGGTCGGGATTGTACCGGCCATAGCTCAGGGTTTTGGTTGCTTAACGCTTTTAACACGAAAGAGGTAGGGAGCATAGGTAACAAGCCTTCCAGCACATAGTTATGATTGCTTCTGCCGCCATTGCCCGAATCATACTCATAAGCCATACCGACCTCGCCTTCGTTCGGAAGATTCTCCCTGGCTGCCGGATCTACGACTCTGCCTACAAGCCTCTGCTCCAATGCATTGGCATCACCCCAAGCTGCTCCGGCAGAATAAGGAATGGGTTCTCCGGCATCCATATAAACTTCGCCCACCTTGTGCTGAAAAAAGAACTTCGCGGTTTCCCTGAACATCGGCCACGATTCATAAGGAGTAACGATTCTTTCTTCCAAAGGAATACTCCCGCGATCCTTGATTTGCTGCCAATCATGGATCGGATGACTTGCGCCGTAAACATAGCCAGGCTCATCATGAAACCGCTCATCGAATGTCGTAGTATCGATTCCAAGATAGAAATCCTTGACCTGTTGGTAGCCCCACTGATCGTAGATGTTCAATAAACCGCTTACATATAGCTCCTCCAAGAATGCCTGATAAGCGGGTTCATCCGGAATCGTAGTGGCGAGTACATGATTTACGGCCTCCATCGAACCATGGTATAACAGCGCAAGCTGATAGACCGCATTGTAGCTCTCCCAATGATTCGGGTTCGAATAGATGCCTCCTGCTTGCCCTGTCGCATGTGACTTGGGATTGTTAACCGGATTGATAATAAAGTTGGAAGAGATTAATTGAGCCTTCATCATCAAATCAATTCTTTGCTTCGCTTCCTCACTGATACGTTCCCATACCTCAGGCATGTTCTTGGCAAGGACGACAGCTTGATAAGCAGCAGCATAATGCCAATTCGCTGTAATGCCTCCGGCACTGGGAGGCTCGTTCCTCGCCCCGGGCTCGACAAGATATTCAATCCTTTTTCTTACCTCTTCCGACACGTTATACCCGTTGATTGTTTGATTAGGGTAATAGTATGCATAAAGTAATATGTACAAAAAGGCAGCATTTGCATCATAAACCTCTACATATCCCCCGTCATATAGGTAATTCGGTTCTGTAGCCGGCGTCATAAACTTATATTTCAAATAAGGCTCCTGAAGGGCAGACAGCAATAAATGCTGATCAAAGACGGGAGTCTCAAGGGAGCCTCCCTTACTGGCCTTTACGGGATGAACCTGCGGTGTAAAGATGATTACGGTTGATAAGAGTACAGCAATTAAGAAGCTTTTCACCAAAGTAAAGAAAATGCTTTGTTTCTTCATTTCATCTTCTGCTCCTCTCCAATTCAAGTTTCCTGAAACTGCTGCTTCAGTGTATCCATCATAGCTCGCTGCCGCTGCCTCACCCTATCAAGGGCTTCAATCGCCTTTGCATTTGCTTCTTTCGGATTCCTGGCCAGGTCCAGAACCGTCGGGACGATTCGCGGAACCTCATCATCCATGTCCATATCGAAGAGCCAATCGCCAAGGCCGATATCCCTCCACATAAAGCCTTTACAGGTCTGTTCCGCCCAACGGCAGACGATGGCCGGAATACCGTTCCCAATACACATGATGGGGGAATGCATCTCGTTCCCGAACAATCCGGCGGAGCGTACATAGACGCTAAGTGCTTCATCGGTCAACCAGAAGTTCGGACGCCACACCACATGCGAACGTACATCCTCAGGCAGCTTGTCGAACAACATCTCTTTCCCTACCGCGACCTGCGTCATGTCCTCGGGGCAAATCAGAACCTTGAGACCTGTCTCCCGAACGACGGCACTGATGGCTTCCCGCAGCTGCGCATGGTCATGCTCCTTCATCTCCTCATTACGTGCGTGCTTCGCTGCATCATACGGAGAGTTGCGAATCTTCCAATAGGGTGTGTATCTCAACTTCGGGATACAACAAAGAAAAGAGCCCTTCTCCAGACCGTGTTCCTTCAAAAAGGCATCCGCTCTCTCGTCATCCCGTACATCGCACGAGAATGCAGCGTCGGGTCCAAACTCCATAACCGGACAAGTAACACCGACCGACTTTGCCTTCTCCAATGAAACCGAATCTCGAAAATAAATGAACTTTGCCGAGTTCAGAACTTCCTTTTCCTTCTCATCGCCACTATAGGAAATACCGAATACACCATAGGGCTTTCCGGTAAGCTTTATAAAAGCTGCAACATCTTCACTTGCCACCAGCCAAGGGCCTGAACCATGCAGCAGAAAATCGCATGCTTGAACCGCGTTCTCTAGATCCGGATCAGAAATTGTTCCATCCGGGCCTATGCTTCCTTTGACGATACGAAGCTGAGGAAATCGCTTATGTTCCATAGCAGCCACCTGGTCGGTCAAATCGTCCGATGCCCATAAGATGACCTGCGCCTCAGGAAACTGCTCTTCAATTAATGCCAACACACCGGGAGTGTGCGCAATATCCCCGATATTCACCACTTGCCACGAAGAACGCAGCAGGATAATCGGCGATTTTCTCACTGGAATGCCCATTCTTTCATTACCTCCGTTTGCAATTCGATTGAGCCTTAGCAAGCGCCTACTTAGAATTATAGGAGGGTGTCCGCTTTTATGTACATGAGTAAAACCCGTTTCCAATGTTCATTTGATTACATTCGAGTTGTCATTTGGTGTTTTCCTGCCCAATTCCACCAATCGGGGTTCTAAGGAGAGGAGAGTGATGAGCATGTTATGCAAGTGCTCTGTTTTACACCCATGGTGGGTACAAAAAAAGAAAGCAGAGTCCATATCGGCTCTGCTTTCATCTATTTGGCCACGTTCTACAGGAGATCGCGGGTTTTTATAATAATCTTGCGAATGCTGTCCTCTGACAAATGGAAGCGCTGGATCAGATCCAGCACGGTTGAACCCGTGTTATAAATATGGAAAATTTCACGGTTGCGTTTCTCTATCAGCTTTCGCGTCCCGTTATTCTCGCCCCAGCCTGCGCGAGTTTTTCCTTCTTGGGTACATATATCAGTCAGTGTCTGCGTATGCGTATGCCGCGGCGCTGCCGAGGTTCTGAAGCACAATTTCCCGACCAGCTTTTTGTTCAATGGGGATTTGAGGGACTGCAATATGGTTGCGAAGTGCGACGTCGAATTAAAAATAGTGATAAAGATAGGAATTCGGTCAATTATTCCAGAGCTATTTGTATGGCTTTAAGATAGCCTAAGGAAACTATAGCAGAGCTAAAACATATTTTCGAGATTGCTCATAATCCTAGCGTATACGATAAAGCGAGCGAGGTAGATGACTGCCAAACAAATTTTGAACATGATTGATTGATCACATTTGTACCAGCTATTGCAATAATGAGGAACGATTGCAATAACGAAGGGCTACCACGTGGTAGCCCTTTGCTCCGCTAAATATGAAATAACGCTTCAAGTACAACCGCTACGCCGTCATCGTCATTTGTCTCCGTTATTCGAGCGGCTTTAATCTTCAATTCATTAATAGCGTTCCCCATTGCCACC
>FWWL01006508.1_pt1 | contig 16892 bp, 10 predicted proteins | sample 2228331 | NCBI WGS metagenome assembly FWWL01 (sample SAMEA103939775, study PRJEB20133) | metagenome
GGGCATAAAATTAAGTATTTTTTTTCAAATTGAAAGATGAAAAATAAAAAAGGCTGTTAAATTATTAACAGCCCTTTGTTTATTTTTTTTTATAAGTTTTTATTTTTTTGAGACATAGTATTCTTTGTATGTATTACCATTTTCTTGGCTTTCTACCCATAACTCATTGCTTTTCAAACGCAATATTTTGTACGATGTTGATGTGGTTGTAGTTTGCCCTAAAACTGTAAAAGTTATTTTTGTGATTAAATGTTCTTTACTATCATCAAATTCCCACGTTCCCTCAATAGTTGTGATCTGCGAACCTGACACCCATGTAAATATTGCTTTACCATCTTTTGTAAATTCTATATAATCATCCTTATCATCAGCAGTCAATGTTTGTTCCTGACCATTGACAAAATATTTGTCTAATTGCCAAACATTAACCACTCTTGATTTTTTACTTGCCAGGCTGAATGCTGGTCCATCTTCATATTTTCCACATGAAGCAAATGCAAAAATTGCAATAATTGAAATAGCTAAAACTTTTTTCATATAAATTAAATTTTATTGATTAACGCTTCAAAAGTAATTCTTTTTTTATATTTGCATAAATTTTTTGCTATGAAAAAAATCATATTATTTAGCAGTCTTTTGGCATTAAGTTTAACAATTAAAGCTCAAACAGGTGCTACCTGTTCGGAAGCAGATGTTATTTCATCTGTACCGTACTATGCAGCAGGTTTAACAACCGTTGGAACTACTTATAATAGCTTGCCATGTAGCGGTTCAGGATTAAGCAATTACATGTCGGGAAAAGATTATGTGTTTGTTTTTACTCCTCAACAAACAGCCAACTATTTAATAAAAATAACTAATACTTCGCCTTCTGTTGGCTTGTTTGTTACCGACTTATGCCCCGATGACCCTTCCGTACAGTGTATAGCTAACAACAATGCCATAATGGGCAATCCACAATTAACCGTTAACCTACAGGCAGGTAATACTTACTATATTATTATATCAAGTATTAATTTTACTACTCCTCAAACCAACTTTAACATAGAAATACAGGCTTGTACTTCTACTCCAACAGCCGCATTTACATACATACAAAATGGATTAACAGTGGAATTCACAAATATCTCTCAAGATGCTGTATCGTATCTTTGGTATTTTGGCGATGAGTTACTTCCCCCGCCTTTTTCATCTGGCGATACTACAACAAACCCAACTCATCAATATCCACAATATGGAGACTATGAAGTAACCCTCATTGCATACAATGCCTGCGGTCAAACCGATACCTTGCGTGATACCATTAGTGTAATATGCCCTGGCAATTTACCACAAGCAACTTTTTCATATACAATCAATGGTTTAACAGTTAGTTTTACCAACGAATCTATAGATGCAACTTCTTATGGCTGGTTTTTTGGCGATGAATTGTTTCCTGTTTTCCCATCTGACACTACACCCAATCCAACACATACATATAATCAGTACGGAACATATAATGTAACACTGGTGGCTCAAAACGAATGTGGCACCGACACTTTTACAATAAGCATCACATTAGATTGTCCGGGAAATCTTCCTGTTGCATCTTTTACTTATGATATTCAACCCAATGGTACGGTTGTATTTACAAGTACTTCGTCCGATGCAACACAGTGGGAATGGTTCTTTGGCGACACCGATATTTTCCCTTTCTTACCCGGAGATACGATAGAAAATCCTACACATACCTACCTGATGAGTGGTACTTATACAGTTAATCTAATAGTTTATAATGAATGTGGCAGCGATACTGTTTCTCAAACCATTACCATAACCATAACTTCTGTTCCAAATAATAAACTAGAAAGTTTAAAGCTTTTCCCCAATCCGGTTGACAATGATATTATAAACGTACAAGGAATTGCTTCTGATTTTACTTACACTATATTCGATAGCAAAGGAAACAAACTAATAGAAAGTATAAGCAAAGACAAAAAAATCAATGTAACCAATCTTTGTAAAGGATATTATCTGATAGAAATCAGAACCAATGATATGGTAAAATTACTTCCTTTTTCCAGGCTATGATAAAACATTATAAGTGTCTCAATCCTCAATGTTCATAAAAAAAATAAGGCTGTCCAAAAAGACAGCCTTAATTTTTTTCACCCGTTGTCCCGCAGGGATTCGAACCCCGACGTGCAGATCCAGAGTCTGCTGTGCTACCATTACACAACGGGACATTGTTGGAACGTTGTCCGACCAGGATTCGAACCTGGACAGGCAGAACCAAAATCTGCAGTGCTACCGTTACACCATCGGACAATGAAATCACAGAACGTAAAATCGGTTGCAAATATAGATGTTTTTTTTTATGCAACCAAAATTTTTTTGAAAAAAAAAGAGGTATCGCTACCTCTTTCTATATTCAAACTGTAAAATAATTAACCACATTTTGAATATCCACAATGCTGACAGGTAAGACAACCTTCTTTATAAACCAGTTCTTCGTGACCACAATTAGGGCATTGAGCACCTTTTTTAGGTTTTGCGCCATCGGGTATATATTTCTTTAGTGCTCTTTCTACACCTGATTTCCATGTATTAATCGTGTCACTATCTAATTGTAATGAGCCTACCAAATTAATAACATCTGTAATTGGCATACCGTATCGCAATACGCCGGAAATTAGCTTGGCATAATTCCAGTATTCTTTGTCGAATTTTCTGGAAAGACCTTCCATGGTTGTTTTATATCCATGCTTATCTATATACTGGAAGTCGTAACGGGTTTCGCCATTTTCATCTTTTTCTTTGATGATATATCCCCTTTTAATGGTTTTGGGTAAAACAAGAGCATCATCTTCTTCTCTACCAGTAAAAATTTCGTAAGGTTTACCATCCAGAAGACCTATGAATGCAATCCACTTTTCGTTATTATTTTGAAATCTTACTACATCGGCTTCTAATACCTTAGGACGCTTTTTAACTTCAAATGACAAGGTTTCGGGAGCTGTATTTTTCTTTTTATCATTTGATATCAACACACCCGAACGGCTTCCTTCTCTGTAAACAGTTATCCCTTTACAACCGCTTTCCCAACCAGTTTCGTAAACTTTTGCAACTATTTCTTCGCTAACATCTTCGGGTAAATTAACTGTTACGCTGATTGAATGATCAACCCATTTCTGAATTTGTCCTTGCATTTTTACTTTAGCTACCCAGTCAACATCATTGGCAGTAGCTTTATAATAAGGTGATTTTTTCACAAGTTCTTCCAGTTGTTCATCGGTGTATTGATAAACCTCGTTGAGGTTGTAATTGTTTACTTGCAGCCAGGTAATAAACTTATGATGGAATACGATATATTCTTCCCAAGCATCGCCAACTTCATCAATAAAAGTAACTTTTACATTTTTATCGTTTGGATTTACTTTTCTTCTACGTTTATATACGGGTCTAAATACTGGCTCAATTCCAGATGTTGTTTGGGTTAATATACTGGTTGAACCAGTTGGTGCAATAGTTAATAAAGAAATATTTCGACGTCCGTATCGTGTCATTTCTTTGTATAATTCAGGGTCTGCTTCTTTGATACGATTAATGAATGGATTATTTTTTTCTCTGTTAGTATCATAAATTGGGAATGGTCCTCTTTCTTTTGCTGTATAAACCGAAGAACGATAAACTTCTAAAGCCAATGTTTTATGAACTTTGGTTGAAAACTCTATGGCTTCATCGCTACCATAGCGTAAACCAAGTGCAGCCAGCATATCACCTTCGGCAGTAATTCCTATACCAGTACGTCTTCCTTGCAATGCTTTTACTCTGATTTTTTCCCATAGTTGACGTTCGGTGCGTTTTACTTCATCAGATTCGGGGTCGGAATCTATCTTAGCCAGAATTGCATCAATCTTTTCCAATTCAAGGTCAATAATGTCGTCCATCATTCGTTGGGCATAATGAGCATGTTTTTTGAATAAATCAAAATCGAAGAATGCATTAGGAGTAAAGGGATTAACTACATATCCATATAGATTGATTGCCAGCAAACGACAGCTATCATATGGACACAGAGGAATTTCGCCACAGGGGTTTGTTGCAACTGTTCTGAATCCGAGGTCGCTATAACAATCTGCTACCGATTCGCGAATAATAGTATCCCAGAATAAAATACCGGGCTCGGCCGATTTCCATGCATTATGAATGATTTTCTTCCACAATTTGGCTGCGTCAATATCTTTAACATATTTTGGATTTGGGCTATCTATAGGATATTGCTGGCGATAGGGCAATCCATTGATAGCGGCTCTCATAAATTCGTCGTCAATTTTAACCGAAACATTTGCTCCGGTAACTTTTCCTTGCTCCAGTTTAGCATCTATAAAACTTTCAGCGTCGGGATGTTTAATAGAAACAGTAAGCATAAGAGCTCCGCGTCTTCCGTCCTGAGCAACTTCGCGAGTACTGTTGCTATAACGCTCCATAAACGGAACCAAACCGGTTGATGTTAAAGCACTATTAAGAACAGGGCTTCCTGCTGGCCGAATATGACTTAAATCATGACCTACACCACCTCTACGTTTCATTAATTGTACTTGTTCCTCATCAATTTTCATGATACCGCCATACGAATCGCTGTTTCCTTCCATTCCAATAACAAAGCAATTAGATAATGATGCTATCTGGAAATTATTACCAATTCCCGACATTGGACTACCCTGTGGAACTATGTAATTAAAATCTTTTAATAATTCATAAATCTCTTCTTCGCTCAAAGGGTTTGGATATTTCTTTTCGATGCGGGCTATTTCACGAGCAATACGCCAGTGCATATCTTCAGGACTTTTTTCATAAATCCGGCCTTGCGAATCTTTTAAGGCGTATTTAGTAACCCATACTTTTGCAGCCAACTCATCACCATTAAAGTATTCCAATGCGCCTTGAAATGCTTCGTCAAAAGAATAAATCCTTTGTTGCTCATTTTGAGCTACTTCCACTTTTTCCATAGTCATTTTATCAACCAGTGTTTCCATTTTTCAAAAGCTAATTATTAAGATTTCAGCGATATAAGTTTTTAATTTTCGTTGAGCAAATTATATCATTTATTTATTTTATGCTAATTTAGTTTTTAACAAGATTATTAACAATCATCTTGTTTTTGCACAATAATCTGTTTTTGAATATTTTACAATTTATGCCATAAAAATCAACAAAATCATAACGCCTTGTATATCATTTTTTTAACAATTTACTAACATAAAATTGTTAAAAAACTCATACCGATTGATTATTTGTGGCATAAGTTTTTTCAAAATAAGTCCATAAGGTATCTTTAGGCACAGGAGCGACAACACTTATCCACTGCTTGGTAACCGGGTGTTCAAATTCTAACTTTCTGGCATGAAGCGATATACTTTTATCCGGGTTGGGACGTGGGAAGCCATACTTCACATCACCTTTAATTGGGCATTCAATATGCGATAACTGACAGCGAATTTGATGATGACGACCCGTCAACAAAATTATTTGCCACAAATAGTATCTATCGGACTTTGCTAACACTTCATAATCAAGTATGGCTAATTTTGCATTAGATGTTTTTCTGTCTTTAATATAGGAACGATTTTTAGCCTCGTTACGAACGATATAATGTTCCAGGCGTCCTGCTTTATTTTCAGGGGCATTTGCTGTTATTGCCCAATAAACTTTTCTGAATTTTCTTTCTTGCTGCATTTGATTTAAACGTGCTAAAGCCTTACTTGTCTTTGCAAATAAAACAAGTCCACTAACTGGTCTGTCAATCCTATGAATAACTCCTAAAAAAACGTTTCCCGTTTTATGGTACGTTTCTTTAAGATAAGCTTTTAATTCATCTTCAAGCGATAAACTTTTATCTTTATCGGATTGAACCAACTCACCAGATACCTTATTATATATTATAAGATGATTATCTTCAAACAATATCCTATTTTTTTCAATCATCGGTTTTGTGCTTGGTATGAAAGAAATTTTTCCTCACTAATTACACCAATATAACTAAGCTTTTTATAAATATTTCCAAAAGAAAGTATTTTAAGAAAAATAAAAGCAATGATGGTTCTTGACAAGAAGATTATCCAGAAATTTCCACCCACTATTGCAAACAACAACGAATCTTCAACAATTGCATGTGCTAAAACAAGGAAAACTGTAATTAATGAAGCATCTTTATGCGTAACAATTCCCTTTTTTGCAAACTGAAGCATAATACCTGAGCCATAAATAATACCAAGAAAAAAACCAACCAGCCATGGAACTATGCCTCCAACCGATAATCCAAAAAAAGAACCTATTGACTGCATGGTTGGTTTAGTTCGTTGAACAAGCAATGATTGTCTTAACGTTTCATACAAAAACTGTAAAACAAAAATCAATAACCATATCTGTACAACCGTTGTTAAGATTCCCATCAACACATCGGACCATACAATTTCATTGGTTGATTGTAGATATGGGTTCAGAACAATACCTTCTATATGGTGTGGAAGCAGAAGGTTTGCAAGTATTCCTGCACTAATTCCTAAAAAAACTCTAAAAAAAGCTATTCGGTAACTAGTAAAACGGAGTTTCATTAAAATACCGGTTTCTATAAGCAAGCTATGAGAAAAACCAATGATAATGCCCAGTATGGTAATTTCTCTTGGTGTCAATGCCAAAGCTGGAATGGTAGCTATACCGGCATATACATTACCCAGAAATGCTGCCAACAAAGTAATTGAAGCTTTTCCTGGCAAACCCATGATATTCATTAAAGGATAAAAATAAGGACTAAGCCAGTCAAAAAATCCTACTTGTCGTAATAAAGTTGTAAGCAAAGAAAGTGGAACATAAATTTTAACTAACGACCACGAAACCTCATTCGAAGCCTTCCACGAAACAATAACACCATCCCTTAATATCTGCCGTGAAATCATGTTCAAAGGTAGAAGCTTTTTATCAATTTTCGAAATGTTTCTACTTCTCTATAAAAATCAATTATTTATTAACTTTGCCTAAAATTTGAATCATAATCGTTATGAAGTTATTATTATTTAGCAATTCAACCAATGCAGGGGAAGAGTATTTTACCTATCCTATCCCTCATATTCAAAACTTTTTGAAAGAAGAAAAATGCAGAAACATTGTATTTATTCCTTATGCAGCTGTTACATTCTCTTATGATGAATACGAAGATAAGATTAATCAGCGGTTGGAAACCATTGGTTTAAAAGCAAAAGGTATTCATCGTTTCGACAATAAAACCCAGGCCATTGAACAAGCAGATGTTATAATGGTTGGAGGCGGCAATACCTTTCATTTACTCAAAAATTGCTATGATGAAAATATTTTAGAACCCATAAGAAATGCTGTAATAAAAGGAACACCGTATATAGGATGGAGTGCAGGAAGCAATCTTGCCTGCCCTACTATATGTACAACAAACGATATGCCCATTGTTCAGCCAAAAAGCTTCGAAGCACTTAACCTAATTCCTTTCCAAATCAACCCTCATTATCTTGATGCCAACCCAGAAGGTCATGCTGGTGAAACCCGCGAGCAACGTATTATGGAATTCCTTGCAGCAAACCCATCGAAATCAGTACTCGGTTTAAGAGAAGGCTGCTGGTTGGAAAGCAAAGACAACAAACTCTTTTTACATGGTAAAAAAACGGCCCGAGTTTTCAAATATAAGCAAGAACCATACGAGCTTTCCATGGGCGAAGAAATAAATTTATAGGATGTTAAAATAATATTTTGATTTTTCCCAAAAAAGCTGTACGTTTGCACCTTGATTTTTTCAGACTGAATAAATTGTAAATAATAAATTTAGAGACACATGCAAAATAAAGGATTTATTAAGTTTTTTGCGGTAGCGTTAGCATTAGCTGTAATTTTTCAGTTATCGTTTACATTTGTTGTAAAAAAGGTAGAAAAAGATGCCCGTGATTATGCTCAGGGCGACCCACAAAAAGAATATCGTTATCTCGACTCTATTGCCAATGAGCCAGTGTATAACTTTTTGTGGCTAAAAAAATACACCTTCCGTGAATGTCAGGAAAAAGAAATCAACCTTGGTCTTGACCTTAAAGGTGGGATGAACATTACCTTAGAAGTTTCACTGGTTGATGTATTACGTTCGCTTGCTCATTACACCGACGACTCCACATTCAACAAGGCTATTCTTAAAGCGAAGGAATTACAAAAAAATAGTGGCGAAGACTTTATCACACTTTTTGGAAAAGCATTTCAACAAATTGACCCTAATGGAAAATTAGCTGCCTACTTTATTTCAAAAGAATTAAAAATTGATTTTAATACACCTAACGATGAAGTATTAAAAATCATACGTAATGAAGCCGATGGAGCTATTAACAATTCATACAACATTTTACGAAATCGTATTGACCGTTTTGGTGTTACTCAACCCAATATTCAAAAGCTCTCCACCTCTGGCCGTATTTTAGTAGAATTGCCCGGCGTTAAAGAACCTGAACGTGTTCGTAAATTATTACAAGGAACCGCTAATTTGGAATTCTGGGAAACTTATGACAACCAGGAAATTTATCCTTTATTAGAAAAAGCTAATGAAGTACTTGCACAATTATTAAATACAACCAAAGACACTGTTAGCAAAGAAAATGCTGATACCACAGCAACAGCAAAAGCCGATACATCAACAAATTCATTGTTAGATAAAATCAAAGCACAAAAAACTCAGGACACTACCAAATCAGAAGACAAAACACCCGAACAATTCCAGAAAAACAACCCCTTATTTGCAGTGCTTTATCCTAGCATAGATAACGACAAACGCCTTGCCAAAGGAGCTGCTGTGGGCTTAGTACTTGCTAAAGATACTGCCACGGTAAACAAATATCTTTCTATAAAACAAGTAAAAGCATTATTCCCCAGTAGCCTTAAATTTTTATGGTCATATAAACCATTGAAAAACACTCAAATTTATCAACTCATAGCTATAAAAGTTGATCCACGTAAAAACCAGGCTCCTTTAGATGGTTCATACATAACTTCTGCACGCGTTGAATTTAGCAACCTTACCAACGAACCCGAAGTTTCCATGTCAATGAATGCCGAAGGCTCAAAAATATGGGCATCATTAACACGTCAAAATGTTGGCAAACAAATAGCTATTGTTCTCGATAATTATGTGTATTCTTTCCCTGTGGTACGTCAGGAAATAAAAGGTGGTAATTCATCTATTTCAGGTGGCTTTACTATTGAAGAAGCCAACGACCTTGCCAACGTTTTAAAATCCGGTAAATTGCCGGCTCCTGCTGTAATTATTGAAGAAGCCATTGTTGGTCCTACACTTGGTAAAGAAAGTATCAATGCAGGATTAATTTCATTCGTTATAGCATTTGTTTTAGTATTGCTTTACATGCTATTCTTCTACGGAAAGCCCGGTTTAATTGCAGACATCGCACTTTTAGCAAACGTATTCTTCCTAATCGGCGTATTGGCTTCTTTAGGTGCTGTACTCACTCTGCCAGGTATTGCAGGGATTGTATTAACATTAGGTATGGCTGTTGACGCAAACGTTATTATTTATGAACGAATCCGTGAAGAGTTAAAAGCTGGCAAAGGCATTAAGCTAGCCGTTGCAGATGGTTATAAAAACGCATACTCTGCAATTATTGACGGTAACGTTACAACCATCATCACAGGTATTGTTCTCTTTGCTTTTGGTAGCGGTCCTATTCAAGGATTTGCTACAACCTTAATCATTGGTATTTTAACTTCTTTATTCTCAGCTATATTTATTTCAAGGTTAATTTTTGAATACGGCTTTAATAAAAACTGGAACTTTGTATTCGACACAAAAATTACCCGCAACTTCCTCGATAATGTTAACTTAGACTTTATTAAGGCACGTAAAGCTGCTTATATTTTCTCCAGTACAATTATCATATTAGGACTTATAAGTTTATTTACCCGTGGTCTTAGCTGGAGTATTGACTTTACTGGTGGAAGAACCTATGTAGTTCGTTTCGACCAGAATTTAAAAGTTACTGATGTTCGTACATATCTGGCAAAAGAATTTGGTGAAGCTCCAGAAGTAAAAACATTTGGTGCCGATAATCAAATGCGTATTACCACTAAATACTTAATTGATGAAAATACTGCTGAAGCTGATAGTATTGTTGAAAGAAAACTCTACGAAGGTTTAAAACCATTGTTCACCAAAGAAATCACTTTTGAAGATTTTAGCAGTTCAACAAAGGTTAGTACTGTTGGCATAATGAGCTCAACTAAAGTCGGACCAACAATAGCCGATGATCTTAAGGTAGAAGCAATCATTGCCTTATTATTAGCCTTAATTGCAATTTTTATATACATTGCTATTCGTTTTCGTCAATGGCAATGGGGACTGGGAGGTGTTGTTGCACTCTTCCACGACTCCATGTTTGTAATTTCGTTTTTCAGCTTCTTCAACGGCATCTTACCGTTTAACTTAGATATTGATCAGGCTTTCATCGCTGCCATACTTACAGTGATTGGATATTCCATCAACGACACGGTAATTATCTTCGACCGTATTCGTGAATACAGAACCTTACATCCTCGCTGGGAATTACCCATCGCTATAAACTCTGCCGTTAATTCTACTTTGCGTCGTACAATTAACACTGCAGGAACTACTATTGTCGTTCTTCTTGCTATTTTCTTCTTTGGCGGCGAAGTATTAAGAGGATTCATCTTTGCACTGCTTGTAGGAATTATTGTTGGAACTTATTCATCAGTATTTGTTGCAACTCCTGTTGCATACGACATCATCAAGAAAAAGCAAAAAACATTGAAAGAATAATTTTAACCTAAGGGCTGTCCAAACGGGCAGCCTTTTTTTATTATTCACGTGTAACAGGATTATATTATTTTTACTGCTACTCAACAACCTTGTTTCGACAAGCTCGGTAACCCATCTCGACTTCGTTCAATAAAAGTTAACCGCTGAGAATACAGAGGATTCGCAGAGAAACTATTGTTGAATACAGGTGAGTAAGATTCGAATATCTTACTTTTTTCTCATCAATGATTTTAGCTTTACCCAATATACCTGCACTCTATCAGTAATATCTTCCGATAAATTCAACCTCAACACAAAGAAAACATAAACAATAAAAATCGATGCACTTCGGATTATCAAATCAATATAAAAAGGTTGAAAATCTGGAATAAGCAACGATAAAAGATATACACCCAGACCTAAAAATATTACAAGCAAAAACTTGAAATCAAAGGGCTGCATGTTAAATTTTCTCCACAAATATATCCAACGGATTAAATTAAATAAAAACATAGATAATGCACTTGCAAAAGCTGCACCTTCTATACGATACAAAGGAATAAATATCAGATTAGAAACAATAATTATAACCACAAATAGTATCATGAAAAAACTTTGCATTTTATACTTAGGCGAGGTTGCTATAATTAAGTTATTAACTCCTGTAGCCATATCAATAAAACTTCCCAGACAAATCCAGAACACAACCCATTGAATTGCATGATATTTTTCAGGCAACAACATAAGCAAGTTCTCCATATTTGCCCAAATGCCAATAAATAAAAGCAAAGAAAAAATCATTTGATTGATACAACTTTTATAATAAACTGTTTCAATAGTTTTTTTATCATTCGATTTCCATGCCTCAGCAACAACAATTGATGAAATCTTTGATAAAGCTCTTGATGGCATAGTGATTATTACACCAAAAAAGAATGCAATGGAATATAAACCTGTCTGCGTCAAATCAAGAAATTGCTGAATCATGATTTTGTCAATATTTGAAACAATTGTACTTGAAAAAACCGTTATAATGCCAAAAAAACTAACACTCAGCATTTCTTTTTTCAATTCAGGCCTTAAAAAGGACGGTTCTAGCTTATACGAAACACTCCTATCGAGATACAACATCATAAATAAAACAATAGTTGGCAAAGAAATGGCCAAAACGTACAGAAAAACAAATTCATCAAAAGAAAGGTTAAAAAAAATGTACAATCCTATAATAACAATAATAAGCAGTCGTTGAAATACTTCTTTCAAAAAAGTTCCTCTAATGCTTTTATATAAAACCCTCGAATAAGCATCTAAAGAGTTAAACAACAAAGTAAATACTATTAACGGGAAAATATAATAACCATATTTGGCTAACAAAACATCATTACTACGATAAACAACGAAAGGATACAAAACAGCAAAAACAGCAACTGCAAGTAATGCTCCTACCAATAAAACCCTAATCAACAATCCAAAAAATCCATGATGTTTTGTTTGTTCATCTCTAAAGAAGGGAAACATTCGTGTGGTAACATTATCAAAGCCCAGATTGGCCAGTTGAGCAAAAAGTAAAGAATAAGCAATCAAAATATTTAACAAACCAATCTGTTCGGGCGAAAAAAACCATGCCAGTAAAACCAGATTTGTCAGAACACCTAAGCCAGCCCCAATGTATGTATAAACCGTTCCCCATATAGTTTGCTTACGAATAACTCCCATATCAGAATAATTGAATTAGTTTTTCTGCTTGCTTCGAAGGCAAGAATTGGTTAAGCCCTTCTTTTCTTAATTGAATAACATCTTCTGTAAATGGCTGTTTCATGAGCTGATGGATGGCAAGCAAAAAATCGTCAGCATTTTCAGCAATGTTACAAAGATGTTCTATTCCTGTATTTTTTACGACAGCAGCATTAGCTACAACAAAACGACCTTTAAATAAGCTATTCAGTAACTTTAATTTCAACCCCTGTGGATAAAAAGAGTGTATCAACTGTATGTGAGCATGCTTAATTAATTCGGTCATTTCTACAGAAGAGGGATTGGCTATGAGCTTTACATTCAATTGATTTCGTATTAATTTACATATAGCAGCAGACGGATTTTTTCCTGCTACAATTACAGGAAATTGTATTCCTGAAACCACTTCCTTAAGTAGCCATTGAATACTCTGAATATTTTCGGGAACAGAAAGGTCGGCATGTATCAAAATATAATCGCCCCTACCTGTAATAGAGGTAACCGCATCATTTTCATGAAAAGGAAATACAACCGAAACATTAGTAAAAAACTGCTTAAAATAGGCGGCATCATTAGGCGAAATACAAGCAATATGATGAGCATTTTGTAATGCCTCTACTTCGAAATTTCTTAATTTTTTCGATTCTTTTAAATAATAATACTTCAGGAAAAGATTTTTTTCTGTCAAGCCTAGGCCCTGATAATACAAATATTCAATATTGTGAGTTCGCACAATTACCTTATGATTTTTCAGCAAGCCTGCCCACAAAGGATAGGTACTATGAACACCTTCCAAAATTACGGGACATGAGTGTTTTTGCAGGTTATCGCACAATTGTCTGCTGGTTCGGGTTCTAACTATAAAAGGCAAGGATGAAAAAAAATATCTTATTGAGCGTGGACGCTGATAATAATAAACTTCTTTACAAAGTAAAGCCAATTCGTCTGAACATTTTCTGCCATAAGTATACGTATGCAAAATAATATCGTATCCTAAATTTTTTAACACTTTTATTTTATAAAAAACATCAATTACACCACCATAATCAGGTGGATACGGTACATTGAACGATACTATTTGAACTAACTTATTCAATCGAAACAATTACACAAAAATAAATCATTCTTTATCAATAACCATATTTTCCTTTCCAGCATTTCGACAAAAACTGTTTCATTTCATTTTCCCGTGCATTAGAAGCTGGTTCGTAATATCTGGTACCACTTATTTTTTCAGGCAGATATTCCTGTTCAACAAAATGATTATCAAAACTATGAGCATATTTATACTCTTTTCCGTATCCTGCTTCCTTCATCAAACCTGTGGGAGCATTGCGAAGATGCAGAGGCACTGGCAAATCGCCTGTTTTTTCTACTTCTACCAGGGCTTTTTCAATAGCCATGTAGGCCGAATTACTTTTAGGCGAAGTGGTCAGAAAAATCGTTGCCTCTGCCAGTATGATACGTGCTTCAGGCATTCCAACCTGATGAACTGCATCAAAAGCAGCCTGTGCTACCATCAATGCATAAGGATTTGCAAGGCCAATATCTTCCGACGCCAATATCACCAGACGACGTGCAATAAATTTAATATCTTCACCGGCTTTTAACATACGGGCTAGATAATAAATCGCTGCATTCGGGTCACTTCCCCTTACCGACTTAATAAAGGCCGAAATTACATCATAGTGCATATCGCCTTGTTTGTCGTACCTTACAAACTTAGCCTGAAGTACCTTTTCTACTAGCGAATTGGTTATTTCAAGATTTTCCGCCTTCTCATAGGAAACTATTAAATCCAGTATATTGTAAAGTTTTCGGGCATCTCCACCACTAAAACGAATCAACGCATCGTATTCCGAAATTTTTATCTGAGCTTTTTGCAACATTTCGTCAGTTAATATTGCCCTATCTGCCAGCTGTTTAAGATGTTCTTCGGTCAAAGGTTTTAAGATATACACCTGACATCTGGACAACAGCGGACTAATAACTTCGAAAGAAGGATTTTCGGTTGTAGCACCAATTAAAATAAATATACCCTTCTCCACCGCATGTAACAGCGAATCTTGCTGAGCCTTTGTAAAACGGTGTATCTCATCTAGAAAAACAATCGGAGGTGTTTGATGAAACAGAGGATTTTTTTCGATATTCTCTATTACTTCTCGAATATCCTTTACAGAAGAGTGAATAGCACTTAAATGAAAAAACTTTCGTTTAACCATGCGAGCAATAAGCAGGGCTAAGGTAGTTTTACCCACACCCGGAGGTCCCCAGAAAATCATTGAATGAATATGCCCATTTTCAACCATTTTTCGTAATATAGCATCTTTACCAACTAAATGTTCCTGACCAATGAAATCATCAAAAGTCTTAGGTCTTAAACGTTCGGCTAAAGGTTCCATTTTTTATGGTAAAGGTATTAAAAACAAATCAATACCTAAAATTTAAACCAAACCATTGATAAATACATAATAATAGAATCAACTACTAAAATAACAAATGTTTGTTAATAACTTAATTTTAATATTTAGCGGGCAGCTATTAATTTTGTAAGGATGGAAAAAATATCATGAAGACAACATCAAATATTCTGGAGAAGCTAAATAAAAGTCAGGTTGAAGCTGTAGTTAATTATCAGGGACCGTCGCTCATTATAGCTGGTGCAGGCTCGGGCAAAACAAGAGTATTAACTCATCGCATTGCTTATATGCTTCAAGAAAATGTTCATCCTGCACGTATAATGGCACTAACCTTTACAAACAAGGCAGCCGATGAAATGAAAGAGCGAATAGGACAAATGGTGTCGTTTAAGGTAGCCAGACAGTTATGGATGGGAACTTTTCACAGCATCTTCAGAAAAATATTAAAAACAGAAGCCGAAAAACTTGGTTATCAGCAAAATTTTACCATATACGACACCGACGATAGTATTGCTGTCATTAAAAGTATCCTAAAAGAACTTTCGCTCAATAAAGACGATAATTATAAACCAAAAGATATACTATCAAGAATAAGTAAAGCCAAAAACAACTTAGTTACTGCACAGAAATACAAAATGAACCCTACCCTGCTCGAAAACGATAAGTATCGCAAAATGGATAAGCTCTGGCTAATCTACGAACTCTATCAACACAAACTTTTACATGCCAATTCGATGGATTTCGACGACCTGTTACTCAACACAAACATACTGTTTCGCGATTTCCCGGATGTGCTTGCCAAATATCAACAAATGTTCGACTATATCCTGGTTGACGAATATCAGGATACCAACTACGCTCAATACTTAATCATCAGAAAATTATCAGAAAAGCATCAAAACATTTGTGTAGTTGGCGACGATTCGCAAAGTATATATGCCTTCAGAGGAGCTCGCATCGAAAACATCTTAAATTTCAGAAAAGATTATCCCAATTACCGACTATTTAAGCTGGAACAAAATTATCGTTCTACTCAAACCATTGTAAATGCTGCCAACAGTTTAATTGAAAAAAACACCGAACGAATTCCCAAAGTTATTTTTACACAAAACGAAGTCGGCGAAAAAATTGATGTTTTTAAAGCCCTTACCGAAGCAGAAGAAGCCTACATCATTACCAGTGTGATAAAAAAAATACACCATGAAAAAAAAATACCATTTCACGAAATAGCAGTACTTTATCGCGTAAATGCCCAGTCCCGTTCACTGGAAGATTCTTTTCGCAGAATGAATATTCCGTACAAAATATATGGCGGAACCTCTTTTTATCAACGCAAAGAAATCAAAGACGTGCTTGCCTATGTTCGACTCTGTTTAAATACTCAGGATAACGAAGCCTTAAAACGCATCATCAATTTTCCGGCCAGAGGTATTGGAGACACTACTTTAACAAAAATTGAAAAATATGCAGTAGAAAATCTTCTGTCTTTGTGGGAAGCTCTAAACCAAACAGAACAAATAGCCGATTTAAATAATAGCTCCCGAAAAAAAATCAAAGATTTCGTTTACTTAATTAAGAACCTGCAGGAAAAAATCACCACACTTACTGCCTTCGACTTTATCAATCATCTGGTTATCGATTCAGGTATAAAAGAAGCACTCGAAAAGGAAAAAGAAAAAGACTCCATTGAACGTCTGTACAATGTTCAGGAATTAATCTCAAGTATCAAAGAATTTGAGGAAGAATTTGAAGAAAATTACGAAATGCAACCTACTATTGCCGATTTTCTGGAACATGTTTCATTGCTAACTACCCTCGACGAAAACCAAAAAGACGAAAAAAATACCAGCAAGGTTACCCTAATGACCGTTCACTCTGCCAAAGGACTTGAATTTGACGTAGTATTTATTGCAGGTGCTGAAAAATAT